>Ga0080064_1000476_pt1 | contig 105298 bp, 91 predicted proteins | sample Subgrocontami54m_FD_69260 | JGI IMG/M metagenome (GOLD analysis project Ga0080064, IMG submission 69260) | Subsurface groundwater microbial communities from S. Glens Falls, New York, USA - GMW46 contaminated, 5.4 m (SPADES assembly) (version 2) ...
GCGACAGAACGCGCGTTCTGTCGCCCCTTCGGGGCTCCGACGCCTCCCGACGCTGGATCCAGGGCCTGACGGCCCTGGCTACATTCTCTCGGCCCCTTCGGGGCCTGTTCGATAGGATGCCAAACTTCTGTCCTGCAGTCCCGGATCGGATAGGCTATTTCGTGACGGGCCCTGAGCGGGCGTCCGACGGAGTCTTCGATGCGGTGGTGGATCCCGATTGGCGCGCTGGGCGTCGTGGCCCTGGCGATCGCGTGGGTGCGGACATCGGGGCGCGACCACCTACCAGCGTCCACCGGCGCCCCTCCCACGATGACGTCGCAGCCCGCGGTGGATCCGCTGCCCTCCCCTCCCCCCGCGGTCCCCGAGGAACAGCCCAAGCCCGTCGTCCTGCCGCAGCCCGCGCCGATGCCGTCGGTGTCGGCGATCCCCTCCGAACTCCATCCGCTTCTGACCCAGGCGCATGCCCTACTCCAGCCCCTGTGCGGGGCGCGCTCACTGCGGGAGGTCCAGGGGATCGCGACGGAGGCGCTCCTGGAGCGCGCGCGCATCGTCCAGGCGACCGTCTACAGGGTGCAGGCGAACAAAGTGCTCCTGGAGGCACTGCGTGCGCTCCTGCGGGACCAGGCGTGGCCGGTGGCGGTGCGGGAGGTGATCCTCGACGTCCTCGCGGACACCTCGATCCCGGAGGCCCAGGACGACGTGCTCGATGCGGCGTTGGAGGGCGAGGGGGAGCTGCGCGCGACGGCGTGGCTCGCCGTGGCGCGGCACACGCGGGTCCTGGAGGGCGTGTCGAGGGGGGGCGACGGGGCGGTGGTCCGGCACCCGGCCTCGAGCGACCTGCACCTGGCGGCCCGCTTCGCCGAGGAAGACCTCCTCGAGCGGCTCGTCACGTCAATTGAGTCAGACCAGAGGCAGCGCGGTGAAAGGGAGGGCGTCTCCGCGGTCCTGCGTAACCTCTGCTTTGGGCGGGTGGACGTCGGAGAGAGGCTTCTCGAGCGTCTCGCCCTGCTACCCCAGGGGAGTGCGGGACGGTACTGGATCGCGCGGAGCATCCATGCGCCGTACGAGCCGTCCCTCGCCCCGGCGCTCGCTGAGGCGCTTGCGGCGGAGACGGACCCGGCCGCCCAGGCCTGCCTCGCGAGGACGCTGGCGGAGACGAGAAGCACCGAGCATGCGGCCCCGTTGCGCGCGCTCCTCCTGGTTGAGGGGCGTTCGGACCTGTTGACCGCCCTGGTGCCCTACGCGGCCGATCTGGGCCTGACACCCGAAGACCAGGCCACCCTCCTGTCGCGGGTTCCGTCGATCCCCGACGAGACGGCGTGCCGTCTGGTGTTCGAGGCTCTGGCGCCGATCGCGGCGGGCGCGCCGCGCGTGATGGAGGCCTATCGTCTATCGCTCGCGGACGAGAGGCCGCGGATACGCCAGGCGGCGGTGGAGGCGCTGGCGAAGTACCCCACCGAGGCGGCGAAGCAGGAGCTGGAGAGGCGGCTCCCGCTGGAAACCGAGCAGGCGATCCGTGCGACGATCGAACAGACGCTGGGCCGGTGACAGTTCACGAACCGGGGGGCGTCGGGCCCGATCAGAAGCCCATGCCGAGTTCGAGCTTGGCCGCCTCGGACATCCGGTCGGGCGTCCATGGCGGGTCCCAGACGACGCGCACGTCGACCGCCTTCACCCCGGGGACCTCGCGCGTGCGCGCCTGGCAGTCCGCCACGACCTGGTCGGCCGCGGGGCAGGCGGGAGCCGTCATGGTGACGTCGATCGCGACGTTCCCGTTGTCGACCTTGACGCCGTAGATGAGTCCCAGCTCGACGATGTTCACCGGGATCTCGGGGTCGTAGACCCGCGAGAGGGCCTCCATGATCGTCTTCTCGGTGATCACCGGTGTCGTTGACGGCAGGTCCATGCTCATGGCGGTTCCTCCCCTTGCGATGGGCGGCCCGTGTCGGCGGCGCTATCGCGCGAATGGCAGAGGCGCCAGCGCCCCGACTCGACCGTCGGTCGTACGCACTTCGGCCCCCGCTTCGCCGTGCGCACGCTTCACGTAGGCGAGCGAGATCGGCCCGAAGACGGGCGAGACCGCGCTCGAAGTCACCCAGCCCGCCTCGGTCGCATCCCGTTGGAACGCGGTCTTCGGCGCGACGGGGCCGTCCCCCTTCCAGCGGATGCCCCAAAGCTTCTTGGCGACATTGCCGTAGGTCTCGATGCGCGCGATGATCTCCTGCCCGACGTAGCAGCCCTTGTCGTAGCTGATCGCCCGCGACTCCAGGCCGACCTCGATGGGGATGGTCTCCTCGTTCATGTCCACGCCCCAGCGGGGAATGCCGGACTCGATGCGAAGCGATTCGCCATCGACCGGCTCCGACGAGCATGGCAGGATTTCGGCGAGGCGCAACTCGGCAACCGAGCGCGGCACGAGGAAGAGGTACCCCGGCCAGCCGTACTCCCGGACGGCGAACACGCGAGTCTCGGGCCAATCGAATGGTGCGATGTGATGCCCCTCGAAGACGGGAGGGTCCGTCCCGATCGCCTGCCAGGTGAGGTAGGAGGCGGAGTCCGCATGCAGCCCCAGCGCCTCGTACGATGCGCTGGCGTCTGATATCGTCACGTCGTCCATCAAGAGGTATCGGTCGAGCGTCTGCGCGACGCGCGCGCGGTGCTCGGGGCGGCTCACCACGAGGAAGCGGTCCTCGAGGCAAAGCACCCACAGCTCCGCGATGATCTTCCCCTTGCCCGTGAGGAGGAGGGCGTAGTTCCCCTCCCCGGGTTTGAGCTTCTTCACCTCGTTCGAGGTAAGCCCGTGTAGCCAGCGCGCGCGATCGAGACCCAGGATCTCGAGGACGCCGTAGGCCGTGCTTCGCGCGATCAGGCAGCGAATGCTACTTGGGATGCTGACTGACATCGGCCCCCACCCAATCCGGCGTTTGGACGGCCTCCTTGGCTTCCTCGGTGCCGGGCTCCTTGAACGCCACGGAGGTCCCACAGCCGCAGGCGCTCGCGACCTGGGGGTTGATGATGGTGAAGCCTGCGCCCTGGTACTTCAGGAGGAAGTCGAGCGTCGATCCCTCGAGCATGTGGTGGCTGCGCGGGTCGACGAAGACCCGCACGCCATCCTTGTCGTACACGACGTCATTCGGCTTCTGGACGTCCATCATCATCGCGTACTGGAAGCCGGAACAGCCCCCTCCGCGGACCCCAATGCGGAACCCGTGGACGGCGGGGTCCTTCTTCTGCTCCTGCATGAAGACCTTGATCCACTTTGCCGCGTCGGCCGTGACGGTAATCATGATTGCCTCCGTGAGTGTTCCTCAATCCCCTTTGCGAGCGTCGTCCAGGGGAGCGTCGCGCAGCGCGCGCGCCCAGGGTAGTCCTTCACGCCGGAGAGTGCCGCGAGGTCCCCCTCGACGCCCTCCCTCCCGTCCACCAGCCCCTCGACGGCCGCGACGAGCGTCCGGGCCTCGTCCAGCGTCCTTCCGCTCGCCGCCACCGTCATCAGGCTCGCGCTGGCCACGCAAATCACGCAGCCCCGCGCCTCGAACTTCACCTCCGTGACGACGTCGCCCTCGACGCGGCCGAAGACGCTCACCTCGTCGCCGCACAGCGGGTTCTCGTCGCTCGCCGTGAAGCTCGCGGCCTCGAGCCGCCCGCGGTTCCTCGGGGCGCGGTAGTGCCCCAGCAGGACCTCGCGGTACAGCTCAGCGAGCCCCACGGTAGAAGAACTCCTTCGCCCTGCGGAGGGCGTCGAAGAGGAGGTCCACCTCCTCCTCGGTGTTGTAGATGTAGAAGCTCGCCCGCGCGGTCGCGGCGACGCCCAGCTTCTGCGTCAACGGCATCGCGCAGTGGTGCCCGGCGCGCACGCAGACGCGGTCCTGCTCGTCCAGGATCGTCGCCAGGTCGTGCGGGTGGATCTCCGCGAAGTTGAAGGTGATGACGCCCCCGCGCACCGAGACGTCCCGCGGGCCGTAGAGCGTCAGGTCCTTCAGCTCAGCGGCCATCGCGAGCGCCTTGCGCGTCAGCGACGCCTCGTGCTCGCGGATCCGGTCCATGCCGATCGCGGAGACGTAGTCGATCGCGACGCCGAGGCCGATGGCCTGGGCGATCCCCGGCGTCCCCGCCTCGAATTTCCAGGGCAGCTCGTTCCAGGTCGACCCGTCGTAGCGGACCTCGCGGATCATCTCGCCGCCGTAGAGAAACGGGTCCATCTCCTCGAGCCGCTCCCGCCGCCCGAAGAGCACGCCGCTCGCCGTCGGGCCGCAGACCTTGTGGCCGCTGAAGGCGAGAAAATCGCACCCGATCGCCTGCACATCGACGGGCTGGTGCGGGACGCTCTGGGCGCCGTCGACGACCATCAGGGCCCCGACCTCGCGGGCGCGCCGCGCGATGTCGCGGATCGGCGTGACCGTGCCGAGGACGTTCGACTGCCCCGTCACGCTCACGATGCGCGTGCGCCGCGTGATGATCTCGTCGAGCCGCGACATGTCGAGCGTCCCATCCTCGCGGATCGGGATGTACTTGAGCTTCGCGCCCGTCGCCGTGCAGAGGACCTGCCACGGGACGAGGTTGGAGTGGTGCTCGAGCTCAGAGATGACGACCTCGTCGTCGGGCTTCACGAACTTGCGACCCCAGGCGTAGGCGACGAGGTTCAGCCCCTCGGTCGTCCCTTTCGTGAAGACGATTTCCTTGGTGGAGGAGGCGTTGACGAAGCGACGGACCTTCTCCCGGGCCGCCTCATACTCCTGCGTGGCCTTCGCGGCGATGTTGTACGCCCCGCGATGAACATTCGCGTTGTACTCCTCGTAGTACCGCTTCATCGTGTCGATGACGACGTGCGGCTTCTGCGAGGTGGCGGCGCTGTCGAGGTAGACAATCTGCTTGCCCTTGATCAACTTCCCGATCAAGGGGAAATCCGCCCGGACGCGGCCCCAGTCGACCGGCGCCTGCGCCTGCGCGGCCGTGGCGGCGACAGTCATTTCGCGTCCTCCGTGGTGACCGTGCCCTGCTGCGAGTCGATTGCAGCGCGCATCGTGTGCCACGCAAGCGTCGCGCACTTCACGCGAACCGGGAAGTGGCTGACGCCGGACAGGACCTCGAGCTTGCCCAGTTCGATCCCATCCTCGACGTCGGGCTCGCCCGTGACCGACCTCTGGAACTTCCGGAACAGCGCGTCGGCCTTCCCCAGCGTCAGGCCCTTCACCGCCGCCGTCATGAGCGACGCGGAGGCGCGCGAGATTGCGCATCCCTGGCCCTGGAAGGCGACGTCCTTGATTACATCCCCTTCGAGCTGGACGTACACCGTCACCTGGTCCCCGCAGAGCGGGTTGTGCCCCTTCGCCTGCCGCCCGCCCTCGATGACCCGGTAGTTCTTCGGGCTGCGATGGTGGTCGAGGATCATCTCCTGGTAGAGGTCGGACAGCTCGGACATCCTCTACGCCCCCCAGAGGATCGCGTCCCGAGGGTCCCCCCCAAGCAGCTCGTAGACCATCCCCGCGAGCCGCGTCCTGACGGCCTCGACGGGGAGCTGCTGGATCATCTCCGCGCCGAAGGCGTGCACGAGGATCCGCCGCGCGTCCTCGCGTCCCACGCCGCGCGTGCGCAGGTAGTGGATGTGGTCCTCGGAGACGTGGCCGATGTTCGCCCCGTGCTTGCACTTCACGTCGTTCGCGTGGATCTCGAGCTGCGGCTTCGTGTCGACGATCGCCTCGTCGGAGAGGAGGAGGTTCCGGTTCTCCTGATACGCGTTCGTGAGCTGCGCGTCCTTCCGCACGATGATCTTCCCGTGGAAGATCGCCTTTCCGTTCCCGTCGAGGAGCCCCTTGTACAGCTCGCGGCTGTCGCTGTGCGGCTGCGGGTGATCGATCGACGTGTGGTTGTCGATGTGCTGTGTCCCGTCGACCCGGAACATCCCGTACATCTGGAGCCAGATCCCCTCGCCGTCGAGCACCGTGTTCAGCTCGTTGCGCACGAGCGCGCCGCCGAGCGAGACCGAGTGCGTCGTCAGGTTGCTCCCGCGATCGAGCCGGACCTGATGGGTGGCCATGTGAAACGCCTCGAGCGTCGCGAGCTCGAGCATCACGTGGTGCACACGCGCCTCGGCGCCAATCCACGTCTCCGTCACGGCATTCGTGAAGGAGGCCCCCTCCCCCACGCCCGCGAACGTCTCCATGAAGACCGCGTTCGAGCGCGGCTCGGCGATCAGGACGGTGCGCGGGTGGTTCGCAGTCGGGCCGCCGTTGGCGGTCGGTTCGCCGTCCGCCGTCGCGAGATAGACGACGTGGACGGGGCGATCGAGCTCGACGCCCTTCTCCACCAGGACGTATCCGCCGTCCTGGAAGAGCGCCGTGTTGAGCGCCACGAACGGGTGACTCCCCGCATCCACCAACGTCCCGATCCGCCCCTCCAGCCGCGTCGGGTCCTCGGCGAGGAGCTGCGCGATCGTGCCGACCTTCACGCCCGTCGGCAGCGCGTCGATTTTCGAGAGCCCCGGCGAGAAGTGCCCGTCGACGAATACCAGCCGGGCGGCCTCGGCCTCGGGGTAGAAGAACCGTTCCACGCCCTGGACCCTTTTCCCGCGCGCCTCGGCCGAGGCGACCGCGCGGAAGGTCGTGTCGGCGATCCGCGCGACGCTCGTCTGGCGCCACTCCTCGTGCTGCGTCGTCGGGAAGCCCATCTCCGCGAACCCGTCGATCCCGGCCTTGCGGAGCTGCCTCACCCAACCGAGCCCTGCGCCGGGGGCGCCCTTCTCGAGCCGCACATGCTCGGCGATCCACGGCTCCAGCTTGTCGGCGACCTCGATCATCTAGTGCGTCCTCACCGGCTGGGAGTCCTTTACGCACTCCTCGCAGGTCCACCCGTATCCCTTTTCCTCGAGGTGGAGCGCCAGGTCCTTGTCGCCGCTCTCGACGATCCGCCCATCGACGAGGACGTGGACGAAGTCGGGGACGATGTGGTTCAGGAGCCTCTGGTAGTGCGTGATCACCAGGAACGAGCGCTTCGGCGAGCGCATCCGCGTCACGCCCTCCGCGACGATCCGTAGCGCGTCGATGTCGAGCCCGCTGTCTGTCTCGTCCAGGACGCCCAGCCTCGGCTGGAGGATCATCATCTGGAGGACCTCGTTCCGCTTCTTCTCGCCGCCGGAGAAGCCGTCGTTCACGGAGCGGTTCAGGAGCTTCGGGTCGATCTGGACGAGAGCCGCCTGCTCCTTGAGGATCTTGAGGAAGTCGACGGCGTCGATCTCCTCCTCGCCCCGCGCCCTGCGGATCGCATTGAGCGACGTCCGCATGAAGTAGGCGTTCGTCACGCCGGGGATCTCAATCGGGTACTGGAAGGCGAGGAAGAGGCCCGCGTGGGCCCGCTCCTCCGTCCCCATCGCCAGGAGGTCCTTCCCGTCGAAGAAGACCTGGCCGGAGGTCACCTCGTACCCGTCGCGTCCCGCCAGGACGTGGGCCAGGGTGCTCTTCCCCGAGCCGTTGGGGCCCATGATGGCGTGGACCTCGCCCTGCTTGATGGTGAGGTTGATCCCCTTCAGGATTTCCTTTTCCTCGACGCGGGCGCAGAGGTTCTTGATCTCGAGCATTCCGTCCGTCCGTTGAAAGGAGGGGCGACGAGGTGCCCGCGAAGCGGGCCGGTTCGCCCCTACATGCCTGTCGTGCGTGATGCCCATTAGCCCACGCCGCTCTCGAGGGAGACACCGAGGAGCTTCTGGGCCTCCACGGCGAACTCCATCGGGAGCTCCTTCAGCACCTGCTTGCAGAAGCCGTTCACGATCATCGTGACCGCGTCCCCCTCGGAGATGCCGCGCTGCTGGCAGTAGTAGAGTTGGTCCTCGCCGATCTTCGACGTCATCGCCTCGTGCTCGACCTGCGACGACGTGTTGTGCACGTCGAGGTTCGGGAACGTGTGCGCCCCGCACGTGTCCGAGAGGAGCATGGAGTCGCACTGGGAGTAGTTCCGGGCCCCCGTCGCCCCCTTCATGATCTTCACGAGCCCGCGGTAGGTGTTCTGCCCGCGCCCCGCGGAGATTCCCTTCGAGATGATCGTGCTCTTCGTGTTCTTCCCGATGTGGATCATCTTCGTCCCGGTGTCGGCCTGCTGCAGGTTGTTCACCAACGCCACCGAGAAGAACTCCCCGATCGAGTTGTCGCCGATCAGGACGCAGCTCGGGTACTTCCAGGTGATCGCGGAGCCCGTCTCCACCTGGCACCAGGAGATCTTCGAGCTCTTGCCCAGGCACTTGCCCCGCTTCGTGACGAAGTTGTAGATCCCGCCCTTCCCGTTCTTGTCGCCCGGGTACCAGTTCTGGATGGTCGAGTACTTGATCTGCGCGCGATCGAGCGCGACCAGCTCGACGACCGCGGCGTGGAGCTGGTTCTCGTCGCGCATTGGCGCCGTGCACCCCTCGAGGTAGCTGACGTACGCCCCCTCCTCCGCGATGATGAGCGTCCGCTCGAACTGGCCCGTGTCCTTCGCGTTGATGCGGAAGTACGTGGACAGCTCCATCGGGCAGCGGACCCCCTTCGGGATGTAGGCGAACGACCCGTCGGTGAAGACCGCCGAGTTGAGCGTCGCGAAGAAGTTGTCGGAGTACGGGACCACGCTCCCCAGGTACTTTTTCACGAGCTCGGGGTACTCGCGCACCGCCTCGGAGAAGCTGCAGAAGAGGACCCCCATCTCCGCGAGCTTCGCCTTGAAGGTCGTCGCGACCGAGGCGCTGTCGAGGACGGCGTCGACGGCGATACCGCTCAGACGCTCCTGCTCCAGGAGCGAGATGCCGAGCTTGTCGAACGTCTTGCGGATCTCGGGGTCGACCTCGTCGAGGCTCTTCGGACCCGCCTTCCTCGGCTTCGGCGCCGAGTAGTAGATGATGTTCTGGTAGTCGATCGCCGGGTAGCGGACGTTCGACCAGACGGGCTCTTTCATCGTGAGCCAGTGGCGGTAGGCCTTAAGCCGCCATTCGAGCAGCCACTCCGGCTCGCCCTTCTTGGCCGAGATGAGACGGATGACGTCCTCTGAGAGCCCCTTCGGGACCTGATCCTCCTCGATTTCCGACACGAACCCCCACTTGTAGTCCTGGAGGGCCATGTTCTGGAGCATTTCGGCTTCGGTCGGCATCTCGAACTCCTTGGCGCGACGTCGGTCGCTGGCGCGGAGCCGCGACAGTGTACACGATGCAGGTCCCGGTCTCAACCGGGATTGGGGTGACGGATGGACTCCGGGCCCTTCTCGGTGTTTCCCGCAACAGGTGTGCCAGATCAGGGAGCGCGTCACCGCCGTGCAGATTTGCAACCAGGTGCGGCACAGATGGTTAGGGATTCGGCCGGATCAGGAAAGCGCCGGAATCGGCAGGTCGGAAACTGGGTTCCAGTCAGGAGAGCCTTCCGGTCCTAGAATGGACCACTACCTCCCGGACCACTCCTCCTTCAGGGTCATCCCCAGCGGCCCGATGGGGAGGGAGATCCTGACCTCCTGACGTTCCCGCAAGAGGCGGACGTCGAGAGCACCTCGGCCAGTGGCCAGGGCGTTGTCGGACACCTGCTGAAGCTGGCGGACCAGCCGGATCTGCGTTCCACCCACGGCGAGGATCTGGTCCCCCGGCCTGAACCCGGCCGCGCCGGCCACGCCTTCGGGGTCCACGAGCTGGACGACCACGGCCGGGCCCCACCCGCTCCCATCGAGGTCGGCGCCCATCTGCGCGTCGCATCCGGAGCCGAGCCAGCATCGCCAGAGGAGCGAGATGGCCTCCCGCCTGCGGCTGTCGTCCCTCTCCTGAATCCCGCGCACGACGCGCGCCGCCTCCTGCGCGGCGAGCGAGGGCTGGTCCAGCCGGAAGAGCGCCTCGGCGTACGAGGCCACCCACTCCGCCTCGGTCTCCTCACCCCGCGCGAGCGAGGCGAGGTACGCGGCGGCGGCCATCGCGTCGCCCCGGTGGAGGGCCTCCCTCGCGGCGGCCTTGCGTTCCACCTCGGGTCGGCCCGCGAACGCCTTGGCCAGGCCGTCCAGCACGGCGGCCGCGCCCTCGGGCCGCATCGCCGGGAGCAGCACGCCCAGGGCGGACAACGTTCCCGCCTCGTCCCCGCCCAGGGCCTTCGCCAACGCCTCGGCGGCCTCGGCGCCTCGCGACGGGTCCGCCGCGAGGAGGCCCACCTGCGCCGCGCGCGATTCCGCCGTGGGCGGGTCGATCCGCCCGAGCAGGCGGAGCGCCGGGTTCAGCTCTTCGAACGAGGCCGCCCCACAGGCGCGCTCGTAGTCGGTCCCACCGGGCGATTGGATCGAGGAGGCGAGCGTCGCCGCGCGGAATGAGAGCACGCCCGTCCTCACCTCGCGCCTCCCGACGCCCGCGTCGAAGGGCCCGACACGCAGCCCGAACCGATAATCCCCCGCGGGGAAGTCGCTCGGCAGGTCCCCGCTCCAGACGATCGCCGGCACCCCCTCCGCGGAGGGCTCGACGCGCAGTTCGACGCGGCGGCTGCGACTCTCATACGACAGGACGACCCGCGCCTGTGGAGGGATCACGAGCGGCCACCTTCCCGCCTCCTCCGGCGTGGGGGCGCCCGGGACGCTCACCGACCACCGGTACCCCTCGACGGACTCGGGGCCCTGCCCCACCGTGATCGCGCCGATGACGAGCGGGCCGTCCTCCCAGCAGGCTGGCCCTGCCAGGCGATCGCGGAAGAGGCCCCATTCCACGCGCGCAGCCGCCGTCGGGACCGGGAGGATGAGCGTCGCCGACGCCTCGAAGGTGTTCCCGTCGAGATGGAGGGGGACGCCGTACGAGGCCGCGGGCCGGAGCACGAGCGCGCCGCGCTCCACGCGCACGCGCAGGGGGTCGCTCGCGATGAGGTTTCCGGAGAGGGTGCCGACCTTGCCGTCGGCAAAGTCCTCGTCGACGAGCCGCCGCGCGGACGACCATGCCGAGACGAACTCCAGTTCCCTGCCGACGCGCTCCGCGTCCCCGTCGGAGAGGCTCCCCTCGAGGAGAAGGCGCTCGAGCGGCTGCGCGGCGAGGTCCCGCCTTCCCGCGGCGAGGAGGAGGTCGGCGCGGAGGCGCAGGAGTCGTGGCAGGTCGAGCGACGAGGCGCGCTCCGCCTGATCGAGCGACTTGAACGCGCTCTCGAGGTCCCCGCGGGCGGCGCAGGCCCGCGCGCGGAAGAGGTAGGCCTCGGCGATCGGCCGGGACTGCGTACGGCGGTCCCAGGACGCCTCGAGCGGGGTCAGGAGGCGGTCGAGCACGGCAATGGCCTCGTCGGCGAGGCCGAGGTCGAGCAGATCCTGGGCGAGTTCGAGGGCTGTGGGGATCGGCGAGAGCCTGGGGAGGCGCGGGGGCTCCGACTTGCCGCCCTCGAACGCGGTGGCGAGCACCGACCCGTGCGCTTCGACCCAGAAGAGCCTCGTGCCGGCTGGGAAGACCGCCCCGCCGCCCGGCTGCGCACCGACCTCGATCCACTCGGGCCCCGACTTCGGCCGCTTGAGGAGGAGGATCACATCCTCGGCTCCCCCCTCGAGGCGGAGCAGGACCGGCGGGGGCGTCCCGGGGAGCGTCGTCACAGACACGACGCCGTCGCTCGCCGTGCGGACGTCGACCGCGATTTCCGGGGAGGGGACGAGCTTTCCCCCGTCCCAGGTGATCGGGAAGACGCCGAGGCGGCCGTTCTTCGTACGGACCGCAATCACCTCGCCGATGGACGTCCCCAGGCCGATGAGGCCCTCGATCGGCACCGGGGCCGACACGGTGGGGCTGGCGTCCTTCACCCCGATCGCGACGCGCAGCTCGCCGCGGGCGCCGAATCGCGCCGCCACGACGAGACCGTCCGGGCCTCCGTGGCGCGAGAACGGCTGGAGGTCGATCCCGTCCGCGGATGGGTACGAGAGGCCGACGACGGGTTCAGGGCGGGCGCCGGGCCGGAGCCGGGCAACGAACCAGCAAGCTGGCCCTGCCAGCGGCTCGGCGCGGCCGACGGGGAGGAAGAGCTCGGACGTGCCGTCGCCGTCGAGGTCAGCGCACGCCGCGCGGCCGCCCGTCCACCTCCAGGTCGGATCGAGGTCCACGACCTCCCCGGACCTCGTGGCCACGCGGAGCGCCCCGCCGTCCAGCGAGCTGGCTCTGCCGGTCCGTCGCAGCACGCAGTAGACCTCGCGCCCGTCGGTGACGAGGTCGAGCGGAGTCCCCTCGGGGAGCGGCTCGCGCGCGACCTCGGCGACGCCGCCCTCCCCCCACTTCACCGTGATCAGCTCTCCCTCGCGTGCGAGGTGGACCACCGCCTCGTTCCCCGCCCCGCGACACACGACGCAGGAGAACTGCGCGCCGAGCGGGTCCCTGCGGATCCGTCCGAACGGGGCGAGGAGGGCGCGGAGCGAGCTGGTGTCGGGCGACGCCGCCCCTTGCGAGAAGAGGGCGCCCGCCTGGTCGGGCCGGCCCACGGCGGCGAGCGCGAGCGCCAGGCCGACGCGGGCCTCGGTGACCTCGGGGGCATCGGGATACCGCTGCAGGATGCGCTGGAACACCGTCACGGCCCGGGTGTGATCGTGCCTCTCCGCCAGGCGCCGGCCGATCGCGACGAGGGCGCGCGGCCCCCAGGGGCTCGCGGAGCCCGCTTCGTAGGCTTGGGCGTAGAGCCGCGAAGCGGGGTCGTGCGCGGCGTCCAGGAAGCCGCGCCCCGCGTCGAGCGCCGCCTGGGCCTGGGCGGCGACGAAGTACGCCTCCGGACGGACGGAGGGGGCTGGAAAGTCGGCTGCCGCGGCATTCGCGCAGCTCAGGGCGTCCCCGTACGCCCCCTGCGCGTGAAGCTCCACGGCCTTGCGGACCAGGCGGCGGGCCTCCTCCTCGACCTGGGCCTCCTTCTCGCGGACCATCGCCTGCTCCTCGCGGATCCGTCGCTCGTCGGCCATCTCGCGGATCCACGGGAGGACGTTGCCCGGGATGACGAACGCGAGCGTGATCGCCATCGCCGTGATCGAGACCGCCGCGGCGAGGGCGGCGTTGCGGCGGATCGACCTCCGCATGCGGAACGCGAGGCTCTGGGGCCGGGCGGAGATCGCCTCGCCGCCGAGGTAACTCTCGATGTCGGCCGCCATCGAAAGCGCGGAGGCGTAGCGCCGGTCCTTGTCCTTCTCGAGGGCCTTCAGGCAGATGGTCTCGATGTCGGGGTGGATCTGCGGGTTGATGTGCCGCACAGGAAGCGGGTCCTTCGAGGCGACGCGCATCATGACGTCGATGATCGAGTCGCCGCGGAACGGCGGCCGGCCCGTGATCATCTCGTAGAGGACGGAGCCGAGCGCGAACACGTCGCTCCTCGGCTCGACCTCCTCGATCCGCCCGCGGGCCTGTTCGGGGGACATGTAGGCGGGGGTCCCCATCGTCATCCCGGTGCGCGTCAGGCGCGTCGACTCGCCGCCGACCTCCTTTGCGAGGCCGAAGTCGGTGAGGTAGACGCGGTCTTCGGTCTTGAGCTGGAAGAGCCCCTTCCTCGTCGCGCCGGGGTCCTTCTCCGCAAAGCGGTTCGCGTCGTCGGCGCCCGACTCATCGTTCTTCGGGATCGCCCTGGGCCCTGCGGTGAACTCCAGGAGGATGTTGCCCGGCTTGAGGTCGCGGTGGATGATTCCGTGCTGATGGGCGTAGTGGAGGGCGTAGGCGACGTCGCGGACGATTCGGAGGGCGTCGGCGGGCTGGATCGCAATCCGCTCGCGGAGGAGGTTCTCGATGGAGCACCCCTCGATCAGGTCCATCGTGAAGTAGTGGTGCCCGTGCTCCACGCCGACATCGTGGATCGCGACGATGTTGGGGTGGCGGAGCTTCGCCGCGGAGCGTGCCTCGCGGATGAAGCGGTCGATCTGGTCCTCGCCGGCCTCCTCGCCGGCGATCAGGACCTTGAGTGCGACGGTCCGCCCCAGGCCCATCTCCTGGGCGCGATAGACGATCCCCATCCCGCCCCGGGCGATCTCGTCGACGACCTGGTACTTCCCGAACTGGCGCGGGACCCCCATCCGGTCCTCGGCCTTGCGGATCTCCGTCTTCGGGGACAGGTCGTCGTCGAGCAGGATCACGGTCCCGTCGACGGCGGGGCTGTCGACGGCCGACCCGGTGGCCGTGAAGGTGGCCCCGCAGCTCGGGCACTTCACGCTCGCCCCGATGCGGAACGAGGCGGCGTTGTACTGCTTCTTGCAGCCCGGGCAGGCGACGATCCCCTTCCCCTGGAGCGTGAGGAGGGCGCGGAGCTGCGCGGCCGTGAGGTGGTGGCGATCGACGAGGATCTGCCCGATGCGGAGCGTCTGGCCCTTCGCCGTGGACTCCTTCTGGAACTCGACAGCCTCCTCGAGCGCATCCTGGGTGATCCACCCCATGGAGACGGCGAGGGCACCGAGGTCGGGAGGAGGCTTGTTCATGGCGATTCGGGGGCGATTCTCGCCCAGCGGGCGGCAGGATGCAAGGTGCGGGGCGCGGAAAGCGTCCTATCCTCAGAGGAAAGCCCCGAGCGGCTCCGGAAGAGGGTGGTCACGATGGCAGGACGCTGGAGGCGCAGGCTGGCGATCACGGCCCTCGCGGGCGCCCTGATCGCCGTCGAGGCGTGCCGCCCGCTCGAGGGGGACTTCAGCATCCCGAGCGGCAGGAGGTCCAGCTCGCAGCGCGGCTCCTCCCCTGCGCCCGGACCCACCGGCGCCGTCAACGTCTTCGGCGGCGGCACCACGAGCGACGAGGACTTCCTCGGCAACGGCGGCGTGTCCGTCGGACCCGACGGTGTCGCGCGGCTCGCCTACCTCGCCACCGTCGACTCGAACGGCGACGGCGCGTTCGTCTCCCCTCCCGACACCACGCAAGTCCGCTACGTCCGGCGGCGCACGAACGGGACCTGGACGTCGCCAATCGGGCTCTCCTCGACCGACGCCGATCTGAAGAGCCTGCCCGCCCTCGCGGTCTCCGGCGCCGGGGCGAACGTCAACGTCGCGTTCGTCTTCTGGCGGGAGGAGAATGGGGGCACGGGCCAGGTCCGATTCTCGCGCGTCAGCGCGACCGACCCGCCGACCGTCCTGACGGGCGGCACGCTCGGGGTGGTGATCAGCGACAACGTCGCGCCCGTGGGGATCTCGGGCGGCGCCATCTTCGGAGGGGTCTCGACCGCCCCCGTTGCGACGCCGGACCTGCTGGACGGGACGATCTACGCCGCCTGGAGCCAGGTGTTCGGCGACGACGAGTGCTTCGTCGTGGCAAGGTACGCGGGAGGAGGGCCGGGCCTCTCCGCCGGGGAGCTAAACGACCCGAACGAGAAGACGGCCATGACGGTCGACGGGGTCGGCGGGGCCGCGACGAACGGCGGCACGATCCTCCTCGTCGCCACGCCGGTCCCGGCGGCCGATGCGAGCGGGACGCTCCACGCCGTCTACGTGACGACGGAGACCAACGGCGCCGCCGGGAGCGTCGCCGTGCGGAACCGCACGCGGACTGCCCCGGGGGTCTACTCGCCGGGCGCGCCCGGGGAGTTGGTCTCGGACGTCGTGGGAGGCTCGTACACGAACCCCGTGTCGGCGATCGAGACGGACGGGGACGTCTACGTCGCCTGGGGCCAGGGGCTCTCCGGGGCGCCGACGACGACGGTGCGGCACGCGAGGCGAGGCGCGGGACTGGGGGCGTTCGAGCCGGACGTGGTGGCCGTCGCGGCGGTCGTGGCGCCGACCCAGTTCGCGCGGGTCGCGATCAACCTGGGAGGAAGCGTGCCGGTGGTCGCTTACAAGCGCCAGGACGCAGCGGGAGGGGCCCTCCTCGTCGGCGCGGTGGTGGGGACGGCGAACGCGAGCGGACCGTTCGGTGGCGAACAGGTCCTGCACGCGGCGACCCTCCCGGAGGCGGGCGAGAGGGCGGGGAGGATCGAGTCGGTGCGCGACTCCTCGGGCCGCGTGGCGGTGGTGTACGACGTGCCTGCGGCGGCGGGAGGGGTGATGGAGGCGTTCGGAGCCATCCGCCCCGCCGTCGGCGCCTTCGGCGGCGAGGCGAACCTCTCTCGCACGGGGGTCGTGGCGGTCCTCTCGCGCGTGGCGGGCGCGGCGCAGATCCCGGCGGGCGGGCGATTCGCGTGGCTGAACGGAGCGGCGGGATCGCCTCGCGAGGTCGTCACGGCCACGTTCACGGGCGGGGCCTTCGGCGCGGCGACGAACATCTCCGTCAGCGCCACGACCGATTCGCTGGGGGGCGGAGGCGACCCTGGCGTCGTGGGCCTCTTTGGCACGTTTGCGGGGACGACGCACGTCTGGTGGCGCGAGCGACTCGGCGCCGTTCAGCGGGACATCTTCTTCGTCCAGTAGCAGGGAGACGACGTGACACCGCTCAGGACCACGCTGGCGCTCGTGATCGCCGCGGCCGTGCTCTGGGCGGCGATCCGCACGCCGGCCGGGCCTCCTCGGGGTCCCCGACGCGTCCACACGGGGCCTGCGCGTCCCTCGTCCCCGCTCGCGCATGACTCGGCGCCCGCGGAGCGCGGGAAGTCGGGCCTCGCCGCCCCCCGCCCGACGGCCTCCCGCGCGCTCGTGAGCCCCCCCGTCCTCCCGGAGCCGACGCCCGAGCCGCTTCCCTCGGTTGAGGAGACGAGGTCGGTTCCCGTGCCGCCCCGGGCCGCCCTGCCTGCCATCGCCTCCGCGACCGTGGAAGCGACATGCGCATCCGAGTCCGAGATCGTAGGGACGGGAGAGGTCCTCGTGGGCCCCGCGTCGCGACCTGGCGCCCCGCCTGCCGCCCGACCTCACACCGGCGAGCCCGGCCGCGCCCTCGCTGGTCCTCCGCCTGCCGCCGACCCCGGCCGTCGAGCGTTGGAGGGCCTCGGGCTCGACCTGGAGCACCCCGACGAGGTCCTCCGCCGCCTGGTGGAGGAATACCGCGCGTCGCTGGAGGCCACGGAACCCGACACGGAGCGGATGGCGCTGGTCGACCAGGGGATGGCGGGGATCGTGAGGAACTACCCTCAGACGGCCGACGCTCTGTTTACGCTGTTCGTGCAGGAGCGCCACCCCGCGATGGGCCGCTACCTCGCGTACCTGCTCCGCGACGCGAGGCGGGTGGACCAGGAGCCCCCGCTTTTCCTCATGGCGGTGGCCGACCCCGACGAGGGCCGCCGCGCGAACGCGCTAGCCTCGATCGCGCCCGCGCGGAACGACGCGGCGCTGGAGGTCCTCCTCGTCGCGCTCCAGGACCCCTCCCCCGCCGTGCGGCTGGCCTCCGCGGAGGCAATCGAAGCCTCTCTCGCCGCCCGCCCGGGGCTGCGGGTGGGCCTCGATGTCGAGGAGCGCCTCGACGAGGCGCGCGATGAGGAAACCGACGAGGGGGTCACGGCCGTGTTGGCGAGGCTGGCGTCTCGCCCGTAGTCCACCTACTCGTGCGCGAGCGTGGCGAGGGCGTCGGCGCAGTGGCGCGCCGTGCGGCGCGTGGCGAAGGGGAGCTCGGCGACGTATGCCCCTCCCCGCGAACACTGGTGGACAAGCACGCGGTAGTCGACCTCGGTCGCGCACATCTCCACCCACTCGATGTCGGCGTACTCGACCTCGATCCGCTCGCAGGTGTCCACGACGGGCCCCGAGAGCGGCTCCACGAACGAAAACGTGCGGCACGCGACGTGGATGTCGCGCATTCCCGCGTACTCCAGCGACGCGCGCAGCACCTCGCGGGCCTGGGCCGGGTCCCAGTCCTGGAGTTGCGGCCGCTCGTGCAGGCTGCGACTCGGCATGCACCCCGGGAGCAGCGCGGCGCACGCGAGGAGGCCTACCCACAGGGCCCGCATCGGAAACTCCAACCGAGCAAGCTGGCGATGCCAGGGACTCCGAACGCACCATCCCCGCCCGGTGAGGAGACACTCCCCACCATTCGAGTTGCATCGGCATCCGGCGGGGCGGGACTGAAGCGGATCTATCGGCGTGGACGTGCGTTACTTCGCGGGGATGGTCTCCCCGGCGGTGCAGTAGTCGATGATCTTCGCCAGCTCGTCCTTCATCTGCTGGCGCTCCACGATCCGGTCGATGAAGCCGTGGTCGAGGAGGAACTCGGACCGCTGGAAACCCTTCGGCAGCTCCTGCTTGATCGTCGCCTCGATCACGCGCGGGCCGGTGAATCCGATGAGGGCCTTCGGCTCGGCCAGGATGACGTCACCCAGGCTTGCAAAGCTCGCCATGACGCCGGCCATCGTGGGGTTCGTCAGGACGCTGATGAAGAGGCCGCCCGCCTCGTGGTACCACGCGAGGGCCGCGCTCGTCTTCGCCATTTGCATGAGCGACAGGCACCCCTCGTACATCCGCGCCCCCCCGCCCGAGCCGGAGACGATGATCAGCGGCACGGACATCTCCAGCGCCTTTTCGGTCGCGCGGGCGATCTTCTCCCCCACGACGCTCCCCATCGACCCCATCAGGAAGCGGCTGTCGGTCACGCCGAAGATGCACGGATGGCCGTGGAGGCGCCCGGAGCCGACGACGATGGCATCGTTCAGGCCGGTCTTCGCCTGGGCCTCCTTGATTTTCTCGGTGTACGCCGCGGCGCCGGTGAAGTGGAGCGGGTCGGTGGGCCCCATCCGGGGCCACAGCTCCTCGAACGTCCCAGGATCGATGCAGAGGTCGACCCGCTCCCGGGCGGAGAGCGTGAAGTGGTAGTTGCACTCGGGGCAGGTCTTCTGCCGCTCCTCGACGAGCTTCCGGAAGACGAGCTGCTTGCACCCCTCGCACTGGATGGCGAGGCCGGCGGGCATCTCCTTCTTCTTCCGGGAGATGAACTTCTTGAGGCCATCCCAGGCCATGCGTGAGTCCCTCCTCGGCCGATTCTACCTCGCGGGGCCGCCCGCCTCAACCGCGGCCCGGCGGATGGCCTCGATCGCCTCCCGCACATCGGGGGCGCGGAAGACGCTCGTGCCCGCGACGAGCAGGTTCGCCCCGGCCTTCCCCGCCATCGCCGCCGTCCGCTCCGTCACCCCGCCGTCGACCTCGATATCCGCGTCCGGAAACTCCGCGTGGAACCGTGCGATGCGGGGCATGACCTCCTGCATGAAGTCCTGTCCGCCGAACCCGGGCCAGACGGTCATGAAGAGGACGAAGTCAACCTCGCGGGCGAGGGGGCGCACCCAGTCGATCTCGGTCTCGGGGTTGAGCGCCACGCCGATCCGCGCATTCCCCTTCCGCGCCGCATCGATGACCCGACGCGCGGCGTCGGAGGTCTTCAGGACATCGGCGCTCGTCCCCGAGAGCGCGAAGCCGCGCGGGCGCGCGACGCGGCAGGACTCGGGGGCGACGGCCTCGACGTGGAAGGAGATCACGTCGGAACCCGCGAGGAGGAAGTCGCGGAGATAGCGCCCCGGGTCGGCGATCATAAGGTGGGTGTCGATCGGCCGCTTCGTCACCGGGCGCAGGGCCTTGACGACGGGCGCGCCGATCGTGAGGTTCGCCACGAAGTGGCCGTCCATGACGTCGACGTGGATCCAGTCGGCCCCGGCCGCGTCGACGCGCCGGACCTCCTCGCCCAGGCGCGCGAAGTCGGCCGCGAGGATCGAGGGTGCGACGACGACCGGGCGACTCATCGATTCGCGAGCACCTGGACGCCGGGCAGCTCCTTCCCCTCCAGGAACTCGAGCGACGCGCCGCCTCCGGTGCTGACGTGGGTCATCTTCTCGCTGAGGCCGAATTTGCTCGCCGCCGCGGCCGTCTCGCCGCCGCCGACGACGGTCGTCGCCTTCAGGTTCGAGAGCGCAAGTGCGATCCGCTGCGTGCCCGCCGCGAACTTGTCGATCTCGAAAATGCCCATCGGGCCGTTCCAGATCACGGTCTTGGCCTTCTGGAGCTTCTCGGTGAAGAGCTGGATCGACTTCGGACCGATGTCGACGCCCGCCCACCCCTCGGGGATCTCGCCGGCCTCGATCCGGATCCGCGCCTTCGCCTCCACCTTGTCCGCGACCAGGTGGTCGACGGGAAGGACGATCTCGATCTTCTGCGCCTCGGCCTGGGCGAGGATCGTCTTCGCGAGCTCGATCTTCTCGACCTCGACCTTGCTGTTCCCCGTCGCCATGCCCTTGGCGCGCATGAAGGTGTAGGCCATCGCCCCGCCGACGATCATCCCCTTCACCGCGGCAAACAGATTCTGGATGATCGTGATCTTGTCGCTGACCTTCGCACCGCCGAAGACGGCCCAGAAGGGCTGCTCGGGGTCCTTGAGAAGCCGCGAGAGGTACTCGATCTCCTTCTTCATCTGCAGGCCGGCGATCCCGCGGAGGTAGCGGGTGACGCCGACGACGCTCGCATGGGAGCGGTGGGAGACGGAGAAGGCGTCGTTTACGTAGACGTTTCCGAGGTAGGCGAGCTTGCGCGAGAAATCGTCGTCGTTCCCCTCCTCGCCAGGGTAGAAGCGGAGGTTCTCGAGCAGGACGCACTCGCCGTCCTTGAGCTTGCTGACGGCTTTCTCGACCTCGGATCCGATGCAGTCGGGAAGCTGCTTCACGGGGCGGCCGAGGAGCTTCTCGAGCCGCACGCTGATCGGCTCCATCTTGAGCCTGTCGTCCTTCTGCCCCTCGGGACGCCCGAGGTGGCTCATGAGGACGACCTTGCCGCCGTTGTCGAGGATGTACTTGATGGAGGGCAGGGAGGCCTTGATCCGCTGGTCGTCGAGGATGGTCCCCTTGTCGTCCATCGGGACGTTGTAGTCGACGCGCATGAGGACGCGCTTGCCCTTCACGCCGACATCCTGCAGGGTGAGCTTGTTCATGTTGGTCGCCTCCAGGCGATGGGTGGGGGGAAAAGGCGGAGCAAATTACCACGCGATCCTCCCGGGCGGCAAGCAAAACGCCTTTCCTTTGCTCACTCCCCGTCGGATCGCGTATACCCTCCGTCCATGCGCAAGGAAACGCCCGATCTCGCCATCGCCAGGAGCGTCACGCCAAGGCCGATCACGGAGATTGCCGACGGGCTGAAGCTGCCCGCCGATGACGTCATCCCGTACGGGCGGACCAAGGCGAAGATCCGGCCGGAGGTGCTCTCCAGGCTGGGCCCGCCGAAGGGGAAGTACGTCGTCGTCACGGCGATCAACCCCACGCCGCTCGGCGAGGGAAAGACGGTCACGACGATCGGCCTCGGGATGGCCATGAACCGCATCGGGCTGCGGACCGCGGTCTGCATCCGCCAGCCCTCGCTCGGGCCCGTGTTCGGCATCAAGGGGGGAGCGGCGGGCGGCGGCCACTCCCAGGTCATCCCGATGGAGGAGTTCAACCTCCACCTCACCGGCGACGTCCACGCCGTCTCGATCGCGCACAACCTCCTCGCGGCCTTTCTCGACAACCACATGCACCAGGGGAACAAGCTCGCCCTGGACGTCACCAAGGTGACCTGGCCGCGCGTCGTCGACGTGAGCGACCGTGCACTCAGGCGCATCGTGATCGGCCTCCATGGCGAGAGCGTGGTCCGGGAGACCGGCTTCGACATCGCCGTCGCGAGCGAGGTCATGGCGATCCTCGCGCTCGCGACGTCGTACCTGGACCTCCGCGAGCGGCTCGGGCGGATCACGGCGGGGTACACGCAGGACTGGAAGCCGGTCACGGCCGAGGACCTCCACGTCGCGGGCGCGATGGCGGCGCTCCTGCGCGACGCGCTGGGGCCGAACCTGATGCAGACCCTCGAGGGGACGCCGGCCTTCGTCCACTGCGGCCCGTTCGCCAACATCGCGCACGGGAATTCGAGCATCCTGGCGGACCGCGTGGCGCTGGCGACTTCCGAGGCGGTCGTCACGGAGAGCGGCTTCGGCGCGGACTGCGGTTTCGAGAAATTCATCCACCTGAAGTGCCGCACGAGCGGACTCTGGCCCGACGCGGCGGTCCTCGTGGCGAGCGTGCGGGCGCTCAAGATGCACGGAGGCGATTTCAAGATCACACCCGGCAAGCCGCTCGACCCTGCGCTCACGACCGAGGACCTCGTCTCACTCGAGGCTGGCTGCTCGAACCTCCGAAAGCAGGTCGAGAACGTACGGGTCTTCGGCGTCCCGGTCGTCGTGGCCATCAACCGCTTCGGCACGGACACGGACCGCGAGGTCGAACTCGTTCGCCGCATCGCGCGGGAGGCGGGCGCGGCGGACGCGGTGGTGAGCGAGGTCTGGGCGAAGGGGGGCGAGGGCGGCCGCGCGCTCGCGGAGGCGGTCGCAAAGGCATGCGCCAAGGGGACGCCGCGCTTCCTCTACGAGTTGTCGGCCTCGCCCAGGGAGAAGCTCACCACGCTCGCGACGACCATCTACGGCGCGCGCGAGGTGAAGTGGCTGCCGCTCGCGAAGAGGAAGCTGAAGGCCTTCGAGGCGCTCGGCTGGGGGAAGCTCCCGGTGTGCGTGGCGAAGACGCACCTCTCGCTCTCGGACGACCCGCTGAAGCGCGGCGCGCCGCGCGACCACGTCTTCACGATCCGCGACGTCCGCGCGAGCACGGGCGCGGGCTTCCTCGTGGCGCTCGCGGGCGAGATCGGCACGATGCCCGGCCTCCCCTCCTCTCCCATCGGCGAGGGGATCGACCTCACGGCAGACGGGGAGATCGTCGGGCTTTCGTAGCACGGGGCGGGTCCCCAACTTCATGCCCGCGGTTGACGACGAACGGCTCCATTCGGCAGAATCAAGTCCGGTCGGGAGCAACACGGATGCAGCGCACCAGTGGCTATCGAACCCAGTCTGCGGATACCTCGCGGGAGGCCGAGGAGGTGCTCTTCGCAGCCTACCGGCGCATGACCCCGGCAGAGAAGTGGCAGAAGGTCGCAGACCTCACGAGGACCGCACGGATGTTCGCGCTGGCTGGACTACGGATGCGCCATCCAAAGGCAACCGAACGGGAGCTGCTCCTGCGCCTTGCCTCGACGTACATCGACCGAAAGACGATGATCGCCGCCTTCGGATGGGATCCCGCCGCGGTGGAGGCATAGGTGGATCCGGACACGATTCGCGTGGTCCTCGATGTCGTCGGTCGCCTGGACCGCCTCGGCATCCGATACGTCATCGGGGGATCGCTCGCGAGCTCCACGCACGGCGAGTTCCGCGCCTCCGCGGACGCGGACATCCTCATCGAGTTGTCGCACGACCGGGTGAAGGACCTCGTCCACGCGTTCGAGGCGGAATACTACGTCTCCGAGACGGCCGCAGCGGATGCCGTCATGCGTCACACCTCCTTCAATGTGATCCACCTGGTCACGATGTTCAAGGTGGACCTGTTCGTCAAGGGGTCGCGACGACTGACCGAGTCTCAGATGGGCCGACGGATGCAGGCGACCGTCGGCAGCCCGCCGACTGCCGTCTACATGAGCTCGCCGGAGGACACGATCCTCTGCAAGCTCGATTGGTATCGCAAGGGAGGGGGCGTCTCGGACATCCAGTGGCGCGACGTTGTTGGCGTCATCAAGCAGCAGGGTCCGCGCCTCGATCTCGCTTTCATGCGCGACGTCGCAAGCAGCGAGGGGCTCGACGAGCTGCTCGATCGAGCGTTGCGCGAGGGAGGGTTGGGCGGGGCTCCGTCCGCCTAGGCCGTGAAGTCGAGGTTCTGCCCGACGCCGAGGAGCTTGAGGAGCTCCTGCATGGCGGCCGCCTGGGTCTCCAGCACGTCGTCGAGGACCTGGACCTGCGCCTGGACGGCGGTCTCGAGGGCCTGGAGACTCGAGGCGGCTGCGGCAATGTCCGATGCGCCCGTCATGAATACCCTTGCAACAAGACTTCATCCGGATCATCGGCATCCGGACTTGATTCCCTTGAGCGAATTCCGGAAATCGCGCAGCCCATTCAAGGTGCGACGGTTACAGCGAGGCACAAGAGGCGCGTCGTGGTCTCCGTGACCCGCGCCTCGTGCCGGATCCGCTGCCCCACCACCCAGAGGATCCCATCCCGGTCCGCCAGGATCGGGATCTCCCCTCTCTCCTCCCGCGGCACTTTGTGGTCGATGAGGTACTTCTTCAGCTTCTGCGGCCCCTGCGAGCCCAGCGGGTGGAAACGGTCTCCCTCCCTGCGAAGGCGCACAACGAACGGGCCGACCGCACGGTCCGCGTCGACCCACTCGTCGCGTGGACCCTTGCCAGCGAGGCGCGCCCTCAACTCCGTGATCCCGCCCGGCTCGATTCGCGCCGTGATGCGCACGCCCAGCTCGTCGATCAGCGTCTCGCCGGGGACCTCGATCGTCCAGTAGCTGCGACCGCGCGCGGGCGACGGAAGCCCCGCGCGACGGAACTCCAGCTTCGCCCCTCGCAGCTCGACTCGCCAGCCGCCGCCCAGGTCCCGCCCTCCCCCCTTCCCTTCCAGCACCTGTTCGATCAGCGAGGTGGACAGCCTCCCCGGTGCGGGAACGGACAGCCGATGTGCGACCTCGCGGTAGACCTCGTGGCGCAGCGGCGGTCCCAGTTCGAGCAGCCCTCCGGCGTCGAGGGGCGGAACCGCGGCGCCCCCCTGCTCCGCCAGGAACTGGAGCGAGGCCTCGTGGAAGGCCCGCGTGGTCTCCCTCATTGTCGCAGCCGTCCGGGCAAGTGCCTCGACCTCCTCCGAGGAGGCCATCCGCAGCATCTCGCGGATCCGGTTTCGCTCGAACCGCGGATCGCGGTTCGAGCTGTCCTCGCGCCACGCCTGCCCCTGCTGAAACAGGTAGTCCGCGATTTCGGCGCGTCTGACCTCGAGCAGCGGGCGGACGATGTGGATGTCGCTGCCCTGGCGGATGGGCCGCACGGGGAGGATGCCTCGCAGCCCCCGTGGTCCCGCCTTGCGCCCAAGGCGGGCGAGGACGGTCTCCGCCTGGTCGTCCATCGTGTGGCCGACCGCGACGACGCGAAGGCCCGCCTCGCGCGCAACGCGCTCGAGGAAGGCGTACCGTTCGTTCCGCCCGACCTCTTCGATCGACCTCCGGGACGCCGCGGCGAGGCCGCCGACGTCGACGCGCGCCGACCGGAACGGCAGTCCGAGCCTCCCGGCGAGCGCCGAGACGAACGCCTCGTCCTCGTCCGCCTCCGCTCCTCGCAGCCCATGGTGCAGGTGGGCGACGACGGCGGGGTGACCCAAGGCGCGGAGGGCCAGGAGGAGGGCCGTGGAGTCGGGACCGCCCGAGCACGCCACGACGACGCCCTCGCCCGCCTCGAGCATCCGCCTGGCAGGGCCAGCTTGCTGGTCGCGGCGAAGGGCAGAAAGAACGCGGGCCTCGAAGTCGCTCATGGTGACCTCGAGGCCCGTTATATCACGCAAGAACGGAGGGCGGCTACGCCCCCTGCTGCCCGACCGCCTCCTCCATCTGCTTCATCTCCTCCGTCTCCTTCTTGGACTGCGAGACGGCCCAGATGATGGCGAGGAGCGCCACGCCGCCGATGCACCAGCCGCACAGGGCCAGGTCGACGGCCTTGTTGCCGACGTTCCACCGCATCACGAGCGGCAGCGAGATGAGGCTGACCATGTTCATGACCTTGATGAGCGGGTTGAGCGCCGGCCCCGCGGTGTCCTTCAGGGGGTCGCCGACCGTGTCGCCGGTAATCGCCGCCTTGTGGGCCTCGCTGCCCTTCCCGCCGTAGATGCCGTCCTCGATCGACTTCTTCGCGTTGTCCCAAGCGCCGCCGGCATTCGCCATGAACACGGCGAGGAGCTGTCCCGTCAGGATCATCCCTGCGAGGAACCCGCCCAACGCAATGGGCCCCAGGAGGAACCCGACGACGAGCGGCGCGGCGATCGCGAGGATCCCAGGCCCGATCAGCTCGCCCTGCGCCGCGGTCGTGCAGATCCCGACGACGCGACCATAGTCCGGGGTCTTTGTCCCCTCCCAGATCGCCTTGTCGCGGAACTGCAGGCGGCACTCCTTGACGATCAGGAACGCCGCGCGGCCGACCGCACGAATGAGCATGCTGGAGAAGAGGAACGGAATCGCGCCGCCGATCAGGAACCCGATGAACACCATGGGATCGGCGACTGACAGCTTCCCCGCCTCGGCGAGGTACTGCTCCGTCTTCATCTCGGCGATCCGGTCCTCGCTCCCGACGGCGATGACCGCGATGAACGAGGCGAAGAGCGACACGGCGGCGATGACGGCCGACCCGATGGCGATCCCCTTCGTCTCGGCCTTGGTGGTGTTCCCGACGGCGTCGAGGTCGGACAGGATCTGCCGGGCGCGCTTGTACGAGCCGGGCTGCTCCCTCTCCATCTCCTCCTTGTCGTAGCCCATTTCGCCGATGCCGTTTGCGTTGTCTGCGACAGGCCCGAACACGTCCATCGAGATCGTGTTGCCGGTGAGGGTGAGCATCCCGATTCCGCACATCGCGACGCCGTAGGCGACGAAGATCGGACTCGTCCCGCTGTAGACGAAGGCCGACCCGAAGATAGCCCCGGCGATCACGATGACGGCGACGACGGTCGACTCATACCCCACCGCGATCCCCTGGATGATGTTGGTCGCGTGCCCCGTCGTACACGCCCTCGCCAGCCCCTTCACCGGGGCGTACTGCGTGTGGGTGAAGTAGCTCGTCACCTTGTTCAGCGCCATGGCGAGCAACACCCCGATGAGGCAGGTGAGCGCGGGTCGCATGTCGAGCCCCGTCATCCCGAAGTTCGCCCAGACCGGCAATTCCCTCGGGCTTGCCTTCCCGTCGCCGTTGAGGTCGAAGCCCGCGACGGCGGTCGGGTACCTGTCGAGGTAGGCGCTATCGAACCTCAGGTACCCGAACCCGAGAATGAAGAACCCGACCACGCTGATGGCGCTCCCGATCAGAAACCCGCGGTGCACGCTGTGGAGGGCGGTGTCGCTCGTGTCGTTCTCCCCGGCCTTCACGCTGTAGGTGCTGATGATGCTGCCGACCACGCCGATCGCGCGGACGAGGAGCGGGAAGATGACTCCCTTGTGGCCGAAGCTCGCGTACCCGAGGATCATCGCCGCGACGATGGTCACCTCGTAGCTCTCGAAGATGTCCGCCGCCATCCCCGCGCAGTCGCCGACGTTGTCGCCCACGTTGTCGGCGATCGTCGCGGCGTTGCGGGGGTCGTCCTCGGGGATGTTCTTCTCGAGCTTGCCGACGAGGTCGGCGCCGACGTCGGCGGCCTTCGTGTAGATGCCTCCGCCGACGCGCATGAAGAGCGCGAGGAGTGTGCCGCCGAAGCCGAACCCGAGGAGCGCCTCATAGGCGTGCTCGCCGAACGCCATGAAGATGACCGTCCCGCCGAGGAGCCCCAGGCCGTCCGTGAGCATCCCCGTGATGGTCCCGGTGCGATACCCTAGCTGCATCGCCGTCCCGTACGACTTCCTCGCCGCCGCGGCGACGCGCAGGTTCCCCTGCGTCGCCAGACGCATCCCGACGAAGCCGACCAGCCAGGAGAAGAACGCACCGATGAGGAAGGCCCCCGCGCGGCCGTAGGCGAGGTACTCCTTCCCGGGCGCGTACTTCGAGAAGAAGAGAGCGACTGTGAGTAGGAGCATGAAGATGACCAGTCGCTTGCCCTGCTGACCCATGTAGGCGTTGGCGCCGTCGCGGATGGCGTCGCCGATCTTCTGCATCTTCGCGGTGCCCGCATCGGCGGCGCGGACCTGGCCGACGAGCATCTTTGCATACACGAGGGCGCCGATTGCGCACGCGAGCACGACCCACAGCATCACCTTCTCGAAGCCGTCGTAGTCCTTGCTCGTCATGAACGAGAACCACTGGAACTCGTGCCCGGAGGCTTCCACGGTCTTGGCGGGCTTGGCATCGGCGAATACGCTCGCGGCGCCGGCCGAGATGAAGGCCACGCCCATGACACAGAGGAACCCGAGGGTGAGTACGCGCTGCGTGCGCTTCGACTGGAAGAGACGGGAGTTCATCGGACCTCCTGGATCGCAGTGCTTCGCCGGAAATCGGCCAGCAAGTTGGCCTTGCCGGCCCGCTGAGGGAGCGGGAAGGTACTGAAATCACCCGGGCCGCGCAACGGAATTCGGCCCGGGTGTGAGTGAGGGACTCACCGCGTCGCGCGGTCGGCGGGCGCCCCGGCCGGGACGGGCGTCCCGGCCACGATCCGGACCTGGACGCGGTCTCCCTCGTGCACGGACCGCAGGGCCTTGGGGGCATTGAGGAGGGTCCCCTCGTACGCCCCTTCGCCCGACTTGCGATCCAGCCGGACCCACATCCGCTCCGCCTGCCCCGCCCCGCCAGGGTCCAGGAAGTCGGCGGGGACGTCGTCCGGCAAGCCCTCGAGAAACAGCGGCCGCAGCGCCGGGTCGGAGCGCCAGGGCGCGGCGTGGCTGGGCTCGGGGGGCTGGAAGGCGGCGAGGGGGCGATCGAAGCCGCGGGCGCGGTAGAGGGCGTAGACCACGATGGCGGCGACGACGAGGGTGGAGAGGATCCAGGGGTTCACGATTGACCCGAAACGGAGAAGTGGCCGGGCGGGGTGAACGCGATGCGGGTCCCCGAGGCCGTTGTCGGCCGCGTCAGCGCATGTCGGGTATCGGGTATCTGCTATCGGGTATCTGCTATCCGTTGCCTGGACCAGGGCTCGATAGCAGATACCCGATAGCAGATACCCGATACCCGATCTTCCGGGATGCCGGAGGGGGGAGTTGAACCCCCACTCCCTTGCGAGAAACGGATTTTGAATCCGTCGCGTCTGCCAGTTCCGCCACTCCGGCAACGTGCTGGGAGGATACCCGCCCACCCTCCGTTCCGCAAGCCCCGCGGGAACGCCATTGACGCCCCGGAGGGCTGCGGATACAGTACTCCGCCTGCCGGTATCGCTTAGGGAGGGAGACGACGTGATCGCCAGCGCATCCAACCGCCACCGCCTCGTCCGGTTCGCGTCTCGCGCCCTCGGCGCGGCGATCCTCGGCCTCGTCGCCGTCGGCTGCACCAGCACCGTCGGGTACGAGACCAACCCTGAAAACGTCGACCTCTCCTCTCATCGCCTCCCCATCAAGGTCGCCGTGCTCCGCATGGCCGACGTGCGCCCGCACGAGCAGGTCGTCACGGACAGCGAGTTCATGTCCTGGTGGGACAAGACCGAGGACGAGGACTGGGACCACGAGGACCTGGCCGGCGCCATCTCGCTCCAGGCCGCCAAACACCTCGACGCGAGCGGGATCTTCGCCAGCGTCACCTACGTCCCGACCATCACGGGGAACCCCGACGCCGCCGCGCTCGCGGAGCTCCATGCACAGGGATTCGATGCCGCGATGGTCGCCACGATCGAGCACTTCACCGGAACGCGACGATGGGACCTCACCCGCGGCGGCGTCTTCATGCTCGGAGGCCCCATCGGCACCGCGGCGAACTTCGCGCTCGGGCACCGCGCAGGCGGGCTCGTCGTCTTCCGCCCCGTGGTACTGCTCCGAACGACGGACGGTTTCGCCGTCTGGGGAGGCGAGGGCGTCGGCGACTTCGAGGAGACCGCCTACTTCACCGGCACGGCGCCGGGGTACGCGAACGAGGCCCTCAAGGTCGCGCTCAACGACCTCACGAAGCGGTTCGACACCGACAGCGGGGAGCTCGCCGTGAAGCTCTCCACGCGCCGCGAAGAGCTGGCCCTCCCCGCCGCGCCCGGCGAGGAGCCCGCGGACCCGACGCTGCTGGACCACGCGGTGAACCCCGCGAAGGCCGGCATCCAGGGTGCCGCGAAGGCCGCCACGCAGGCCGGCGAGGCGATCGACAAGTTCCTCGACGGCGTCATCGACACCGTGAGGTAGGGCCGGGTCGCGGCGAGGGGCGGCTCCGCGAGTCGCCCCTACTCCTCCGCGATCGCCCGGCCGTCGAGGATTTTCCAGGTCTTCTCGATCTCGCGCATCTCGCGCTCGAACGTCCTCCCCCCCACCAGGACCGTCCGCAGGTCCTTGTGGAGGAGCTTCGGGTTCCAGTACCGGTTCTTCCGGTCGTAGGCGAGCATGTTGAAGACCACGTAGCGGAACCCCGCCGTGAGCCCCTCCGTTGACACGACCAGGGCTCGCGCGGTCTTCAGGAAGTCGGGCACGAGCGACATCTCCGTCCCCGACGGCACGATCTGCTCCCCCGTCGCGCAGTAGTACATCACGAGGCCGAGCGAGTAGACGTCGCTCCGGATGTCGAGCGCCCGCTCGCCCCTCCACTTCTCGGGCGACATGAACGTCCGGGTCCCGACCGGCACGCCGTGCGCTCCCATGACGTCGGGGTCGAACCGCATCGACTCGATCATCCCGAGGTCGCACAGCTTGATCACGCCGTCCTTCGCGACGAGGAGGTTTTCAGGCTTCAGGTCGCCATGCACGAGCGCGTGCTCCTCCAGGTACCCGAGGACCTCCGCCACCTGGCAGGAGATCCCGAGGACCTCCTTCTCGGGCAGCCACCCTCGATCGAAGACCACCTTTCGGAGCATCGGGCCGTCGATCAAATCGAGGATGGAGTACGGCACGTGGCCCGCCTCCGCCCAGCCGAACCCCTTCACGAGGTTGGGGTGGTCCAGCTCCTTGAGGAGCTGCGCCTCGCGCAGGAATTCCTTTCGCCTCATCGGGTCCTTTGCGGACCGCGGGTTGAGGAGCTTCACCGCGACGCGCGCGCCGGTCGACTCCTGCAAACACCGCACGACGATGCCTACGGCCCCCGCGCCCAGGACGGCCTCCACGCGGAGCCCCGGCAGCGCGGGGATCTCCGAGAGGGTCGGCAGCTTCTTCGGGATGCGCGGGACGGTCATCGAATCCCCTCCGTGTCGGAGTCCTGGCCGACGAGCGCCTCGACGGCCTTGTCGATCCGGATCGCGTCGGCGAGCGCGGCGCGGGCTTCCTCGGCCCGCCCCGCCGCCGCAAGCAGGCGGGCCTGGAAGTACAGGAGGAGCGCGAGCCCGGGGGCGGCGCGCCTTGCCGCGGCGACCTCCTCCAGGCCCTCCTCGACGCGGCCATCCCAGCCGAGGAGGAGCCCGCGCAGCCCGCGGGCCGTCGCGAAACGCGAGTCGACGGCGAGGACCCGGTCGACGGCGCGGAGCCCCTCCCGACGGATGTCGGCCTCCTCGCGCGCGCGGAGGGAGCAGACGAAGGCGAGGGCGAGGTGGAGCGACACGTCTCCCGCGGGGGCCGAGGCGGCCTGGCCGCGGACCTTGGCGAAGGCCTCCTCCGAGAGCATGAAGACGCGGAATTGGTACGCCTTGGCATAGAAGCGCGTCGCGTACAGCGCCTCGTCGAGACGGAGGGCCTTTGCGTAGCTCGAGAGGGCCTCCACATGCAGGCCGAGCTCCTTCTGGACCTCGGCGAGCTGGTCGTAGACGGGCGGATAGAGGGGCGCCTCCTGGCGGGCGCGCTCGATGAGAGCCAGGGCGCGGCGCAGGTCGGTCTTCCTCTTCGCCGCGCGCCGCCCCGCCACGAGGTAGAGATCCGCGGCCTCCTCGGCGTCACGCGAGGCCGGCCGGGCGGCCCAGGTGAGCGCCGCGGAGCGGGCCTCGTCGCCCCGGCCGAGCGCCTCGAGCGCGACCTGGCGCGCGTGGAGGGCCATCGGGAGGTCCCCTCCGGCCGCGTCGAGGTCGGCGAGGGCCTCGGACCACTCCTTGCGCTCGATCCGCACGAGCGCGCGTTCGATGCGGGCCCGCGAGGCGCGGGCGGGGTCGGCATGGAGGGCCGCGACCGCGTCGTCGGCCGCAGTCAGGGCGCGCGTCAGGTCGCGCGGCTCCGCCCCCTCGCGCAGGATGACGACGCGCAGAAGGAGGGCCTCCGGGTCGAGCGGGTTGAGCGCGAGCGCGCGTCCGACGAGCGAGAGCGCCGAGGCGTTCTGCGTCGCCTCGAGCGGCGCCTGCGCGAAGATCGCCCGGCCGATGTCGGCGATCGCCGGACCGAACTCCGGGTCGGCCTGAAAGGCCCTCGCGAACCCCTCCCGGGCGTTCCAGATCACGTGGTCGGAGGCGAAGCCGTCCCCGGGGCCGAAGGCGTCGCGAAGATGGCGGCGGCCGCGACCGTGGAGGAACGCCCCCCACCCCTTCGTGCGCAGCTCGCCGACCGCGCGGGCCAGGAGCTCGCGCCCCGAGGGGTCCCCGGCCGCCAGCCGCGCGCGGCCGAGCGCCTGGAGCGTGGACGGGTCGCCCGGCCTGCGCTTCGAGGCGGCCTCCAGGAGCGGGAGGGCCTCCGCGACGGCCCCGTCTTCGAGGAGGAGCCTCCCGAGCGTGAATCGCGTCTCGATTGACCTGGGGTCCATCTCGAGGGCCCGATCGAGGTTCCTCCGCGCCTTCTGGCGCTTCTCGCCGGACTCGCGCTCCAGGAGCGCACTCCCATGGAGGAGTTGCGCCTCCGCGCAAAGGCGGTCGGCGCCGAGGATCGCCTCGGCGATCCTCTCCCTCCACCCCTGCTCCTCCGTCCGGGCATAGAGGAGGGCCGCCTGGGAGTCGATTGGCGGAACGAGCAGGCCCGTGCGCATCGGCTCGCGCTCCTTCGGGTCGATCGCGTCCAGGGCGCGCCAGCGCGACACGAACACCCTGGCATCGTCGAACGCGGTCTCGCGCGGCAGCGTCCGGAGCCGCGCCAGGGCCTCGGCGACCGCATCCGGGGCCTCGCCGACGAGCCCGACACGGACCTGGGCCTCGGTCCAGAGGAAGAGGAGGCGGACGCTATCGCGACGGACGGCCTCGAGCCGCTCCAGGGCCTCCGCCTCGCGGCCGAGCGCGAGGAGGAGCTCGGCGGCGGCGCCGGCGATTTCGCCCGCGTCGGCCTCCGAGGCGGACGACGCGGCCTCGTCGAGGGCCTGGAGGGCCTCCCCGGCGCGATCGAGCGCCGCGAGCGCGGAGGCGCGGACCCGCGCGGTCGCGACCGACACCGGAGCGCTCGCGACCGCCGCGAGCGCCCGTTCCGCGCGGCCGAGCGCCAGCTCGGCGCGCCCGCGGAGCACCGCGGCGTCGGCGGGGAGCGGACCCGCGGCCGCACCGCGATCGAGGTCGGCGAGGGCGTCCTCGGGCCGGTGGAACCTCAGGTGGATTCGCGCAAGCGCCGTGTCGAGAGTCGGGTCGGCCCCGAGGCCCCTGGAGGCCTCCTCGAGCACCGCGAGGGCATCGGCCGGGCGTCCCTCGGTCTCGCGCGCGCCGGCCGAGTCGATTGCGACGCGCAGGGCGGTCTCGCGCCTCTCCACGCTCCAGGCGTACGCCCCCGCGATCGCGCCGGCCACGACCACGACGAGGGCGGCGGCCGAGAGGATGCGATGGCGCCGGACCCACTTCCCGAGGCGCGTCAGCGGCCCCGGCAGGCGCGCGCGCACGGGCTCGCCGCGTCGGAAGCGGTCGAGGTCGTCCTTCAGTTCTGCGGCGCTGGCGTACCGTGAGCCGGGGTCCTTCGCGAGGCACGTCATGACGATGGCGTTCAGGTCGTGCGGAACGCCGCGGTCGAGCGTCCTCAACGTGGAGGGCTCTTCGTTCGCGACGCGCTGGAGGACGATCGTGACGTCGTCCCCCTGGAACGGCGGACGGCCTGCGATCACCTCGTACAGCGTCGCGCCGAGCGAGAAAACGTCCGACCGCGCATCGGCGAGGCGGCCGTGCCCGCGGGCCTGCTCGGGGGCCATGTACATCGGGGTGCCGATGATCTGGCCCGTGGCGGTGAGGTGGGAGCCCTCCTCCCCCCTCGCGAGCCCGAAGTCGGTGAGGACGATCCGCCCGTCCTTGGCGACGAGGAGGTTGGAGGGCTTCACGTCGCGGTGGACGACCCCGGCGGCGTGGGCGCCCGCAAGGCCCGACGCGGCCTGGGCGGCGACGTCGACGGCCTGGGCCAGGCGCATCCGCCCCAGGCGGAGGACCACGTCGAGGGGGGTGCCGTCGACGTACTCCATGGCGTAGTACGGCACGCCGTCCGCCTCACCGACGGCGAAGACGCGCACGACATTGGGATGGTCGAGGCGCGCGAGGATCTCGGCCTCGCGGCGGAACCGGGTGACGCCGTCCTCGGTAAGTAGCGCGGCGTTCATGACCTTGATCGCGACGCGACGGTTGAGCCCCGACTGGACGGCCTCGAAGACGACACCCATGCCTCCCCGCCCGAGCTCGCGGACGATCGAGAAGTCGCCCAGGCGGCGTCCGGCGCTCGGGGGCTCGACGGTCTGGCCCGCCAGCGCCCCCGCCCTCAGCGTGGGCGTCGCCTCGACCGGGAGCCCCTGGGGCACGGCGCCGGGGGGCGGGACGTGCGGTGTGGGGGCCGATCCGTCGGCCGGAAGGGTCGGAGGAGGGGCGTCCATGCCTCTCGTTTACCGGATCCAGGGGGCGGAGCGCAAGAGCCCGCCGCGGCCGTGGCGGAGCGAGAGCGGCGGGGCGAGGAGCTCGGCCATGATCACCCCCTGACGGAAATTCAGCGTCCCCTCCTTCGCGGCGGTCGCGGGCGCCGCCTTCCGGACGCGCTGGTCGGCCACGAGCCGGCGCGGGACGTTGTACTCATCAGGGTTGGCGGGCTTCTTTTTCCGCTTCTTCTTCTTCGGCGCCGTGGCAAGCGGCGGGGCCACGAGCTGCGCGTATACGGGTTCCTCGTAGCGCGCCGGGACCGGCCTGGCGACGGCGGCCCGCTCCGCCGCCGGCTGCCCCTGCAACTCCCGGATCTTCCGCGCCATCGCCTCCGGCGAGACCGAGGAGATCGCCTTCGCCAGGATCAGGAAGACGATGAACCCCGCGAAGACGCAGAAGCCGATGAGCCCCGCAAAATCGTCGTTGGACTTCGCCAGGAGGTCGATGAGGTCCACGCCCTACTCCCCACCCTTGCCGGCAATCGACTTCCTCATGTCGGTGTCGGCCTGCAGGTTCTTGAGGGACATGTAGTCCATCATCCCAATGTTCCCCTCGCGCAGCGCCTGGGCAATCGCCTTCGGGATCTCGGCCTCAGCGAGCACGACGCGGGCGCGGTTCTCGCTGACCGCCGCCTGCATCTCCGCCTCGCGGGCGATCGCCATCGCGCGGCGCTCCTCGGCCTTCGCCTGGGCGACGCGCTTGTCTGCCTCCGCCTGGTCGGCCTGCAGCTTCGCTCCGATGTTCTCGCCGACATCGATGTCGGCGATGTCGATCGAGAGGATCTCGAACGCGGTCCCAGCGTCGAGGCCGCGCTCGAGCACCTTCTTCGAGATCGTGTCGGGGTTCTCGAGGACGCGCTTGTGGCTCGGCGCGGACCCGATCGTGTTCACGATGCCCTCGCCGACGCGCGCGATGACCGTTTCCTCGCCCGCGCCTCCGACGAGGCGGTCGAGGTTCGTGCGAACCGTGACGCGCGCCTTCACCTTGAGCTGGATGCCGTCCATGGCGACGCCGTCGATCGTGTCCCGGCCCCTGCGGGGGTCCGGGCAGTCGATCACCTTGGGGAGCACGCTCGTGTGCACCGCGTCGAGAACGTCACGCCCCGCGAGGTCGATCGCCGTCGCGCGCTGGAAGTTGAGCGGGATGGAGGCCTTGCTCGCCGAGATCAGGGCGAGGACGACGCGGTTCACGTTCCCGCCCGCGAGGTAGTGGGCCTCGAGCATGTCGCTGGAGATCTCGATCCCGGCCTTCTTCGATCGGATGCGATTCTGGACGATGACGTTCGGGTCGACCTTCCTGAGCCACATCCCGACGAGGTCGGTGAGCCCGACGTACGCGCCCGACAGCATGGCCCGGAGGTAGAGCACCCCGAACCGCATCAGCACGATGAGGAGGAAGAGGAAGAGCAGCGAGACGACGACGATGAACCCCGTCTTGACGATGTCACCCGTGCCTGCCTCGCCGGCCGCCAGCATCCCGAACATCAGCCTCTCCTTCCCTACGATTTACACCCTCTTGACGATAACCCTCGCGCCTTCCACCTTGATCACGCGGGCGCGCGCACCCGACTCGATCATGTCCCCCTCGGTGACCACATCGATGCGGCGCCCCGCGACCCGCATGGTCCCCGAGGGACGGAGCGGCGTGATCGCGACCCCCTCCTCGTTGACGAGGCTCGAGAGGTCCTCCGCCGCGCTCACGCACCCTTCCTTGTCGTCGAGCGACTTCTTGAGGGCCAGTCGCTTGAGTCCGTGGTAGAGCGCGAGGGGCGCACCGATCGCCGCAATGAGCGCCAGGACCGTCCCGAAGAGGAAGCCGCCCGACTTGTACGCGTGGACGATCCCCGTGACCATCGCCGCGATGCCGACCAGCCCCATCAGCATGCTCGGCATGACCAGCTCGCACATGAGGAGCGCAGCGCCCCCCAGGTACAGGAGCAGGATCAGCTCGGTGCTCATACCCACCTCAACTGCGGCCCACCGGGGCCACGATGATCGACGGCCCTTCGACCTTCACGATCTGGACCGTCGTGCCCTTCTCGATCTGCTCCCCCTCCGAGACGACGTCGAGCGTCCGACCCTCGAGGTCGACCTTGCCCGACGGGCGGAGCGGCGTCATCGCGACCGCATACTTGCCGACGAGGGTCGCCGAGTCCACCTCCTGCGGCATCGACTTCTCCTCGGCCTGGATCTCCGAGGAGAGCACCAGCCGCTTCAGCATCGGCGACTTCGGCAGGTACTTCGCCACGGCGAGGAAGCCGACCATCGCCCCCCCGAACGAGCAGGCGAGGACGAAGAAGTTGTCCCGGAAGCGGTCCACCTCCCAGGCCTTCTCGGGCACGACGAAGCCCTGGAGCGAGAGGACGAGCCCCGAGAGGGCGAGGATCACGCCCGGCACCCCCACGATCATGCTCCCGGGCATGAAGAAGATCTCGATGCCGATCAGGAGGATTCCGACGGCGAAGAGCAAAATCTCCGCGTAGTCGGCCAGCCCCGCGAGGTGGTTTCCGAAGAAGACCGCCGCGAAGCAGAGGAGGCCGAAGATCCCCGGGATGGAGAGGCCCGGCGACTTCAGCTCAGCGAGCAGGCAGAGGATCCCGACGAGGATCAGGAGCCCCGTGACGAGCGGCTGCGTGAAGAAGCGGACCATCTGCTCGGACCAACTAATCCCCAACGTCGTGACGGTCGCGTCCGCGAGGCCATACTGATTCAGGAGGTCGGTGCGGAGGGACGTGACCCGCTTCGCGAGGCCGTACTGGACCGCCTCGTCGGCGGTGAGGCAAAGGAGCTTCCCCGCGGGGTTGACGGGCTGGACCTCCTTCACCTTCTTCCCGTCGCGCCGCGCGCGTTCCATCTCGACGGGCATCATGAGGTCCTGCTTCCCGTCGATCTCGACGAGCCAGACCTCGACCTCCTTGTCGACCATCGCCATGGCGAGGAGGCGAGGGTAGTTCTTCTTCTCGGCGCGCGCCTGGAACTCCGCGCGGATCGCCGCGACGTACTTCTCCTGGTGCGTCTCCTCGCCTGGGACGATCGGCTCCGCGGCGCCGATCGACGAACCGGGCGTCATGACGATTTCGTCGCAGGAGAGGGCGATGAGCGCGCCGGCGCTCATGGCCCAGCGGGTGACGTAGGCGACCGTCTTGATCCCGCACTCCTCGATCGCCTTCGAGATCTCGAGGGCGTTGTCGACGCGGCCGCCCGGCGTGTCCAGTTCGATGACGATCAGCTTCGCGCCCGCGGCCTTGGCCGCCTCCACCGCTCGCCGCACGAGGTGGGAGTTGCCCGCCTCGATCTCGCCCTGGATGGGGACGACGACGACGTGGGAGGAGTCACCGGCGAAGAGCGTCGGGAGGGCGGCGAGGAGGAGCGCCGCGATCGCGGTCCCGATGGATGTGCGCCGCATTTCGTCCGACCTCCCTGCGAGAATGGCACAGTCAATATAAGGAGGGGCGTCGATCCCCAGCAAGAGAGAACGCCTTTCCCGCGATTCCCGTGCCATGGGCGCGAATGCCAGGACGCGCGCGAAGTGGCAAGACGGAGCGGCTGCGCGGGTTGCGGACGGCGATTCGCCGATGTCACACCGGGCCCCCGCCGCGGGTCCGGCGCGCACGCCCGGGTGCAGAACCGCACCGGCCTACTTCTTGGGCGCAAGGTGCGGGCGGAAGAAGTCGAGGACCTCCTTGACGAAGGCCGAGTGGCCGACGCCGGGGGCGAGCGTGCGCTCGACGGACTTGTAGCCGTGCTCGTCGAGGAGCCGCTTCGCGCCCTGCCACTGGGCCTCGAGCATCGTCTTCAGGTACTCGTCCGCCTCCCCCTGGAAGACGTGGACCGGCAAGGTCTCGCGCTCGGGCGCCTCCGAGACCGTCCCCGCGTTTGCGAAATTCGGACAGGCGGGCGCCGCGGCGACGAGCATCTCCGGGTGGCCGAAGACCATCCGCCACGTCAGGTTCCCTCCCCCCGAGAAACCGCTGATGAAGATCCGCTCCTCCGCGTTGAAGTCCCTCTTCAGATCGGCGAGCACGGCGAGGAGCCCCTCCTCGTCGAAGCCGAGCCGGTTCCCTCCCTGCCAGGTGTCGATCAGTTCCTGCTTGTAGGTGTACTTGTCCTTCGAGAGCTGGTTCGTGCTGGAGAACGTCTGCGGCGTGACCAGGATGTACGGGTCGTCCCCGCGCTGCGAGGCGTAGTTGTCTATCGCGCCCCGGAAATTGCACCCCGCGCCCTCGACATACACGAGCACGGGCCAGGTCCGCTTCGGCGACCAGTCCTTCGGGAGGACGAGGTAGTACTCCATGTCGTGCGTGGAGGCCTTCCGGATGATCGGCTGCTTCTCGGCGCACTTGAGCTCGGCCTCGCGGAGCTTCGCGGCGCGCGCGGCGTCGGGCTGGGAGCGCTCGGCGCCCGCGAGCAGGCGGTAGGCGCGGGCCCACTCGCGCTTCTGCGCCGCGTCGTTCGCCTGCTGTCCGAGATACGGACCGATCTGCTTCGGGTCGAGCTCGAAGGCCCGCACGAGGTAGCCATCGAACCGCTCGTCGTCCTTCTGCGGGTGCTTCTCCTTGGAGAGGTCGCGGTAGAGCTGGGCCAGCTTCTTGCCGTATTGCGCGCGCTTCCCTTCGAGCTCCTTGCGGGCGGCGTCCGTGGCCGTGGAGTCGCCGGCGAGCTTGTCCTTCAGGGCCTTGACCTTCGCGCTCTCGGGGTCGAGGGAGAGGGCCTCGTCGACGTACGGGCGACCCTCGGCGAGGAGCCCCTTGGACTGGCACCAGGAGGCGAGGTCGACGAAGCCGGCGGCGATGGTGCGCTTGAGTTCGGCCTCCTTGGCGGGCTTGTCGGCGAAGACAAGCGAGGTGGCGAACAGGAGGAGGCACAAGGTCCGCATGAGAAGGCTCCCGGAGCGAAAGAGTGGCATTCTAGAGACCCGGTCCTGAGAATGGCAACATGCTCGCACGTCCGGATGCCATCCACCGCCGCTGGATGCTGCCCCTCCTCTCGATGGGGGCCTCGCTGCCCCGCGGGGTCGCGGGCTTCCTGACGGATCTCCTCGCCGGTGCGACGGGCCTCGCGTCGGCCCCGCAGAGCAGGTGGTTTCTGCGGCTCTGCACGGATTTCGGGCGGATGCGGCGCGGTCCGGCGGCCGTGGAGAGGCTCGTGGCGCGGGTGGAGGGGCTGGAGCGCATCGACGAGGCGGCCCGAGCGGGGCGGGGGCTCCTGCTCGTCTCCGCGCACCTGGGGAACTGGGAGCTGGGCGCCGCGATTGCGGCGCGGAGGGGCGTCGCGGTGACGGTCGTCTCCGAACGGGCGCCCGACCCGGCGCTCGATCGCTGGCGGGAGGAGACGAGGACGCGCTGCGGCGTCGGGACGGCCTACCTGGGCGACCCCGCGCTCGCCCCGCGCATCCTGGAGGTCCTCAGGGGAGGCGGGTGCGTGGCGATGCTCGTGGATCGGGAGCCCGATCCGGGCACGGGGGCGGCTCGGATCGCGGCAGCGACGGGGGCCGTGATCCTCCCCGCATTCGTGCCGTTCCTCCCCGACGGCCGCTACGCGGCGATCGTGGAGCCCCCCGTGCGCGACGCAATGGCGCTCCGGGCGGCGGTGGCGCGCGCGGTTGACCTCTGGCGAGACCAGTGGTATCCTCCGCCCGCCGAAGAGGGACCGAGATGATCAAGTCGAAGATCGCCGTGGCCATGGGCGACATCACCGACATGGAGGTGGACGCCATCGTCAACCCGGCAAACGACGACCTCATCCTGGGCGGGGGCGTCTCGGGCGAGATCCGCCGCAAGGGCGGGCACGTCGTTCAGGACGAGTGCAACACGATCGGCTCGATCCCGCTGGGCGAGGCGGCCGTCACGGGCCCGGGCGCGCTCAAGTGCAAGCACATCATCCACGCGGCGAGCATGCCGCTCGGCGGCTGGGCGACCGAGGCCTCGCTCAGGAACGCGACGAAGAACTCGCTCAAGCGGGCCGACGAGAAGGGCCTGAAGACGATCGCCTTCCCCGCGATCGGGACGGGCGCCGCGGGCTTCAGCATGGAGCGCTGCGCGGACGCCATGACGAAGATCGTCTTCGATCACTTGAAGGAGGGGAAGACGTCGCTCGACCTGGTGACGTTCGTCCTGATCGACCACCGCGCGACGCGGGTGTTCGAGGAGTGCGTGAAGCAGATCAAGGAAGACCCCGACCCCGCACCACCACCCGCCCCGGAACCCCCTCCCGCGCAGGAGCCGCCTGCGGTCCAGACGCCGCCTGCGGTCCAGGCGCCCCCTCCAGCCGCTGCACCGACAGCTCCGCCGGCAGGAACGCCCTGACGACGTCGAAGTTCGTCAGCAGGTGCCCCGTCACCTCGGTCGTCGTGTAGGACGATTCGCCGTCGACAAGGGCAAGTGGCAGGACAAGCTGGTCCGCCAGGTGCGCGTCGACCGCGCCGTCCAAGGCGAGAATGCGCGCCAGCTCGTCGCAGGCCTCGTCCGCCACCCGCTCCGCAGGCTTCCCCTTCTGCCCCAGCGCCGAGGCGCCGATCGGCCCGTGCTCCGTCTCCGCAACGAGGAGGAGCGAGGTCCCGGGCTGGCGGCTCGACGTAAACGCCCTCTCGACCTCGAACGGCACGCCCATCTTCTGCAGGCGCGCCTCCGCGCGGCCCGCCTGGCGATCGGAGACGTGCGGCGGGAGTGAGCTCACGTTGCTCACGCCGCGCACCCGGACCACCCGCCCTCGCGCCTCGCGGACGAGTGGCTGCGCCGAGGCGGGGCTCCACTCCGGCACGGCGAGCTTGACCTCCCCTCCCCCTTTCGGGTAGTAGCCGGCCGAGAGCACCTCGATCGGGACCGGCGGGTACCCCGCGGCCTCGATCGAGGGGAGGAAGACCCGCTCGACGTAGTCGATCGTCGGGCTCCACGGGACGTGCGTCCCGCCGGTGAGCGTGATGGGCGACGGGCCACGCGCGTGGAGGAGCGGGAGCAGGACCGTCTGGAGGACCAGCGTGAGCGCGCCCGCCGTGGCGATCCTGAATTCGTACGCGCCGGGCGTCACGGGGCCCGGGGAGAACGTGAGCGACTGCGACCCCTCGCGGTCCCCCTCGACGGCCGCGCGGGAGATGCGCGCCGCAGCGCGGACGCACACGAGGTGCTGCGGGCGCAGGCCCGGGACCTCGCGGCCCGCGCGGATCCGCACGATGCGGAACGGCTGCCCCGTGAGGAGCGAGAGCGTGAGAGAGGTGCGCAGGACCTGCCCGCCCCCCTCTCCCTGTGAACCGTCGATTTCGATCAAGCGACCCTCGGAACTGCGACGCACAAGCCTAACCATACCAGAGCGACGGGGTTCAGATCCCACTCACTCGAGAGGCCGGTGTCGCTGGGCGGCGTGCCTGGTCCTCGTCTTCACGGTCGTGTGCGGCCTTGCGGGGCGCGCACGCGCCGAGGAGGTCCCCGCCGCCGTCCACGTCCACACGACGTGGAGCGAAGGGAGGCTGACGATCCGCGAGGTCGCCGAACAGGCGCGGGCCCTGGGCCTCAGCGCCGTGGTCCTCTCCGACGGCTACGACCGCGCGGCGCGCTGGGGGCCTTCTCCCCTCCAGGGCCTCGTCCACCGCACCCGAGAGCGCCCGAGCGTCCGACGCGGCGACCTTGCCGCGTGGCTCGCCGAGATCAACGCCGCGGCGAAGGCCGTCCCCGAGGTCGCCCTCGTCCCCGGCCTTGAGCTGGCCCCCGTCTGCACCTGGTCGGGCTCCCCCTGGGGAGGCGGGCTGCGCGCCGAGGGCCTCCACGAGCACCTCCTCGTGATCGGAACGGCCCCGCTCGAGGCGTACGAATCGCTGCCCACGCGGACCGACGGCCCGCTGCGCTGGGACCGGGGCTGCGCCACCCGCTTCGCCCTCGCGCTCGGCGCGGCGATCGCCGCGCTCCTCCTCCTCCGCCGCCGCGCACGCTGGGCCACGGCCCCGGCGCTCCTCGTCGCCCTCGCCTGGTTCCCCGTCCGTCGCGGGGCCGACCTCGCCGAGGGCCCGTCGGTCGGCGCCGTCCTCGAGGCCGCGCGACGCCAGGGGCTCACGACGTCGTGGGCACATCCGGAGGCCCTGTTCCCCGCCACGGAGGCCGAGGTCCACGGCGTCCGCGTGCGGACCGCGCCCTATCCCGAGCGGATCCTCCTCTCCCCCACCACGGCCTTCCCCTCCGTCTACGGAGACGCCCACACGGCCGCGGGCGCGGGGCGTGAGTGGGACCGAGCCAACCTCGACTACTGCGAGGGCCGCCGCGCGACGCCGCTTTGGGGGATCGGCGAGGCGGACTTCGACGGGAGCGGCCTGGTGGCCCTCGACACCTACCAGACGGTCTTCTTCGCGAACTCGCCCGGCGCGGCGGGCGTGGAGAGGGCCTTTGCGACGGGAGCCTGCTACGCGGCGCACGCCCCTGGAGGGCGACGTGTAGCGCTCTCGTTCTCCGTCACGGACGCAGCCAGAGGCTCCTCCGCTGGGATGGGAGGGACGTTGAGGGCGAGCGGCCCGGTCCGCGTCCGCGCCGAGGCGCGTGGCGAAGCCGGCGAGGGGACGATCACGTTGATCCTCGACGGTCGCGTCTGGAAGGAGCAGTCCGGCCCGTTGCCTCTCGTCCTCGAACAGGACGTCGACGTGCCGCGGGGCCGCTCCTTCCTTCGGGTCCTGGCGGTCCGCCGCGAGGGAGGCGGCTCGCTGGGGAACCCCGTCTTCGTGGAGCGCTGACGGCTACGCCAGGTTCCCGAGGGTGACTTCGACGACCTCGCGCACCGCGCCGCTCCCGCCCGGGACGGTCGTGACGTAGTGCGCCTGGGGAGCGAGGACGAGGCTCGCGTTCGCGGGGACGATGAACAGACCCACGCCCGTCGAGACGGCCAGCGCGTCGGCGTCCGCGGCCATGTAGGCGGTCGCGTCGAGCTCGATCGTCCCCTTCGTCTGCAGCTCATTCAGGAAGGCGAGCCGGTCCTGCGGCAGGTCCTGGACGTCGATCACACCGAACCGCCCCGCGTGCTCCTCGATCAGCGCACGGCCGTCCTCGGCGAGGAGGATCACTTCCGTGCCCTGCTTGAGGAGGATGGAGAGCCCGACCCAGTCGGGGCGGTGGAAGCGCTTGAAGGCCTCGCCGCGCGGGCCCCAGTAGACGGAGCCGTCGGTGAGGACGCCCTCGACCTCGAGGACGAGGCGGCGAAGTCGACGAAAGCGGCGACGGATGCCGACGTCCATGCGGGGGGACGCCTAGGGGTCCTGCTTCTTGATCCTGTCTTCCAGCCCGCCGATGAGCTCCTGCCAGTCCTTGACGGCGGGGGCGAGCTCGTACTCGGCCATGTCGGCGAGCGTCACGCTGTCCTTGCTCTTGAGCGCGGACTGGACCTCGCGCAGCTTGTCGCGAAGCCGATGAATGGCGTCGAGCCCGCTCTTCCCCCCCACCGTGAGCGTCGAAAGCTCGATCCCCTGGAGCTGTCCGACCTTGAGGAGGGTGTCCATCGTGACCTGCAGCCCCGTCACGGCGTCGCCCAGGAGCGACATCGCGGTCGGGAGGTTCCCCTTCTGGAAATGCGAGGCGGCCGTCGTCAGGGCCGATCCGACCGAGGGGAGGTGCTCTGCGAGCTTCGAGAGGGTCAGGAGGGACAGCTCGGCGGGGCAGAGGGTGACGAGGTCGAGCATCCTGTACGCATCGACCTTTTGTTTCCGGACGTCCGGGGGGACGGCGGCGGGGACGAGCGTCTGCCCGTCGAGGGTGAGCGTGACGATGGCGCGGCCGTTCCGCTGGAGCCAGGTCTGGAGTTGATCGAGGATCTCTCCGAGGGAGGAACCGGCGTCGGCATACGCCAAGTCCTTGTTCCCGTCGATGACGATGTCCATCCGGCGAGGACCCCCCATCTGCGATTGGCGGTATCCTACCCCCGTCCCGGGACGTGTCAAAGGTTATGCGCCGACGCGAGTTGGGCGGATTGTTGACACCCCGGCCCGGCGGCCCGTATCATCCGCGCGTCTGCCGGGGCGGAATCACGCATGCGCCTCATCGCCGCCTCACTCCTCCTCGCCGCGATTGCGGCCGGCTGCAAGGCAACTCCCCCGCCGAAGGACGAGCGTCCCGTTCCCACCGGTGACGAGGGGGGGCCCGACGGCCCCATCGTCAAGGGGAGGATGTACCAGGACCTCCAGCAGCACACGAACTCGCCCGCCGGCGCCGACGACGTCGACCCGTGCGTCTCGACCGACGGCGCGACGCTCTACTTCGCCTCGAATCGCCACTCGCGGTTCTACGACCTCTACGCGAAGCCCACGATGGGGCCGGCCATGATCCTGCTCACGACACGGCATCCCGAGTGCCACAAGCGCTTCCCCGCCCTCTCGCCCGACGGACGCCGCCTCGCCTTCGCGAGCGACCTCAAGGGGGGCTGGGACGTCTACGTAATCGACCTCTCGGACCTGTCCGCCGAATGGAGGGTCGTGAGCGCCTTTCCCGAGGACGAGTTCCGGCCGACCTGGTCTCCCGACGGCACGCTCCTCGCCTTCTGCCGGCGCTCGACGAAGTTCGGCGGATGGGAGGTCTGGAGCGCGGGCATCGACGGGACCTCGCCCGGCCCGATCGCGGACGGCTACCTGCCCGCATGGGGTCCGGCGAAAGACCCGGCCTGGATCGTCTTCCAGCGTCCCCGCCAGCGGGACGACCCGTGGTTCGGGCTCTGGAAGGCCCGCCCGGACGGGAACCTCCTCACGGAGCTCCTCCCCGCGGAGACGTTCGGCGCCGTGACCCCCTGCTGGAGCCCCGACGGGGCCTGGATCGCCTTCAGCACGGTCTCGCGCAAGGAGGGGACGGAGGCCGCCGAGGAGGTCGAGGACATCCACGTCCTCTCCTCCGACGGACGCGTGCGAATGCAGATCACGTCGCAGGCCGGGGTGGAGGCGATGCCGTTCTGGGGCCGGGACGGGCGGATCTACTTCGCCTCGTCCGCCGGCGGGGCCGAGGGGCACTTCAACATCTGGTCGCTGAAGCCGATCCTGCCGTAGGGGCGCCCCTACCCCTGTACCGAGATGCGGCTGGGCGAGATCGCCACGATCGGGTTCGGCAGGGTGCCCCGCCGCTCGTCCTTCGACTTCTCGATCGCCTCGGCCCACGTCCCCCGCAGGATGCCGAGGATCTTGAGCGCCTCGTCGATCGGCTCCGGGGCGTGCTGCACGTTCGCGCGCACGAGGCGGAAGTAGACGAAGTTGTAGAGGCGGACGAGGTTGTTGTAGATCTCGTCGCCGATCTGGCGGGAGAGCGAGCTGACCAGCTCGACCATGATCCGCTGCCCGCGGATCAGGAACTGGTGGGCCCCCTCGATGTCCTTCTCCGCCAGCTTGGTCTTCGCCTGCTCGCTGAAGCGGATCGCCCCGTCGATCAGCATGAGCAGGAGCTGTTCCTGGCTCGCGGTGCGGACCTGGGTCTCGAGGTATTTCCGACTCGCGTCCATCCGGCCTCTCTGGGGTTGTCCTTCGTCTATCGGCTCAGACGGCCCGACGGCCGCTGCCCTTGCAACGGGGAGGGTATTTTCCACCGAACCCCGCGCCCTGATCAAGCCCCTTCGCCGGGCGGGGCCAGGGGCGACGCGCCGCGCCGCCCGAACACGGTCCGGCCTACTTCCTGGAAACGCTGCTCTTCAAGGACGAGACAAGTCCGTTCAGCGAACTGGAAATCTGGTTTTGCACCCCCTGGCTCTGGGCCAGGAAGTTCTCGAGCGCGGCGAACCGGCGAATCAGGCGCTCGCGGAGGGCCTCCGCGCGGCTGTCCAACCGCTCGATCCGTTCGGTCATGTCCTCGATCCCGTCGTCGATCCCGCTCGTCTTGGTCGGGATCAAGCCGTCCGGCATGTTCGTGAGGTCCCCCACCCCGACATCGAACCGTCGTCCGACACCCGGGTCCTTGGAGACGTTCACGCGGCGCCCCGTCAGGCGGTTGTCGGTCCCGACGTTCAGGTTGAACCCCAGGTCGGCCGCCGCCCTCGAGTTGTTGAGCTGCTTCACCTCGAAGTCGTGCACGAGGCGGTAGGTGCTCCCGACGCCCGGGTTGCCCGTGCCGTCGAAGGTGATCGTCTGCGTCGCCGAGTCGAAGTCGGTCACGGCGAACGTCTGTCCCGCGAGCGCGCCCGAGGTGAACGTCACCTCCTGGCCGTTCCAGAAGTCGTTGGCGAACCCCGCGAGGGCCGCGTCCGTGAAGGTCCCAGCGCCCGCCGCGGCCGTCGTCCCGTCGAATCCGGAGCTGTTGTCCACCAGCTCGAAGGAGTTCCCGTCCGAGGTCGTCGCGGCCTCGACCTTGAGGCCCGTGTTCTCGGTGTCGTTGTTGATGGCCGAGAGGATCTGGGAGACCGTCGTCAGGCTCGACGCGCTGACCGTGATCGTCGACCCGTCGCGCTGGAAGATCTGGAAGTCGTCGCCGTTCACCGTGTTGACGCCCCGTCCGTCGTTCAGGTCCGCGAGGAGGACGTCGGGAGCCAGGCCGCGCTGCAGGGTGAAGAGGCGCTTCACGCCGTCGAAATCCGTGTTCAGCTTGTCCGTGAGGTCGCCCTGGTTGAAGGCGAGCCGCCCGGTGGAGTCGACCCGAAGGCCGAGCTTCCCCAGCGTGTTCAGCTCGTTGACGGGGATCCCGTCGACGGGGCGGGAGACGTTGCTCGCGAGGGCGCGCCTCACCCCTGAGACGGTGTTGTCACCAAAGAGGATGCCCTTGCGCTCCGGGTCGTCCGGGTCGAAGCTCGTCAGCTCCTTGATGTCGTCGATCGCGGCGTTGTAGGCCTCCACGAACCTCTGCACCTGCGTGGTGATCCCCTCGTTGTCGCGGGCCACCGTGACGGTCACGGAGGTCGAGCTCGCGCTCTTGAGGTCGAGGCTCAGCCCCGGCACGAGGTTCGTGACGGTGTTCGTGCCTCCGGTGATCACCGCAGGGTCGCCGGCCCCGCCGTTGGAGCCATACAGCAGGACGGAGTCCTGCGCCGCCGCGCTCGTCGAGAAGTCGAGGCCGGAGACGGTCGAGTTCGTCACGATGCGCCCGGCGAGCCCGCTGGTCCGCGACAGGAGCGACAGGCGGAACGGGTTTACGGCGCTTCCGGTGTTGAGGACGCTCGCCACGACATCCAGCCCCGCGGCATTGATGTCCTTCGACAGGTCATCGAGCGTCGTCGCGGCTCCGATCGTGAAGCTGTGCTCGAAGGAGCCGTCCAGATTCCCGGGGGTCGCGGCGGGGGCGGAACCGGCGAGGTTCAGGTCGTCCGCGGTCGTCCCCCCGTCGAGGTCGACCACGCGGATCGCGCCAGCCCCGGTCGGGTCGATCAGCTCGACCCCGTCGCCCGTGGAGTTGATCCGCGCGCGCAGGTCGCTTCCCGCCGCCGACGCCGAGCCGTTGATCTCCTCGATCACGTCCCCGATCGTGTCGTCGTCCGACTGGCGCAGGTCGACGGTGAACCCGAGTCCGCTCGAGTCGGTGACCGCGAACCGCCCGGCGAAGACCCCCTTCCCCTGGTTGAGGGTCGAGAGGAGGGTGTTGTCGCCGATGTACTGCGGGTCGAGGTCGGTCCCGACCTCGCGGTCGCCAAGGACCGCGTTGATCTTGTACTCGCTCGTCGCATCGAACGCGGCGCCCGCCGGGACAAGGAAGGTCAGCGTGCCCGTCGTCCCGTCGAAGGTGTCCACGGCTTCCGAGTACCCGTTGTTCGTCCCACCGGTGACGGTCACCGTGGCACCCTTGAAGTAGTCGTTGGCGAAGCCGACGAGGTTCGCGTCGACGAGCGTCGTCAGGGTCCCCAGGCTGTCCCCCTTCAGGCCCGTCGTCTCCGTGTCGATGCCGAGCGATGCCGCAGGCGCACCCGTGATCCTGAGCGCGCGGGTCGGCGACGCCGTCGTATCGCGGAGGAGAAGGCCGTTCCCCGCGTTGTTGAACGAGACCGCGAGGTTCTGGCCCGTGGCGTTGTCGATCGCGTTGATCACGTCCTGGAGGGTCTGGTTATTCGAGAGGGCGCTGTCGCCGATGCCGTAGTCGTTCACGAGTGGGCGGGCCACGGTGATCGTGTTCCCGCTGATCCCCGTGATCGTCTGCGTCTCCTGGAGGCCCGCGGCCGTGACCAGCCGAATCTCGTTCCCCACGGCAAGACCCGAGGTCGACGCCACGTCGAAGCTCGTGTCCCCCACCAGCGGGTTCGTCGTGAGCGTGGTCTGGAGCCTCGTCGAGACGTTCACCGGCGTGGAGGTCCCGTTCCGCCCGTTGATGGTGATCGTCCCGTCAGGGACGCCGTCGAGGTCGGGCACGCCGATCGGGCGGAACTCGGACGACCCGCCGTTCAGCGTCCGCTTGAGGATCGAATTGAGCGTCGGGATGACGCGCTTCCCGAGGAGGTAGTTCGAACCGGCCGCGCCCGGCACGCCGTTCAGCTCGGAGGTCACGCCGACGAACCCGAGGTCGATCGCCGCGTTCGAGCTGTTCTGCGAGGTCACCGCAAGGTTCCCCGCGCCTGCGGTCGTGTCGAGCAGCTCGATCGAGTTCCCCTGCGCGTTCACGCGCGCGACGACCTTTCCGCCATTTCCCGTCGCGTTGTTCACGGCGTCGAGAACGTCCTGCACCCGGGCGTCCGCCGCGTCGATGTCGACGAAGAACGTGGACCCGTCGCGCGTCGTCACCTGAAGGTCGCTCCCCGAGACGCTCCGCAGGCCCAGGCCGTCGTTCAGGAGCCGCGTCTCGGTCGAGCCTGTGATCGTGTTGATCCTCGACCCGCGCAGCGTCGCCCCCGCGAGGGCGCTCCCGGTGATCCCGAGGCTCGTGGCGGTCGTGTCGGCGTCCTCGTCCTCCACGAAGAGAGTGGAGCCGGTCCCGTTCGCGATCGCGAGGGAGTCGTTGTCGACCGACGCGGTGATGCTCAGCACGCCGTTGTTGTTGAGGCGGTCGACGACGTCCTGCACAGTGATCGCGTCGGTCATGTCGACATTGACGCTCTGGCCGGCCGCCGTGCGAAGCCGCAGGATGCCGCGGTCGATGCCGGTCTGCCCGTTCAGGAAGTCGACGGACGTTCTCCGGTTCACGAACCCGTCGCCGAACTCGATCGAAATCTCGCCGCCGCCGAGCGCGGCCGACTTGCTCGCGAACCCCGTCGAGACGAGCTGGTGCGCCTGCGCCAGCTTCCGGACCGTGAAGCTGAAGGCGCCCGTCGACTGGACGTTCGTCCCGCTCGCCTTGAGGATCGACTCGTTCGAGGACGACACGACCGTGCGGTCGAAGAAGGTCGTCTTTCCGAGCTGCCCGATGGTCCCCTTGAGCGAAATGAGGCGGGCGGAGATGGTGAGAAGGCCGGCCTTCCGGGCCGTCTCGGTCTTCATCTGGTCCTGGAGGAAGGTGATCGGACGCTTCTGGATCGACACCAGCTTGTCGACGATGCTGGTGAAGTCGATCCCCGAGACCAGGCCGTCAAATCGGATCGGGCCGGCCATTCCGCTCCTCGCAATCGCCCCGGGGCCCCTCCCCTGCGGGCTACAACTCCTCGTCCATCACCAGGCCGACCATGTCCTGCAGGCGGCGACGGAGCTCGAGCAGGTCCTGGACGGGCCTCGTCCGCAAGGTCCTCCCCGAGGTGCCATCGAGCACCTGGACGTAGAACTGGTCGGTGTCCTGGTAGATCCCGAACCGGTAACGCTGGTTGAAGGCCTCCATCGCGGCGTTCATCTCGTCCGCGGCCTGCTGCACGTCCTTCAGCTCCAGGGGCTCCTGCTTGCCCTGCCTGGCGAGCGGGTCCTGGAACTGGAGCTCCCCCGGGAGCTGGAAGACGGGCTCCCCTTGCGGCAGCGCTACCGCAGGGTCGGGAGCCGGACTCGTCGGATTGAGGGTGACTTCTGCCATTGTCGATCTCCCCCTTTCGTTGTATCGGCCGGAAGGGGAGGAATCTTTACCCATTCCTGCGGCCGTGATCCGGGGCCACGCATCCCCCTGCGGGGCCCACCCTTGCCTGCCCTGACGGGTGGACACCCGGGGGGGCCCCCGCCCCCCCGGGTCGTATGTCGCACGCTACCTGAGGAGGGTCAACACCGTCTGCGGGATCAGGTTGGCCGACGCAAGGACGGCCGTGCCCGCCTGGAACAGGATCTGATTCCTCGTGAAGGTCGAGGTCTCCTCCGCGAAGTCCAGGTCCCGGATGCTGCTCTCCGAGGCCTGCAGGTTCTCGATCGCCACGCCGAGCGCGTCGATGTTCGGCTCGAGCGTCTGGGCCTGGATGGCCCCGAGGAACCCGCGGGACGAGTTCACCTGGTCGAGCGCCTTGTCCACGATGAGGGCGGCGTTGCCCGCGTCGTTGACGAGGTCGTTGTCCGAACCGCTGCGGAGCGAGTTCAGGAACCCGCCCATCATCGCGGTGGCTCCGCCACCGTTGTGCCTGGAGATCAGGTCCCTGATCTCCTCGAATCCCAGCGTCGACGCGTTCATCGCCCGGACCCCCACCTGGATCCCATCCGTCGGCTGGGGCTCGGTGTTCAACTGGAAGAACATGCCGGTGTTGCGGACGCGGAAGGAGTAGGTCCCGAGCGCGGTAAGCGGTTCGACACTGAACTCGGCGTCGAGGAACGGGGTGACGAAGTTGAAGTTGCGCCCGTTTCCTTCCACCTGGACTCCGTTGATGTTCGCCTCGTAGTTGGCGCCGATGTCCGTATCACGACTCCCGACGGCCTGGCCGCCGCCGTTGAACGTGAGACCATCGCCGTCGATCACCTCGATGGAGATCGCCTGGTCCTCCCCGACGTCCTCGGAGCGCAGACGGACCGTGCCGCCGACGTTGCTCGCGAAGACCCCGGTGAACGCGGCCACCCGGTTGACGGCGCTCGTGACGGCCACGACCTGGCTGGTCGCGTCGGCCGCCGAGGTCCCAACCGTGATGTCCGCCGTCCCGCGGCTCCCCGTGATCCTGAGCGACACGGAGCTCCCCGCCGGGACGTTGAAGTTGTCGAGAGACACGATCGCGAACTGACCGGACACGTTGATCTGAACCTGGTAGGTCGCCGACGTCGCACCCGCGCCGAAGGAGATGCTACGCACGTTCAGCTCATTGAGCTCGCTCGACTGGGCCAACACCTCGACCGCGCGGTTCCCGTTCAGGAGCTGCGTGTCCGCGAACCGTGTGGTGTTGGCGATCCGGTCGATCGCCGAAATCGCCTGGTCCACCGCGTCCTGCTCCGCCTGGACCTGCTCCGGCGACGAGGGCCCCGTATTCAGGGCGAACGTCACCGAGTCGCGGATCTGGATGAGCAGGTCGCTGAGCTCTCCGAGCGCCGCGTCCGCCGTCGAGATCAGGTTCGCCGCAGCCTGGCTGTTGTCGACAGCCTGGTTGAGGCTCGAGATCTGATTGCGAAGCTGCTCGGAGATGACGAGGCCGGAGGGGTCGTCGGAGGCCCGCACGATGCGGAGCCCCGTCGACAGGCGTTCGAGCGATCCCGCCTGGTTCCTGTCGTTGATACGCAGGTTCCGAAGGGCGCGGACCGCAGTGACGTTGGTATTGATCCTGAGTCCCATTGGTATCCTCCTTGACACCATCAATCCCCCGGACATCCATGTCCGGGTACCCCACGAGGGGTCTGGTCCGCTTCAGGGCGGGACCTAAGCCCTTGACGTCATCGAGCGCCTCCATGAAAAAGCGAAGACTTACCCACTAATCGAATCATCGGCCGGTTCGACATGAATCCTTGAGCGGAATTTCGTCAGGAAACTGAGATGGTTGTTACCGGTTGGTGGAGATGGAGTTGCGGATGGGTGGATTTGCGGATGTGAAGCCGGTGGAGGGGGGCGACCGGGGGAGGTCACCCTCCCCCGGGCGGGTGGCTTCTTCTATCTGAGGAGGGTGAGCACCGTCTGCGGGATGAGGTTCGCCGACGCCAGGACGGCCGTGCCCGCCTGGAACAGGATCTGGTTCCTCGTGAAGGTCGAGGTCTCCTCCGCGAAGTCCAGGTCCCGGATGCTCGACTCCGAGGCCTGCAGGTTCTCGATCGCAACGCCCAGGGCGTCGATGTTCGGCTCCAGTGTCTGTGCCTGCAGGGCGCCGAGGTACCCGCGGAGCGCGTTCACCGAGTTCAGCGACTCGCTCACGATGAGGGCCGCATTCCCGGGGTCGTTGACCAGGTCGTTTGCAGCCCCGGTCCGGAGGCTCGTCAGGAAGCCGCCCTGCATGTCCGCCAGGTCGCCGCCGTTGTGCTGCGTGATGAAGTCGTCGATCTCCTCGAACCCGAGCGTCGCCGCGTTCATCGGGCGCACGCCCACCTGGATCCCGTCCGTCGGCAGCGGCTCGGTGTTGAGCTGGAAGAACATCCCGCTGTTCCGGATGCGGAACGAGTAGACGCCCAGCGCCGTGAGCGGCTCCAGGCTGAACTCGGCGTCGAGGAACTGGCTGACGATGCTGAAGCGGCGCCCGGACCCTTCGAACTGCACGCCGTTGATGTTCAGCTCGTAGTTCTCCCCGACGTCGAAGCGCCGCGTGCCCACGGTCAGGGCGCCCGCGTTGTCCGTGGTGCCGTCGCCGTCGATCACCTCGACCGAGATCGCCTGATCGGCGCCGACGTCCTCGGACCGCAGGCGGACCGTGTCGCCGATGTTGCTCGCGAACACCCCGGTGAACGCCGCAAGACGGTTCACCGCGCTCGTCACGGCCACGACCTGGCTGGTGGCGTCGGTCGCCGAGGTCCCCACGGTCAGGTCCGCCGTCCCGCGCGGACCCGTGATCCTGAGCGTCACGGAGCTGCCGGCGGGGACGTCGAATCCGTCGAGTGAGAGCAGCGCAAATTCGCCGGAGACGTTGACGGTGACCTGGTAGGTCGCCGAGGTCGCCCCCGCGGCGAAATTCACGCTCCTGAGGTTCAGGTCGTTGATCTCGTTCGAGTTCGCCAGCACCTGGATCGAGCGATTCCCGTTGAGGAGCGAGCTGTCGGCGAACCGCGTGGTGTTGGCGATCCGGTCGATCGCCGAGATGGCCTGGTCCACGGAGTCCTGCTCGGCCTCGATCTGCTCGGGGGACGACGGCCCCGTGTTGAGCGCGAACGTGACCGAGTCACGGATCTTGATCAGCAGGTCGGCGAGCTCCGAAAGAGCGGCGTCCGCCGTGGCGATCAGGTTCGACGCGTTCTGGGTGTTGTCCACGGCCTGGTTGAGGCTGGAGATCTGCGTGCGAAGCTGTTCCGAGATGACGAGGCCCGAAGGGTCGTCGGAGGCCCGCACGATGCGGAGCCCCGTGGAGAGGCGTTCGAGCGATCGGGCCTGGTTCCGGTCGTTGATGCGCAGGTTCCGGAGCGCCCGGATCGCAGTAGTATTGGTATTGATCCTGAGTCCCATGGCATCCTCCTTGACACCAAAATTTCCCCGGACATCCATGTCCGGGGACCCCGCCTGGGGTCGGGATCCGCTTCGGGGCGGGATCCAAGCCCGCTAGTTCATGCAGAATCTCCTCGAGATACCGTCAGGGTTTGTCGGCCGGAGCGCCCCCCGGCGTGAACGAGATCCCGGAATGCAGGGGGCCGACATGGAATGAACGAAGGGGCGACGCCTCGCGTCGCCCCTTGCGATGGGTCCGTTTCCGCCGCTCTACCCTACCCCTGCAGCAACTGGATGACCGACTGCGGGATCAGGTTGGCCTGCGCCAGCACCGAGATGCCGGACTGGAACAGGATCTGCGTCTTCGTGAGGTTCGTCACCTCCGAAGCGAAATCGAGGTCGCGGATGCTCGACTCCGAGGCCGACAGGTTCTCGATCGCAACCTCGTTCGCGCGGATGTTCGTCTCGACCGTCTGGGCGACGAACGCGCCGAGGAACTGGCGCGAGCTGGTAATGTCGTTCAGGGCCGCGTCGACGATCCGGACCGCATTCCGCACCTCTTCGATGCTGCCGAACAGGTCGAACCGCCCGCCCGCGATCAGCTCCGTGAGCTGCCCGCCAATGCGCCTCCCTCCGATCGTGGTCTCCGCGAGGCCAAGGAAGCTCGGATTGAGGTTCGGCATCCCGATCGTCTCCGCGTCCTGTGCCGTCGCCAGGCCGCCGAACTGGAACGTGAGCCCCGAACGCTGGATCCGGAAGTCGAAGCTGCCGACCGAGCCCGGCCCGGGCGGCGTGAGCTGATTCGTCGCGGGGTTCAACAGGATCTCCCCGCTGAAGAACGTGTCCGTGAACGCCAGGCGGTTGCCGCGCGCCGAGACCTGCGCCCCGCCCAGGTTCGCGATGGCGTCCACGCCGAAGTCCGTCACGCGCTCGCCGACTGTGAAGGGATACCCGGGGGCGGCCGGGTTGCCGCCCAAGAACGTCCCTGCCCCGCGAAGCACCTCGATCGAGATGAGCGACTCCGCGCCGAACTCCTCCGTGTACATGGAGCCGTCGGCGGAGGCGTAGATGCCGAGGGAGTCGCGGAGGGCGTTGATTGTCCGCGCGAACTGGCTGACGACGACGCCGGGGGCCAGGGTCACCTCCTCGGCCCCGACGGGGCCGCGGATGCGCAGGGTGATCGCGGAGCCGCCCGCGGACGTCACGAAGGCCGTGCTGGCGGCCGCGGAACCAAGCAGGAGGGTGGCCTGGCTCGCGACGCCGAGGACGTTCACCTGGAAGGAGGCGACATTCGTGGTCGGGTCGAACTGGATGCTGAAGGGCTTCACCTCGAGGATGCCCGAGGTGTCCTGGGAGATGACGAAGAGCGACGAGTTCCCGTTCAGGAGCTGCGTCGTCCCCCAGCGCGTCACGTCGCTGATCCGCTTGATCGCGCCGATCGCGCTGTCGACGGAGTCCTGCTCGGCGGCGATCTGATCGACCGAGGATCCGCCGGTGTTGAGCGCGAAGATCAGCGAATCGCGGATCCCCTTCACCAGCTCGTTGATCTCGTTGATCGCCGCCTCGCCCGTCTGGACGAGGTTCTGCGCGTTCTGCGAGTTCTCCACCGCCTGCTTGAGGCTGGAGATCTGCGTGCGCAGGATCTCGCTGATCACCAGCCCGCTCGGGTCGTCCTGGGCATGGTTGATCCTGAGCCCCGTCGACAGGCGCTCCAGCGACGTCGCCTGCCTCCTCTCCGAGATCCTGAGGTTCCTGAGCGCCGTGAGAGCAGGCGTGTTCGTGTTGATGCGCAGACCCATGGTCGTTCCTCCTTGCTAGCCTTTCCAGGCCGCCTTCCGTGCCTCCGCGACTTTCCCTACGTCGACCCCTTCTTCCCCTTCGAATCCTCCCCCTTCGCTCCGCCCCGCGGAGCTTCGGGCGACACGTTCGTCTTCTTCTTCAAGAGGTCCCCCACCTGGGCGAGCTTGTCGGCCGCCGCCGAGTCCGCCGCGGCTGCCTCCACGTTCGCCTGCTTGATCGCCAGGTAGACCTCCTTGCGATGGACGGGCACCGAGTTCGGCGCCGTGATCCCCACGCGGACCTTGTCCCCGCGGACGTCGACGATCGTGATCTCGATCTCGTCGCCGATCATGATCGTCTCGTTGATCAGTCGCGTGAGTACCAGCATCCCGAGCCTCGGTCCCTACGTGCCTGTTGCGCCCTTCGTCCCGCCGCCCGCCGCCGGCTCCGCGAAGATGCGGTGCCGCGTCGAGAGGCCGGGGTCGGAGAGCACCAGTTGCTTGCCGAGCCGCTTCTTCGGATTGAAGACCAGCGGCCCCACCAGGTTCGCCGTGATGTTCACCGGGTCCTTCGGGACCGTCAGGATCACCATGACGAACCCGTCCGTTACGTTCTCGAGATCGATACTGGCCAGGTCCTCCTTCCGGACCTTGACCTGGTAGTCCGTCAGGAACATCCTGGGGTCCGCGACCACGAACGCCAGCGACCCCGGGTCGACCGCCTGCAGCCAGCAGAACGGCCCCCCCTTCGGGTTCTGCAGGATGAAGTAGATCTTCACCGCACCGAACCCAAGGAGCCCGTCGGGGAAGCAATAGACTTCCCCCTCGGGGACCTCGACCTCGCCGAATCTCGTCGTTCCGACCTTCATCGTTCCGTCCGTGGTCTACAGGAAATTGAAGAGCGTCGTCTGCAGGATGCGGGCCGCCGCCGCGAGGCCCGCCTGCAAGGTCAACTGCTGCACCTGGAGCCGGGTTGCCACCTCGGCGATGTCGGCGTCCCGGACCCCCGAGAGCAGCCTCTCGAACTGGAGCTTTTCTTCCGCGATCCGATTCCTCGTCGCCTCCAGGCGCGCCCCGCGCGAACCCGTGAGCGAGGTCGCGTCCTCGATCGCCTGCTGCGCCGGGTCGATCTGGCGCATCGCAGCGTCGAGGAACACCCGGTCGTTCGTCTCCAGCGCCTCGCGCAGCCGCACGAGCACGGTGAAGATCGACCGCGCCTGCACGCCCGCCGGCTGGAGCGAATCCCCCGTGATCGTCGCGCCCACCGCGGCGACGTCGATCTGGAGGTTCTCCGCCGCGCGGCTCCCGTTGAGCGACCGCGTCGTGAACACCCCCGCACCGCCGCTCGTGTCGGTCAATTCCAGCTCGTTTCCCGTTCCGCCCACCCCCGCGATAAGGAGCCCCAGGGAGTTCTCCGGGTCGTTGTTGATCAGGTCGATCACGTCCTGCACCGTCTCCGCGCCGGAGATGTCGACGCGGATCACCGACCCGTCGGACAGCGTGAACCCCATGTCGTCGCCGGGCACGGAGGTGTCCACGCCGAGGCCGTTGTTCACGTCCTCGAGCCGCGCCACGCCGAGGGTGTAGCGCAGGCCCATTTGGAACGCCGTCAGGCCGAGCCCGATCTCGTCGATCCGGAGTCGCCCGCCGTTCAGGCGCGACACGACATCGATCCCGTTCTGCTGCTCGTTGATGCGCGCCTCGACGAAGACGCCAGCGTTGTTGATGCGGTTCAGCACGTCCTCGATCGTCGTCGCCCCCGCCAGGCTCACGTCGACCGGCGTCCCCGCCTGCCCCGGGAGCGCGTTCGTGATCCTCAGGCCCGTCGCGTCGAACCCGCCAGAAGCGTCGAACAGCTCCGCGAGCGTCGTCTGAGGCGTCAGGGCTGGATCGAGGTCGCTGCCCTCGAACCCCGGCGGCGGAGCGGGCGCGCCCACCGAGCCCGTGAAGACCCCGAGGTCCCGCGCCGTGCTCCCTCCCCCCACCTCGTCCACGACCACCGTGCCCGTCCCCGTCGAGAGTCGAATCCCGTTCCCCGTCCCGAGCGGGGGGGCCGGGGAGGCGCTCGCCGTGACCCCCGTGGACCCGGTCACCGCGTTGATCTTGTCGATCACGTTCTGGAGCGTCTCGGCGCCCGTCAGGTCGATCACCTGCGGCGTCAGCACACCGTCCCCCACCAGGACCGACCCGAGCCGCACGCCCTCCCCCTGGTTCAGCACGGCAAGCCGCGTCGCCCCGATCACGCCCGGGTCGAGGTCGACCGAGCCCACAATCTCGCTCGAGAGGGCGTTGAACCCCCGCGCGCCGGTCAGGCTCGTCGCCACCGAGAGCCCCTCGGCCACGAGCGACGTCTGCTCCTCCTCGTCCCCCTGGTAGACGACCGCGCCGTCCGCCTGGGCGAACGGGGCGAGGTCGGTGCGGTTCCCTCCGAAGATGAAGCGCCCCTCGACCCGCGTGTTCCCGAGGCTCACGGCCTCGTTCAGGAGCTGGTCCATCTCCAGCGCCGCCATCCGCCGCGTGTCGGGGGTGGACGAGTCGTTCGCCTGCTGGAGGGCGATCACCCGCGCGCGGTCGAGAAGCTCCTTGGCCTGCTGGAGCGCGAAGTCGGTCCTCTCGACGCGCGCCGCGGCGGTGTCGATCGTCTTGTCGAACTGCTCGCGGCGGGAGACCTCGAGCTCGAAGTCGAGAACGACGTTCGTCCCGATCGGGTCGTCCGAGGGGCGGATGATCCTCCGTCCGGTGGCGAGTTGCTCCTGCGACTGGAGCAGCCCCGCCTCCTGCCGCGCCAGGTTCGACAGGATGACGGACCTCGACAGGTCGCCCGTCACCCGGGAGAACGTGCTCGACACGAACGGAGTCCCGAAGACTGCCATCTCGCCACACAAGCACCCTTACGGGTGCTACTCCGACTAGACCGTCTGAATCAGGGTCGCCAACAGCTCGTTAATGATGCCGATGAAGCGGGCGCTCGCCTGGAACGTCCGCTGGTACGTGATCAGGTTCACCGCCTCCTCGTCCAGGTTCACGCCCGAGAGCCTCTGCCGCTGGTTCGAGAGCTGCTGCACGAGCAGCTCCTGGCTCTCGGACCTGTCCCGCAGGCTGGAAGTCTGGCTCCCGACGTCCGACACGATCGACTGGAGGAACTCCTCCGCGGAAAGGGTCCCGTCGCCGAAGACCCGCGAATCGCGCAGGGCCACCATGGCCGCCGCGTTCGAGTTGTCCCCCGGCGCCGTCGACCGCCCCGCCGCGACGAGGGACGGGTCGCGGTCGATTACGGCGTTCACCTCGATCGACCTGGCCGTCGAACCCGAGAAGAACGTCCCGAGCCCCATCGCCGCCAGGAAGCCGCTCGAGTCCTCGCCGAAGCTGAACGTATCGGTCGACGGGGAGTCGCTCGTGATCTGGAGGCGGTTCGTGTTCGTGATGCTCGCCGTGATCCCCGGGATCCCGTCGATCGCCGCCGCGATGCTCGTCAACGTGCTGTCGGGGAGGATCTTGTCGATGTCCACGGGCACCGTGAACGTCGTGGTCACGGCCGTGACCTCGTTCGTCACGCGCACCTGGAAGCTGCCGTTGCGGATCACGAACGGGAGGCTCGTGATCTGGAACGTCTCGCCCGCCGTGAGCGGCGTGTCGAACGGGCGATCGAACTGGACCGCGCCCGCCCCGTCGGTGGCCGTCACGATCCTCCGCTGACCCTCGTTCGGACCGCTGGTCATCACCATCTCGAGGCCGACGAAGGTGTTCGGCCCGAAGGCCCCGAGCGTCGGGTCGGTGATCGAGATGTCGGACGTCACGTTCGCGATCGTCCCGTTCGCCGCGATCGGCGCCGTCGTGATCGACGGCTGCGCGACCTGCTCCGTGCTCGTCAGCGTCGTGTAGCGGCGGAGCCCCGAGCCCTCGACGTGGATCTGGTTCAGCTCGTATGCGAACTGCCCCGCCAGCCCGTTCACGTCGTCGATCAGCCGTCCGAGCGACCCGTCGCGCACCTCGACGAGCCCCGCCAGCTCACCGCCGTTCAGCGTGAGGTGCACGCCCGTCTCGCGGACCCGGACCTGGTCGATCGTGTTGTCCCGGTCGACCGTCTGCGACGTCTCGAGCGTGAAGGCCTGCACGTCCGTCACCAGGAAGTCGCTCCCCGCGAGGACCTGAACGGCCCCGTTGGAGGTCTTCACCGTGCGGATCTCGACGATCCCCGACAGCTCCTGCAGGAGCAGGTCCTGCCGGTCGCGGAGGTCGTTCGCGGCATCGATGTCGAGCCCGCCGTTCTCCGCCTGGAGGACCTGCGAGTTCAGCTCCGCGAGCTCCGTCAGGATCCGGTTCGCGTCCCCGACCCGGGCGCGGATGTCGTCGTTCACCGTCTCGCGCGTGTCCCGCAGCTCCTCGCCGAACTGGTTGAAGATGTCCGCGAGCTGGGAGCCCGACTCGACCACCTCGCGCCTCGTGGAGCCGTCCTCGGGGCGATCGGCCAGCTTCTGGAGGGAGTCGAAGAACTCGGTGAAGGCCGTCGACAGGTCGGCGTCGGAGAACTCGTTCACGAGCGCCTCGACGCGCTCCAGGATCTGCCGCCGCACCCCGAGCCCCCCTGCGTCGGCCGCCGCGTTCCGCAGGCTCTGGTTCAGGACGTCGTCGACGATTCGCCGGACGCGCGCCAGCTCGACTCCCTGGCCGATCTGGATGTTCCCGAAGTCCTGCGGGCGGCGGGAGACCTGCTCGACGCGCTGACGGTGGTAGCCGGGCGTCGTGGCGTTCGCAATGTTGTGCCCCACCGTCTGGAGCGACGCCTGGGAGGCGTTCAGGCTCGAGAGCCCCAGTCCCAGTGAGGAGAACAGCGTCATGACCCTACACCACCTGGTCGAAGATCCGCTTCGGCCCACCCGCCGGCACGGTCCCGACCCCCGACTTCGTATACGTCCCGGGCGACTCCACCCCGCCGAGCAGCGCCGAGAGGAGGAGCTCCACGTGGTCGATCCCCTGGACGGCCAGGGCCTCGTTCAATTCGTTCGCGCGAGAGAGCGACTTCGCGGCCGCCTGCGTCGCGCGGCGCAGCTCGAGGAGCCGCTCGCGGTACGGCTCGCCGACGCGAAGGGCGATCGCGCGGAGGTCGAGCCCCTCCTCGGGGATCCCGAGGTCGGCCCCGACGCGCCGCGTGAGCGCCACGCGGGCCTGCTCCGCGAGCGCCAAGCGCTCCAGCACCGGCTCGACCCGGCTGACGGCGTCGACGAGCGGCACGGTCTCGAGGCGGACGAGGGCCTCCCGCTCCCTCGCCTGGGCGGCGAGGAGCTCGGAGAGGATCCCCTGCTCCTCTTCAAGCACCCTGCACAGCGTCTCGAGTTCCGGTTGCATCGCCTAAGCCTCTACATCCACGGTCGAAGGTCGCTTGAGGGCCTCGTACACCATCCGACCAATCCCCAGGCCCTCCCCGTGCAGCGCCGCCTGCTTCGTGTACTCCTGGTCCAGGAGCCCCTGGAAGACCTGCTCCCCCTGCCCGCCGTCGAAGAGCCCGCTCTTCGGGACCGCCTTGCGCATCTGCGAGAGCATCATCCCGAGGAAGACCGACTCGAAGTCGGCCGCCGCCGCGCGGAGCTTCTGGTCCTCCGCCTTCCCGTCCGTGAGGCCGCGAAGGGACTGAGCGGCCCGCTCCCCCTCCACCGACACCGCACTGGGAATCTGGGTCTCCATGGCTACTCCGACCTCACCGATCCGTTGATCATCCCCGCCTGGTCCATCTGCTTGAGCAGGTCGATGATGTCCGCCGATCCGAATCCGACCTGGCCGAGGTTGTCGAGGACGTCGACCAGGTAGACCGTGGTGTCCTTGTCGTTCGTGTCCTTGATCGGCCGCGCGTTCGGGTTCGCCGGCGGCGCGAAGTTCTTGAACGGGATCGTGATGACCACGTTCCCCTTCTGGACCGTCCCCGGATTCACCGTCACGTACCCCGTCACGCCGTACGTCCCCGTCCGCTCGTTGATCACGACCGCGGCGTCGGGTTCCTCGGGCGTCCCGAGGAGGACCTCCTGCTGAAGGACGTAAGCGACGAACTCCTCCGCCCGGCCCCCGTAGCTCTTCGAGGGGACCTCCACGCGGACGCGCCCCGCGTCGAGCACCTGCGCAATCGGGTCCTCGAACGTCCCGACGCTCTCCCCGACGCCCAGCGCCAGGTTGTTGATCTTCTGCAGCACCGCGCTCGCGACGTTCCAGTCGGGGCGCTTGAGGATGAGGACGAACGACTGGCTCGACCCGGAGCGCGTGAACACCGTGCACGGGGCGGCCGTCTCCACGCGGCCCCCGTGCGGAATCGCCGCGGTCGTCACGTTTCCCGACGCCCCGCCCTCGATCTGGAGCGGCCCGGAGGCGGTCGCGTAGAAGGTCGGGTCCAGCTCCACGGGCTTCGGACCGTACAGCTTCGTGATGAGGAGCCTGCCGCCGCGGAGCGACTTCGCGTCCGCGAGCGAGGCGACGTGGACGTCGATGTACGTGCCCGGCTGCTGGAAGGCGGGCAGCTCGGCGCTCACGCTCACGATCGCGGCGTTCTTGTTCTGCAGGTCCTTCGGCGTGATCTCGATCTTGCTGCGGTACCTGAGCCACGCGGCCTCGAGCCGCTGCGACAGCTCCTTCGGGGAGTCGCCCGTGCCGGGAAGGCCGACGACCAGGCCGATCCCCTCGACGAAGTTCGCGTCGGCGCCCTGCACGCGGGCGATGTCCTTCACGCGGGACTTGGCGTTCTCGCGGCTCTTGGGAGGCTCGGTCCCGGTCTGCGCGTAGAGGAGGCCCGGGAGCACGAGGAGGAGGAAGAGGAGAACGCCGGGGGGGTTGATAGCCCCCCCGGCGGCAAGATCAGAACCCTGGGCCAGGGCATGTACCCGAAGGTCATTTTCCCTGGCCCTGGGGCTCCGGAGAGGGGTCGTATCAAGGCAGCCCCCCATCTTGGAGGCCGCCGGGAGGCGATCACACGCCCGGGAATCCCTCAGGTCCGGGACCCCGATCGCGGTGTGCGCCGCATCCCTGGTTTCTCGTTGAGTTCTCATATCGACCAATGGCGTCATGGTTCTGAACTCGGGTCTACCAGAAAGGCCAAATCTGATTCAGGAACTTGGAAACCCACCCGGGGTGGGCCACGTCGCCGACGCTGCCAGCGCCGTCGTACCGCACGTCCATGCTCGCGATCCGCTCGCTGTCCACCGTGTTCGTGAGCGTGTCCACGGCGTCGTCGTCGATGATTCCCGAGAGGGTCATCGATTCGGTCTCGCCGTTCATCTGCCTCGTCTTCCGCGCCTCGATCACGAGGTCGCCGTTCGGGAGAACCTGCACGATCTCGGCCGTGATCTCGAATGTCATGTTCGCGTCGCGGGTCGTCGTCGCAGTGTTGTCCTCGCGGAAGCGCCCCTCGAAGTCGATCGACGGGTTCGGCACGTCCACGTCGTTCAGGTGGTCGAACGCGGGGCGGATGCGGAACTCGCCGTCGGCGCCCCGCGTGTCGCTGGTGAGGCGGATCCACTTCCTCAGGTCCGCGTTGAACCTCGAGCGGCGGTCGCTCGTCAGCTCGGTCTCCGCGCGGGCCGTCCCCTTCTCGTTCACCTTGACCGTGATCTTGTCGTGCACCCCGAACTTCTTCTTCTCGGGGCGGAGAGGATCGCCCTGGTACGAGTCCCAGAGTGAGTCGGCCCCCGCGGCCGCGCAGATCGCGAACAGAAGCGCCAGCACCTTCACCGAACCCCTCCTTCCCCGACGCCGACCGGTTCGATCCGGCCGCGTCCGACGACGCGGGCGACGAAGACGCGCCCGCTCGTCAGGTTCCTCGCGCGCACGACGTCGTCCATCCCGCCGTCCTGCTGCGCCTCGGCGTAGAACTCAATCGCGTACCCGTTCCCCTCGACCCGCACGAGCACCGTGTCGCGCCCCTTCACCAGCGTCACCGCCTTGAGGCACGAGGGGTCGATCGGCGCGCCCTTGGCCACCGCGCGCGACAGCTTGAGGCCGAGCACGTCGGCGGCGGTCGTGTAGTACTCTCGCCCCGCGTCCGCGGAGACCCGGGCCAGCTCGACGTCGTCGGACGTGACCGAGGCGTTCGAGGAGAGGGGCCTGCGCGCGACGACCACGGTCAGGTACGCCGCGATGCGCGCCTGGAACGGGATCCTCATCTCGGTGCCTGCCCCTTCGGGCCGCCAGGTCCCCTCCCACCACCCGACACCGGGCCCCGGCGTCTGGTCCGGGACGACCTCGGCGATCGCGCCCCTCCCCTCCGGGACGTCCACGGGCCCGACGACCTCCACCTGCACCTCGGCCCCCTGGAAGGCGGGCTGCCTGCGAAGGAAGAGCTGCACGGCGCGGACGAGCTTCAGGGAGAGGGCGCGCTCGGGCGTCTCGCCCGCGGCGATCCCGCGCGACACGCGGGTCTCGTCGGCGCCGGTGAACCGTACGTGGTTGGTTTCGACGCCCTGCTTCTTCAGCTCCATGAGGATGTCGTCGCGGCGGATGACGGTTTCCTGCCCGTCGCGCGGGGCGCGGCCGAGGAAGAGCTCGCCCAGCCGCGCACGCTCGTCGTCCGTCGCGTCAGGGAGCGACGCGACGTCGGCGAGGCGGACATACGACGTGGAGGCCTCGGCGGCGTCGCGCATCTCGATGGTGAGCGCGTGGCACGTCGCGGCCGTCATCAGCATCGTCAGCACCAACCGTGTCATTCTCGTCATCCGTGACCTCACGTTCAGGAGGGAGCGAAAAGAAGCGAGAGGGCCTGTCAAGCCCGAGCGACCCCGCTCTCCTCTCGCTCCTGTCCGCTCCCCCCGGAGCGCCTACCTCCTGAGGTTGTTCACCGTCTGAAGCATCTCGTCCGCAGTGCGGATTGACGTCGCGTTGATCTCGAAGGCCCGCTGCGTCGTGATCATCTCCACCAGCTCCTGGACGACCTCGACGTTGGAGGCCTCGAGGAACCGGTCGCGCGTCACGCCCAGCCCGCCCGACCCCGGGTTGGCTTCTTCCACGGGCGCCCCGCCCTGGCCCGCGGCGGGGGTCGTGACGAACAGGTTGTCGCCGATCGAGCGGAGCCCCGCGGGGTTCGAGAACCGCGCCAGGGTGATCTGCCCGATCGCGACCGGCGCGTTCGGGTTCGTCGGGTCGAGCCCCTGGACGAGCCCCGTCTGGGAGATGCTCACGTTGATCACCTCCTCGGGGACCTGGAGCTGGTCGCGGAGCCGAAGCCCCTGCGAGGTGACGATGTTCCCCTGCACGTCGCGGTGGAACGAGCCGTCGCGCGTATAGCCGATCGTCTGGCCGTCCGCGAGGAGGACCTGGAAGAATCCCTGGCCGTCGACGGCCCAGTCGAGCTCGCGGCCGGTGTTGTTGAGCGCGCCCTGCTCGAAGACGCGGTTCGTGCCGACGAGCTTGACGCCGTGGCCGACCTGGATCCCCGTCGGGTTCACCGAGTCGGGGGAGGCCGCCGCGAAGCCGGGCTGGATGAGCTGCTGGTAGAGCAGGTCCTGGAACTCCCCGCGCTGCCGCTTGTAGCCGGTGGTGTTCACGTTCGCGAGGTTGTTCGCGATGATGTCGATGTTCGACTGCAGCGTGGTCATCCCGCTCGCAGCCGTCGACAGGGCTCGAATCGCCATCGTATCCCTCGCGCGCCCTTCCGGGCGCGAGTCCGTCTATCTAGGAAGCCTGGCCACCTCGTTCGCGACCCGGTCGAGCGTCGTGTCGAGGTTCCGAACCACCGCGAGGTCCGCCTCGTAGGCGCGGAACCCGCGGATCAAGTTCACCATCTCCGCCACGGCGTTCACCGTGGATCGCTCCAGCGTCCCCTGCTCCACCGTCCCCGTGTACGCCTCTTCCTCCTGGTCCGTTACGTAGAGGCTGTTGCCGACCTTGCGCAGCTCGGAGGGGTCGGCGAAGCGGACCATCTCGAGCTGCCCCACGACGTCGCCGTCGAGGATGAACTGCCCCTGGTCGGTGACGGCCGTGCGCTCGGAGTCGGCGAGGGTGATGGTCTCCCCCCCCTTTCCGAGGACCGTCGCGCGGCCGTCCATCGTCACGAGGCGGCCGGCCGGGTCGAGCGCAAAGTTCCCCGCGCGGGTGTAGTACCGCCGCCCGTCGCGCTCCACGGCGAAGTACCCCTCGTCCTCGAGCGCGATGTCGAGCTTCCGCCCCGTCTTCTGGAGCGCCCCCGACGACAGGTCGCGGGAGACGCGATGGAGGACGACGCCGCCCCCGAGCTGGTCGAGGACGTCGTTGGCGTAGGCGAAATCGGGCGTGGCGTCGACGTCGCGCGACTCGGGGCCGCGCGCCGCGAACGTCATGAAGTCCTTCCGGAACCCCACGGTGTCCAGGTTCGCGAGGTTGTTCGCGCTCATGTCGGCCCGGGCGTCCTCGACGAAGGCGCCCGACGCAGCGGTGTACAGTCCGTAGATCACGTTAGAACTCCAGTGCCTCGCCGCGCATCCGCGACTGCAGCAGCTCGACGAAGGCGACGACGTCGTCCCCGAGTTCCCCCGTGCTCACGCTCCTGAGCATCTCCTCGATGACTGCCTGGACCCTTGCCTCCCTGTCCTTCTCGGTTTCCCACATGGCCAAACCTCCTTGCTTGGGCCGGACCGGTGGCGCACCGGTCTGCTCGATCCTGGGCAACGGGAATGCCATCCCGGACCGTTTCCGTCGGGCCGGCACAAAACACCGCCGGCAAGCGGGTTGCACCACGATGGAAAGTGGAGGGTGGAAGATGGGAAAGGCGCCTAGGACGGCGGGTTTTGCCGTGACAGGCAGGAGTTTCCGCCGGGGAGACCAGCAAGCTGGCCTTGCCACGCGTTGGATCGAGGTCAGGGGTTCGGTCGCGCGGGGCATCCCGCGCCCGGCCATGGCGCGAAGATCAACCTCCCCGCGGAGGTCGGGATCGCGCTGGTGACGGTCGGCGGGGAGGCTACGCGAGCGGGCGCGAGGGGCCCGACGGCGGCGGCGCGCCGCGCAGCGCCCCGAAGATCATTCTCCCCGCAGAGGTCGGAATGACGTTGCTGACGGTCACCTCGACCCGCTGACCGACGTGGGGCAGGCCCCCCTCGACGACGACCATCGTGCCGTCCTCGAGGTAGCCGACGCCCTGGCCGGCCTCCTCGCCCCCCTTGACGACCTGGACGGAGAGCGGCTCGCCCGGCAGCACGGGGGGCCTGAGGGCGGCTGCGATCTCGTTCAGGTTGATGACGTCGACGGCCTGGAGCTGGGCGACCCGCTTCAGGTTCTGGTCGTTCGTCACCAGGCGCGACGCCGTGATCTTCGCGACACGGACGAGCTTCTCGTCGACCGCCTCGATTCCGGGCGGCTGCCCCTCGTAGATCTGCAGGTCGACGTTCCGGTTCTTGCGGATCCGATTCAGGACATCAAGCCCTCGCCTCCCCCTCGCGCGCCGCGTGCGGTCCTCGGAGTCGGCGATCGTCTGCAGCTCCTGCAGCACGAACCGCGGGACCATGAGCGGCGCGTCGATCATGCGCGCGTCGCAGAGGTCGGCGATCCGCCCGTCGATGATCACGCTCGTGTCGAGGAGCATCGGCTTGCCTGACCGCCCCTCTCGCGACAGCTCGATGAACGGGATGACGAATTTGAAGTCGTCCTTGATCTGGATGATCGCGATGACGGAGAGGTAGCAGAAGATCGCGGTCAAGCTGAACTGGAGCCCCGTCTTGATGTCCGCCTTCTGCGTCGCAATCCAGGGGACCAGGAAGAGGACGTTGATGACGAGGTACGAGGCGATGAAGCCGAAGACCAGTCCGAACATGACCGTCGAGATGATGCTCGCGAAGCGCCTGGTGAAGGCCGCCTCGATGCCCGAGATGAGCAGGCCGACGCCGAGGCCGATGAAGAACCCCTGGACGCCGTAGTACTCCTTCTGGCCCTCGGAGAGGATCTCCCCGAGCCTCCAGCCGGCGAGCGCGGCGAAGGTGACGAAGATCGCCCTCAGCGTCCAGATCATCGCGATGCCCCTACGGCTTCACGCAGCGGAGACGCTGGCCGCCCGAGAGGACCAGGGTCTTCCCGTCCGCGGACCAGGAGAGGTGCCCCGTGGCATCCCCGACCGCCGTGAGGGGGCGCAACTGCTTCGTCGCCACGTCGATCGCCCACACGTCCGACGGTCCGTACGTCGTGTGCTTGTGGTAGCTCGGCGTCCGGAGGAAGGCGATCGTCGCGCCGTCGGGCGACCAGGCCGGCCTCCCCGCGGAGTCCACGAGGTCGCTGTGGTAGAGCGTCTCGGGGTTTCCCGAGGCGTCTACCGCGCAGATCTCGCTGGATGGCTTCTCGCCGGGGATGACGACGTGCCACGCGAGCCGGCCCTCGGGCGACCAGAACAGGTGGATCGCCGCGCGCTTCGCCTGGTAGTCGATCACCTTGGTCAGGTCCTTCTTGTCCACCAGGACGCAACGGATCCCCTGCGCGCCCTGATCCGTCAGCGTGACGGCGTACGCGATCGACTCCCCGTCGGGCGACCACGCCATCGAAGGCGGCTCGAGGGGGTCCCAGCCCGGCGCGATCGGGGCGACCTCGGTGACCTTCCCCGTCTTGAGCGAGGCGACGCCGAGCTCCCCGTTCTCGCGGTTCGCGATCGCGATCCGCTTGCTCGTGGGCGACCATGCGAACGCCGAGCCGGGGAAGTCGAGCCGTGTGCGGTCCGCGATGGTCAGGACGCCCACGGACGTGTACGCCGGCGGAACGACGGGCTCCCCGACCAGGAACGCGATCGCCTTGCCGTCGGGGGAGAAGGTCGGCGCGTAGTGGGCCTTCTCCTCGCTGTCTTCGGCAAGCGGAAGGTGCTCGCCGGTCTTCCGGTCGTAGATCCACAGCCCCTTCTCGGTGCTGCCGACCCGACGATACGCCACGAGGTTCCCGTCGCGGGAGAGGCTCAGGTGGGTCGCCTTGGCGCCCTCGGGCTCGACGACGATCTCCTCGATCGCGGGCATCGGCTTTCCCTCCTCCGGTGTCGCGGGGACCGCCGCGAGCGCCAGCGCGAACAGGACCGGTGCGACTGGCAAGGCCAGCTTGCTGGTTCGCATGGGGGCTCCTTGGCTAGTCCGACCCCGAGCCGTCGGGGACCGGGATGGGCGCGGGCGTCGGGGGAGGCTCGGCGGGCTTCTCCTCCGACCAGACCTCGAGCATGGGCCGGTCGAAGGTCTTCCAGGACTTCTCGAAGTCCTCGACCCGCCAGACGTAGTCCTTCTCGCGCCAGCCGTGCTTGGCGACGACGTACTCCTGGCCGTCCTCGTCCTTGAAGACGCCCTGGATGACGGCCGCGTGCGCGCGTTCGCCGCCGAAGTCGCCGGGGTTCCCCTCGCCCTTGTCCACGTCGAAGACGATGATCACGGGATGCTTCCGGCCGAGGGCGGCCTTGATGTCGTCCATCCCCTTCGCCCCGCGCCAGTCGTCCCCGTACTTCGTCTTGTACCCGTTCCCCTGGGCGATCTTGGCGAGGTTGGTGAGGGTGATCCCGCCGTCCTTTGTGTACCCCTTTTCCTTGGCGGTCTCGAAGATCCCGCCGGGGCCGTTCACGGGCGGCGCCTGGGCCTTCCCGCCGGTCACGTCCTTCCAGAAATCGGTGACCATCCCGTAGGCGTAGAGGGCGCATTTCGGGCCCTCCTGGTCGCGCCACGGCACCGAGACCGATTTCGCGCGCTGGACCCGCTGCTCGAACGTGGAGGCCTCGGGGACCTTCGTGTCCCCGTCGCGGACGACGACGTCTGCGGGATCCTGGTGCCCGCCGGTCGAGGATGAGGAGCCCGTGGACCCCGTGGAGCCGCCGTCGCGCGACGCGCCGACCACGACGCCGCCGCCACCACCGGCCGAGGGGTCCGCTTCGGAGGGCGACTTTCCGTGCTCCAGCGAACGGGTGACTTCGGTTTCGACGCGCTTGGTGGAGTTTGCGTACCAGGTCGCCGCGCCGATCACCGCGACGGCGATGAGCGTGAGGAGGAGGATCGACTCCGTCGACATGCCACGGCGGCGGTTCGTGCTCGAGACGTGCATGGGTCGACCCCCTACAGCGACTTGAGGACCTCGTCGATGTGGCCGAGCACCTCGTCGAGCTCGGCCGGCCGGCAGTCGGCCATATGGGCGATGCGGAACGTCTTCCCCTTGAGCTTGCCGTAGCCGTCGCTGATCGCGAAGCCGCGCTTGCCGAGCTCCGAGTTCAGCTTGCCGATGTCCGTGTTCTTCGTGTTCGCGATGCACGTGAGGGTGACCGACTCGTACCCCTTCTCGGGGAAGAGGCCGAAGCCGCGCTCGACGGCCCAGGTGCGGCAGCGCTGGGCCATCGCCAGGTGCCGCGCGAAGCGGGCGTCGAGCCCCTCGGCGAGCATCTTGTCGCACTGGAAGTCGAGCCCGCGGATGAGGCCGATCGCCGGCGTGCACGGGGTCTGGCTCTTGTCGGCGTACTCCTTCATCTCCACGAAGTCGAAGTAGTACCCGCGGTTCTCGACGTTCTTCGCGCGGTCGATTGCGCGCTTCGAGACGGTCGCGACGGCGAGCCCCGGGGGGAGGCCATAGGCCTTCTGCACCCCCGCGAGGCAGACGTCGACGCCGAGCTTGTCGATCTCGATCTTGACGCCCGTCATGCTGGAGACGGCGTCGACGGCGAAGAGGACGTCGGGGTGCTTCCGCATCACCGCCGCGATCTCCTCGATCGGGTTCATCGCGCCGGTGCTCGTCTCGTTGTGCACCATGCAGAAGAGGTCGTACTTCCCCGTCCCGAGGGCCTTGTCGACCATCTCGGGCTTGATCGCCTTTCCCCACTCGACCTCGAGGCGATCGGCCTCCTTGCCGTTGGCGAGGGCGATGTCGTGCCAGCGCTCGCTGAAGGCGCCGAGGACGGCGGTCAGCGTCCTCTTCGCGCAGAGGTTCCGGACGACGCCCTCCATGACCCCGGTCGCGGAGGAGGTGAAGAGGAAAACGTCTCCCTCGGTGTACAGGACCTTCCGCAGCTTCGACACGGCGCTCCCGTGGAGCTCGGCGTACGCCTTGTCGCGGTGGCCGATCATCGGCGCCGCGGTGGCCTGGAGCGTGTCCTGGGAGACCTCGACGGGACCGGGGATGAACAGCTTCTTGTGGATGGCCATTACTTGCTCTTCTCGAAGTTGTACTTGTTGATCACGATCCCCGTCAGGAGCTTCGGATAGAAGTCGGTCGACTTCTGCGGCATCTTCTCCCCCGACGAGGCGAGCTTCTTCACCTGCTCGATCTTCGTCGGGTTGAGCAGGAAGGCGACCTGGCAGTCGCCCCTCTTCGCGGCATCCACGACCTCCTGCACGTGCCGCGCATACGAGACGTTCTTCTCGTTCGCGACGGCCTCCTTGGAGATGCCGAGGGCCCCTTCGAGGACGAGGGTGTGGAGGATGACCACATCGAGCCGCTTCCACTCCGGCGCGTGCTTCTCCTTCACCTCGGCGTCCATGACCTTCTCGTCGCGGAGGGCGGCGAGCCAGTAGACGTTGCGCCCGGGGAGGATCACGCCGAAGGCATGCCCGCCCATCCCCTCGACCTTGAGGTCCTCGACCAGGTCGCGCCGCGTGCGCTTCTCGTCGACGTCGTCGACAAAGGTGTACTCGTCGATGCGGAAGTCCTTCTCGAGGGCGGCGCGGAGCTTCTCGGCCGAAAACCCTTCGAGACCGCGCAGCAGGCGGTGCGTAGGCAGGATGGTCAGCCCGGCGTCGTCCATGGCGACGAACGTCATCATGCGGTTCTCGAAGGTCTCCTCGCCGGTGCACCGCATCCCGCGCTTCCGCATCTCGTCGCGGTACATGAGGGCGACCTCGTAGCGGTGGTGGCCGTCGGCGATGAAGAGCTCCTTCCGCTCCATCTCGCGCTGGACGTCGCGGATCCGCTTCTCGTCGGTCACGCGCCACAGCCGGTGGGTTTCGCCGAAGTCGTCCCTGGCCTCGATGTCGGACGGCCTGAGGGTCTCGGCGTCGAGGATCCTGTTGACGACCTTGTCGGGATCGTCGAAGAGCATGAAGATCTGCCCCTCGGTGGCGCCGATGGCGTTGATGAGCTGGAAGCGGTCCTGCTTGGGCTTGGCGAGCGTGTGCTCGTGGGCGTGGACGCCCCCCTTGCCTGGGTCCTCGAGCCTTGCGACGGCGATGAACCCCTTCCGCGTGCGCTCCTTCTCGTCGACTGTGTAGACCTGGTGATAGGCGTAGATGGCGGGCTTCTCGTCCTGGACGAGGACGTGCTCCTGGATCCACTTCTTCAGGGTCTCACCGGCGCGCGTGTACTTGTTCCGCGAGGGGCTGTCCCCGGGCTCCTCGATTCCCTTCGCGACGCGCACGATGTTGTACGGCGACCGCTCGTGGTACGCCTTCTGCGTCGCCTCGTCGATCTTGTCGTACGGCTGGGTGAGGACCTTGTCGTACGAGCCGACCTTTTCGCGGTTGTAGAGGAATCCTCGGAACGGGAAGATCCTGGCCATGCGCTCACCTGGAATGGGGAGAGAGGATGCGCAGGATACCTCCCCCGCCACGGCCCTGCAAGCCTTCCACGGCTACGCCCGCTCGGGGGCCAGGAAGAAGGCGATCACCTTGCGCGCGACCGCCTCGCCGACGCGGTTCTGGCCCTCGACCGTGCTCGCGCCGAGGTGCGGCGTGACGACCACGTTCGGGAGCCTGAGGAGCGGGTTCGCCGGATCGGGCGGCTCCTTCTCGAAGACGTCGACCGCCGCCCCCGAGAGGTGGCCGCTCTCGAGCGCCTGCGCGAGGGCCACCTCGTCCACGATCCCGCCGCGCGCGCAGTTCACCAGCACCGCCCCCTGCTTCATTCGCGCAATGCGCGCCGCGTCGAAGAGGTGGTGGCTCTCCTTCGAGAACGGCAGGTGCAGGCTCACGATGTCCGCGCGCGCCAGAAGGTCGTCGAAACCGACCACCTCGACGCCCAGCGCGGTCATCTCCTCCGCGGGCTTCACGCTCCGCCGGCACGCGATCACCCGCATCCCGAGCGCCACGGCGCGACGCGCGACCTCCGTCGCGATCCGCCCCAGGCCGACGAGGCCGAGCGTCTTCCGGTACAGCTCAGTCCCCTCGAGCTTCGCCTTGTCCCACCGCCCGGCGCGCATCGACACGTCCGCCGCCGCGATCCGCCGCGAGAACGCGAACATCAGCGCGATCGCGTGCTCCGCGACCGCGATGCTGTTCGCCTCCGGCGTGTTCATCACCTCCACGCCCCGCCGCCGCGCATCGTCCACCGCGATGTTGTCGACGCCCACGCCCCCCCGCACGACGAGCTTGAGCGACGTGGCGCGCTCCAGGACGTCCTTCGTGACCTTGGTCGCGCTACGCACGACGAGGGCGTGGTAGGGCCCGACGACCTCGCACAGCTCCTTCGCCGACAGCCCCGTGCGGACGTCTACGGAGAGCCCCGCCGCCTTCATCTCTTCCACCGAGGCGGGATCGATGGAGTCGCAGACGAGCACCTTCTGGGTCATCTAGCTCTTGGCCCCGTGCCTCGAGAGGTCCAGGGGCGCGAGACGCCCCTCCTTCACCATCGACAGGAGCCGTCCCTTGTCCTTCTCCGTCATCCCCACGAAGGCCGCCCCGACCCGGTAGAATTCCCGCCCGTCCATCTTCTCCACCCACGCCACGCGCCCGCCGAGGCGGAACGGCTCCGCCTCCCCGGGAATCGAAACCGCCAGTTCGACGCGCTCGTCACGCTTCATGTCCTTGTGCGAGAGGAACTGGATCCCCCCCTCGCTGATGTTGACGAGCGGGAACATGTCGGGCTGGTCCTTCTTGAGGAACGAGAACAGCCTCTTCGGGCGGCACTCGACGAAGCAGCTCTTCGCCGCGTAGCGGGCCTCTCCCCGATTCTCCATCCCCGTCTCTCCCAAGCGAAGCACGTCCTCAGTGGCGAAAGTGTCGGAAGCCGGTCAGCACGAGGGGAATCCCCCGCCGCCGCGCCAGGTCGATCACCTCGTCGTCGCGCATCGATCCGCCGGGCTGGATCGCCGCGACGACGCCCGCGTCGAGGGCCGCCTCGAGCGCGTCGGGGAACGGGAAGAAGGCGTCGCTCGCTAGCACCGCGCCCTTCGCGCGCTCCCCCGCCTTCCTCACCGCGATGTAGCTGGAGTCCAGGCGGCTCATCTGCCCCGCCCCGACGCCGACGACCGCCTCGTCCTTCGCCAGGACGATTGCGTTCGACTTCACGTGCTTCGCGACACGCCATGCGAACAGGAGGTCGCGCATCTGGTCGTCCGTCGGCGTCGTCGTGGCCACCTGGAGCTTCCCGGGGTCGTAGAGCTGCGCGTCCTCGGTCTGGACGAGTACCCCTCCGCCGATCGAGCGGAGCTGGAACGCGCGGCGCGTCGCCTCCGCGGCCCCCGGCCTCCCCGCGCGGAGGAGGCGGAGGTTCTTTCCCCACTTCGGCTTCGTCTGGAGGACCTTCCGCGCCTCGTCGACGAGGCCCGGCACGACGAGCGCCTCCAGGAACTGGTCCGGCCGCGCCATCCGCGCCGCCGTGTCCGCGTCGAGCGGGCGGTTCACCGCGACGACCCCGCCGAAGGCGCTCACGCGGTCCCCCGCGAGGGCCTTCTCCCAGGCCTCGCCCAGCGTCTCCGCGCTCCCCACACCGCACGGGTTGTTGTGCTTCACGATGACGACCGTGGGCCGCTCGAACTCCCACGCGCAGCCCCACGCGGCGTCGAGGTCGAGGAGGTTGTTGTAAGACAGCTCCTTCCCGCCCAGCACCTCGGCGCCGGCAATTCCGCCTCCTCCGAGGAGGTAGAGCGCGGCCTGCTGGTGCGGGTTCTCGCCGTAGCGCAGCTCCTGGGCCCGGTCGAGCCACAGCGGCAGGGCGACGGGGAAGTCGCCCTCGCCGGCCTGCGTCGCGAGCCACGCGGAGATGGCGGCGTCATACCGCGACGTCGTGCGCCACGCGGCGAGGGCCAGCTCGCGGCGGAACGCGGCGGAGAGGTCGCCGCCGTTGCGCTCCATCTCGGAGAGGACGCGCGGGTACTGCGAGGGGGAGGTGACGACCCCGACGAAGGCGTGGTTCTTCGCGGCGGCGCGGACCATCGCGGGGCCGCCGATGTCGATGTTCTCGATCGCCTCGTCGAACGTCACGCTCGGCGACGCGACGGTCTCCTCGAAGCGGTAGAGGTTCACCACGACGAGGTCGATCGGGCGGATCCCGTTCTCCTCCATCTGGCGCTGGTGCTCGGGGAGGTCGCGGCGTGCGAGGATGCCCCCGTGGACCTTCGGATGCAGGGTCTTCACCCGGCCGTCGAGGATCTCGGGCGCCCCGGTGAACTCGGAGACCTCGGTGACGCGGACGCCCTTCTCGCGCAGGAGGCGCGCGGTGCCGCCGGTCGAGAGGACCTCGACCTGGTACCGTTCGACCAGGACGCGGGCGAACTCCTCGACCCCGGTCTTGTCCGTGACGCTGATGAGCGCGCGTGCGATGCGCGGCATGCCTCTCTCCGCGGAGGGAACCTGCCAATTATAGTGAGGAAGGGGCCTGGGTCCAGCGGGAACTCCAACTTCGAGGTGCTCGGCAGGTCTTGACGCCCTGCCGAGCAAGCTGCTAGATCACCTGCCCGCAGGAAGGAGGATGGATGGCTGCCACCCGCGTCCGTCACCCGCTCAAGGCCGACGAGGTCCTCTCGCGCATCGCCGAGGGGTCCGGCGGCGGCCTGGAGCCCGCGACGGCGATCTCCCAGGCCCTCGGCCTCGTCTGCTCCCTCCTCCAGTGCGACGCCGCGGCCGTCTTTCTGCTCGAGGACAAGGAGAAGGGGACGATCCACGGCCGCGCCGCCTCGGGGCCGAAGTCGCGCGACGTCGTCCGCGCGCCGCTTGCCGTCGGCGAGGGGATCGCCGGCTGGGTCGCCTCGAACGGCCGCCCGCTTCTCGTCGCCGACGTGCGGCGCGACCCCGAGTTCCAGTCGAAGGCCGCCCAGGAGCCCGACCTCGACGCGCGATCCATCGCCTGCGTCCCCCTCCGGCTCGACCGCGACATCGACGGGGCCGTGGAGGCGATCAACCCGATCGGCGGCTCGACCTTCACCGAGGAGGACCTCGCGACGCTCGCCCTCGTCGCGCGGGTGGTCTGGACGCGGATCGCCGACGCGCGGACGCACGCCGCCGTCGCCGACGAGGTCCGCCTCGCGCGCACGAAGAGCGAGCTGGCGGGCACGATCGTCGGCGTGAGCGAGCCGATCGCGAGGCTCGTCGAGGGGATCGCCCGCGCGGCGCGGACCGACGTCCCGATCCTCGTCGTCGGCGAGCAGGGCTCCGGGAAGGAGCTCGTGGCGCGCACGGTCCACGGCCGCAGCGCGCGGAAGGACGGGCCGTTCGTCGAGGTCGACTGCGCCTCGCTCCCCGAGGGGATGGCCGAGAGTGAGGTGTTCGGCCACGAGAAGGGGGCCTTCCCCGACGCCACGACCCAGCGCAAGGGGAAGATCGAGGCGGCCGCCGGAGGGACGCTCTACCTGTCGAACGTCGAGGCGCTCCCCGAGAAGCAGCAGGGGAAGCTCCTGAAGGCGCTCGTCGATCGCTCGTTCACGCGGATGGGCGGGACGGCGTCGGTCGCGACCGAGGCGCGCGTCATCGCGGGGACGCGCAGGGACCTGCTGCACCACTACGTGCAGAAGGGGACGTTCCGTCGCGAGCTGTTCCTGCGCCTCCACGAGACGCAGCTCGCCATCCCGCCGATCCGGAAGCGGCGCGAGGACGTGCCAATCCTGATCCAGCGCTTCATCGAGGAGTTCAACGAGGAGCTCAAGAAGTCGGTCAAGAAGGTCTCCGACGTGACGATGAACTTCCTGGCGGAGTACCACTGGCCCGGCAACGTCCGCGAGCTCCGGAACGTGATCAAGCGCGCGATGATCGTCGTCGAGGGCCCGGTCCTCTTCCTCGAGCACCTCCCGGTCGAGGTGAGGTTCAAGACGGAGGTCCCCGGGTCGGGGCGCGACACCGAGACCGGCCGCGTCCTGACGCTCGAGGAGATCGAGAAGCACCACATTCTGGAGGCCCTGGAGCACCACAAGTGGAACAAGACGCGGACGGCCGAGGCGCTCCAGATCAGCCGCCCGACGCTCGACAAGAAGATCCAGGTTTACGGACTGCGCCCCCAGACCGAGAACCGCTAGAGAGGGTCCCCTCCCATGTGGGACCTCATGAACGAACCGCTCCTCCTCCTCGCCACGATCGTCGCCGCGATCGCGGCCCTGCCGCCGCTCGTCGAGTTCCTCCTCGATCGGCGGAAGCGGAAGGAGCGCCTCGCGCTCTCCATCGAGGACGAGCCCGTGGCCGACCTGCGCCCGCGGGTCGCCGGGATGGACGAGCTCATCGCCGACAACGCGGACCTGATCGACCGCGCCCGCGACCCGGAGCCGTACAAGCCGCTGACGCTCGGGAACGAAATCCTCATCCTCGGCCCGCCCCAGAACGGCAAGCGCACGCTGGCACAGCTCATCGCCCGTGAGGCGCGCTTCGACCGCGTCGTCACGGTCTACAACCCGCGGAACAAGGACGCCCTCACGAAGGCCAAGAGCCTCATCCACGGTCACCTGAGGCGGAAGGTCCTGCTCCTCATCCCCCACGTCGACGGCGTCTTCGACAAGCGCGACGAGGACCTCATGGCCGAGCTCGACGCCCTGATCGAGACCACGACGGGGAAGGACAACGTCCTCGTCGTCGGGACCGCCACCTCGCTCGATCCCGACAGCGACCTCGACAACCTGTTCGGGACCAAGATCGTCCTCCCGGGCGCGGTTCGCGCCGAGGAGGAGCGGCGGCCGATCCCCGAGGAGGCCCGCCGCGTCCTCGCCGAGGTGACCCGCTTCTACCTGAAGGAGGCCGTCGACGCCGGGTTCGTCCTCTCGGGGATCTCGACCGAGGATTTCGTCGCGCGCCTCCTCGTCCACGTCGGGAACCCTGCCGAGGTCGAGGACATCCTCGCCCTCTGCCGCACGCGGGCCATCCACCGCCTGCGGCTGGGGAGGACGGCGGGGCTCGAGATCGACGCGGACGTCCTGGCGAAGGCGGTCTCGCGCGTGCTCGTGAACGTCCCGCCTCCGCCGCGCCGGAATTCCGCCAACGCCGGGAACGGCGGGGCGTAGCTTCTTTCTTACGGGTTCAGGGGGACATTCCATCTCGTTGCGAGGAGGGAAAATGCGTTTCGGGAAGTGGGTCGGGAGCGGGCTGGTCGCTGCGGCGGCCCTGGCATTCGCCGGCGACGACATCAGCAAGATGTCCGCGAAGGACGTCATGAAGAAGGCCACCACGACGATGGACGCCCTGCCGGGGTACCACGTCGCGATGAATGTCGAAATCACCGGGGTCGGCGGGGGCATGAAGGCGGACGGGATCTTCGTGAAGCCGGACACGTACTTCCTGAAGACCGACGCGGGCTTCGAGATGTACCTCAAGGGCAAGAAGGCCCTGGCCATCAACCCCGCGGACGGCAAGTGGCAGGAGCCGAAGGACCTCGACCCCGCCGTCGCCGCGGCCGTGGCCGTCGCCCAGAACATCAACCCCGCCTCGATCCTCGCCATGATGGCGAAGAGCGGCGCCTCGAAGTACCGCGAGGACGAGAAGCTGGGCGAGATCGACTGCAAGGTCGTCGAGGTCCCAGGCTCGCCGGACGACGTGAAGGAGCTCCTCGAGAACCAGCTCAAGGACATCCCGATGCTCAAGGGGGCCAACCCGGGGCAGTTCCTGGACACGAAGAAGTCGACGAGCATCTGGATCGCCTGGATCGGCAAGGAGGACCTCCTCGTCCACAAGCTGGAGGGGAATGTCCACGCGGAGATGAAGAAGAACCCGAACCTCCCGATCCCGTCGATGGACCAGAAGATGACGATCGAGTTCTCCAAGCACGGGCAGGAGCTGGAGTTGAACGCGCCCGACGAGGTGAAGCAGAAGCTCGGCCTGAAGTAGCCACACACGCAAGATCCAGACATCGGATTGCCGAAGATGAGCGGCCGGGAAGGCGCAGGAACGCCGTCCCGGCCGACGTCTATTCCTGGGGCAGGGGAAGGGTCCGTTCCGTCAGGCTGGAGGTCTGGAAGATGCGACGCATGGTTCGGGCGATCTTCGGCGGTCTCTTCCTCGGCGCACTGCTCTTCGTCGGTCAGGGATGCGCCTGCCACGACTACAGCGGGCACAACCTGCTCCACTCCGCGTCCGCGTCATGCGACGAGGTGGTGACGAAGTCGTACGTGCAGGCGGCGCTCAAGTGCACCTGCAACGAGAACAAGGGGAAGCCGTGCGAGTGCCACCACCGCATGGGCGTGGAGGGCAAGGACTGCACGTGCCACCGGGTCGACAAGTTCGAGGGGCGCTGCCGGAGCGACTGGAAGGCGCCCTACTGCACGTGCGGGTACTACGAGTAGGCGGACCCGTTCGACAGAGTGTACGGGCGCCCCGACCCGCATCGCGGGCGCCCCGTCGCCCCTCGCCTGTCCGGCAGATCCGCTCCGGCTACCGCCCCGGCACGGCTAGCTGCACCTTCTCGTAGCCGATCGCGCGCGCGGCGGTGACGACGTCGACGATCGCCTGGAACGGGACGGTCGGGGCGGCCTCCAGGATGAGCGGAAACGCCACCGTCGGGAACCGCTCCTTGAGGTGGTCGTAGCTCTTCTTCAGGGCCTTCCCCAGGGCCTCCGCGTCCGGCGCGGCGTCCTTCTCGACCTGGAACCGCGTCTCCTTCGTCACCGGGTCGGGGAAGATGGCGACGCGCACCTCGAGCGCGGTCCCCTCCCGCGGCACCGCAGGCATCACGCCCCGGTCGATCGGGAGCGTCAGCGGGAGGAGCCCCGTGCTGCAAGCGACGTAGAGCCTCCAGACCCGTCCCGCCATCGCGCTCGTGATGAAGCCGTCGACGACGAGGCGCGCCGGCGTCTGCTTGTGGGTGTAGAGAATGACCTCCGTGGTGGAGAGCCCCGGCCGCTCGGGGTCGTCGGTCTGCTTCCCCAGCGCGGCGATGTGCATCGTGAACCCCTCGGACAGCGGGACGTACCCCGCGACGCCCGCGGGCGGGTCCGCCAGCGCGAAAGTCTCCCCGGCCATCCGATAGTTCCAGTGGTCGACCTTCAGGCACTTCGTCGGCAACGTGGCGTACTCCGCGCAGTCCGCCGCGACGTGGACGATCTCGAGCCACGAGGCGCGCTGCTGGACGTCCTCCATCGCCTGGGCCGCGGCGCTCTCGGGCAGCGGCGGTTCCGCCTCCTCCGCGAAGAGGACGGCGGCCAGGGCCAGGGCCAACCATGCGGGCTTGGTCACCTCGGCAGCTCCTTTCCGGTCAACCGGCGGAACGCCTCCAGGTACTTCTCGCTCGTCTTCTCCGCGACCTCGCGCGGCAGGCGCGGCGCGGGGTGCTTCTTGTCCCACGCCTGCGTCTCCAGCCAGTCGCGTACGAACTGCTTGTCGAACGACGGCTGCCCCTTCCCAGGCGCGTAGCCGTCCCTCGGCCAGAAGCGCGAGGAGTCGGGCGTCAGGACCTCGTCGATGAGGATGACCTCTCCCCCCGCCCGGCCCCACTCGAACTTCGTGTCGGCGATGATGATCCCCTTCCCGAGCGCGTGCTCGGCCGCGGCGGTGTAGACGGCGAGGCTCTTCGCGCGGAGTTCCTCCGCGGCGCCCGGGCCGACGACGGAGGCCATTCGGTCGAAGTCGATATTCTCGTCGTGGCCGACGGTCGCCTTGGTCGCGGGGGTGAAGATGAGCTGCGGGAGCTTCTCGCTCTCCTGGAGGCCCGCGGGGAGCTTGTTGCCGCAAACCGCGCCGGTGGCCTGGTAGTCCTTCCACCCGGAGCCGGACAGGTAGCCGCGCACGACGCACTCCACGGGGAAGACCTCGGCCTTCCGGACGAGCATCGAGCGCCCTGCGAGGACGTCGCGGTGCCTTCGGACTTCCGCGGGCATCTCCCCCACGTCCGTGGTCAGGAGGTGGTGAGGGGTGACCTTTCCGAGCAGGCGGAACCAGAACTCGGAGAGGGCCGTGAGGACCTTTCCCTTGTACGGGATGCCCTCCGCGAGGACGACGTCGAAGGCGGAGAGGCGGTCGGTGGTGACGACGAGGAGGTTCTCGCCGAGGTCGTACATGTCGCGGACCTTGCCCCGGGAGTGGAGCGTGAGGCCCTCGAGCTGGGTCTGGACGAGGGGGGTCTCAGGCACGGGCGGCGGCCTCCTTCATGCGATGGCTGTGGCAGATGGCGATGGCGAGGGCGTCGGCGACATCGTCGGGCTCCGGGGGCTCGGGGAGGCCCAGGAGGGCCTGGACCATCCGCTGGACCTGGGACTTGTGGGCCTGGCCGTTGCCGACGACGGATTTCTTCACCTCCGCGGGGGAGTATTCGGCGACGGGGACGTCGCAGACGGCGGCGGCGAGGAGGACGACGCCGCGCCCCTCGCCGATCTTGACGGTGGACTGGATGTTCTTGCCGTAGAAGACCTCCTCGACGGCGAGGACATCGGGCTCGTGGAGGGCGAGGACCTCGAGGATCCCGTCGTAGATATCCTGGAGCCGCTTGGGGAGGTCCGTCTTCCTGGCGCGGACGACGCCGCAGTCGATGACGCGGAGGCCCCGGGGGGAGGCGTCGACGACGGCGTAGCCGGCCTTATGCGTCCCGGGGTCGACCCCCATGATCTTCACCTGGAACCCCTCTCGCGGAAGGAGACCAGTGTAGCGGGCTTTCGCGGGCGGGACAACGGAATCGGGCGGGGGAGCGGGCCCAGCGATGCCGAATCGGGCTTGACAGCTCTTCAAGCCGGGGAGTAGAAGCGTGGGTACGCAAGACCGCCGAGGATCAGGAGTTCTCGTTGCCCACCTCCGTTTGGGGGGGCAGGAAGGAGGAACAGGATGAGGATGTTCGCCAAGGTGTGTATGGGGGTTGTGCTCTCCTTTGCGCTGATGGCCGCTGTTCCGTCGAACGCGACGACGGCCGAGGCGTGCGGAGGGTGCTGTTCCCACCACTACCATTCGTGCTATCACTCGTGTTACCACTCGCACTACCATTCGTGCTACCACAGTTGCCATTCTCATCACTACTGTCACTGGCACTCCCACGGCTGCGGCTGGTAGCTAGCAGGTAGGGAGTCGTAGGCGGCGGATTGCGAAACGGAGAGGTGGGGACGAGGCCGGCTCAGGGGGGCCGGCCTCGGTCGCTTAGCGGCCGCGGGCTGCGGCCCGGGGCCGAGATCCCAGATCCAAAATCCCACATCCCAACGAAATCCCACATCCCAGATCCCAGCACACGGGGAAGCACCGGCTTGGGATTCGGGATCTGGGATTTCGTTGGGATGTTGGATTTGGGATCTGGGATCTCCGCAAGGGCCTCAGCGCGGGTCGTCCATCGCGACGCGAAAGCCGACAGCGGGGTTCGCCAGGGCGGCAGGGTACTCGAGCCGCGCGTTGCAGTTCAGCAGGCTCGGCCGTGCATCGCACCAGCCGCCTCCCCGGAGCACGGCACCGGAGCGCTCGAAGATGAAGTCGAGCGGATGCGGCGGCCCCTTGAACGGGGGCGGATCCACCGGCCCAGCGCACCACTCCCAGACGTTTCCTCCGAGGTCGTGGATCCCAAACGGGTTCGGCCTCCCTCGTCCCACGGGCGCCGTCGCGACGTAGCCGTCCCTCCGCCTGCCCAGCGCCGCTTCGAGACCGTCGCTCCCGTCGTCGGCGACATCCGCGTAGTTGCCCGCCTCCGCAGGCGGGGGCCACTCATTCCCCCACGGGAACCGCCAACCATGCGCATCGCACGCAACCAGCCCCCACTGGTCTTCCGTGGGCAGCCGCACGCCCGCCCACTCGCAGAATCCATGGACCTCGTACCAGCTCACGCCCACCACAGGCTGGTCGCCTCCGTCGAGATCCTGCCCGTGCACCGCCCCGCTGGAGTGTCCCCGGAGGTAGTGCCGACGGTCGGCGAATGCCCGGAACTGCCCGTTCGTGACCTCCGTCTTGCCGATGAGCAAGGGCTCGGCGACCGTCACCCCGCCCACCGCCCCGTCTTTCCCCGCCCTCTTGTACTCCCCGGCCGGGATGCGCACGAAGACGATCCCGGTGCCCTCGTGCCGAAACTCCTCGTACCCCTGGTCGTTCTTCCCGAGCGGGCTCAGTTCACGCGGCAGGCCGCCCTGCCACCGGGAGTCGGCCCGCGTCAGGACGCACAGCGCCTCGCCGCTCACGATGTGGACCACGCCACCCTGCACGTAGCAGTTGAGGTCGAGCATCTTCATGATGAGGTCGAAGGCCTGTTCGAAGGGCAGTTCGTCGACTCGAAACGTGATCTTCCCCCCCGCCTTCTGCACACTGCCGGCGTCGATGCAGAACTGGATCCGGGTGTACTCGGTGAGGAAGCCCAGAACGTCATCGAGTGGACAGTCCGTGAAGCCAAGGCTGATCTTGATGTCCTTCATGCTCTGACGGACCTTCTCATCCGCCTCCGCGGATTCGACCCCCTCCGGCGGCGGCACATGGAAGTCGCGCCACGTTCGCGCGACATCAAAGTCGCGCAGCGTGGACTCGTGGGGCTTCCGGGGCTTCGTAATCAGCAGGACCCTGTGGTCGAAGACGTAGCCGAGGCCGTACTGGCGGAGCAGCAGGTTGAGGACGTTCCGGAGGACCGCCTCCCGCATCTGGAATGTGATCTTCTTCTCCGCCCAGCCCTGCTCGCGGACCTTCTGGTCGATTTCGATGTTGATCTTCGCGTACTCGCGGATGAACCCGATGATGTCCTCGAGCGACGCGTCCGTGAAGTCGAGGTCGATCTTCGTCGTGTCCAGGACGCGCTGGATCGCCGCGACGTCCTCGTCGGACTTGCCGAGCTCCTCCCTCTCCCGCTCGACGCGGACGCGCTCCGCCCGATCGGCGGCCTCCTCCGCGGCGCGGAGGACCTCCTCGCTAGCCTCTTCCGCCCTTGCGGCGGCTGCGAACGCGGCGAGGAGCAACAGGGCGACGGGGAGCGTGCGCACGGATACCTCTCTAGGATCTGGGGTTTTTTTGGGATGTTGGATTTGCGATCTGGGATCTGGCCGTCCGCGAGGCCTACCCTTTCAGGTCGAGCGCCTCACCGAGCATGTCGTCCTCCGCCCGGATCACGCGCAGGTTCGCGCGAAACAGCAGCGCGTTGACCCTCGTCCCGACCAGCTCCCCCGCCAGGTCGACGTTCGAGCCCTCCAGCGCCCCGGAGACGACCCGCCCAAAGGCCCCCTGGCCCGGGTCTCCGACCTCCGCCGCGCCGCTCGCGCCGTTCGCCTCCAGGAGGCTGTCTCCCCGCCTCGTCAGCCCCGACGAGTTCGGGAAGCGGGCGAGCTGGAGCTGCCCCACCTGCTGGACCGTCCCGTTCGCCAGGAGCGCGTTGACCTGCCCCGTCGCTGTGAACTGGATCGCCGTGGCGTCCTGGGGAACCTGGAAGGCGGGCTGGACGACCTCCCCGCTCCCCGTCACCAGATTGCGGTTCGCGTCGATGCGGAAGGACCCCGCGCGCGTATACGCCGTGCCCCCCTCGGCCGTGCGGACCTGAAAGAACCCCTCTCCGTCCACCGCGAGGTCGATCGGGTTCCCGGTCGCCTCGAGGGCGCCAGGACCCCGGAGGGTCGTCGTGGAGGCCGCGCGGCTGCCGCCGCCGCCCAGATCGACCTGGTCTGCTCGCTGCGCCTGGAACCCGGGCGTGACGACGTTGGCGATGTTGTTCGCCGTAACGTCTTGCCGGAAAAGGGCGGATTGCAGCCCCGAGAGGGGGATGCCGAAGCCGTCGGCCATGTCGTCCTCCCGCGCGAACAACGCGATATTACCACCTTAGGACCCTCTCAGGAAAGCCAGGAGTCCGGAAATCCGATAATCGAACCACCAGAGATCGCTTGCTATGATGGGCTCCATCACTATAATCACCGGGTTTCCGTAGGGGCTTCACGCCCCATTCATGAACCGGCCGTGATCCTGAGGGTGTCGATGAAGAAGATCCGCGTCGCAATCGCGGGCGTCGGGAACTGTGCCAGCTCGCTGGTCCAGGGGATCTACTTCTACCGCAACGGGAAGAAAAAGAACGGGAAGAACGGCAATGGCAACGGCCACGCCCACCCCGACTCCCTGATCGGCCTGATGAGCGAGAGCGTCGGGGGGTACACGCCGAGCGACATCGAGTTCGTCGCCGCCTTCGACATCGATCAGCGTAAGGTCGGTCTGCCCTTGGAGAAGGCGATCTTCTCCCTCCCGAACTGCACCAAGGTCTTCTGCGCGGAAGTCCCCACTACTGGCGTCACGGTCCAGATGGGGAACGTGCTCGACGGGATCAGCGAGCACATGAAGGACTACCCGCCCGACCGCTCCTTCCTCGTCGCCGACAAGAAGGCGTGCGACGTCGTGAAGGTCCTGAAGGAGAGCGGCGCCAACATCCTCCTCAACTATATGCCCGTCGGCTCGGAGCAGGCCACGCGGTTCTACGCGCAGTGCGCCCTCGACTCAGGGGTGGCGCTCGTGAACTGCATGCCCGCCTTCATCGTCTCCCACCCCGAGTGGGCGGAGATGTTCCAGAAGAAGGGCATCCCCTGCATCGGGGACGACGTGAAGAGCCAGCTCGGGGCGACGATCCTGCACCGGACGCTGGTCCAGCTCTGCCAGGACCGCGGCGTGAAGGTCGATCGGACCTACCAGCTCAACACGGGCGGGAATACCGACTTCCTGAACATGCTCAACCGCACGCGGCTCGCCTCCAAGAAGATATCCAAGACGCTGGCGGTCAAGAGCCTGCTCGGCGACGACTTCCCGGACGAGAACATCCACATCGGGCCGTCCGACTACGTGCCGTGGCAGAACGACAACAAGATCAGCTACATCCGCATTGAGGGACGCCACTTCGGCGGGGTCCCGATCAACATCGAGCTGCGCCTCTCCGATGAGGACAGCCCGAATAGCGCGGGGGTCGTGATCGACGCGATCCGCCTCCTGGCCATCGCTCAGGACCGGGAGATTGGCGGACCGATCTACTCGGCGTGCTCCTACCTGATGAAGCACCCGCCGAAACAGATCCCGGACACCCAGGCGCGGAAGCAGATCCAGGAGTTCATCGAGGGGAAGCGCGAGCGGTAGCGCTGCGGCGAACTCCAACCTCGAATTCCAACTCCAAGAAACTCCAGCCCCAAGGAAACTCCAACTCGATGGAGCTCGCTGGACCCTGAGTTGGAGTTCGCGGGCCCAGCCCGCGATCGGCCTCCCAGGCCGATTCCAGGCCACAATTCCGGTTTTCCCTGAACGACTACCCCAATCGTCCGATATTCTACTTAGAGAGGGGACGAACATGACGCGCCTGAGTGAGCGACACCATGGCGACGACGTACCCCGTCCAACATGCGACGCGGGCGTTTGCCCGCACCTTGCGAGGGAAGGGCCCCTTGTGGCTCCTGGCCTCCGCGGGCGTCGGCGTCCAGCTCTTCTACTTCGCCCTCGGTCCGCTCGGCCGCTTCAGTAGCGCCCCCCTCGACCTCCGCTACCCCGTCTCCGAGGAAGTCGGCTTCGCCGTCGGCCCACGCGCGGAAACCGCCGTCGCCTCCTCCTTTTATGACCAGATCCAGGTCTACGAGGAGGACGGCCGCGTTCGCGGAGGGGTCCGCGTGAAGCTCCTCCCCGACGAGTCCCCCCTCGCCTTCGACCAGGAGGGGAACCTCTACGCCTGCACGCGGGAGGGGATCGAGGTCTTCGATCGCACGCTGCGCCGCACGGATGTCTTCCCGTGGGACTCGCGGAACCGCCCCGGGCTCTGGAAGCTGACCGCGCCGGGGAAGGTCGAGTTCCAAGCCTCGGGGTGCCCCACGAGGGAGGCCCTCCGGGCCGCTCGGGGCGCCGCGCCCGTGGGCGCCGCCCTCTTCCTCGTCGCGGAAAAGGCGGGCCGAACGACGGCGCGTCCCGTGGGCGATCCGGGCCGCTGCGTCTCTCAGGACGGCAGCGAAGGGAGCTGGAACCCGTGGCTGGCCCGGGTCGACTTCCGCGCGCAGGACGGCACGTCCTGGTCCGTCGGGACCCCCCTGGCGCTCGTCCCGTTCACGCTCGTCTGGCCGGGCTTCCTCTGGTGGGGCGTGGCCCTCGGCGTCGGCTGGGTCGCCCTCGGGCGACGCGGGCGGAAGGAAGACCCCCGCGAGGCGAGGCGCCGCCAGCTCGTCTAGCTCCCCTCGACCGCCGGGCTCGGGACCACCTCCAGCTTCCTCACCTCGTTCCCGTAGCAGGCGAAGCCGAGCACGGTGTAGGTGAGCTGCTCCACCCGCAGCAGCAGCGCATACGTCACGCCGCTCGCCTTGGGCAGCCCCAGGAGGTCGAAGGCGAAGAAGCGCGAGGCCTCCTGGATCCCGATCCCAGCGGGGACCAGCCCGCTCGCCATGTCGAACCACGTCGCCAGCAGCCAGATCCCCGCGCCATAGAGCGGCGTCACGGGCGAGTCGACGAGCCAGAGGAAGTACGCCGCCTGCAGCCAGCCGCACGTGAACCCGACGACGTGGAGCAGGATCGACCAGACGAAGTCCCACCCGTGGCTCGCGTGGTAGGCCTTCAGCCGCTCGTCCAGGTCGGAGATGTGCCTGTCGACCCAGCGCCGGCCCCGGTCCCCCGCGAAAAAGCCGCAGACGACGCTGAAGACCGCCCCCATCTTCCCGTTCTTCTGGAAGAGGAAGAAGGCGACGAGCCCCAGGCCGACAAGGAAGCTGCCTCCCCACAGGAGCGAGGCGATCCACCACTCCATGTCAATCCAGAGGAGCAGCACGGACGAGCCGACCGACGCGAGCCCGAGCTGCGCCACGGTAAACGTCAGCTTGTCGATGAGGATGGCGCTCGTCGCCTCGGGGATCGGGCAGAAGGGCTTCAGCAGCGTCGCCTTGACGAGCTCTCCCGCGGCCCCCGCGGGGGTGACGTAGTTCACCGCGGACCCGGAGAGGCGGATGCTCCAGAGGCGCAGGAACGGGACGGTCCGGTGCTCGCGCCGGAAGGAGAACCGCATGCCGAGGGTGTGGAAGACCTCCGAGAGGGCCTCCACGAGGACGAACGGGACGATCCCCAGCCCGACGGCCCGGGCGTTGGCCCACATCTCCTCGAGGCCGGCGTCCCGCACGATCCACGCGAAGACCGCGAGGCCGACCACGAGCATGAGGAGGTTGAATTTCTTCACGCGCGGCTACCCAGCCACCGCGAACCGATGCGGACGGCGTGAAAAAGCTGCGTGAGGAACGCCCACGCGGCGACGGCGAGGTAGGCCTCCCACGGGGCCTGGAGCAGGAGGCCGATGAGCAGCATCGCGCAGTAGATGTTCCGTCGGCCGCCGATGCGGTGGAAGCGGCGGTCGATGTCGCCGAGCTCGCTCGGGTGCGGGAGCCCCTTCGCCCCGGCGAACGTGAACCAGAGATTGTCGAGCGTGTCGGAGACGACGAGCAGCCCCATCGCCCACCAGGCGAGCGGGGCGTGGCCCGTGGAGGCGAAATGGACGCCGAGCGCGATCCACCACGCGTTCTCGCAGAAGTAGTCGACCGTGCTCTCGTTCTTCCCGAGCTCGGAGAACTGGAGGCGCAGGCGCGCGAGCTTCCCGTCCACGCCGTCGAGCCACTCGACGAGGTAGGTCGCCACGACGCCGCCCCAGAGCCACCCCTCCCAGAAGAGGACGGCGATCCCCGCGGCGACGGCCGCGCAGAACAGCGTCACGTGGTTCGGTGTGATCGGCGTGTTCACCAGCGCCCGCGTGATGGCGTTCTCGAACGGCGGGTCGATGAACTCGGAGGGCAGGTCGACGACCTTCTTCTGCGTGGCCGTCAGGAGCCGCTCGGTGACAGCGTCGCACCCCGCCTGCGAGATCGCCTCCTCGACGTAGACGGGGACCTCGGCGCGCTGCTCGAAGGAGTAGGTCTTGATCGTCGAGAGTTCGAGCAGCGGGAGCGCTGCGGCGTCGAGGCGCCCGTCGCGGCGGTAGGCCTCCCACGCGGGGGCGTCGAGGAGCGCGAGGCGGACGCCGTCGCCGGGCGTGGCGACGCGGCAGGGTGCGCCGTGGGCGATCATCGCCTCGAGGATGCGCGGGTCGACGATCAGCGCCCCGGCGGCGAAAAGCACGGGGGCCGTGACCTGCGCGAGATCGACTGGATCTGGCCCGTACGGGTCGCGTGCGAGCGCGCCTTCTCCGATGATGGCCGCGGTCCGCGCCCCGGCGATCCGTGCGGCCCGGAGCAGCCGGGCCGCGACGGGGGCGCCTCCCACTCGGAAGCGTGCGCCGGCGCCGCGCAGGTCGACGACGACGGGCGGCGCCGCGGCCGCAGACCTCGCGGCCTCCTGCGGGTGGCTCTTGAGCCACGCCAGGCACGACAGGAGCGCGATGTAGAAGACGTGGACGCCGACCGCGGAGCCCCACAGGAACCCCTCGAGCCACCCCGCGAGGGCGAAGGCGAGCACGATGTAGGAGAAGTCCCCGTTGGCGATCCGCTCGAAGACGCGGAGCATCGGGATCCTGTCGGTGAGGCCCTTTCGGAGCACGAGGAAGTACATGATCGACCCGTTGACGACGATCCCCTCGATCATCGCGGCGCAGGCCCAGAGCGGGTGCGTCCCGGGGTGGATGCGCGCCAATCCGACCGCGATCCCCGTGAAGACGCTGGCGTAGACAACGTTGTCGAGGACGAGGTCGAGGTGATAGCCGAACTCGGACTCGCGGAACTTGAGGCGGGCGACCTCGCCGTCGCACCCGTCGAGGATGGTCGAGAGGACGAAGAGGGCCGCGCCGATCACGCAGGCCCAGTACCCGCCGAGGCCGAGGAGCACCGCGCCGCCGATGCCGACGAGGCTCGCAATAATCGTGATCTGATTCGGCGTCAGGGGCGTTCGGACCAGCCCGCGGCTGATGAGGCCGCTGATCTTGCGGTCGATGTTGCGGCTGATCGGCCCGTCACTGGGCTTCGCCAGCGTTCGAATGAGGGCGCGCTCTGCCGCGGCGGGGTCGGCGACGGAGTGCGCGAAAAAGTCGGCCTTCCTGCGCTCCACGGGGACACCCGCGGCCTGGGCGCGATCGGCGAGCTCGGCGACGCCGGTGGCGCCCGCGAGGAGGGGGCGGAGCGCCTCGGCGCGCGAGGCCGGGCAGGCGACGAGGCCGGCGTCCTCGTAGTAGACGACGGCGTCGCTGGCGGCGACTCGCGCGGGGTCGGGGAGGTCGCGGACATGGGCGGTATCGAGGACGAGGAGGACCCCGTCGCCGTCCTGCGTGGGGGCATCGGCCCAGTCGACGGGGAAGCCCTGGGCCTCGGCGCCGAGGAGCGCCTCGATCGGGCCCCTCTCGCCCGTGGCCCTCACGGCGGTCCTGTCGAGGCCCGCGCGACGGAGCGAAAGGACCGTCCGGGCGGCCTGGGAGAGGCCTGCGACGCGGACGGAGGCGGTCGCGGGATCGGCGACGACGACTGCGGTGACCATGTTGGCGAGCTGAGGGCTCCGGGAAAACGCGGCAGTGTACTCGAACCGCAGCGGAATGGGGAGCGTTCCGAGCGGGCACCGGGGATCGGCGTCCCCACTCCGCGCCCGCGCCCGCGCCCGCGCCCGCGACGACGTGCCCGTTTCCCGTGCCCGTTTCCCGTGCCCGTTTCCCGTGCCCGACTTCCGTGCCCGTTTCCCGTGCCCGTTTCCCGTGCCCGTTTCCCGTGCCCGTTTCCCGTGCCCGACGTGCATTCTCAACCCGATCGGGCACGGATCTCGGATCCGGGCAACGGGCACGTCCTCGCGGGCGCGGGCGCGGGCGCGGGCGCGGAGCGGGGCTTGACCGCTCGTTGCCGCAGGGGCTACCCTCTTCCGCCATGCTCGAGGGGTCGGACATTCTGGAGTGGGAGCGCCGGCGGAAGTACCTCTGGGCGCTCACGGTGCGGGAGGCGGTGACGGCGGCGCTCCTCCTGGCCTACGGCGTCGGCCTCTCCTGCCGCGTGGTCCGCTCCCACTGGGTCGTCTGGACGCTCTTCGCGCTTTTCTTCACCTTCAACCTGGGGCGGCGCGTCCTCGCCCGCCGTGGGATCTTCTCCAAGACCTACCAGGTGACGACGCTCGTCCTCGACGTGGCGATGATCTCGCTCGTCGTCTACTACACGGGCGGCGTCAGCTCCATGCTCATCCCCATCTACTTCATCCAGGTCTTCGCGACGGCGATCCTGGCGGGGCGGCGGCTGGCGATGCTCATGGCGCTCCTGTCGTCGCTCGGGCTCTGCCTCCTTGGCTGGGGGGAGCTCACGGGCTTCCTGGGGCACGCGCGGTTCCTCTCCCCGAGCGCGCACGCGACGCGCTGTCTGGACCCCGGCTACGTGGTGACGTTCCTCTCGACCGTCGTGGCGCTCCTCCTGGTCTCCGCGGCGGGGATGGGTCGGATCGGCTGGATGCTGCACCGGGCCCAGCAGGAGCTGGCGACGGCCTCGGTGACGGACGAGATGACGGGGCTCTACAACCACCGCCATTTCGTCCAGAGGCTGGAGGAGGAGATCCGGCGGTCTCAGCGCTACGGCCACACGACGGGGCTGATCCTGATCGACCTCGACCACTTCAAGCGCGTCAACGACCAGCACGGGCATGTGGTCGGCGACCAGGCGCTTCGCCACGCGGCGGACCGGATCCGCGAGCAGCTCCGCCGCACGGACCTCCCTGCGAGGTACGGCGGCGAGGAGTTCGCCGTGATCCTCCCCGAGACGCCCCTGCCTCAGGCGGTGCTCCTCGCGGATCGCCTCCGCGTCGCCTTGCGCGAGTCGTCGGTCCCGCTCGACGGTGGAGGCTCGGTGCGGGTCACGCTCTCCGCCGGCGTGGCGGCCTTCCCCTCCCCCGGCCTCACGGGTGGCCTGGACCTCGTGCGCGCGGCGGACGCGTGCCTCTACCGCGCCAAGGGCGAGGGTCGCGACCGCGTCTGTTCAACCGACGGCGCCCCCGCCGCAAGGGCGAGCGCGTAGCCGTGCGCGGAGATCCCAGATCCCAAATCCCAGATTCGAACGAAATCCCACCACCCAACTCTGAGAGACCCTCGCTGGGTTGTGGGATTTCGTCGGGATTTCGGTTTTGGGATCTGGGATCTCCCCGCAGGGCCCTATCCCGCCACGCTGCGGTCGCAGCCGGTGTCGGCGACGGGGATCGCATCGCCGCCGTGGTGGTGCGAGGTGTAGGCGCCGAGGGCGATGGCGAGGCAGTGTTCCGCCTCCGCCAGGGCCTGGCCGCGGCGCGCGGGGTTCTGCAGCTCGGCGATGAAGTCCTCGATCACCGGCAGGAACCAGTCGGGGTGCTGTGAGCGCGCCGAGAGGGCCTCGGGAAATGTCCGCCCCCTGATCGTGCCGCCGAGCGAAAGCGTGACCTGCTGATCGTCGACCCGAAGGACGCCGTCGCGCCCGACGACCTCCCCCTCGCTGCGACGGACTCCCGCCGCCCAGGAGAGGAAGACCTGCGCGTCGGCCCGCTCGAACTCGATCCGCAGGCTCGCCGTGTCCTCGACGGGGAGGCCCTCCCGGACGGTGCGCATGCGAGCGCTGACGCGAGAGGGTTTCTGCTTCAGCACGCCGAGCGCCATCGAGAAGGCGTGCCAGCCGTGGTCGAACACGATGCCGCCGCCGGCGATCTCGGGGCGGGTCCGCCAGTCCGGCGAGGAGTCCTTCGTCCCCTTGTCGCTCGCGATGCGGAGCGTCCGCCACGTGAAGAGCAACGGCTCGCCGATGACCCCCTTCTCCACCTGCTGGCGCACCCAGATCAACTGCGGGGAGAACTTCCAGTTGTGGATCGGGTAGACGAGCGCCTTCTGCGAGGACTCGCGGATCGAGGCCATCTGCTCGCGGGTGAGCGCGAGCGGCTTCTCGCACATCACCGCGACGCCCGCCTGCGCGGCCGCGCAGACGGCCTCGGCGTGGAAGGACGGCGGGGTGCAGACGTCCACGAAGTCGGGGCGATCTGCCTCGAGGAGCGCCGCGACCGAGTCGTACACCTTCACGCCGGGGAGGAGCCGCAGGGCGGCCTCGCGGCGCGCCGGGGCGGTCTCCACGACGGAGACCATCTTCATGTCCCCCACCTGCCGCCATGCGGGCAGGTGCGTGGTCTCCGCGACATTGCCAAAACCGATGAATGCGCCGCGCATCGTGTCGATCAGCTCCGTATTTCAAATAGCAAATAGCAAACTCGGCATCTCAAATTGTGCCCGTCGAACGGCGCTATCCACGCACCGATTGGGCGCCAATTTGAGATGCCCAGTTTGCTATTTGCTCTTTGAAATACGGAGCTCACTCCAATGGAATCGCCGACCCGACCAACCCAAGAACCTCCTCGATGACGTCCAATCCCGCCTCCGCCTGGTCGCGTGTAATGACGAGCGGCGGGTGGATCCTCACGCGCGGCGAGTAGATCATCACCAACACCCCCCGCTTCAGGCACTCCAGGTAGATCCGCTCGCACGTCTTCCCCGATAGCAACTGCTTCGTCGTCCGGTCCTTCACCAGGTCCATCCCGAGGAACAGCCCCGCCCCCCGAACGTCCCCCACGATCGGGAACCGCTCCTTCCACCCCTGCAGCCGCTCCAACATGTACGCGCCCACCACGCGCGAGTTCTCGATCAGCTTCTCCTCCTGGATCACGGTTAGCGCCGCCTCCGCCGCCGCGCACGCCAGCGGGTTCCCGCCGTAGCTCGACGACGCCGCGCTCGGCTTCGCGTACGGCTTCGCCCGCGTGTATGGCTCCTTGGCCGCCAGCGCGCTCACCGGGAAGCCGCTCGCGATCCCCTTCCCCATCGTCATGATGTCCGGCGTCGTCCCCGTGTGGTCCATCCCCCACATCTTCCCCGTCCGCCCGAACCCCGTGATCATCTCGTCCGCGATCAGGAGCGCCCCGTTCTCCTTCGCGACCTCTTTCACCGCTGGCAGAAACTCTGGCGGCGGGATCACGTTCCCCGCCGTCCCCTGCATCGGCTCCACGATGATCGCCGCGAGCGACCCCAGCGTGCTCGCCTTGATCTGCTTCCGCAGGAACTCCACGCACGCCATCGCGCACGCCGGGTACGTCTGCCCGATCGGGCACCGGTAGCAGTCCGCGTACGGGGCCAGGTGCGTCCCCACCGCCAGCGGCCCCCACCCCTGCTTGAACTCGTCCCCGATCAGCCCCAGTACCCCCGTCGTCTTCCCGTGGAATCCTCCCCAGAAACCCAGCACCTCGAACCGCCCCGTGACCGACTTCGCCAGGCGGATCGCCGCCTCCACCGCCTCCGCGCCGCCGCTGTAGAGCTGCACGCGGTCGATCTCCTTCGGCAAGAGCGGCGCGAGGCGCTCCAGGAACCTCACGCGAGGCTCGTTCGTCCAGCTCCCCGCCGAGATCCGCGAGACCTGGTCCGAGATCGCCTTCGCGTATTTCGGGTGCCCGTGCCCCAGGCTCGTCACGGCGACGCCCGCGACCAGGTCGACGAGGACGTTCCCGTCCGCGTCGGTCAGCAGCGCCCCGTGGCCCTCCTTGACGGCGATCTTCGCCACCAGGGCCATCCGCTGCAGGCCCGTCGAGATGTGCTTCTGCTCGCGCTCGAACAGCTCGAGCGACTTCGGCCCCGGGATCGGGGTCGTCACCTTCGGAAAGGGGTGCTTCATGCGGCGCTCCACCGGGCCTCCACCTGCCTCGCGATCGCCTCCGCGGCCTCGTCGCGACACCGGGAGAAGCTGGGCCAGTCGTTCACGTCGATCAGGGTAAGCTCCCCGTCCCCCACCACCACGTCCCCGCCGAAGACCTCCAGGCCGAGCACGTTCGCGGCCGAGGTCGCCAGGACGCGCAGCTCTCCGAGGTCCGCCCCGTCGGGAAACGCGCGCAGCAGGCTGCCGTCCGCCGTCGCGTAGAACTTCACGACGGTCCCCTCGACCGGCTCCTGCGCGAGGACCTTGCGGACCCCCCGCGCGCGCATCGCCCCCGCCGCCGCGCGGAACTCCGCGGCGTCCTTCGCGAAGACCACGTCGCCGGCCTCCATCGCGTGGACGTCTCCGCGCTTCACCCACACCCCTTCGGAGGCATCGATGTCGTCGGGCGGCGCCGGCAGGTCCGTCGGGATGAGGACGCTCTGCGGAAACGGCACGCCGTTCATCAGCAGCATCCGCGCCATCCGCGAGCGGTAGCAGTTCCGAATCGCCTCCGGGCGGTTCACGACCCTCGCGCCCGCAAACTCCCAGTCCTCGATCCTGCGAAGCGCCTCGTCCCCCTGCGCCATCGTCAGCACGTGCACGGGAACTTCGCGGTCGGCCATCTCCTCCTCGTGGACGCGCTCCACTTGCCACCCGTTCGCAATGAGGCGATCGCAGACCCCATCGAGGATCGCCGCGTCGGCCTCCACCTTACCCGGGGAATAGACCGCGGCGCGGTAGATGGACAGGACCGACCTAGCGCGTGACATTGGAGTTGGCCGCCAGCTTGAGCATCTCCTCCGCCCGCACGATGTCCTCCGGGCGGTCGACGTCGACCGTCTTCGGCACGGGCATCGCGTAGACGCGCAGGCCGTCCTCGACGAACGCCTGGAGGAGCCATCGGAGGGAGGCGAGGTTGCGCGACTTCGACCTCTCGATGGAGGACTGCACGGCGACGGAGATCCAGTAGAACCCCGCGGTGACCCAGTGGCTGTTCCGGACGGTCTGGCCCAGCGCGGTCACGCGGCCGCCCGGGGCGAAGAGGAGGCGGAGCGGCTTCTCATCGTCGACGAAGTCCGTGATCGCGAGGACGACGTCGGCCGCGGGGACGGCCTGGGCGCGCTCCGCGAACCGCGCGAGCGTCCGCGGCGGGTAGACGGCGTCGACGGTGGTGAGCAGGTAGGGCTCGCCGCGCAGCTCGGAGGCGATCGCGTAGAGGCTCTCGAGCGAGCTCGACGTCGTCTTCATGATCCATCGCGTCGGAGGCACGCCCTTCAGGCCCTGGACGTAGCGGATCACCTCCTCGGACTGCTCGTTGACGATCCCGACGGCCTCGGTGACTCCGGCGGCGCCCAGCTCGCCGAGGAGGCGCTCCACGAGCGGCGTCCCGCCGACACGCAGGAGCGCCTTCGGCCCCTGGATGCCCGCGGCCTTGAGCCGCTCCCCCGTCCCCGCCGCCAGGATCCCCGCTCGCATCGCTTACCCCAGATAGGAGAGAAGGTCGCCGATCCGCTGCAGTTGGTGGTCGGCGATGCCCACGCGCGTCGCCATTCGCCCGCGTTCCCCCATCACCCAGAAGGTCTTCATCCCGAGCGCCCTCGCCGGCAGGATGTCGCGATCGACGTTGTCGCCGACCATCGCCGCCTGCCCGGGCGCCGTGCCGATCTTCTCCAGACCCAGGCGGAAGAACTCCGGGTCGGGCTTCTTCAGGCCCTCCCGCGTCGAGTCGACGATCGCCCGGAAGAACCTGGCAATCCCCGCGGTCTCGCAGATCGGCACGAGGTTTCCGTAGAAATTCGACAGGATCCCGAGGCGGTACTTCCTCGAGAGGACCTCGAGCGTCGGGGCGTTCCGTTGGAAGGCGGCCTCGGCCTCGCTGCAGAACTGGTCGGCGAGCCAGTCGCGGTCGGCCGCGGAGGGGATCCCGAGCATCTGGAGCTGGTACTCGAAGTGGTAGGCCATGAGCTCCCGCATGTTGGGATGGCGGACCCGGTCGGCCTGGACGCACGCCTCGTCGGCCGCGTAGAATGCCTGCTTGATCTCGAGCCGGGGCACGGAAAGGCCCCTCCGGTCGTAGAGGGCGAAGGTCCGGTCGAGCCAGTGCCCCCCGTCGGAGTCGAGCGTGCCCCCGAAATCGAACAGGATGCCTTCGAGCGCCATGGTGTGCCGGGAGTAAAGCCGAGAGATGATAGCGGGATCCAGGACCGGAAACAATCGAATCCCGGCCACGGATACGGGCTTGCCGTCCGTTCTATCATGCGCCTATAATCGCACGTACATCTCCCTGGACCGAGGCGGATGCAAGGGGGTCGATGACCGGACCGGAAACCCGAAACGAACCCACCTTCGGACAAGTCGCCGTACGCCACGGCTTCGCCGCCGCGTCGCAGGTGAACGAGTGCATCCTCGTCCAGAACGAGGAGCGGAAGGCCGGCATGGAGCCGCGCCACGTCGGCCAGATCATGATCGAGAAGGGGTACCTCTCCCAGGAGAAGGTGCAGGAGGTCCTCCGCCTCATGGCCCAGGAGCGGTCCATCCCCGCCCTCCAGATCACCGGATACCAGATCCTCACGAAGCTCGGCCAGGGCGGCATGGGCGCCGTCTACAAGGCGCGCCAGGTCAGCATGGACCGCGTGGTCGCCCTCAAGCTCCTCCCCTCCCGCCTCGCGCAGAACAAGAGCTACATCGACCGCTTCTATCAGGAGGCCCGCGCCGCGGGGCGCCTGAACCACGAGAACATCGTCCGCGCCTATGACGTCGGCGAGTCGAGCGGCCTCCACTTCTTCAGCATGGAGCTCATCGAGGGCGAGAACGTCCAGTCGATGCTCCGCAAGCAGAGGCAGCTCGACGAGAAGCTGGTCCTCGACGTCGCGCTCCAGATCGCCCGCGCCCTCGAGCACGCGCACAAGCACAGCCTCGTCCACCGCGACATCAAGCCCGAGAACATCATGATCACGGTCGACGGCGTGGCGAAGCTGTGCGACCTCGGGCTCGCGAAGGACACGAGCGGCGACTCCTCGCTCACGCAGGTCGGCACCTGCGTCGGGACGCCGCACTACATCGCCCCGGAGCAGGCGCGGGGCGAGGCGAACATCGACATCCGCGCCGACATCTACTCCCTCGGCGCGAGCATGTTCCACATGTTGATCGGGGAGCCGGTCTTCAACGGCCCCTCCCCCGCCGTCGTGATGACGAAGCACCTGACGGAGCCCGTCCCGCCGCCGAACTCGCTCCGGCCGGAGATCTCGCAGCCGACCAGCAGCATCGTCCTCAAGTGCATGGCGAAGGAGCGTGAGGCGCGCTACCAGTCCCCCGAGGAGATGATCGCGGACATCGAGGCCGCGATGGCGGGGGGCGTCGTGAGCGAGCCGACCGTGCTGAAGGCGGCGGCGCCGAAGACGGCCGGCACGAAGCGGATGAAGGACACGCGGCACGGGCAGGCGGTCTCTGCGCCGATCCTGAGGTCCCAGCCGCCTCCCCCCTCGGGCAGCCCGATGGGGATGATCGCGGGCATCGCGGCCATGGTCGTCATCGGCGTCGTCGTCGCGATCATGGCGGGGAAGGACAAGGAAGGACCGCCTCCCGCGCCGAATCCGCCTCCGAAGGTGGGCGTCCTCGACCCGGGCCCGGTGAACCCAGTCCCGCCCGTCGTCGCCGGCCCCACGCAGGCCGAGGAGGACGCGGCGAAGATCGGGCTCGAAAACGTGGAAGAATTCCGCAAGGAGTACGGGAAGGACCCGAAGCGGTTCGTCGAAGTCGTCCAGATGTACGAGGAGTTCATCGCGCACAAGGAGTTCAAGTTCACGAAGTGGGCCCCCGAGGCGAAGAAGAGCCTCGAGGGGTACAAGAAGGAGATCGAGGCCGAGGCCTCCAGGCTGCTGGAGCCGATCGAGAAGACGGCCGCGGGGCTCGCCGCGGAGGCGAGGTTCCTCGATGCGGCCAACGCGTTCAGCGACTTCCCGATCGAGATCGCCTTCACGGAGGCCGGCGGCCGCGCCGCGCGGGCGCGCGACGGGTACATGAGGCAGGCCCACGACAAGGTCGAGGGCGACCTCAGAAAGGCCGAGCAGCTCGGGTCGGACCGGAAGTACGGCGAGGCGAAGGCCCTCCTCGAGGCCGCCAAGCCGATGTGCGACGCGACGCAGCTCGCGCAGGTGACCGACCTCCTCGGGAAGATCGAGCAGGCGCGGGTGTCGTACGAAAGCGAGCGGCTGGCGCGGGCCGCGGAGATCTACGACGACCTCAGGAAGCGGGTGCACAAGGCGCTCCGCGACCGGAAGTTCGACGTCGCGCGCACGGAGCTCGACAAGGCGAAGAAGGACCCCGTCCTCGCGGTCCGGGCGGAGGAGATCGGGCACGACCTGGAGGAGACCGCCCTCCTCGAGGCCGTCTACCAGGACGCCGTGAACGGCGCAAAGAAGCTCGCCACGACGAAGCAGCCGATCACGCTCGCGCAATTCGGCCAGTCGGTCACGCCGAGCCTCGAGAAGGACCAGGTGGTATTCCGGATCGGCGGGGCGACGATGCCGCTCTCCTTCGACATGTTGAAGCGCCCGGACGTGGTCGCGCTGGCGGCGAAGGTGCTCGACGGGTCCCTGCCCGAGACTCGCTTCAAGTACGGGCTGGTCTACTTCTTCGGCATCGACCCGGACAACCCGCCGAAGGAGAAGGACGACACCATCACGAAGGCGAGGGCGGAGCTGGACACGGCGCGGAAGAAGGACCCGCGCGCGGAGCGGTACTATCGCTGGCTGGACGACCTCGCCAACGCCGCGCAGGTCGGCGCTGCAAAGAAGCTGTACGAGGAGGCGAAGGAGTCGTACGCGGCGCAGCGGTGGTTGGAGGCGCAGAACAGGCTGAGCCTCCTGACGAAGACCTACGGCGAGCTGACGTTCGTCCTCGACCGGAAGAGCGAGATCGACGGGATGCTGGCGGCGATCTCGGCGAAGCTCGACGCGGACAAGAAGACGTTCGAGGGGCTCTTTGCCGTGGCGCCGAAGATGATCACGAAAGAGGGGAAGGTCGACATCACGTACGACTTCGAGGACGAGGCTCAGGGGAAGGACTGGGAGGCGTTCGCGCCGCAGATCGGGCCGCAGCCGCCCGCGGGCGACTGGGCGATCGTCAAGGGCGAGGCGATGGGGCGCGGGCACAGGTACTACTACTGGAAGCCGCGTCTGAAGGGCGACCTAAGCGTCGAGTTCATTCTCACGTCGGACGAGAACCGCAACCTGGGGGTCCAGTTCTGCGACGACCGCGGGGGGAAGTTCTACCGCGCGACGCTCGGGTATGAGCTGCAGGACCGGAGGATCAATCCCGTCCTCAATCCGAAGTCCACGTCCCTGATCAGGATGAACATGCCCCTGATCCTGGAGATCTTCCAGATTCCCAACTGGTGGCAGACCGGACAGCAGCGGATGAAGGAGGAGGGCCACAACACGCTGGATGGCGGGAACGAGCCGAAGCTCGTCACGGGGAAGAAGTACCGCGTGCAGATCTCGCGCATCCAGGACAGCATGGAGTTCTGGGTGAACGGCGCCTCCGTGGCGAAGGCGAAGGACGGGACGTACAAGGAGGGGTTCATCGCGCTCTGGTGCGACTCGGACCCCGCCAACCCCCAAGACGTCTGCGGAAGCTGGGACAATGTGCACATCGTGGGCCACCTCGACCCCGAGTGGCTCAGGAAGGCCACGGGCAAATAGCCGAGCATGAACCGCCACGACGCCATCATGACCACGCAGTTCCCGCAGGACCCCGCCGAAACAAGCAGCTCATCCGAGGCGCCGTGATCTACTTCTTCTGCGACTGCTGCGGCAAGAAGCTCGGGATCTCCGAGAACCTGGTCGGGCGGAAGGGGGTCTGCCCCGACTGTGGGTCGATGTTCGTCGTCCCCACGGAGTCGCAATCGGCGCCGTTCGAGAAGCCGCCGCCGGTGAGCGGCGATGAGGAACTGCTCGACCTGAACATGGCCGATGAGCCGCAGGAGCCTGCGGAGTCCTCGTCGTCGAGGATGATGCGGGAGTCGCCGGAGTGGGGCGGGGACGAGGCGCCCGCGCCACCGCCTCCACCGGCGGCGCCGATGAGGCGTCCAGCGACGACCATCGTCCCCGCGGCGGCCCCGCCAAGGCGCCCGGCGACCGCGATCGTCCCCGCGCCGCCGTCGGCGGCACCACCCAGGCATCGGACATCCAGGGTGATGTCCGCGCCGACGCCTTCGTCCGGAGACGCGGACACCGTCGCGATCGGTGAACCGCCGCCCGCGGCCCCCGCGAAGCGACCGCCGTCGATTGCCGCGCCTGCCGTGCCGCCGCCCGCGAGGCCGCCGGGCAGGCCCTCGAGTGCGCTACGGCGCGCGGTGCAGCCGGCGGAGGGGCGCTCGCCCGCCGAGGCGGCCGTGGCCGCGAGGGCGGGCGCGAGGGAGCCTGTCGCGGCTCGCGGATCCGAGCCGGCCCGTCGCGGCGGACCGGGGTGGGGGGTCGTCCTGGTCCTGGCTGCGCTGCAGGTCGCATCGCTCGGGTACATCTGGAAGCTTGGAGGGTTCGCGCCGGGGAAGGGGGCGGAGCCGACGCAGGTCAACGGCCCCTCGAAGCAGGGTCCCAAGCCGACAGCGCAAGGCGCTGGCGCGGGAGAGGTCGAGGAGCCTCCTTCGCCGCCGACACCTCCGCCGGTCGAGCCGCCGAAGGAGGACCCGAAGCCGCCTACCCCTCCGCCGGTCGAGCCCCCGAAGGAGGACCCGAAGCCGCCCACGCCCCCGCCGGTAGAGCCTCCCAAGGAGGACCCGAAGCCGCCGCCGGTCGACCCTCCGAAGGAGGACCCGAAGCCGCCCACGCCCCCGCCGGTAGAGCCTCCCAAGGAGGACCCGAAGCCGCCGCCGGTCGAGCCTCCGAAGGAGGATCCGAAGCCGCCTCCCATCCAGCTGACCGACCCCCCGAAGGAGGACCCAAAGCCGCCATCCCCCCCGCCTACGGAGCCCCCGAAGGAGGACCCGACGCCGGCGCCGCCGACGGAGCCGCCGCCGCCCGCGGAGGACGTCTCGGCGGCGCTGCGTCAGGCGATGGGACGGCTGGCCGCGGCGCGGGGCAAGGACGACCTGTCACAGCAGACGCACGCGCTCGACCCGCTGCAGGAGTTCCTGAAGGCGAGGGAGGTGACCCAGTTCCTCGGCAAGCTGCTCCTTGCGAGCCAGGAGATGCCTGCGGTACGGCAGCGCGCGGCGGAGATGCTTGGTGACGGGGGGCAATCGGACGCAGTCGCGATCCTGGAGCGGGGGATCAAGGCGGCGCACGACCTCGACTCGGTGGCGCGAGCGGCGATTGCGGCGCTGGGGCGAATCGACGACCCGGCGAGCCCGCGGAAGCTGGATGCGCTGATCCGCTCGCGGCTGGTGCCGGCTGAGGACGAGTTGGACAACGCCTACGCGCTCGACGCGGTCTTCGCGTTGGGGAAGGTCAAGCGCTTCCGGAACATCGAGACGCTGATGGCTCTCTACCTGACGCTGGCGCAGCTCTACCCGGGCGAGGTACAGGGCCAGACGGACGAGGACCGCCGGAAAGAGGACTACCGGCGGATGCTGGAGGACGCCACGCGGTCGGCCCTCAGCGAGATCACGACCAAGAACCTCCGCAGCTACCAGGAATGGGCCGACTGGTGGCAAGCGAACCGGGGGAACTACAAGTAGGGGTCGGACCTTGCGGTTGACCTTCGCGGTTTCCTGGCTTCTCTGCGCGGTGGGCCTGGCGCAGGAGGCAATCGAACCTGTCCACCTCCCCGAAAGCCCCTCCGGCGGACCTTGACTCTCTATTGTATAATGATATAATTCACACCGACAGGATGAGGAGGAGAACGGGTGCCCGACGCCCCTGGCGTGGTCATGGCGCTCATCCCGTTGCCTCTGGCGTACAACCCAGACGAAGCTCGCCGCCCTTGAGGTGGATATCGCGAATACTCCCGAGGAGCGGGAGCGCCTTCGAGTCTTCGCGCGTGACGTCCTGCTTTCTCGCTTTGAGCAGGAGGCCATCTACGTGAAACTGGTCCCCGTGGAAACGATGCTCGTCTCACGGCAGGAAGTCCGACGCGGATAGGCCGGGGCGTACCCTGCCCCCAGTGGACGGATGAGAGCATGAAGAAGCTCGAGGCGCCAATCACCCTAGTGGCGATCATCGAGGAGGCGCAGCACGAGGCGCTTCGGCGGATCGCGTTTGCCGAGAGGCGCTCCCTCGCCGACGTGGTACGGGAGGCAATCGACACGCTACTCGAAGAGAGGGCCGGCAAGCCGCCACATTCACCGCCCGTCGTCGTCGAGAAGAGGCGCAAGGCCGGCTCCGCGAGGTAGGGCTTTTCGAGAGCACCGATATCCGGCGGGAACCCGACGCCCTTGGCGACGTTGCGCCTCGCGGTGGGCGTCAGAACGGCATTCGCAAAAGGAGCACCTCCTCCGAAGTTTGGAGGGCGCCACGCGCGCGGCCCTCAGCGAAATCACGGCAAGTGGCTTCGGCACCCACCAGGAGTGCGCGGACTGGTGGCGGGCGAACCGAGGGGAATTCAAGTAGGGGTCGGACCTTGCGGTTGACCATCGCGGTTTCCTGGCTGGTCTGCGCCGTGAGCCTGGCGCAGGAGGCGACCGAGGCCGGGACGACGGTCGTACGGCGAACCGCGGTCGCACAAGCGGTCGCACTGGCTGCGACCCGCCCCGGCGGCACGAGCACCGCGTACGACCGCGGCTACATGCTGGAAGAGGGCCTCCGCTGCGACTACGACGCGGCCGGGCGCCTCTCTCACGCCCTTGCGACTCGGGTCGAGTACGCGTACGACGGCCAACGGGCGTTCTTGAGCGCCTGGGTCTACGAGTACGACGCGCGCTCTGAGCCATCCCGGTCTCCAGGCAGCGTCGCCTGCCGTCTGTACGACGCCCAGGTGGTGTGGATCTACGTGTACGACACCCCTCCCCCACAGATCGGGATCGCCGGCGCGGATCCCACCCCCTACCCCGTTCTCTACGCTCTGGCAGTCGGCCGATTCGTCCAATCGGACAGCCTTAGCCGTCTGCGGGACTACCGGTACGTAGCCGACCGGCCCACCGGTGGAAGTGACCCGCTGGGCCTTGAGTCCATCATGATCTATGACGACACCTCCCTGAGGAGTCAGGGGGACCTGTCGGAGATTGAAGCCCTGCGAGACGAACTGACTAGGAGCACAGTGGGCATGCCGAATACGCCCATCCTCGACACGAATGCCAACCCGCAGAGATGGACCGTATTCATGGGCATTCACGATACAGAGCCAAATGCGGAAGCCCTGCGGAGCCGATACCGTCCCAGGGATGTCCCCCTCCTTCAACAGCCGACACCTGAGGCGGCAATTCAATTCCTGCAGGAGCAATTGAGAAGTGCCACAGAAAACGACCACATCTACTTCTACTCTCACACGATTGTCGACGTCCCAGTCGATGAGGAGGGAAACCGGGGAGCTTCCGTTCAGACGATTAGCCTCGGCGGACAACATATCCCCCAAGCGGACTTCATCGCGAGTCTCGTGCCCACTCGCGCCAGGGGGTTCCACATCCAATCTTGTCTCATCTCTCCCGATGAGGCGCAGCAAATGGCTACCCAATTGAATACTCGGGTCTACTACGCCACGACTGCGGCCGACCAGCCTCAGAATCTCGATCCCGGATATCGCTTCGACACCGCCCGTCCTGTGACCGACGAAGCCACGGTCGATGGGAGGCAGGTAACGAGGGTTTGGTGGACTGGCATCAGATTCAACGAAACGCCGTCCGGCATAGGCGTCAAGGATCCCTAGGCGGCGTTCAGGTCTGAGCCTCCGTTGGGGGCGTTATTCGGTGCTCGCCGCGTCGCGTTCTCTTGTGGTGGTCATTCTGGTTAGCAGCCTGAATGGCCTCGGGTGTCATTGCCCGCGCCAGAAGGCTGACAGCTCGCTGGCTTGGCAGGGTATGCCAACATGCAACCTCACGACGGATGAGCAACTGTCGGAAGCGAGGACTTCGCTAGCGCGAGATTCCAAATTCGCGGTCCAGTGGGCGAGGTGGGTTTTCCACACGGCTTCGACTTCGCGATCTCGCCTGCTCGCTGCGGAGATCTTGAGTTCTCACGCGGATCCCGCAGACGGGAACCTCCTATGCGATGCGCTGGTCCGCGAGCCTCACTTGGTTGACTGGATCCAATATTCAACTGTGGTAGGCGAGACGCGCAAAGCCTCTGGCGTTTACGATGGTCTGATAGACGCTTGCCGTGTCACTGCCGGGAAGAAAGTTGTAGTCGCGCTCTCCGACGCACTTCAGAGTCCCGATCCTATGCTCTTGAACTGCAGTCCAAGGTGGATTTCGACCCTAATTCGCCAGCACTTCGACCCGACACTTGGGGTCTCGCAGGAATTAGGACGTTGGATAGCGGAGAACTACGACTACCTCGTGTGGGCCTCAGGCTCGCGCACCGAAACAGTGAGCGATGGCAAGCGTTCGTTCTTGAGAGAGACCATCGGCTGGGGTCCATACCTGTCTGTCAACGAGGAAGCGAAGACCAAGGCTATCCCCATCGATCAGTACACCGGATGCTCCGTCGCGGGGCGATGAGTGTAGTAGCCCATTCGGGGGTAGCCAGGGACACGTGTAGTAGCTCAATTGCAGTAGCCCACCCGGCGGCAGCCAGGGACAGGGGTCCCAGGAGGAAGGCTGGGACAGCGCAATGAGCGGTCCCAGGACAATGCGCGGCGGTAGGGCAACCATGCCCCAGGGCCGCGCATGGATGCCCCGAAGTAGCGCACGCTGAGCTACGGCGGGGCCTCAAGGTGTCGGCGGAGGACGAGCGGAGGCTGGCGGGGCTGCGGGAAGGGCTCGGGCTGGACGAGGATCTCCGGCTCCGGAAGGACGGGGACGGCGGGGGCGGTGAGGGCGCGGGGCCTACTTCGCCTTCGCCGCGGCGGTGACTCGCTCGGCGACGTCGATCAGGCCGCAGCCCCTGCACAGCGCGGCCCTCAGCAGGTCGAGGCGGCCTGCGGCGTCGTCCAGGTCTCCGGCCAGGCCGAACTTCACGCGGCCGTCGACCGAGTCGGCCGAGTCGCTGGCGTCGTGGGCCAGGCCGCGCAGGGCGGTCGCGTCCACGCGGAGGCGGTCGGCGATCGCGGCCAGGGCGGTGCCGAGGTCGGTCTCGTTCGTGCGGGACGGCATGGTTGGACTCCTCGTTATCCGTGCGCTGGTCGGGGGCGTTATTGGGCGCGCGATAATGCCTCTTTGAGCGCGCTTGGACGGATCGGTCACTCGCCCGCCGGGACCCGACGGGCAACCTCAGGGCGGGTGGTTATCCGTTCGTGATAAGTGCGGAACTCACGAACGGCGGGCGTCAGGCCGTGGAACGCTCTCCACGCGCTTCTTCGTCCGCCGCGCCACCTCGAAGCGCGGCCAGCGTGTCCACGGCGCCACGGATCGAATGGCTTTGAGGCAGAAACTCCCCAAGTCGTCGATGTGGCCCCACGTCCTGGTGCCCAAGGCTCCGCGGGCGATGCACCCGCAGCACGAAGACAGAGCG
>Ga0080064_1000367_pt1 | contig 105184 bp, 90 predicted proteins | sample Subgrocontami54m_FD_69260 | JGI IMG/M metagenome (GOLD analysis project Ga0080064, IMG submission 69260) | Subsurface groundwater microbial communities from S. Glens Falls, New York, USA - GMW46 contaminated, 5.4 m (SPADES assembly) (version 2) ...
CCCCGACGCCAACCCCCCCACCTACGCCCACACCGGGGCGTCGACCGCCGGCCGGCAGGACGACCCAGCCGGAACAGCAACCCACGCCGACGCCGAATCCGGGAATACGCATTGGCCCGATCACTATTCCGATCGAACGTCCGACGCCCAGGCCGAGGCCAACACCAAGATCGACTCCGACGCCGAGCGAGACTCCGTTCTTCGATAATCCGCCTGGTCAGATCGAACTCGCGACACCAACGCCCACACCGGCTTTCGAAAAGCCGCCCACGGGCATCATCTCAGTCCGGCCGGAGAATCTTGGGCAGTTGAATTTGCGCGGGCGCTTCTCGACGGTAGTCCTCAGGCCTGAGGATCTGCTGGTTCTGCGTCTGGAATTTCTGAATATGTCGCTGGACACCGGTGTCTCGAGTCCGGGCGACCGTTACTCGCCGCGATTGCTCCGCGACAACTCGTTTCGGCCTTCTTACATCATCGTTTATTTTCAGGGACAGAACATTGCCGAGCAAGCCTTCTTTGAAACCGCAGCCGATTATCCGGTGCAGACGCCGCTGGGCAAACCCGCCGATCCGGACGCCGGCAAAGGCGACGAGACGCCGAAACCGCCGCCGGTGCGCGCGCGACTTGCGGGGTCGAGCCGTCTTGTGTTCCGAGTTCCCGACGGCGAAAAACCGATTCCTTATACGCTGGCGTCGATCCTCGAAAAGTGTGGCCAGTACGAACTAAGCGTCGTGCCTCACGCGCTGCCGCCGAAGATCGAGACGAACTTCGTAATCATGCCCACTAAGTTCCTGGTCGCCACCACGATCGACAAGGCCAGCGTGAGGCCGGTGCGCATGTTGAGCGCACAGAAGGTAATTCAGCAAGCGCGCTTCAACGCCATCAACACCATGCCCGGCAAAGATTTGATCGCAGTGCAGAAAGAAAGCTCAGCGATCAAGGCGATCATCGCTTCGGGCCTCAGCTTTCAAGCCAGGCCGCCAAAGCCGCGCGCGCCGAATGACAATGAAACCGCGCTCGAACTCCCTTACCTGCTGATTCTTTCGCCAAATATTTTTGGCGGCTGGGCGCATGCAACTTTGCCGGTGACTTCAAAGAATGCAAAGCGCACCGAACTCTGGCACACGCGTTTGGGCGTGCGCACGAACGGCGGCGTTGACGAACAGAGCGAAGCGCTGCGCACGGTGCGCGCGATCTGGGCGCGCGATCCGGAATTCCAAGATCTTCCCTTTTTCCCGCCGACGCATGCCAACGATCCGTTCCGCATGTCGCTCGACGCTGACGATCGATACAACATCGTTCACCTGTCGTCGAATTACACCATCAGTCTCTCTACTGCTGCTCTCACAATTGCAGTGCCTGGAGTGCCTTATGAGCCGAACCCGGTAAACGTAGAGCGCTTAATGCTCAGCTCGATGGGCGCGTGGATTAACTCGCGCGGCGTTTGGAAACCGCCCATCAGCCAACTGACTGTTGAAGAGTGGCGACAGCGCGGCACGATGGGACGCGATCACTACGTGCGCGTCGTTTACAAAGGATACCTGTTCCCGTTCGGTCACCGCGCGTCGCTGGTCAAGATTACGGAGCGAAAGTTTCACAACAACCTGCCCGGCAACATCGCGTATTTGCGCCAGCGCATGTTCATCATCGTGCGCGAGCCCGAGAAAACTTACGGCGGCACGGGACTGACCACGGCGGACGATCATTCATACGATCGGCAGATGCCGTTTCGGCGCGTGCGCATCACGACTCTGGTCACGCCCAATCTGAACAAACCAGAGGACAGCGACATAGACAACAAGCTCCAGTCGCTGTTTTGGCCGCGAGTGGGTACCAATGATTTTCAATTCCACCTGATCGCCGAAGATTTCGAGGGTCACGAAATCGAATTCACGTCGCCACTGCTGTTCGCCGATCAAGCTGCGGCCAAGGACGGCGCGACGATGCAGGTCGCAAAAACCAACTTTGAGGCCAGTGCTAACGTTGACCGGCGCAAACGTGACCTGCGCGGCCAGAAAATAATGCTGGCCGACAGCAGTAAGCCCGGCGACACGACTTTCGAGACGCAGACGATTACTTTCGGCGCTGAGATTCCCACCGATCCGCAGATGAGTCATCTGGGCGACGACAGCCCGCATTTTTATCCGGCGGTGCGCAAGGCCGAATTAATCATTCCGTCTCTGAAACATATCGCCGACAATCATCAGGCCGGCGAGATCAAATTCGCCGACGCTTATCTCAAGTTCGGCCTCAACGACGCCGCTAACAATCATGGGCAGGTCTTTGGCGAGTTCATCACGGGCATAGATCTGAGTTTTGCGGGCAAGGGCGACAAGTCGGGCGCGCTGGTCACGCCCAACATGAAAATCTCCGGCCTGTCGCGCCTGATGGGGCCGGTGGCGGGCGACGTCAGTAAGGTTGTCGGCGGCGGTTTTGATCCGAAAGACTTTTTCGCGGGACTGTCGCCGCAGATCTTCGGCTGCATAGATCTTTTCAAACTCATCGGCGGTGTCGATCCGGGGCAACTGCTCGACAAGCTTGACCTGGTTCCAAAGTTCATCACCGAAGCGCTCAACAACATCGAAGCGTTCCTGGTCGAAGTTCAGAATTTCCAAAACACTCTGAAATCGATTTCGGGATCGGTCGGCGGACTGCAAAGCACGGTCGATGCGCTCATCGCTGACGCGAAGACGATCATCGAAACGGACCTGCCGGATATCGTCAAGCCGCCGTTTGACACAATCGACCTCAAGCTCGCGAAGCTGTCTTCGGACTTGGACACGTTCCGGAACGACTTTACCAATCTCGGTAGTGGTTTGCCGGGCGCAAACATCGCCGATGGCGCCAAGCGCGAGCTGCAAAAGAACATCGCGCTGTTCAATCATTACCTGGCCGACGCGACTTCGTTCATCAACGACGTCAAAGCCTTTGCCGGCGCGATTCCGACCGAGCTGCCGAAAGAGATCAAGGTTAAGTTCGACTGGAAGCCGAAGATGATGGACTGGGGATTTGACGCCAGCCATCCGCTGTTCATCGCGAAAAACGGCAGCACGCCCTGCACGCTTTTGATTGGCGTCGAAGTCCGCGTCAAGACTGACGGCAAGTCGGCGCCGGTCGCCGACGTTATTTGCAGTCTCGAAAACTTCACGCTTGATTTGATCGCGCCGGCGAGTTTCATCCAACTCTCTTTCAATAAAATTCAGTTTTTGGCCGGCACGGCAAAGAAAGCCGACGTCAATGTCGAGATGGGCGGGATCAAGTTTGTCGGCGTGCTTTCGTTCGTCGAATCGCTCCGCAGTTTGATTCCACTAAGCGGTTTCAGCGACCCGCCGGCGATCGATGTTTCCGCCAGCGGCATCCACGCCAGTTTTTCGCTCGCGCTGCCGGATCTGGCGATGGGCATGTTCAGCATGCAGAACCTGAGTCTGGGCGCCGGCTTCACGATTCCGTTCATCGGCGAACCCCTGAGTGTCTATTTTAACTTCTGCAAACGCGAGAGCCCGTTTCTGCTGACGGTGTCGATGCTGGGCGGCGGTGGATTTTTCGGCATCACGCTCGATCCGCACGGCGTGCAAATCCTGGAAGCAAGTTTCGAATTCGGCGCGGTGCTCGCACTTGATTTCGGCGTGGCCAGCGGCAGCGTGCACATCCTGGCTGGAATTTATTTCAAGATTGAAGCGGGTAATGCGTCGCTCACCGGCTACCTGCGCATCGGCGGCGAAGTTGACGTGCTCGGATTGATTTCCGCATCGATCGAGCTGCGCATGGAATTGAGTTACGAATTCAGCTCAGGCAAGTGCGTCGGGCGCGCGACGCTTACCGTCGAAGTTGAAGTGTTGTTCTTCAGCGCCTCAGTCGAGATTAGCTGCGAACGAAAATTTGCCGGTTCAGCCGGCGATCCGTCGTTTGCAGATCTGATGACGCCGTATCTGCTGAACGGCGCGACTGTGAAACCGTGGGACGATTACAGTATGGCGTTCGCAGCTTGAGAAATTAGGTCATGCCCAAGACTCAACGCATCATCTGGACTGCATTACCAAACGGCGTGAATGGCACGACGCTGAAGCTTTCCGTTTTCGTCTCGCCGCGGCTTTACAACAACAGCGATACAAAGCTGAGCGACTATCCTGACTTTGTTAATTGGGCAAAACGTATCAACGAGATCAAGTTCAGCGTCGAGTTCAAGGGCGGGCCCAAGCTGAAAGCGAAAGTTGTCACCGACAAAGCCGACAACGATCTCTGGACCACCGTTTTCAAATCCGACACGTTCGTCCGCGCTTACAAGTTTGCGGATGCCAGCAAGCGCGTGATTCGATCTTTTCCCGTCGCCGGCGTGATGGGTTATCTGAAGGGTCTCTACACCGCCGCCGGCCAGAAATCGCCGACGGTGCTGCCGCGCTTGAGAACGGGCAAGGGCGACGAAGACTATTTCGGACTCAACGATTTGCTCAACCAGCTCGGCCCGCTGCGCGACACCAGGCACAATCGTCAGCTTAGCCAGGGATCGTCATTAGAGAAGCAGTTCGACGCACTGTTTGGAAATCGAGAAGGCGGGAAAGTGATTCCGCCTAACTACACTCCTCCCGGCATGACGGCGCAGCAATTTGCTTTTGTGCAGCTCGACTTTTTCTACGATCGCAAGCGCAACAAGAATCTCACCGACGAACAACTGCATCCGAAGTCGACGCCCAAGCGGCTGGCGAAATTTCAGAATGCCGCCGACAAGCTTAACCCCAAGCTCGATTTTCATCAGATGGTGGCCGGCCTCGGCGATTATCCGGACCTGGAGCGCAAGCTCGGTCTGCTAATCGATCTTGAAGTCGAGGTACCCACGAGCGGATCGCTCGCGACGTTGTTGGCTTCGCATTCGATCCGCATTCTGCCCGAGTGGACCGGCGCCCCGTCGGCCTTCAACAATGACTTTGCGCCGTGGACCAAGTTGCTCGCGGGAAAATTCGTCGCCGAACCAAAACCCGCCAGCGATCTCGTGAACGGCATGCTGAAGCTGGCAAATGTCGACGCGCGTTTCCTGCCCGACAGCAAAGCTGAGTTTGATTTGTTGCAGCTTGATGTGGACGGCGGCTCGCTGAAGACGCTCGATTTCGCCGGCAACATGCGGCGCTGGCTTTCCGTCCCGCGCGCTTACACTGCGCCGGATGACGGCGGCCTGCCGTCGTTTCGAACTTCGGGTCTGGCTTTGGTAAAACGCGCGCGCGCAGCCAAGCTGGCCTCAGCTCTGCTGGCAATGGCCCCGAACAATCAGGCGGTCGAGAACAGTCCGGCTTCGGTCGACATGAATTTGCCGGTGCTGCTGTTTGCCGACGATCTGGTGCGCGGTTATCGCGTCGATATTTTTGACAAGACGAATGCGACCACGGCGGTGTGGCGCTCGCTGTGCAAACGAGTCGGCAGTTATTCTTTTCCGAATTCAACTCACAAGCCGCTCACAATTCCCGACGAAGGCTATGTCAAAGGCGCGACGGCGAGTTCGACAGTCAACGGCGCCAGCGACAGCGATCTGTATTTGCACGAGACGTTGTTTCAGTGGGAAGGCTGGAGCCTGAGCGCGCCGCGGCCCGGCAAAACGATCATCGCGCAGAACTATGACAACAACGGCAATCCTCTGCCGAAACAGGACGAGAAGGTTGCGCCGTCGCCGAACACCGCCGCCGATGGCGTCAATATTGAAACTGCGTTCGCGCCACAGCCGGGCACTTTGCCGCGCCTGCGCTTCGGCCACACCTATCGCATGCGCGTGCGCTCTGCCGACATCGCCGGCAATTCGCTGCCCGCCGAATCGAAGGACGATTCACAGGCTTCGCAGGATCATCTCTTCACGCGATTCGATCCCGTGGTGCCGCCGGCTCTCGTCTTGCGGGATCACGTCAGCGGCGGCGAGTCGGTCGAGCGCATGGTGATCCGCAGCAACTATGACAAGAAAGTAGAAGACTACATCGCCCAACCCGCCATAACGACCGCGCTGACCGGCAAGGATTATCAGTATCACAAAGAGAACGAGCGGCACATCGCGCCGCCGAAAACTTCGCAGCAGATGGCCGAGCTGCACAGCAAGTTTGACGATTTCATCGGCTTCGACGCGGCGACCAGCACGAAAAAAGACTACGACAAAGGCTACAAGCTGGCGCTGAAAGAAGAAGGAACGTTTCTCGACACCGAGGTTTACGATCCCAGCACTGATTCGAAGAAGCCGGTCACCGGAATTGAATTAGTCACGCCCGCGGGGGTTACTGCGGCGCAGACGACGCTGCCGCTTAGTCCGCCGGGCAGCGCCCTGACGGCAGGCCAGTACGTGATCCACAAAGAAGACGATCTGCTGCTGCCGTATCTGCCAGATCCCTTCGCGCGCGGCGTGGCGTTCGTCGGATTGCCGCGTGTCTCAGGCGCCGGCGCGCTCGGCTCCGACGCGGGCGCGACTAAAGTTCAGATCATGAGTCTCGATCCCGTCGACCAAAAACAAAAGTTGAGTCTGCTGAAGACTCAATTCGATGGCGCGTGGCCGGACGCCAAACCGTTTCGTATCTCTATTGTCGAGGGCAGCGGCGCGCCGGTGTGGAAAAACCACGTGCTGACTGTCTTTTTGCAGAAGGCGGAAACCGCGCGCATTCGTTACAGCTCGTATCTCAACAAAGACGATCTTGGGCAGATGGGCGTGTGGAGCTGGTTCGCAGATCAGTTGAAGCTCGAACCCTACGCGACCGCCGGGCAGCACTGGATGCTGACACCGTTCCGCCATTTGGAATTGGTCCATGCCGTGCAGCAGCCGCTCAAGGAACCAAAGTTCTACAAAATGCAGACGAAGAAATTGAAGTACGGCGACACGTTCGCGGTCTTTGACGGGAACGTCGATCTCGACTCAAGGAGCAGTGGCAAGATCGAAGTGCTCGGACAATGGACCGAGTGGGTAGACTTTATTGCGGAAGACAAGCCCCGGCAAATTAACGCCGAGGGCGCAGCTTTCGAGCTAAAGATTCCGGCGCCGGAATATCGCTTGAAACCCGACGGATCGATTGGACAGGACGCGAAAGACAACTTCGACGTTAATGCGGGGCTAAACATCGCGAACTTCATGAAGCACGAATTTCACGACACGCATTATCGCAAAGTTGATTATCACATCGTCGCGACCACGCGCTTTGCCGAATATTTTCCGCCTGAGATTACCAGCGATCAAAAGAACATCTCGCGAGATAGTGACCCGGACACCTCGTGGAGACTGCATCCCGAACAGAGAGGTATTCCGAAGGTTCCCAAAGCTACTTTCAAAGTGCTGAACTCGGCGCGGCCGGCGGCGCCGAAGGTCCTTTACATCGTGCCGACTTTCAAATGGGATCCGCCGCTTTCCGACAAGGGCGATCGCAAGCATGAGTGGTGGCACGACAAGAGCGGCAAGACCATGGCGAGCAAACGCACCGGCAACGGCTTGCGCGTGTATCTCGAGCGGCCGTGGTATTCATCCGGTGATGAAGAAAAACTCGGCGTGGTTTTGCGCGAGCAGCCGAAGGGCTTGATCACGCTTGCTCCCGGCATCATCAGCGCGATTACCGGCTCGGGTTCAGGTGGTTCAAGCGGAGGCCCGAACGATCCGCTCAAGCCATTCGTGACTCAGTGGGGCATGGATCCGATCTGGAATTCAGCTTTGCCGAAGCCTTCGCCGCGAGTCGAAGATTTCAAGTTGGCTTCAGCTTCAATGGCTGGGTTGACGCTGGATGAGCTATCCGGAGTAACGGTCGCCGTCGCCGGTCATGATGTCGAGTACGACGGTGATCGCAAACTCTGGTTCTGTGACATCGAGATCGATGCCGGCACTTCGTATTATCCGTTCGTGCGCATGGCGCTGGCGCGCTTCCAGCCGAATTCAATTCCCGATGCGCATCTTTCGCACGTCGTGCTCGCCGATTTCGCGCAGCTCACGCCGGATCGCACGGCGGCAGTCACTTACGCGACTCCAAACTCGCTTCAGGTAATGGTTGCCGGATTCGGATTCAAATTATCCAGCATGGAACTCGAAGTTCCGGACATGAACGTCTGGTCCGGTCAAAGGCTGCACGGCAACCTGATGACAATCTCCCTCGAAGCGCAAATGATCGGCACGGATCTCGGTTGGGTTCCGGTGCCGAATTCCGAGGTCGGCATGCTGCCGATGGACGCCCCTGGCGGGTCGACGATGTGGAAAGGCGCCATGGAATTGCCGGCTGATAGAGGAAGCGTCAAACTGCGCTTGGTGATCAGAGAATATGAGCAGTTCATCGGCGGCCCCGAAGCCCACGTCGAAAAGCGCATCGTCTATGCCGACGTGCTGGAGTTGTGAACCGCTTGCCGCCGCTTAGCGTCACACCTCGTTTTTCCTTCCGCTCCGAAAGAACATTCCAGCCGCCATCGTGTGTCTGATGAAGCGGATTCGTGCCAAAAACAGTTGCTACGCGTGAGCCTCATCGCTTGCAACTTTCATTACTTTCGCGATTCAAGCCTTTCATCTATCATGCGCCGCTACAACTGCGCGCGTGGAGGACTCTAGTGAAACATTCAAACCTGATTCCTGTCGAAAGAATCGAAAAGGCAATTTACCTGATTCGGGGCGAGAAGGTGATGTTGGATCGTGACCTGGCGGGACTATATGGCGTACCGACGAAGGCTTTCAACCAGGCAGTCAAGCGCCACGCCGACAGATTTCCGAGCGACTTTATGTTTCAGCTAACGATGCAAGAGGCTCGCGAGTGGTGGTCAAAGGAGACACCGAGTCGTCTAAGGTCACAAAATGTGACCTTAAAGCGCGGGCAGCATATCAAGTACCGGCCTAATGCTTTCACTGAACACGGCATACTCATGTTGTCGAGCGTGCTGAACAGCGAACGCGCTATCCAGGTCAACATCGAGATCATGCGCGCCTTTGTAAAACTGCGACGAATGCTCGCGTCGAACGCCGAACTATCACGGCGGTTTGATGAGCTTGAAAGTAGGTATGATCGAAAGTTCAAAGTTGTGTTCGACGCGATTCGTCAACTGATGTCGCCACCGCTCCCCAGTCGCAAACAAATTGGCTTTCGCTCGCGGTCAGCGAAGAGGTAGCGCCGCGTGGATGGAGCTTTCCTGAGGCGACAAGCTACAATGGCCGCGAGGTGAGATTATGAAAATCAACGAAGTTGTAGAAGTCGACCCTGAGAAAATGAGTGGAGTGCCCTGCTTTACAGGTACACGTGTGCCGATCAGCCACCTCTTTGAATATCTCGAGAGTGGCGAAACGCTTGACGAGTTTTTGGATCAATTTCCCTCGGTCACGCGGGGGCAGGTTTTGGGAGCGCTTGAGCTGTCTAAGGAGTCCGCTACTCGCTCATCATGAGATTGCTGCTTGATGAATGCCTTGCGCGAAACCTCAAGCGCGATCTGGTCGGGCACGAGGTGATGACAGTGGTCGAGGCCGGTTATGGCGGAATGAAAAATGGCGCTCTCTTGCGCGCTGCCTCTGGGAACTTTGATGTGTTCATCACAGTCGATCGGAATTTACTTTTTCAGCAGAACGTTCGTTTCAACTCAGAATAGTAATGCTCAAGGCTCGGGGCATCACATACGCTGACGTGAGGCCTTTGGCGCCGAAAGTCCTGAAGACGTTGAAAACGATCCAACCTGGCCAAGTGGTCGAAATCTTTTCATGATGCCGATATCAGACACACAAGAGTTAGCTCGTCGATTCAACGAAGAAGAAGCGATATGGCTGCGGTTTCAGGAGAAGCGTCTAGCGCGGTATTTGTTGGAAGCTGATTCTCCACTGCCTGAGAGTATCCTTGATCACCTCGACTGGTTGGAGGCGGAACGTGAGATCCGAGCCACCCGCGCGGTAGCTCTTCGTGGCGCAAGACGAGCAGCCACTCGCAGAACTTGAAACTGACCTGGCCTCTGCTTCATTTCATCCCTCATCCTTCCGCCTTCATCCTTGCTTTCGGCCTGCCTACTGCTTTCTGCCGTCTGCCTTCTGTCTTCTGCTCACTGCTCACTGAGGAGAGGAAGCGTGAAGCTGCGTCTGGTGATCCGAGGAATACGAACTGTTCATCGGCGGCCCCGAAGCCCACGTCGAGAAGCGCATCGTCTATGCCGACGTGCTGGAGTTGAAGCTGGCTTAATCCCGAGTCTGAAACCGCCTGCGGTAGCGGGCGGTTGATCGGACCTTACCAGTGAAGATCGAATAACGTCCTCGAATACAATCGAAGTCGTTGTTCAGCGTTTCGCTTTTGGCTCTGCCAGCCGAACACAAGTCTTGCACAGGATCTTATCTAAAGGCTGGGTTGGCGTGCGACGTAAGGGTGAAGCCTTGGAACGCGACCTGAATGTGAGATTACTGACTTTGAACCCGCACACGGTCAGATTAGTTACCGGATTGAAAAGGTGATAAACGCGACTCCGAGCTTTGAAGGCATACATAGGGTGGTCTTATATCGCAAGGGCCTTATATCACTAATGTAAGGTCTTGAAAAGGCGAAAGCGGCCAGCGTCCTCACTTACGTTAGCCGCCCTCTTAGTAAGTACATACAGCACTCACTTGTTGGCAGGATTCTACCACGGCTGTAAATGACCCACTACCTCCAAAATACATCGCTGTCGATTCGAGGACCATTCGTAGTAACATCTCCGCGCTTTTGGTTCTCCACTACAATTTCGTCGAACCGATTCCGATGCGCCGCGCTTATCGTTCACTAGTTGCTCTTCAATTCGCCGTCCTGCTGCTGGCGTCTTCTTCGTCGATGGCGCAGACGAGCGCGCCGTTGTCGTCCGACATTGCGTTCACGGTTTCGATGTCGAAGGCCTATACGCATCTGTTGGAAGTAGAAATGCGCGTGCAGATTCCCGCGAATCTTCAGGTTCCAAACGAGACAGACCTGGTGATGCCGGTGTGGACGCCGGGTTCGTATCTGATTCGCGAATTCGAGCGGCACGTGCAGGACTTTGCCGCGGACGCGAATGGCCGCGCGCTGGATTGGGCGAAAGTTAATAAGAATACCTGGCGCGTAAAGACCAGCGGCGTGCGTCAGTGGCGCGCGACATATCGCGTCTATGCGAATGAACTTTCGGTGCGCACGAGTGAATTGAACTCGGACCACGCGTTCTGGAACAATGCGGCGCTTTTGATGTATCGCGAAGGATCGATCAATGCGCCGGCGACTCTGCGCATTCTGCCCGCGCCTGGTTGGAAGATCGCGACCGGACTGCCGGCGGTTGACGGGCAGCCGAATACTTTTCGCGCTGAGAATTTCGACGTGCTGTACGACTCGCCGGTTGAGTGCAGCAATTTCAAGCAAATCGATTTCGAAGTTCGCGGCGTGCCGCATCGCATCGTGATCGACGGTGAAGGCAATTACGATCAGAAGCGGATGCTGGCCGGCGTGCAGAAAATTGTCGAGACCGAGACCGCGCTGTTCGGCGACCTTCCCTACCACGACTACACTTTCATACTGCATCTGCGAGCGAACACCGGCGGCGGACTTGAGCATTTGAATTCCACTGCACTTGGTTTTCGCCGCAACGGCTTTGCAAAGGAGGAAGGCTACCGAAGTTTCTGGTCGCTGGTCGCGCACGAATTCTTTCATCTCTGGAACGTCAAACGGATCAAGCCGGATGCGCTGGGGCCATTCGATTATACGAAAGAAAATTACACGCGGCTGTTGTGGGTGGCGGAAGGAATCACCGATTACTACGGCCAACTGATGCTGCGCCGCGCGGGTCTGATTTCGGATCAGACTTATCTCGATCAACTCGCGAAACGCATAGAGGATTTTCAGAACACACCGGGCCGGCTCGAAATGAGCGCCGAAGAATCCAGCTTCGACACGTGGATAAAGTTTTATCGGCCGGATGAAAACTCAGTGAACTCCGCGATCTCGTATTACGACAAAGGCGAGCTGCTGGGGTTGCTGCTCGATCTCGACATTCGCCGGCGCACGCATGGCGCAAAGTCGCTCGATGACGTGATGCGTTATCTCTATGACGAGTTCTTCAAGAAAGGGCGCAACTACACGCCGGCGGACGTGCAAAGAGCTTGCGAGTTGATGGCGGGCGCAAGTCTGGATCAGTTTTTCTCGCGTTATGTGCGCGGGCGTGAAGAGCTTCCGTACGACGAAATGCTGGCTGCGGCCGGGCTGCAACTGGAACAAGCGGGAATCCCAATCGGAGGCAGCGGGCTCGATACTCCGGTGCGGGTGAAGGCTTTTCTCGGCGCCGACCTCGAACAGACTGGCGACCGACTTTTGATCACGCACGTTCGCGCCGGCACGCCTGCTTACGAGCAAGGCTTGAACGCCAACGATCAAATCGTGGCGCTCGACGGCGCGCGGGTTACGAAAGAAACTTTCGAAGCGCGGATCGCGGAGAAGAAGCCAGGCGATACCGTGCGTGTGATGGTGTTTCGCTTTGACGATTTGCGCACGTTCGATATACGGCTCGGCTCTCATGTTGACGCGCCATTCCGCATCCTGCCGCTCGCGCAGGCGAGCGATGAACAGAAACGGATCTACCAGGCGTGGCTGGGTGCGCATTAGTCCATTGAGGTTGAGTGGTAATGGAGCAATCAGAATCTAACGCAAAGAGCGCAAAGAAGAACCGCAAAGGTTCGCAAAGAGGAATCTCTTTGCGTTCTTTGCGGCGAGCTTTGCGACCTTTGCGGTATGAACTTTTCTTCACCGCCCTACTTCTCTTAGTCCCTAGTGTTCAAGCGCAGAAGGCGTCCGTCGAAACCGTTCAGTTCCAAAGCAGGCTCACGAACGCCACGCTTCCTTACAACGTGATCCTGCCGCCGGACTATCGCGCGTCGAGCGCGACGCGGTATCCGGTGTTGTATCTGCTGCACGGCTTCGGCGGCCATTACAGCGACTGGGTGACGCGCACGAACATCGCGGATTACGCGGCGCAGTATCGAATGATCGTGGTGATGCCCGAAGGAAACAATGGTTGGTACACCGACAGCGCAGGCGTAGCCACCGACAAGTACGAAAGTTATATTCTCAAGGAACTGATTCCGGATGTGCAGAAGCGTTACCGCACGATCGAAGCGCGATATGGCCGCGCGATTGCGGGACTTTCGATGGGCGGATTCGGGGCGCTCAAGTTTGGTTTGAAATCGCCGGATACGTTTGTGTTCGTGGGTTCGCTGAGCGGCGCGCTTGGTGTGCCGGCGGCGACGGAAGACGACTTGAAGAACCTGAAAGCCATTAGTGATTCCGTGTTCGCCGTGTTTGGCCCCGTGGGCTCAGAGACGCGCAAAGCAAACGACATTTATGAAATCGCGCGTGGTTTGTCGGCGGCTCGCGTCGCCAGTCTGCCGTATTTTTATCTCGATTGCGGCACGGAAGATTTCCTGGTCAGTTTGAACCAGCAATTCGCGGCGCTGTTGCGCGAGAAAAAGATTCCTCACCAATATCGCGAACTGCCCGGCGAGCACAATTGGGCTTACTGGGATCAGCAGGTGCCGGAAGTTTTGCAGATCGCCGCGCAGAAGATGCGTTTGCCGCGCGGGGAACTGCACCAACAGCAAGAGCACCCGCAGCGGCGGAAATAAAATACTTAACCGCAAAGGACGCAGAGGAATTCGCAGAGAACCGCAGAGAAAGCCTTGCTTGATGCCCTGAGTCTCGAAAGAACCACATTTGCTCAACTTTGCCATTCAAACTGCGCGCGACGCCGGTCACTTGCTGGCCGAACGGTTCGGTCGCGCGCTCAGCATCTCGAACAAGAGCGAACTCGATTTGGTGACTGAAGCCGACCTGGCTTCTGAGCGGCTGATCATCGAACGGATCAAGGCTTTCTATCCGCGTCACTCAATCCTCGCGGAAGAATCAGGCGCCAGCGCGCCGGCGGATCGCGAGGCCAGTGAATGGCGCTGGATCGTCGACCCATTGGATGGCACGACAAATTATGCGCACGGCTATCCGTGCTTTTGCGTTTCTATGGGGCTGGAGCACAAAGGGAGGTTGGAACTCGGCGTGATTTACGATCCGACGCGCGATGAACTCTTCACCGCCGAACGCGGACAGGGTGCGACGCTCAATGGCCGCCGCATACAAGTTTCTCAGACCAACAATCTGAATAGCGCGCTGCTCTGCACCGGATTTCCTTACGACGTGCGCGAGCGCAGCGAGTTCGCGCGCCACTTCACGAACTTCATCATGAATGCGCAGGCTGTGCGTCGCGATGGTTCAGCGGCGCTCGATCTGGCTTACGTCGCTTGTGGCCGCTTCGATGGTTTCTGGGAAGAAGGACTGCACCCGTGGGACGTCGCGGGTGGGGTGCTGATGATTAAAGAAGCCGGCGGGCGCGTCTCGCATTACGACGGCGCCGCTTTCGATATCTACAGTGCGCCGATCCTGGCGAGCAACGGACTGGTGCATGAGCAGATGATGCGCGTGCTCAGCATTTGATCGGTGGGGAGCGGCGCGAATCAGTAACCACAGATTCACACGGATTAGCACAGATCGGAAACTGCCTAATCCGTGTTATCTGTGTTCATCTGTGGTTTGAAAGTCCTGATCTCAAAGCGCCGAACGCACTATTTCAGCCAGACGTTCCGTCTCACGCCGCGCGCACTCGCGCACCTCTTCACCCTCGCGCTGTTCGATCACAAACAGCGGATGATAGATTATTTCGACTGACCCCAGACGGGGGAAACGCTGACTGGATGGCCACACGCGATTGCCGCCGCGAATGGTGACCGGCAAAATCGGCACGCCGGCTTCCAGAGCGATCCGCGCCGCGCCGGCTTTGAATTTTCTCATTGAACCATCCGGGTTGCCGCGACCACCCTCAGGGAAAATCACCATCGCGCCGCCTTCGCGCAGCCACTGCAAGGAAAGGCGAATGGCCGCGGGATCGCTGCCTTCCAGTTGCAGCGGCCAGGCGCCGAACCCGCGCAGCCCGGCTCCCACCACCGGCCAATCGAACGCCTCGTCCCAGGCGAGAAACCGAACCGGCCGCTTGATGTGACGGCCAATCCAGAATGGATCGATGTAGCTTTGGTGATTGCTCGCAATTATTAGTCCGCCGGAGGCCGGAATGCGCTCGGTATTTATCCAGCGAATGCGCCACAGCAAACGGCTCACGCCGCCCACGACCGGACGACAAATCTCCAGCGCCCACTCCGGCATCATCCTTGGATAAGAACGCCCACCGTTGCGCTGATTCGATGGCTCAATGCTGCTGTTTGTCTGGCTCAAAAGATTCCGCCACGTTACTCAAATGCATCTCGTTCGTCAAACAGACCCAATACTTTGAAACTGCGTCAATACCCAATACTTTCCAGCGGCCACTCGCCGCCAACGAATTCAAGATGCAGGCGCGGGATGCCGTCCGGTCCGGCGCGGCGGCTCCGCACAGTGGCCAGTCGTGAGGTAGCGTATTGCTCGCTGGTGACTTTGACAAAGTGTCCCGGCGTAACGTCGAGCGTGGTGAAAACTGCCGCGCCTTGCCGGCTGATATTCTCAGTCACTGTTCTTTCACTCAGGGAGAGCTCCCCGTTCGCATCAAACACTTCGATCAATACGTCGATTGGAATCGTGTGGCGACTCTCTTTCCGCTTGTCGGTTACCAGTGCTTCTGAGATTAGGTCGTCGGATTCCTCTTTCACTGACCAAAGCCCGGTCCCAACACTGGAAGGGGCAATCTCGTAACGCCGCAAGGGATCGCTGGCAAAGCTTCGCGGCGGATGCTTGCCTACAAACGCCACGCCGATTTCCACCAGCGCACCGGCGCCAGGCTCGAGCAGTTTCAAATTGCGCACTAGAGACCAAACTCGATACTGGTCCTCAATATGATCGAAGCAACGGAGTTTTTGCGGCATTGCCAGCGTTAAGCGAAGCAGGCGTCCGGTTTCAGTCGGCCGCTTGAGGCTCAGCCGCGCGCCGAAGGGCGTCACATCAAGGAGACGCGACATCTCCGTCCACTCTTCATCCACACTGTCACGACCGTGGACGCGAACCGGAAGCTTCAGGCCAATGCGCTCGCGCAAGCGCCGGGATTTTTCATCGCTTTGATTGCTTTTCTGCACTGGAAAAATCTGATTTCAGGATGAATTTGCGGACCTCATTCAGGGCGTCCATGAACACGGACGAAAAAGCCGATTTTTATTAGGCTTTTTGCTTGATTCCGGCTTTACGAAACTGCTGATTTCGGGTTAAAATAAGCGTTGCTTCTTAACTGCATGAAACGGCTATCGCGAACCGCGAAATCTTCACTAAAGATTCGAAAGTTCTTTCGGAAAAACCCGAGCCGACTTCGGCTTTGGCCAAATAATTTTGGCAGCCGCATCGGGGAAGGCGGATTGTAACGGAAAGGCCTGATGAATGGAAACGATTGAACGCCAACACATAAGTATTGAAGACGAGATGCGGCGGTCCTATCTGGACTATGCCATGTCGGTGATCATCGGGCGCGCTCTTCCCGATGTCCGCGACGGTTTGAAGCCGGTCCATCGCCGCGTGCTTTGGGCGATGAACGAACTCGGCAACGCTTACAACAAGGCTTACAAGAAAAGCGCGCGCGTAGTTGGCGACGTTATCGGTAAATATCACCCGCACGGGGACACCGCCGTTTACGACACCATCGTTCGCATGGCCCAGGATTTTTCGATGCGCTATCCGCTGATCGACGGACAGGGCAACTTTGGTTCGGTCGATGGCGATGCGCCCGCGGCCATGCGTTATACCGAAGTGCGCATGGCGCGGCTGGCGAACGAAATACTCGCCGATATCGAGAAAGAAACGGTTACCTTTCAACCTAACTACGACGAATCGCTAAGCGAGCCGACGGTCCTTCCAGCGCGAATCCCTAATCTTCTAATCAACGGTTCCGACGGGATTGCGGTGGGCATGGCCACGAAGATTCCGCCGCACAACCTTACGGAGATCGTGGAAGCCACGATCGCGTTGCTGCTCAATCCCGAAGTCGACATCGAAGACTTGCTCAAGATCGTCAAAGCTCCGGACTTTCCCACGGGCGGCTTCATTTGTGGCCGCGAAGAGATTCGCAACTCTTATCGCACCGGTCGCGGCATTTTGCAGATGCGCGCCAGGGCCTCGATCGATCGCATCGGCCGCGGGACCCAGGAGCGCGACGCGGTAATCATCACTGAAATTCCTTTCCAGGTGAACAAAGCGCGTCTGATCGAACGCATTGCCGAGCTGGCCAATGAAAAGAAGCTCGAAGGCATCTCTGAAGTGCGCGACGAATCCGATCGCCAGGGGATGCGCGTCGTCGTCGAATTGAAACGCGACGCCGTGCCGCAAGTCGTGCTGAATAAACTCTTCAAGCTGACGCCGATGCAGTCCAGCTTCGGCGTGATCAATCTGGCGATCGTCAACGGCCAGCCGCGCGTTCTGACTTTGAAGCAGATGCTGGAATGCTTCGTCGATTTTCGTCGCGAAGTCGTGCGTCGCCGCACCGAATACGAATTGCGAAAAGCGAAAGCGCGCGCACACATCCTGGAAGGACTTACCAAAGCGATCGACGCGCTGGATGCCATCATCACGCTGATACGCAACTCGCGTTCGGTTGACGAAGCCCGGCAGTGGCTGACCGGCGAACTGAAAACGACCAGCGAGGTGAAGGCGTGGAAGGGCGTGCCGTCGGGCGAGCCGCTCAACAAGTATCTGCCAAAACTTAAGAAGGCGATGGAGCGCCTGGCATTCTCTGAGATCCAGGCGCAGGCCATTCTGGATTTACAACTGCGGCGGCTGTCGGCGCTTGAGCGACAAAAGATCATCGACGAGTACGAGGGGATCATAAAACTAATTGCCGAGCTGGAAGAGATTCTGGCCAATGAACAATCGTTGCGCGGTGTGATTATCAAAGAACTCGAAGAGGTCAAGGCTCAGTTTGGCGACGGCCGCCGGACTGAAATTACCGATGTCGGAATGGACTATTCCATCGAAGACCTGATTGCCGACGAAGAAGTTGCGATTACGATCACGAAGAGTGGTTACATCAAGCGGACTCCGGTGACGACTTATACTCGTCAGGGACGCGGCGGCAAGGGACGCTTTGGCGCGATGGCCAAGAACGAGGATTACGTCGAGCATCTTTTCATCGCTTCGACGCACGCGTACCTGATGATCTTCACCGACGACGGACTGGTTTACAAGATGAAGGTTCACGAAGTGCCGGATGCGGCCGCCGCCTCGCGCGGCAAAGCGATCGTGAATCTGATCCAGATTTCTTCCGAGCGAAAACTGGCGGGCGTCGTGCCGGTGCGCGAATTCTCGGAAGGCCGTTTTGTCCTGATGGTCACAAAAAAAGGCGTGATCAAGAAGACGGCGCTATCGGATTTTCAGAACATTCGCTCGAACGGGATCATCGCCATCAATATAGACGAAGGCGATGAGTTGCTCGACGTCGTGACGACCGACGGAACCAAGCGCATCTTCATCGCCACGCACAATGGCTTTGCGATTCGTTTTGACGAAAAGAACGCCCGGCCGATGGGGCGCGCGACCCGCGGCACGCGCGGCATCGATTTGCGCAAAGACGATTTCGTCGTCTCGGTTTGCCCCGTTTCGCCGGATGATTCCGAAAGAATGCTTTCCGTTTCCGAGCAGGGCTACGGCAAACAGACGCCCATCTCGACTTATCGTCTACAGGCGCGGGGCGGCAAGGGCGTCATCAACATGAAGACGACGGAAAAGACCGGCAAAGTCGTCGCCGTATTTCCGGTTGATGATGACTCTGAGATCATGATCATTACGCAGCAGGCAAAACTGATCCGCCTCGAAGCCGATAAGATTCGCAAGACCGGCCGCAGCGCGCAGGGCGTGCGCCTGATCAAAGTCGACGCAGACGACATGGTCACGAGTGCGTCACTGGTTGATCCTTCAACTGATGAAGAGACTGAGGAAGTCGCGGAGAGTTAATAGCATCCACAGATTACGCAGATTACACAGATTCATGAGCCAGCGAAAGATTGAATGGCAGCTAAGTCGCCGCTGACTTTCCTTGTCTGCCTATCTGCGAAATCTGTGCAATCTGTGGATGTGCTACTCGTGGCCGCCTTCAACCCAAACCTCACCGTCTTCGAAAACTTCCTTCTTCCAAATCGGCACGGTGCGTTTCAGTTCGCGAATCGTCCATTCGCAGGCTTCAAAGGCGGCGCGGCGGTGCGGCGCGCTCGCGGCGACGACGACGCTGGTCTCGCCAATCGCCAGATGCCCGGTGCGATGCACGATGCCGATGTGCGCAATCTCGAACTTTTCATGAGCTTGTTGACCGAGTTTCTTCATCTCGGCCAAAGCCATCGGCGCGTAGGCTTCGTAAACCAGATAAAGCGTGCGCCGCCCGCGCGTCCACTCGCGTGCATAACCGTCGAGCGTCACGGTCGCGCCACATTCTGGCAAGACGACGCGGCGGGCGACGGCGCCCACATCGATCGGATCGTTGGTTAGTTCGAAGAAATCGTGCGCGCGCGACTCACAGACTGAAGTCTGTGGTACTTCCGAGCCCCCGCTCACCGGTGGCAGCACGGCCAGCTCGTCGCCGTCAGAAATTTCTCGATCGGGGAGCGCGTACTCTTGATTGACGGCGAGCAGCAGAGACTTTCCGAATCGCGCGAGCGCGGGATAATCGGCGAGTAATTGTGCGAAGGCGCTCGCTACGGTCGCTTCTGAATTGATCTGAATTTCCAGGGAGTCATTGCCTACCGCGTCGCGCGCTGCGCCAAAGAAAAGCACGCGCACGCTAATCGGTTTGGAATCATTCGCGGCCATGACATTTCCTGCAGCGTCTGATTGTGGCACGCGCATCTTGCGCGTGAATTTCACGGGCGGGACGCCCGTGCCACCATTCACTCTGCGCCGGCGGCCAACACTTCCGTCTGCAACTTGGCGGCCAGCGACGAGCGCCAGGTCTTTTCCATCTCAGCCACATCTAGCTGGATCACTTCTTCACCATCGCTTTCGATGCGCAGACGATCAGAGCCGACGTTGCCGAGGATCGTCATCGCGCAACTGGCGGCCGCGACAATCTCTTCAATATCGCCGAGCGCGGACCCGTCGAAACTGACGACGATGCGCGAGGGCGTTTCGCTGAACAACCTCGTGGCCAAATCGTATTCGCCGGTGAGATCGATTTCGGCGCCGAACACCTCGCGATTAAGTGAAGAGAAGCAGCATTCGGCCAGCGCCACCGCCAAACCACCGTCCGAACAATCGTGCGCCGAGCGCAACAGTCCATTCTCTGCCGCGCGCAAGCAAGCCGTCTGCACTGCACGCTCTGCATCAAGGTCGAGGACCGGCACGCGTGTGTCAGAAGCCCGCGCGTCAGCAAGGGCTACGAGGCCCTCCCTCACGGTCGGGCTTCTGATACTGGCCGCGTATTCGCTGATGGAAAGATCTTCGCGCGTCATGCCCAGGAGCGCGATGAAGTCGCCGGGATTCTTGAAACCAGGCTGAACCAGACGCTTAACGTCATCGACCAGCCCCACCATTCCGATCACCGGCGTCGGCAAAATGCCGCGGCCTTCAGTCTCGTTATAAAACGAGACGTTGCCGGACACGACCGGCGTACTAAACGCCTTGCACGCTTCAGCGATGCCGTCGATGACTTCCGAAAACGACCACATCACTTCGGGACGTTCAGGCGAAGCGAAGTTCAGACAGTTGGTGATCGCGATCGGTTGCGCGCCGACACAGACGACGTTGCGTGCGGCCTCGGCCACCATGAGTTTCGCGCCTTCACGCGGATTCGCGGCGCAGTAACGGCCATTGCCATCAAGCGCAATCGCCAACGCGCGGCGCGTCTCTTTGATGCGCACCACGGCCGCGTCCGCGCCGGGCAGCACCACCGTGTTCGTACGCACCATGTGATCATATTGACGATAAACCCATTCTTTGGAAGCAAGATTGGGGGAGGAGAGTAACTTCGTTAGCGCGTCGTTGTAATTCTGAGGCGCCGTACTCGCTGGGAGCGCGGACATCCTGTCCGCATTGAGCGCGTCAGCGCGAACAGAAGATTCGCCAGGAGTATTTTCCAAAGATGAGATGCGAACTTCGCTCGCATTTGCAGGCAGGATGCCTGCACTCACAGCCTTCATCGGCCTTTCATAAATCGGCGCTTCATCCGTCAGTCCTTTCACCGGTACATCGCAAACGACTTCGCCATTGTGCGAAACGCGCATGCGGCCATCGTCGCGCACGCGGCCGATCACGACTGCGTCGAGGTCCCACTTACGAAAGATGTCCGCGACTTCGCGCTCGCGCCCGGCGTGCGCGACGATCAGCATGCGCTCCTGCGATTCCGAAAGCAGCATTTCATAAGCAGTCATTCCGGTCTCGCGTTGCGGGACTAATGACAGGTCGATCTCTATCCCAGTATCGGCGCGAGCGGCCATCTCGCAGGTCGAGCACGTCAACCCGGCCGCGCCCATGTCCTGTATGCCGGCGACGGCGCCGCTGCGCATGGCTTCCAGACACGCTTCAAGCAGCAGCTTTTCCAAAAAGGGATCGCCGACCTGCACCGTCGGTCTTTTCTCCAAAGCTTCTTCGTCAAACTCCGCTGAGGCCATCGTCGCGCCGTGGATGCCGTCGCGACCGGTCTTGGCGCCGACATACAAAACCGGATTGCCAACGCCCGTCGCCTTGCCGAAAAAGATTTGATCCTTGCGCACCAGGCCGAGCGCGAACGCATTGATCAAAGGGTTCAGTGCGTAAGCGTCATCGAAAGAAACTTCGCCGCCGACCGTAGGCACGCCGAACGCGTTGCCGTAGTGCGCGATGCCGGCTACGACCCCGGCGAACAGCGAGCGATTGCGCCGCCCGTTCTTCGGATCGTCGAGCGAGCCAAAGCGCAAACTGTTCATCGCCGCGATCGGGCGCGCGCCCATGGTAAAAATGTCGCGCAGAATTCCGCCGACGCCGGTGGCCGCGCCCTGAAATGGTTCGATGAAGCTGGGATGATTGTGCGATTCGATCTTGAACGCCGCGCACCAGCCATCGCCGACGTCGACGACGCCGGCATTCTCGCCGGGCGGGACGATGACGCGCTCGCCGGTCGTTGGTAATCGTTTCAGATGGATGCGAGAAGACTTGTACGAGCAATGCTCAGACCACATGACCGAAAACACGCCGAGTTCGACCAGGTTCGGCGCGCGCCCGAGCAGCTCTTTAACGCGGGTGAATTCTTCGGGAGTCAGATTGTGTGCGGCGATGACTTCGGCTGTGATTGATTCCATAAAAAGAAGGCAGAAAGCAGAAAGAATCGGTCGCCGCTTTCTGCCTACTGCTTACTGCCTACTGCTTTATCGATTGCCGCGCGCAATTCGGCGGGCTTGATCTTGCCGAAGTATTTGAAAACAAGTTTGCCTTCGCGGTCATAAAGAAACGTCGCCGGCAACGCACCGTCCCACTTCTCGTCCACGGCATGAATCGCGGGTTCGGGATCGTTGACGTTCAAAAGGACGACCCGCATCGTCGCCTTCATTTCTTTAAGAAAATCCACCGCCTTGGTTTTGTCGGCTACTTCATCGAGGGTGACAGAAAGGAAATTCAAACCCTTCGCGCGGTAATCATTGTCGATTTTGACGAGGTCGGGAAACTCTTCGCGACAGCCATCACACCAGGTGGCCCAGAAATTGATCAGTAGCGGGCGCGTGTCTTTCGGATCGCGCAGCAGGAGCTTCTTCAGGCCGTCGAGATCAATCTCGCGAATTTCAGGGGAGTAGTGGTCAGTTGTATCAACACCGTCCAGGACAAGAAAGCCTGGCGGGCGATGCGGGCTTGGAGCAGCGCCTGCGGACGGCGTCTGGGCAGGCGCTGCGATACCGGCGCCCGCCCAAACGATCGCGAGAACGACAAGAAAAATTGAAAAGCGCAAACGCATTTACGACACCCGCTTGATCGTGCAGCCAAAAGCCGCGCCGCCGGTCTTGGTCACCGGCTTGCCGCCCAGCACTTCGTCGAGCGCCTCACGCAGATCGTTCGCCGTAATGTTCGCTGTGTTCTGCGAATTGTCGATGCGTCCGTGATAGACGAGCTTGCCACTCGGGTCGATCGCATACGCTTCCGGCGTGCGCGTCGCGCCCAACCGATCGGCAATCTTGTTGCCGTCGTCCTTCAAGATCGTGAACGTCAAATGCTTTTCACCCGCGTGCGACTTCACTTCCGACGCCGGCTCGGTGTTGTTTGAGTTGATCCCGATTACATTGATCCCTTTTGTTTTGTAATCCTGAGCCAACTTTTCCATGCGATCGTTGTAGGCGTTCGAGACGGGACACTTCGTGGCGACGAAGATTATGATCGCTCCGTTTTTGCCGGTTAACGACTTCAACGAATGCTCGGCGCCATCGGCGTCGGGAAGTTTGAAGTCGTCGATCGTGGTGCCAATCGCCGGGGGCGCGGGCAGGTCGCTAGGGTTGCGTCCGCTGCCGGCGACGGCCGCCAGAGCGATGATCGCGAAAGACGCGAGGACGAGAGCAACCGCATACTGCTTCTTCATGGTGACTGAGACTCCTTTCGAAAATGGGTGGCGTTTGAACGCCAAGATTAGCAGCGAGAAGTTAGACGTGGCAAGCCGCCGGTTAGTTCGCAAAAGACAGTCTCGGAATCAGTCCGTAGTTTTCCAGCTTCTGCCAGCCAACACGATTGCCGTAAGCGTGATGGTCACCGCCGCCGACAGCAGGCAATACTGGCAGAAATGATGGATCACGAATGCTTGCAGATACAGCAGCCAGAGCGTCATCATAAACATTAACGCTACCAGCGCCAGGAGCAACGGCCGGGCGAATCGATAACCAAAGGCTGCCAGGATCGAAAGATCGAACACCGTGAAATAAGCTATCGCGCCCAGCGCTGCCAAAGGTACGTTGCCAATGTGAGAGAAAGGACTGCTCAGGACTTCCGAGCAGCCTGAGATGATCGTGCAGCGAAGACTTTGGCCGGTGAGGTGTTCGACGGTTAGATAGATTGAATCGGCAAGGCCGACGAGCGCCAGCAGCGCGGCGATCAAGTACGACCAACCGATGCGTTGCTGAGGTTCCGCCGACGACATAGTTTCGCTAAGGGTGTTAGAGTACCGACTTCAGTCGGGCATTTTTTGAGCAACGAAGAGCCCAACTAAAGTTGGTACTCTATACGCCGTCATTCAGCGTTACGAGCTTACTACTTGCCGGCCTCGCGCAGCGCCGCGTTGATCATCTCGCGCAACCCCTCGGGCTTCCACGATTCGTCTTTGGCTTCTTTGCCGTTGACAAAGAATGAGGGTGTGCCGGTGACGCCGCGCGCATGAGCGCGAATGCCATCCTGAGTAATGCGCGCCGCCACGACCTCACCATTGAGTTCGCGCCCGAAGCGATCGGTATCGAGTCCGATCTGCCGGGCATAGTCGATGAATAGCGGCATTACGTCAGTCGCCTCACTCCACGCCTTCTGATTCTCGTAGAGCTTGTCATGCATTTCCCAGAAGCGGCCCTGCATGGCGGCGGCCTCAGCCGCCTGCGCAGCAATCAATGCGTGTTTGTGCGGCGTGGGATAGAGCGGATATTCGCGAAAGATTACGCGCAGTCGATCGCCGAATTCAGCTTCGATCTTCCGGAGCTCAATTGAATACGTGCCGCAGGACGGGCACTCGAAATCGCCAAATTCCTCCAGCGTCACCGTCGCCTTTGGGTTGCCGCGAATGTGCGGCGGTTCGGCGCCCGGCGCTTCCACGCTGGAGGTGTTTGTGGATGAGCGGTCCGAGCGCGACGATCGCAGAAGGAGCCACGTCAAGACCCACGTCAAGACCACGGCCGCGATTAGGACGGCAACGATGATCACCAATGGCAGCGAGCGCTTCATCTACTTCACGTAGTAATCAATCGTTTTCTCTGACTTGTCGTTTACGTAAACCTCGCACTTATACTTACCCGTGGGCCAGTCGCGAGGCGCAGTCAGGTGCCCGTGAACGATGTTCTCCTTAGGACCGGTGGTGTAATCGATGTCCTTTAGCTTTTCGTTCTTTGAGTCTCCGGCGTCAACAATCGTCCACGCGAATTTTATCCTGGTCCCCTCTTTTGCCTCGTTCAGCGTCACCAGGCAATGAACCGTCCGGTCGCCGGGGGCAAAGGTGTTCGTCTGATCGCTTGGCTCTCCGTTGTTGTCTTTAGCCATGTGACCCTCGGAAATAGGGCCGCTAGAAGTGTTGCTGGTGCTGCACGCCATTACGGCGAAGATGAGCAGCCCGACGGCCAACCAGCCTGAATGAAGTTTCATTTGGAGTTATCCTTTCTCGGGTAATCGAATCGCAAGAGTAAAGGCCTTACTCGACAGTATAAGACACGGTCTTGTCGAGCGCGCCGTTGATATAGACCTCGACCTTGTAAGAACCAGTCGGCCAGTCAGCCGGCTTTGTGAGATGGGCATGCACTTTGTTCTCGAAGGACTTGGTCGTGTAGTCGACGGTGGTAATCTCTCCGGTTTTCACTCCGGAGACATCAACTGCTTTCCACACAAATTTGACTTCAGTGCCGGCTTTGGCCTTGTTCAAATGTGCGACGCAATGAACCGTACGGTCGCCCGGTTCGTAGCTGGTCGTCGAATCACCCGGCTCGCCGCCTTTGTCTTTGGCCATCTCGATCGTCTCGACGTACACATCGGCATTCGCGGGCCGCGTATTCGACGAAGAGTTCGAAGACTTGTTGCTGTTTGAGTTATTTGAGTTATTCGAGTTTGAGTTATTGCCGTTCTTGCTGGTGTTGCAAGCGAGCACGACGGCAAGCAGCAGCCCGGCGGCCAACCATCCTGAATGGAGTTTCATTAGTTTGTCCTTCCTTATGGGGAAACTTAATTTCCAGTCTCGAAGAAAATGAGTTCAGCGTTCGTTGGTCACGCCGCTGCCGCCAGCATCCCGGCCAGCGAGCGAAAAATCTCGCGGCCATCGCTCGAGCCGAGCAGGTCTTCGCAGGCGCGTTCGGGATGCGGCATCAGCCCCATCACGTTCCGGCCGCGGCTGCAAATGCCGGCGATATTATCACGCGAGCCGTTTGGATTCGCATCCTCTGTGATCCGACCTTCCCGGTCGCAATAGCGAAAGACGATCCGTTCGTCTCGCTGCAGTTCGCGGAGCGTCGCATCGTCGCAGACAAAGTTTCCTTCGGCGTGCGCGATTGGCATGCGCAGAACGCTGCCCGGTTTCAGGTCGTGCGTAAACGGCGTGTTCCGGCTTTCCACGCGCACGTTTACATGATCACAGACGAAATGCAACTCCTGATTGCGAATCAACGCGCCCGGCAGCAATCCTGCCTCGCACAGAATTTGAAAGCCGTTGCAGATTCCCAGGACCAGCCGACCTCCTGTCGCGAATTCTTTCACCGAATTCATCACCGGCGAAAATCGCGCCAGCGCGCCGGCGCGCAAATAGTCGCCATAGGAAAAACCGCCGGGGATGATGACTGCGTCGTAACTGCTAAGGTCAGTCTCACGATGCCAGATGAAATCCACCGGCTGGCCCACGTGCTTCGAGATCACGTGATAGGCGTCGTGATCGCAGTTTGAGCCGGGAAAGACTATGACCCCGAATTTCAAGTCTCGATCTCCACGCGAAAGTCTTCGATGATTGGATTCGAGAGCACTTCGCGCGCCATGCGCTCGGCCTCGGCGCGCGCCTGGGCTTCGCCGAGCGAGCCATCGACGGCAATCTCGAAATATTTTCCCTGGCGGATATCGTTGATGCCGCCATAGCCGAGCAGCTCGACCGAATGCTTGATGGCTTTGCCCTGTGGATCCAGGACGCTCGGCTTAAGCGTGACGTAAACCTTGGCTTTCATTGATCTGGCTGCGCTTTGTGTCAGAACCCCGAGCGGTAGCGAGGGGATTTCACCACTCAAGTCGCGCTTATGTCGCTATCCCGATTTGTCGGGATTCTGACACGCTTGGAGCGAACGCAAGATATTACGCTAAAACGTTGCGTAACGCGTAGTCGATATCATAGTATTTGCGGCGTTGGCTAACCGATTCGGGTATTCATTAAGAGGAGAACCACAAAAATGTCAGCTCCATACGAAGCAGGTGGACCACCATCGGGCGCGCCGGGTGGCAAGACAAGTTTGGGCCTCGAGTCGAATGTCGGGGCGATGTTGTGCTATATCGCAAATTTTGTCTGTTGTCTCGGCCTGGTTCTGGCCATCGTGTTTTTGCTTACTGAAAAAGAGAACCGCTTCGTAAAATTCCACGCGGTCCAGTCGCTGCTTCTGGCGGGCGTCCAAATTGGCTTCGGTATCGTGCTTAGCATTCTCGGTCTCATACTTGGCATGGTGCTCGGTATGATCCACATGGCCTGGATCGCCTTCTTTCTCATGTGGGGATTTCGGCTTGTCCTCTTCGCGATCTTTGCAGGGATCTGGATCATGGCCGGGATCAAAGCTTACGGCGGCCAGTCGTACAAGCTGCCGCTGATCGGCGATTGGGCTTCGAACATGGTTAACAAATAATTCTTCGATTCGATTTAGAACCGACAGGAGGAACAGTTATGGATACAGGCAAATCAGCTCTCGGTCTTGACGGCAACGTCGCCGCCGCGCTGGGTTATCCCATTGGCATCATCGCGATCATTAGCCTCATCATGGAAAAGGAAAACCGCTTTGTGAAGTTTCATGCGTTCCAGGCCGTGTTTCTATACGCGGCGCTGATCGTGATCTGGATCGGGCTGGTCGTGCTCAGTCTTATCTTGGGGATCATCGGCATCGCTGCGAGTTCGGCAGGAAGCGCGGGCAGCGCCATCGGCAGTATTATTGGTTTGCTGTGGTCTCTCGTCTGGTTGGCGGTCTTCCTGGGCGGTTTGATTGCCGTGATTCTCGGCGCTGTCAAGGCTTATGGAGGCAATGAATTCAAACTGCCCATAATCGGCAACATGGCGGAAAAGTTCGCCAAATAAGTAGGATGTTACAGAACCGGGAGCGGTAGCGACCGGATCAAGGAAGCAACTTGAAATTGGAGAGTGCGTGTTCGATCCGGTCGCTACCGCTCCCGGTTCTGTAACGAGTCACCCAAACACGCGGGCAAAGACCGCTGCGACGTTCCGCAAGTAAGTATCGAGCGAGAAGACGCGCGTTATCTGCTCTTCGGACAGATGCGCGCGTATTTCTTTGTCCGCCGAAACCAGTGAATGAAAGTCCCCGCCTTCGTCCCAGGTTTTCATCGCGTTGCGCTGCACCCACTCGTAAGCCTCTTCGCGAGCGACGCCGCTCTGCGTCAGCGCCAGGAGTAACTGTCCGCTGAAAATCAGTCCACGCGTCGCATTCAAATTTTCCAGCATGCGTTCGGGATAAACCACGAGGCCGTCGATCAGCGAAGCCATCTTGTGCAGCATGTAATCCGCGGCGATGCTCGAGTCCGGCAGCACGACGCGCTCGGCGGACGAATGCGAAATGTCGCGTTCGTGCCAGAGGGCGACATTCTCCAGACCCACGAGGCTGTTGGCGCGCACGACTCGCGCCATCCCACAGATGCGCTCCGAAAGAATCGGATTGCGTTTGTGCGGCATCGCGCTCGATCCCTTCTGGCCTTTCCGGAATTTCTCCTGCGCCTCGCGCACTTCGGTGCGCTGCCAGTGACGAACCTGCAAAGCAAATTTTTCCAGCGAGGACGCGACGACGGCCAGCGTGCAGAGGTATTCGGCGTAACTGTCGCGCTGCACGATCTGGGTTGAAACCGGCGCGGCTTTCAAGCCGAGTTTGGCGCAAACTTTCTCTTCGACCTGTGGGTCGAGATGTGCGAAGGCGCCGACGGCGCCGCTGATCTTTCCCACCGCCACCGCTGCGCGCGCTTTCGACAGGCGCTCGCGGTTGCGACGCATCTCGTCGTACCAGAGCGCGAACGTCAAACCAAACGAAGTGGGCTCGGCGTGAATGCCGTGCGTGCGCCCGACTTGCGGTGTGTCTTTGAATTCAAACGCGCGGCGCTTGAGCACGGCGACCAGCGCATCGACTTTCTTTAGCAGAATGTCGCAAGCCTCGCGCAGCAGCAGCGCGTTCGCGGTATCGACCACGTCCGACGAAGTCAGACCGTAGTGAACAAAGCGCGCCGCGTCGCCAATCGACTCCGCCAGATTCGTGGTGAAGGCGATGACGTCGTGATCGGTGGTCTTCTCGATTTCGTTGATGCGGGCGACGGAAAACTTCGCGCGGCTCTTGATTTGTTCGAGGGCTTCACGCGGAATTGTGCCCATCTCGGCGTGGACTTCGCAGACAGCGATTTCCACGTCCAGCCATTTCTGGAACTTGGTCTCTTCAGACCAGAGTGCGCCCATTTCGGGCAAAGTGTAGCGATCAATCATGCCTCAGTTTTCATCCACAGATTACGCAGATTACACAGATAAGGGGAAGATAAATCCATAATTTCCAGTATTCCCAAGTCGTGCATGCTTCGCGCAACGACGCCGTCTGGCGAGTGCGGTTTATGAATCTGTGTAATCGGTGAAATCTGCGGATTCTTCTTCGCGGATTCCTACTTCAACGCATCTGAAGTCACAAAATATCTCGCCAGATACCAACGGCCGCGGCGTTCGAGCAAAGTAAAGGTTTCCATGCCCTTAACCGGCTGCGGTGTAGTGCCTCGGGTTTGATCGAACGTCGTCTGGTAAACCACCACGAGCGAATGCCCGGAAATCGGACCGGTTGAAGTTTGTTCTTCGCGCGCGGTTTGCAGTTCTCGATTCCGCACGTTGCCAAGCTTGTCATGCAGAGTCTTGAACGTTGTCTTTGACTGATCAAGCGTAGACGCTTTACGCCATTCATCGGCAGCTTCCTGGTAAAGCTTGTCATAACGTCCGGCATCGATATCTTCAATTGCCGTGTCCAGCGCGGCTGGTGCTCCCGTGGGCATGCCGTTGCGGCGCGCGCCCTGGCCGCAAGCAAAACTGATCAGAAGCAGGATTGATATTCCAAAGAGCCAGATATTCTTCATTGGTCATTCTGGTCTCGCGATGCCCTTGCTGACGCGCGGGCTTCCGACACCCGCTCGCTACCCCGACTAGTCGGGGTCTCGGTATTACACTTCAATCCATGCGGTCGGCTCTTTGGGAAACGAAAGCGTGATTTCCGTGTCGCAACTGAACAAGGGCGCCCGCTCGCGCAAAGCGCTGTCGGCCGTAATCTTCGCCAGGTATGGATTGTTCGCGCGCTGCGAAAGATGCGCCAGCACGATGTGACGCGCCTGGCCGTCAAAACCATCGAGCAACCATTCAGCCACGTCTTCGTTCGAGAGATGGCCCAGCCGCGAGAGAATGCGCTGTTTCAATTCCCACGGATAGACATCGACCGTCTTAAGCATGTCGCGGCTGTGATTCGATTCGATCACCACGGCCGCACAACCGCGCAGCTGCTCGGTAATCAAAGTCGTGATGTGACCAAAGTCCATCACCGTCGCGACCTTCACGCCGTTGTGCGTCGCGGTGAAACCAAAATTGTCCACGGCATCATGCGGAACAGTAAAAGGATGAAAGTCGATGTTGCCGATGCGAAAGTCATGGCCGGAATCAATCTCGACCATACGGTCGCGCAGCGCGTTGGCGCGGCGGCGCGGCTCTTCATTGTTCAGTTTGCGTTGCTCGCCGATGTAAGCGTCGCGCGTCTTTGCCGACATGAAGACCGGGCAATCCAGATCCTTCATCAGCACGCGCAGGCCGCCCGCATGATCGCCATGTTCGTGCGTGATCAGTATGCCGTCGAGCGCGTTCGGGTCTTCGCCCATCAGCGCCATCCGGCGCGCAATTTCGCGAGTGCTCAACCCGGCGTCAACCAGCACCCGCGTGCCGTTGGCGACCAGCAGAACCGCGTTGCCGGTTGAGCCGCTGCCGAGTACCGAAATTTTCATGACCTAACTCAAGAGCAAATCATAGGACCAGTGACGGGATTTTCCATTTATCATTTTTCATTTGCCATCTGACATCGGTTGTCGATCGCCAAGCGGAAGCGAGCAAGCATTGCCGAGAAATGGAAAATGAAAAATGGCAAATGACATATGGAAAATGATCAGATTTCCAAACGCGACCGATCGACCGCAAACCCGTTCAGGTTACCCAGCGCTCCCAGCGAGAGCGTCGGCGTGGTAAAGCATTCCTGGGCGATGCGCTGGACCTCTTCCCGGGTGACTGCCTCAACGCGTCTGATGATTTCTTCAGGTGAAAAGCGCCGCCCGTGAATTATTTCCTGGCGCGCCAGCGCGCCGACGCGAGCGCCCGACGATTCCAAACTCAGCAGTACAGACGAAATTGCCTGCTCTTTCGCCAGTGCCAGCTCTGCTTCAGTCACTGGTTCGCGCACAACTTTGCGCAACTCCTGCAAAGAAAGATCGAGAACCTGATCGATGTTCGCCGGCGACGCGCCCGCATAAATTGTAAACATGCCGACGTCGGTGAACGTGTTGCCGCCGGCGCCGATCGAATAGGCCAGCCCGCGTTCCTCGCGAATCGATTGCCACAAACGGCTGGACGTACCGCCGCCGACAATCGTTCCCAGCATGCTCGCCGCATAGCGATCGTCGCTGAGAGCCGACGGCCACGGCGCGGCGATGATCAGATGCGCTTGTTCGAGGTCTCCCTTGCGCTCGATCAGAATTGGCGCGGCCGTCACCGGCACAGACGAAACTGAAGTCCCATCTTCGGTCTGTCCGCTGCCGTTGCCAAAGGCTTTCACGGCCATCGCGGTCAGATCGTCGTGCGCGATGTTGCCGGCGGCGGCAATCACCAAATTGCGCGGCGCGTAGTGCTGTGAATGAAAGCGGGCGGTGGTTTCGCGATCGAATGAAGAGACAGTTTCCTCGGTGCCTTCGATTGGCCGGCCCAGAGAATGATCGGGGAAGTACGCAGCGTTGAAAAGTTCGGTCAAAAGCTCGTCCGGCGTGTCCTCGATCATCTTCATTTCTTCGATGATCACTTTCTGCTCGCGCTCCAGATCGTCTTTGGCAAAGCGCGGATTGGCGACCAAATCGGTGAGCAGATCGAACGCCTGTGGCAGCGCAGTATCGACGATTTTCAACGCGAACCCGGTGATTTCATGGGCCGTGTAGGCGTCCAGATGTCCACCCAACCGATCTGATTCAGTCGCAATTTGTTTGGCGGTGCGCCGCTCGGAACCCTTGAAGACGGCGTGCTCGATGAAGTGGCAAATGCCGTTAAGCGCCGGTGATTCATGGCGCGAGCCGCGCCGCACCCAAATCCCGAAGCTTATGGATCGCAGCCCGGGCATGTGCTCGCTCAGAATTGTCAGACCATTCGCGAGGCGGGTGCTTTGAACTTGATCGATCATCAGCATTCAGCAGGAAACTTCGAAGGCTTGCTCGTGGACCATCCATCGTAACACGGGCGAAAGATGCGGCAAAATAGGTGTCCGAGGCCGCCGCTTCGCGTTTCTCCTTAACGACGAACGGGCCGATCTGAACCGAGAGAAGTGAGCGTAAGAAATCTCTTGATATCGGTTCGGGCTGGTGATATAAGCAGGGCGTCAAGGGGTGCGCAAAGTAAAGGCTGGGCTTCCACGGGCTGCCTATCTGACAACTCCGCCGGCTCCGGCCAAGCGATTAACCTCGGCGGTTTTCCCAGAGCAACCGCCATTTACAAATAAGGAGTGCTCCCGATGAAACGCGCTCGCCGTCTTAGTAGCACAAACTTCAGTTTGTGTTCCGTGCGTCAGCGGTTGGTTCGGTGGACGAGTCTGTGTGTTTGCTTCGCGCTCGTCCTTTCCGCGCTCGCAATTGTTCCTTTCGCGTCAGTCACTGGTAAAAGTCGGAGCGGTCGGAACGAAACCCCGACTCGTCGGGGTAGCGAGCGGGTTGATCTGGCGCAAGGGCAAGGTAACGGTCAGGTCCGCAGAGTGAATCCAGTGCCGCCACAAAAGGGTCCGCCGGCGGCAACGCTGCCTAATCTTGACGAGGTAAAGAGGAGGCATGATCCGGCTCCGAAGACGCCGGCGGCCATGTCTTCGAGCGTGCGCTCAAAGCGCAAGCCTCTGGCATCGCGCGGTGGCAAGAGAGTCGGCGACCCCGGCACGACGGGTAGCAGAATTGGATACAGAACCGGGAGCGATAGCGACCGGGAAAGCGCCAAGGATGCGAAGTTTCTTCGCAAGGCGTCCCTCTGCGAAAACCTCAGCGACCTCTGCGTTTAATTCTTCGTCTGCACCCGCTGCGGGCACAAGTGCCGACCCTAAACTGAAGAAACTCAATCACGCCCGCACCAAAGCCCGTACGGCTGCCCGTCCACCGCTGGGCGACGATCAATTCATCCAGAACTTTTTCTACTGGGCGTTTCTGCGTTATCCGAACTCGACTGAGCAGGCGTACTGGGACGACATTTTGCGCACCGCTTATGCGCAGGGACAGAGTGCGATGCTGATTGCCAATCGCGAACTCGGCAAGACCGTCTTTGAATCGGCTGAATATGCCGGGCGCAATCGCTCGAATCACGATTACGTTTACGATCTTTATAAGACTTTTCTCATGCGCGATCCAGATCAGGCAGGCTGGGACGACTGGACTGCGGTGGTGCCCTCATATGGGCGTGAACATGTGCGGCGGGGCTTCGATGAGAGCGCGGAATTTATCAATCTCGTCTCCACTCTAACGCCTAATGGCTCACCGTCGACGGCCGTCTCATCCCTAGTCACAGCGCGCGTCGATCCGTTCAACCAGCCTGGCAGCGGTCTGGCGGCGAGAGATGCCGAATGGGGTATGCCGCTTTTGAGTTTGCCGGGTCGCGCTGGACTCGATCTGGGCTTAAGTCTCTCGTACTCGTCAATGGTCTGGACGCGCTCCGGGCCTTACCTCTATTTCGATGAAGACAATGGCTCGCTCAGTCCAGGTTTTCGTCTGGGCTTTCCAACCATCCAGGAGAAGTTTTTCGACGCACAGGTTGGGAAGAATGTCTACGTGCTACTTACTTCTGGGGGTCGGAGGACCGAACTGCGGCAGGCCGGTTCGTCGAACATCTATGAAGCAGCCGACTCGTCGTATTTGCAGTTAATTGACAATGGCAGCCTGCTGGTGCGCACAACAGACGGCACCCAGCTCAGCTACGGCTGGTTCAACCACGAGTTTCGTTGCACAGAGATCAAGGATCGCAACGGTAACTACATCAGCGTCAGCTACGACTGGCGCGGCGACATCACCAACATCACCGACACACTCGGCCGCGTGATCACTTTCAATTACGATGCGAACGCCAATCCCGTCTCGATCACGCAAGCCTGGAATGGGCAGACGCACACCTGGGCCACGTTTGGCTGGAGCACACTCAACATGCAGCTGGGCTTCTCCGGGGTTTCAGTGGTGGGGACTTACAGCGGCGAGACGATTCCGGTGCTGACACAGGTGGGATTAGATGACGGCTCGTATTTCACTTTCCAGTACACCAGCGCGGGACAGGTGAATCTCATCCGCCGCTACCGATCGGACAGCGCGCAGGCGTCTTACACGGCGTACGATTATGCTGCAACAACCAGCGATTGTCCGCGCATCTCACAGACGCGCGTGTGGGCTGAAAACTGGACAGGCGTCAACGGTGTACCTACGGAAGTGGCGACACAATACAACGAGCCTGGTGATGGCTCGCACCAGATGGTTGCGCCTGACGGCACGGTCTTTAAGGAGTTCTACGCCGGGAGCGCAGGCATCCTGCCTGCATGGGGAAAAGGCCTGGTAGTTCAAAGCGAAGTCTGGTCCGGCGGCGTGCGGCAGAAGTGGACGACGATGGCCTGGACGCAGGACGATGTTAACGTCAACTATCAAACTAACCCGCGCGTCACCGAGACAAACACCTATGACGCCGAGGGCAATCGCAAGCGCGTGACTATTAGTTACTATCCGGCGTCGTCCTTTAGCTTGCCGAGCGATGTTTACGAATACGCCGCTGATGGCACCACGCTGTTGCGGCGCAGTCACACTGATTATGAGCTCAATCCTGTCTACACAGATCGGCGCATTATCGGTTTGGTGTTTGGCCAGTATGGGTATGACGGCAGCGGTGCGTTACAGTCGAAGTCAAAACACTATTACGATTGGGGCGCGCCGTGGCTCGTAGATCAAGGAGCAGCCCTGCGGCATGATGACGTGAACTACGGCGCGGGTTTCGTCGTCGGGCGCGCCAACCAGGTGTTAGTGGAGCGTTATGATGTGCAGTACCCGGATGATCAGACACGCGTCCTGACTGTCAAAACCGGCTACAACACCGCGGGCTCTCCCGTCTTCATCGGAGACGGCCTGTGGCACCGCACCGACATCAGCTACACGGACTCGTTTTCTGACAGCGTCAATCGGAACACCTTTGCTTATCCAACGACCGTGACTGACGCCGACGGCTACTCGTCTTACCTGCAATACAATTATGACTTTGGCGCGAAGACGCGATTGCAGGGACCGCCGCCCGCCGGTCAGTCGCAGGGCGCGATTCAGACCATCACTTACGACACCGCCGCGCGAATTCAACAAGTGACTACGACGAACACCGGCGCTTATCAGCGCTATGTCTACGGGCCGAACTATATGCAGAGCTTTTCCAGCGTTAATAGTGTGGCCGACGATGCGTATGCCATTCAGGTGTTCGATGGCGCGGGTCGCTCGATGGGCCAGGTTACTAATCATCCCGGCAGCGTGGGTGGTTACCGCATGGTAGGCATCATCTACGATCTGATGGGCCGTGCGGTGAAACAATCCAACCCCACAGAGATCAACGGTTCCTGGGTTCCTTCCGGCGATGACGCGTCCGGCGTGTTCTACACGCAACAGACTTACGATTGGAAAGGCCGGCCGCTGGTGACAACGAATACCGACGGCACGCAGAAGTATGCGAGCTATTCCGCCTGTGGCTGCGCGGGCGGTGAGGTCGTCACACTCACAGACGAAGTTGGACGACAGCAGAAAGTCTACAGCGAAGTGCTGGGTCGCACCGCGAAGACTGAAGTCTTAAACTGGGACGGGTCTGTCTATTCGACGACCGCGAATACCTTCAATGCGCGCGATCAGGTGACGCAAGTCAGACAGTTTCAGGGCTCGGACACCAGCAGCGTCTATCAGGACACGACGATAACCTTTGACGGCTATGGCCGCTTGCAAACGAAGCACGTGCCCGAACAAAACGCCGGCACGGCGACCGTTTATGCCTACAACTCGGACGACACGGTTTCTTCAGTAACCGACGCGCGCGGCGCTTCGGCTACGTACACATACAACAACCGGCATCTCGCCACCGGCATCTCCTACAGCGCACCCGCGGGCATCACTCCGACATCAAATGTCTCGTTCGCCTATGACGCGGTGGGGAATAGAACTTCAATGACTGACGGTACGGGCACCCAGAGCTACGCTTATGATCAGCTTTCGCGGATGACTTCCGAGACACGCGTCATCAACGGGGTTACAGGCTCGTTCACAATTGGTTACAGTTATAGTTTGTCCGGGGAATTGAAGAGCCTTACGGATCCCCAAGGCCGGACGACAAACTATGATTACGATAGCGTCGGGCGGTTAGCGAACGTAACCGGCGCGGGATACAACAATGCCTCGCAATTCGCTAACGGCTTTGAGTACCGCGCCTGGGGAGCGCCTAAGCACTACAATATCGGTTTTGATTGGTGGAACGGCACTTCCAGCCTTACACCAACGGATCTCTCGTACAATAGCCGGCTGCAACTGACGCATTTCAAGTTAACTCATCCCACCCCCGAGGCAGCCCCGATCTATGAGTCAGACTATCAGTACTACCTTGATGGCCGACCGAAGTTTATTGCGGACAAGAGAGCCTGGGGATCGCCGCCAACGGAAAACATGCATCAGTTCGATCGCGCGTATAGCTACGATCACGCGGGACGCATGACGCAGGCGTTGACTGGGGATGAAGCTCGTGGCGGCAGCACCGCTGATGGTCCCTACAAAGAAACCTATCAATTCGATGGCTGGGACCACATGACCAATCGCGCGAATCGAATCTGGAGCAGAGCAGTCGACAGCTTCGAGACCACTTACATAAACAATCGCAATCAAATGACTGGCTATACCTACGATGCTGATGGCAATCCCACTGGCGAGGGTAGCTTCGACGCCGCCGGTAGGAAATATTCGTACGGATCGTGGCGATTGTACAATCCGATTGGCTCATTCAACCCGAACCCTACGTGGAATTCGTCTGTGGCGACCAATACTTACGATGGTGACGGGCAACTGACAAAACAACTCGAAACTGTTGGAACAGATCACTGGGACACCTACTTCGTTCGCTCCACCGTGCTCGGCGGAGCAGTTATTTTCTGGAAGGAGGTGCAAACTAACTCCTACTACGCTCCAGGCTGGAGCAATACAATTCAGTTGGCTTCAATCTATGCCGGCGGAGATAAGATAGCGCACAGCACTGATGGAAATGTGGTCTTTGAGCACGCTGAGCCGCTCACTGGAAGACGAGGAGGAGTCGAGGTGGACCCGCTCAGACAAGAGGTTGGATCATACGATCCTGGTCCGGACAGTCCGGGAGATGTTGGGCAGTATCCCGAGCCGCATGAATACGGAATGGCGGAAGATGTTTCGATGGGTTGCACAATGGATGGAATCACCATCAATTGTGGTACCGCTATGGGATTCGTGAATATCGGTGCCGCGGTAATTGGTCCGGAGAACACAACTAGATGGAATCCAAATATCAATAACGGACGTGGCTCTTACGGCGCTTGGGAGTTCTTCCACGCCTTCAATAACGGTTACAGCGGGTGGATGACCTCCTACGGCTATAGCCACTGGGAGGGCGGCCGCTCGTTCTACAACTCGGCGTATGATGACTACAATGAGAACAAGTCTCATCTCGACCAGGAGACTGCGTCGTTCGCCGGGCAGGTTAGCAGGCATGTTCGGCTGCCGAACGTGGAGCGCCCTCGCAATATGAATTCGTCTTGTGGCAAATTCGCTCAGTCATTGGCCGACAGGCTTTATAATACAAATGTTAGAGATCATCCTTACGGCGAACCCGGTAATGCTGAGAACCTGACCGCAGTGGGTCATCCTATGACCGTTAACGCGGTGGATAATGTTGACCAGAACGGCAACCCGTATCGCAAAGGGAAAACGCCGATTGATGGGTTCTCGGACGAACTGGTTGACAATGGTCAAGATGCTGATGTTTACCATCACATCTTATTTGTAGCGGGTAATGTCTTGGACGGTCAGTACGGCGCGGCTGCGAATAAGGCTTTCATATTCGTTGACTGGCAACAAGCCGTCAGAGGTAGAAAGGAGTCTGAGACGGAGCTTCGAGACGACTACGCTGGTCAAAGAGTTGGCGATGCCATGCTAAAGACGGGCCGGGCTGGAAGAAGCGGGAACTACGCAAAGCTTGCGCAGAACATAGCGCACATACTCTGTAAGTAAAGGCGGTTACAAGAATGTCAGTTCCTTCAACAAGGATAGGCAGGCTTAGAAGTACTGTATCTCTACGCTTAGGACTATTGTTCTTACTTCTCGTGTTGCCCATCCCGCTTGCCGGATGCAACCAAAATGTGACTTCTCAGAATAAGACCACGCCTGGAGAGGACTTTGCCTTGTTTCGGGCCGCTTCAGACGGACGACTTGAGGTCGCAAGATCGCTTCTTGACGCGGGAGCTAATGTGAATGCCAGGGAAGAAGAGAACGAGACTCCACTGATGTATGCAGCGGTAGAAGGGCACACCGATGTTGTCTTACTGTTCATAAGCAGGGGGGCGGATGTAAATGCCGTATCTAATAACAAGGAGACGGCGCTAGGACGCGCAGCGATGATGGGTAGAACTGAAACGGTTCAAGCATTGATCGACAAGGGTGCGGATTTAGAAAAGGGCGGAAAGGGTAATGCGACGCCCCTGATGTATGCAACCTCGCAAGGTCATGTGAATACGATGAAGGTCTTGCTAAATCGAGGGGCTAAGGTTAACGCTATGGATGAGGACGGAGATACGGCACTAGCGTATGCCGCCATCCGTGGAGCGCCCGTAGGCGCAGTAAGAGAACTGCTTAATGGGGGTGCTGATGTAAATATTCACAATAAGGCTGGAAAGACAGCGCTAATGCTAGCGAGAGACCAGAGGAAAGGCGAGATAATTGAATTACTCAAGCAGGCCAGAGCAAAAGACTAAATTGAATTCCGCAGAATGCAGTCTCCCTCCTTAGCGCCAACAAGATGAAGATGAATCGCGCCTTCGCCGACGCATCTTCTGCGATGTGTAACCCTCCCCTTTTTTTGGACCAGCCATAAGTGAGGGGGTAGGCTAGTCAGTATTCGGTCATTCCAGGGGTCAGCCACCGGTCATTCTTAAACCAAACCAGCTTGACACAAGTCCCGCGCGTGGCTGAGAATTACGGCATTCAAGCGGGTGTAGGTCCCCCTCGCCCAGTGCGGAGAATGGGTTGCAAATTAATTGCCTCCCAATGAGCGCTAAGGCATCTGAAAGACGTAGAGCTGAGAGTCGAACGAACGTGACATCGATCAGCCGGTTTCGTTCTTGTGTGCTGCTCGCGAATTCGCGCGAGGTCTTGCCCGGAGGTCTGGCCGCGATGAAAAAAATCTTCCGATTCGGTACCACCCTGATCGCGATCGCGATGTTGCTGGCCAGCGTCACGCCGAGCTTTGGCAAGGGCGCGCGGGGGCTGGCAACAATCACCGGAACGGTGCGCGACAACAAAGGTCTGCCGCTGGCCGGCGCCGTCATTCAAATGATTCGCGAGGGCGCGAACCAGATCGTCAAACAAACGTACTCCGCGGCGGACGGTAGTTTCTCAGCAAAGATTCCCGCCGGCCGTTACTCGCTCAAGGCAATTGCCACTGGCTTCAGCGAAGTGCTCTTCTCGTCAGTTCAGGTCAGTCCCTCCGCAGAGATCGCTTATCGATTCAATCTTGAACCTGTCGGATCGGGCAGGACGCTGGTCGAACAACGCTCCGATCGCGACAGCGTGAAGTGGACGCTGCGAGCGACGCAAAGCCATCGTTCGATCTTTCAAGCTAACGAAGGCAACGATTCTACGATCGCCGCGGTGAACGCGGCCGACCAGGCTGCGAACGACAGCGCCGAAACAAGCAACGAGCCGCGCACCGATCGAAACAGACGGATACTTGCACAGGGCGTGGTGGAAACTTACTTTGCCAGCGCCGCCAACAATTTCACGCCGGGTTACGAAGGTGTCAACTTCGCGGTCGCGTTGCCGGCTTCGGAACGCATCGATCTGATCTTCGCCGGACAGACCGGCATCGGCGCCTCCGCGCCACAGCGCCTTGAGACTACAGCCAGGTGGCGAGCAAACGATCGGCATCGGCTTGACCTGAGTGCCGGCGCCGCGCGCTTTCAAACGTTCGCAGCTAATGGCGCAAAGGCGGACGCGAAACGAGCGTTGGGGCAGATCTCTGTGCGTGCGATCGATGAATGGATCGTCCGGGACGGCGTCGTGGTCGTTATGGGAGTGGATTATTCTCGCTTCCTGGGAGCCGGCAATGGCGCTTCGATTAGTCCGCGTCTGGGAATTCAGTTTGACGCCAACGCGCGCACGCGTGTGAAAGCCGCGTATGCGCCGGGCGGCAATGAAACCGACCAACAAAGCTCAGCGAGTTTCGAAGAAGGCGATGTGATTTTCAAGCGACTGGCTGCGCAGCCGGTTGCGTTCGTGGGTGGTCGCGCGGTGATGGGTCGCAGTCGCCGTTTGGAATTTGGAGTTGAGCGCGTGCTGGATAATCGTTCCAGCGTTGAGGCAACCGCCTTTCTTGATATGACCAGTGGTCGCGGCGTCGGTCTGTTCGCGTCGCCGCTTTCCGCTTTTTCCGGAGACACCTCAGCGGCTTTGTCGAGCGTCGCCAATCAGCAAGGATCCGCTCGCGGTCTGCGCATGGTTTATTCCCGTCGCCTCAACCATGTCTGGAGCGCGTCTGCCGGTTATTCGTTCGGCCGCGGGCAGAAACTCTCGCCGCGCGGCATCACGAATCCAGCAGAAGTTTTCGACAGCAGCTTCTTCCAAACCTTGGCCGTGCAGCTTGCCGGCGACTGGTCCAGAGGCACGCACGTGCAGACGGTATTTCGCTTCTCGCCCGAAGCCACCGTGTTTGCGATCGATCCCTTTGCCGGCCGACTGGCAGTTTACGATCCGTCGCTCAGCATTCAAGTCACACAGGATCTCCCGACGTTCGGTCTGCCGGTTCGCGCGCAGGCGGTCATCGATGCGCGGAACCTTTTGGACATTCAGACCAGGACTAATAATGGCGCCACGTTGCTGCAGATTGGTCCAAACGGTCGCACGCTGCGCGGCGGAATCCTAGTCAGGTTCTGAAGTCCGAGGCGGCGCGATCTTCAGCCCTCGTCCCCGCCGTTTTCAGTCTCAGAAGGAATCCCCAGTGCTTCTCCAAAATCTCGGAACTGGTACAAAAACATGGATGCCCGATTGTGACCCTTCAGCTGTAGGGTCTGGTCGTCTGGCGGACTTAGCGCGAAAAGCTGAGGTTGCTGGCGTGCCTGCCACGGTAAGCGCGGCGAATGGTCAGTCGATCAGGCTCTTGCTTAGTTGGAACATTGGTTGCTTTGAATAAATAGCGTTGTCGTGCGCGCGTGGACCGAGTCGCGCCGCAAGAGTGATATGAAGGGTTCAGTGCTAACAAGCCGAACGTGGCTGCTGCTGATAACGGCGGCGCTGTTGATTGCTGCCGGCGTGCTGAACTTTTCACAGCGTCTGCGGTTCCAGCCACCGCCCACGGACGGCGTCACCTGGATCGATACTGCGCAAGGCGTTGTCGCGAAGACGGTCCAGTCGGGTTCGGCCGGAGCCCGAGCAAGAATTATTCCCGGTGATCGGCTGCTGGCCGTTAGCATGACTGGTCGGAAATGCGAAGACGGCGCGCGCGGCCCCCGGTGCGAACAGGTTGCCAAGTCCCAGGACGTTCAGATTTATCTTGATTCGGCGCGCGTCGGCGGCGAAATCCACTATCTGATCGAGCGCCCGTCTTACCCCGCAGAGACACGAATCTATTACGCCGATCTTGATAACCTGGGCGCGATTCAGAATTGGACCGCGCGCGAAGCTTATATCAACCTGATCGGTTTGGTATTTCTGTGCGTCGGACTGTTCGTGGTCTTCAAACAAGGCGGACGTGCGCCGTTCGTGCTGCGCTTGGCCACGGCGTTTTTGGCGGCGTTCGTTTTTTGCTTCTATACGCCGATCGGAACTTACAAGGACCTCGATTTGGCGATTGCGTTCTTGCGTAACGCGGGCCTGATCATGTTCGCGCCGCTGATCCTGCACTTCAGCGCAATCTATCCGGTTCGTTACCAACTGTTTGAAGAAAGACGTTGGCGCAGTGTGCTTCTTTATTTGCCTGCGCTGGTATTGCTCGGCGCGGCGACCTTGATTTTTTTCCGCGGAGAACTCCTGCGGGTGGTCCCATCAGCGCGCTTGTTTCTTAACTATTCGCCTGAGTTTGTCGCCAGGTTTTACAAGGTCTCTTTCATTCACTTCACAGCCGGGCTGGTCGCCAGCCTCGCTCTGCTCGTCCGGCGCTTTGTGATCAGCAAGAACACCGTCGCGCGCCAGCAACTGAAATGGGTTGTCTGGGGATTCGTGCTGGCAATTGTCCCCTTTACACTGTTTTACGCCACCGGATACATCATTGGCGCGGACACCGCTGGTTCATTGACCGACATCGCGGTGTTGCCGCTCATCCTGATCCCGTTGTCGCTGGGTTATTCAGTGGTGCGGTATCGCTTGATGGACGTCGAGCTGGTTGTGCGTCGCGCCGCTGTCTATGCCCTTACTACGCTGGCAATTGCCGTAGCGCTCGGCGCGATTGTCTATTTTGTAGGCTACGCGTTTGGCGGTAACGTCGCGTCTTCTGGTGAGATCATTAGCCTGCCGCTGATTATTTCAGTGGCCGCGATGGCCGTGATCGTGATGATCGCCGCGCCGGTAAAGAATTTTCTGCAAGAGCGGGTGGATCGCATCTTTTACGGCCAGCGCTACGATCTGCGGCGCAGTCTTTCGGATTTCGGCCGCACGGTTTCGGCAACTACCGCTCTTGATCCGCTGCTCGATTCGCTGATCACGCGTTTGCGCCAGGTAATGAATGTCGAGCGGCTGGCGATCTTCATCGAAGACGCGCGCGAGCCTGCGGGCTACCGCGTGGCGCGCACCGCGGGACTCTCTTCGCCAATGAGTGTGCCTGCGGATTTTCGCGAAATGATTCGCACGCGTTCGGCCGAAACCGGCGTAGTCCGCGCGGATGATCTGGAGTCAGCGCCCGAAGGCAATGGTTTCGTGCGTCGCGTGCTGCATTATTACGTGCCGTGCGTCGTGCGCGGGCGCATGGTAGCGGTCATCGGACTCGGCCGCTCGGCCGATGGCGCACTGCTCTCTTCCGAAGACGTCGAGATTCTCCGCACCGTTTCGGGCTATGTCGCCGTAGCCATCGAAAACAGTTTGCTTTATCAGGAGCAGCAACAGCACGCCGCTGAACTCGAGCTGCTCAAGGAATTCAATGAATCGATCGTCGAGTCGATCAACGTCGGCCTGATCGCGGTCGATTTGTACGGGCGCATCACGCGCTTGAATTCCGCGCTCGAAGAAATGTTTTCACTTGGGCGCGACGAAGCCATCGGCCTAAGTGTCGAAGACTTATTTGTCGAAGACTTTGCCGACACGTTGAAACAAGTGCTGGGTCCGGACGGTTGGCAGTTGCGACAGACGCGCCAGATTTACAAGCTGCACACCGCCACCCGCGCCGGCCGCTCGCTGGTGCTGAACATTGCGCTGGCGCCGCTCTGTGCTGACTCGCGCGAACAAACCGGCGCGCTGGTGGTTTTTGAGGACGTGACCGAGCGGCTGCAACTGGAAGAGCAACTGCAACAGCGCGAGAAGCTCTCGTCGATCGGTATGCTGGCAGCCGGCGTTGCCCACGAGGTCAACACGCCTTTGACCGGGGTTTCGTCTTACACTCAGATGTTGCTGGGCATGTTACCGAAGAACGACCCCAAGCACGCGCTGCTCGAAAAAGTCAGCCGCCAGGTTGACCGCGCCAGCGAGATTGTCAACAACCTCTTGAATTTCTCGCGCACCGGGAGCGCGACCGAGTTTGCCGGACTGGATATTCATCGCGTGCTCGACGACACCCTGCAATTGCTTGAGCCTCAACTGCGGCGCAGCCAGATCGAAATTGTCCGGAACTATGGTGACAATCTGCCGAAAGTTCATGGCAACTCAGTCAAACTGCAACAAGTCTTTACTAATCTGATTCTGAATGCGCGCGATTCGATTGCTAGCGGCAACGGCCGCATCACGCTGGCCACGCGCAACGGAGAAGACGACGGCTTACTGGTAATTGAAGTTGCCGACACAGGTGTAGGCATTGCGCCGGAAGACGTGGCGAAGATCTACGATCCATTCTTTACCACCAAAGGCGTCGGGCGCGGCACCGGCCTGGGCCTGGCCGTCACTTACGGCATCGTCCAGGAGCACGACGGTCACATCAGCGTCTCAAGCACGCCGGGGCGCGGCACCACATTTCGCATTACCTTGCCCACCGACGATTCACGCGCCCGTTTGCAGGTCGCCGCGCAATAACTATTGATCGAGAGCTACTGCGTAGAGGGTGACGCGACGATTGGCTTTTTGCTATTCGTTTCGGTAATAATCTCGCCGTATCACTAATCGGGTGTCAGAAGCCCGCGCGCAAGCAAGGGCAACTCTCGTGTCGGCCAGCTATCGCCGTAAACGAAACGGCGTCACCGTTCTCTTCACGATGAGTGCTCGCCCGTGTAGCCCTCCCTCACGGTCGGGCTTCTGACACGCTTTATTCTCGGTGTCCGCGTCAGCAAGGGCTACTAAAGCGGTGACAAGTCACCGTGCTCCATCATGGCGAAAAAAGGTTCAGTGCTCGTTGTCGACGACGAGGAGATCATGCGGGACGTCCTCGAGTCTCTGCTTTCGCCCGAGGGTTATCGCGTCGATCTCGCGAAGACCGGCGAAGAAGGACTGGACGCTTATACCAAGCGGCCGTACGACGTCGTGCTGCTCGATGTATCGATGCCGGGCATCGGCGGGTTGCGGGCGCTGGAGGAATTTCTCAAGATCGACACGGACGCGGTGGTGGTGATGATCACGGCTTACGCCACGTTCGATACCGCGATCGCCGCCTGGGAAAAAGGCGCCTTTGGCTGCATTCGCAAGCCATTCCAAAACGAACTGATCAGCACTACTGTCGCCGCCGGCATCAAACGCCGGCGCAAAGACGAGGAACGCCGATCGCTGCGCCGAGCCATGAGTCGCGAAGTCGACCGCGGCGCGATCGTCGGCCGGTCGGACATCATGCAGGAAGTTTTCCGGCTGGTGGACCAGGTTGCGCCCGCGCGTTCCACGATTCTGATTACCGGCGAGAGTGGTACGGGCAAAGAGCTGATCGCGAAAGCAATTCACGAGGCCAGCCCGCGCGCGACCCGTGCCTTTGTCACCGTCAACAGCTCGAACATCCCCAGCGAATTATTAGAGTCGGAACTCTTCGGCCACACGCGCGGCGCCTTCACCGGCGCGGTCGCGGCGAAAAAAGGACTTTTTGAAGTTGCCGATGGCGGCTCGATCTTTCTCGATGAGATTGGCGACATTCCGCCAGAGACCCAGGTGCGTTTGCTGCGCGTGATTCAGGAGCGTGAGTTCACGCCGCTGGGCGACACCACTCCGCGGCGCGTGGATGTGCGCATCATCGCTGCCACCAACATCGATTTGCAGGACGCGGTGCGCCAGGGAACTTTTCGCGAAGACCTGTATTACCGGCTGTCAGTAGTGCCGATTGAACTCCCGCCATTGCGCGATCGGCGCGAAGACGTCCTGCCACTGGCGCAGCACTTCATTCGCAAATACAACGAAGAGAACGGCCGCCACGTTGCGGAACAGATCGCTCCAGAGGTGCTGTCATTGCTTGAGAGTTATTCATGGCCTGGGAACGTGCGCGAGCTTGAGAATGCGATCGAGCGCGCCGTCGTGATCGCTCCCAGCGACGAGGTCAGTCGCGAATGCCTGCGGCCAGAGATTGCCGATCCGCGTTCCGCACGGGCGGCCGCGCGCGGCGATTCCGGCGCCGGAGCGATTGATATCAGCCGCGGGATAAATTTCTATGACGAAGTGCGCCGCTTCGAAATCGATTTGATTCGCCGGGCGCTCGACCAGACGGGCGGGCACCAATCGCGCGCCGCGCGCCTGCTGGGCATGAATCCCACGACCCTCAATTCCAAGATCAAGACCTACAACATCAACCTGCGGCCGTAAGAGCAAGGGCAAAGAGCTAAGGGCTAAGCGCAAAGAGCTAAGGGTATTCTGGCAACGACGGCTGCCCTTATGCTCTACGCCCTTTGCCCCGCAGATTTTCTTGCCAGACGGGATAATTGGAGAGTAATCTCTGCCCATCCCAGAGCACCGCAGGGTTTGCGGATGATTTCTTTCAGCTCTCACTTTTCCGAGAGTGATGCGACTTCTTTCTAACAACCATCGGTGAATCTCAGGTTGTCCGGAAGAGAACTCTCAACCCAAAAGGAGAAAGAAGATGCCCCCAAAAAAAACTAAGACGGCCCGTAAGGGCGCGAGCAAAGCAAGGCGCGCCGCGACAGACCCGCACTCTCATGCATTCATGGCAAAGTTTCGCGAGGCCTTTCGCTTTCACGGAGGACAACCCCGCGGGTCGGATTTTTCTCCATCCTCGACACTCTTCCAAGGACGCTTTGGCCGCATGTTCCGCACCTTGCCGGCGGCCGAGTTCGACGAAGACGATCTCAAAGAACTTGCCAAAAAGATGACCGCGGGGCCTGAAGACCGGCCGACACCGGAGACTCAGGATGACGACGAAGAGAACCAGGGGATCAGCGCTGGATACACGTACCTGGGTCAGTTCATCGATCATGACCTGACATTTGATCCGGCCAGCAGCCTGGACAAGCAGAACGACCCGGAAGCGCTGGAGGATTTCAGGACCCCGCGCTTTGATCTGGACTGCGTCTATGGCCGTGGACCAAACGATCAGCCTTATCTTTACGAAGATAATGGCAAGCGGATGCTGCTCGGGCGACGACTCACAGGAAATCAACACGATCGGAGAACGCGCGATCTTCCGCGTAACAATCCGCAGGGTGGTCGCAAGCGTGCGCTGATTGGTGATCCGCGCAACGACGAAAATGTGATCGTGTCCCAGCTTCAATCAACCATGCTGCGTTTTCACAACAGACTCGTCGATTTGATGACGAAAGGTACAAAGTTGCCGGACTTTGAAAAGGTCCAGAATGCGGTGCGGTGGCACTATCAATGGGTCGTGCTTCACGACTTTTTGCCAACGATTGTCGGACAAGATGTGGTTCATGATGTTCTCCCGCATCTCAAGAATGGCACAAGCATTCGCGACGACGAGCCGAGACTTCGCTTCTTTCACTGGAAGGAAATCCCTTTCATGCCCATTGAGTTCTCGGCGGCAGTTTATCGTTTCGGCCATTCAATGGTGAGACCGATCTATCGTCTGAATACGACTCTCCGTCAGAGGCAGGCCATACTTTCAGAGGATGAGAGTAGAAGCCTAACGGGATTTCGAGAGTTCCGGCCCGACTTTGCGGTTGACTGGAGTTTGTTCTTCAAAATGGGTGACGCGCCCCCGAAAGGACGCAGGCGTTTGCAGAAATCATATAAGATCGACACTTCTTTGGTTAATCCTTTGGGTAGTCTGCCGAAAGTGATCGGCGACACCCATCCGTCGCTGGCCGAACGTAACTTGATCCGCGGATTGAGAATGGATCTTCCTTCAGGACAAACGGTCGCGAGATACATGGATGCCAAAGTGGTCCCGGACGAAAAGCTCCTGGTCGGCAAAGCTATCGTGATCAAGCCACCCGCCAAGCGGAACAAACCGATAACGGAGATCTCGACGAAGTTCGCTGGCAATGCCCCGCTATGGTTCTACATTCTGGCGGAAGCACAGCAGGCCTTTGACGGTAATAATGCTACTCCGATTAGGCTGGGCTCTGTCGGTGGGCGGATTGTCGCGGAGGTCTTCATTGGTCTTTTGCTGGGTGACCAGTGTTCATTCCTCTCGCAGTATCCATCGTGGCGACCCAACAAGGAGTTCTTCAACACTGAATGTAAATTCGGAATGGCTGAACTGATCAAACAGGCGATGAAGGCTTGAGTTAATTCTCTTGCCAGATAGAATGCCCGGCGAGTACTCTCGATCAATCCCAGAGCGCCGCGCCGGTTTGCGCGAAATGTTTTTCCAAAACTTCACCTGGTTCAGAAAGGAAACCTTACCATGGCAAAATTGAGGGGCCTGACGGCCAAAGTTGAACCGCACCACCGGTATAAGACTCCGCACCAGATTTATGATATCAAAACTCAGGGGAGCGGGAAGAGCCCGCGGAAGATCGCCGAAGCTACCCTGAAGAAAATTGCCGGCGACCTGAAGATCAAACCTGATCTCTCGCAGTTGAAATTCGACAAGGTCCGCGAGACCATCCTCGGCAGCCACGTCCTCTATCAGCAATATCACGCCGGCAAACCGATTTCCGGCGCCTGGATTCGCGTCGATGTCGACAAGGACGGCCGGGTCTTCAACATCCATAACGATCTGGTGAGTGAGCCGGCGATGGTCAAGACCAGAAAGGCCGACGCCAAGCGCGCCGCCACAACTGAAACCAAACAATTGTCAGCCAGCGAGGCGAAAGCGCTCGCGATTGAGGCCGCAGCTCCCGCGAAGGGAGACGCGGTCAGAGTCGTGCAAAATGAATCGTGCTACTACAAACACAACGGGGTGCCGACTCTGTCGTGGAAGGTGATCGTAAAAACGACGCCGCCAAGATCTGGCGCAAAGGCCCGACGCCCGGCAGAGTGGAAGATGTATGTCGACGCCCGAACGGGAGCGATTCTCGATAAACACAACCTGCTCAGGTTCATCGATGGAAAAGGCAGAGTCTTCGATCCCAATCCAGTCGTGACTCTGAATGACACTTCACTCGAGGACTATTCCAAGATTCCGGACAAAGCCTACACGGAAGTTGTGCTGCGAGATCTCAAGAAGGGCGGCTTTATCGAAGGCCCTTTCGTGACTACGAAGACGACCCGGAATCGCGTCAAGAGAACGAACCGCGATTTTCGCTTTAAGCGCACGGATCGCGCTTTCAAAGAAGTCATGGTTTACTTTCACATCGACAGGTTGCAGCGACACTTGCAGGAGATGGGCTTTAATAACGTGCTGAATCACCCGATCCCGGTGAACATAGATGGACAGAGCGACGATAATTCGCACTATAGTCCGTCGGACAAGGATCTAACTTTTGGCACGGGTGGGGTCGACGATGCTGAGGATGCCGAGATTATTCTGCACGAGTATGGTCACGCGATTCAGGATAATCAAGTGCCGGGCTTTGGCCAGAGCAGCGAGGGCGGAGCGATGGGCGAAGGCTTCGGCGATTTTTTGGCGGCCAGTTTTTTCTCGGACGTTAAGCCGAAGAACATGAAACCGACCGTCGGCAACTGGGACGCGACCGCGTACAGCGGCGCCGAGCCGCCTTTTCTGCGCCGGCTGGACAGCAACAAACAGTATCCGAAGGATCTCCGCGGCGAGGTTCACGACGATGGTGAGATTTGGTCAGCGTGCTTGTGGGAGTTGCGCGCCGCGCTCGGTCGCGCCACAACGGAAAAGCTCGTGATCGCGCATCACTTCCTGCTGGCGCGGGATTCCGGATTCGAAGAAGGAGCAAATGCCTTGATTGCCGCCGATAAGAATCTCAACAAGGGAGAGAATGAAAGCGCCATTCGCGACGTTTTCGTCCGGCGCGGAATCTTGCCGAATCCGAAGCGCAGAGGCAAAAGAGCCGGCCAGCCTTTCGACGAGATCAGACACGGCGTCAGAAAGAAGAGCAACGGCCACGGAAAGTAGGCCGGGAAAAGAGACCAGGCTTTGCGACGGCGAAAAATTGATGGATGTCCGATAGCCGGCGCGCTCCAGTTGGTGGGCGACAGGTGGACGATGCTGATCGTCCGCGATCTTTTTGCCGGCCCTAAACGTACGACCGAGCTGCTCGACGATCTGCATCCGATCAGCAGCCGCACGTTGATGGGCCGGCTGCGTGAGATGGAGCAAGACGATCTAATTGTGCGCAACAATTACGGCGGCTTGCCCCGGCGCGTTGAGTATGAACTGACGGAACGCGGCCGCAAGTTGATTCCTTTGCTAGACGCGTTGATGAGAACGGGCCAGGTGATGGAATGCAACGAATGCGAAGATCGAAAAGAAAGCGCCGGTTACTATTGCGACTTCTGTCCATTGCCGCGCGGCGAAGCGGCTTTCGTCGAACAACTCCGGGACAACGACGAACCCAAGGAACGAATCCCCTTTCGCCGACCAAAAGATGATTCGATTGTGTTGTTGTGAAGCATTCGAATATCATCCTGGCAACAGGAGATTAGAAATGAGATCCCTCACTCGATTCGCTCTCGCTATTGCGCTTAGCCTGACGTGTGCCGCTATCGTCCAATCACAGGACAACGCAAAAAACAAAGGCGGCTCGATCACTGGGCGGGTGACTGCCGCGAACAAAGGCGTCGCTCGAGTGACTGTCACTGTGAGCATGAGCGGAGACGCCTTGTCGGGCGCGGGCCTGACATTGAAAGCAACGACAGATGACGAAGGGCGCTTTCGTATCTCAAGCCTTCCCGCGGGAACTTATTACGTCTGGCCGTTCGTGCCGGCGTTTGTGGTTTCGGAAGCAACCGGAAGCTATCCGCAGGGAAAAACTGTCGCGGTTGAAGAAGGCGAGACTGCCGAGGACATTAATTTCACGCTCGCTCGCGGCTCCGTGATCACCGGAAAAGTGACTGACTCTGCGGGTCGCCCAGTCATAGACGAACGGGTTCGCGTTCTTCCGGTCGATCCAAACTTGCGACGACTTGCCAGTTCGATTTACCCAAGCATAAACGATATTCGCACCGATGACCGCGGCATCTATCGCGCCTACGGCTTGCCCGCAGGAAAATACAAAGCATCGATTGGTGACCAGTTTGCAGCCTTCACCAGCACGAAAGGGCGACGCTTCTATCCGCAGACGTTTCATCCGGACGTTACCGACGAAGCAAAGGCGGAAGTCGTCGAGGTCGGCGAAGGCGGTGAGGCAACCAACGTCGATATCACGGTCGCGCGCTCATTGACGGGCTTTTCAGCCAGCGGGCGTTTCATTGATGGTGAGAGTGGTCAGCCTGTGGCAAACCTCAACTTTGGTCTCACAATAATCGTGGGCGGTCGGCCCTCGGGATTCATGAGTGGAAATGGCGTTTCCACCAGCAACGGTGACTTTCGCATCGATAACCTGCCGCCCGGTCGTTATGCCGTTAGCATCTCACCGGGATCAGGAAGTGGTTACTACGGCGAGTCTGCCGCGTTCGACATTCTTGACAGCGACGTGACCGACCTGGAGGCGAAGATTCATCGTGGATCTACAATCTCAGGAAACGTCGTCATCGAAGGAACGGACGATAGACTTGTTTGGACGAAACTTTCTCGATCGCGGCTGGAAGTAATCACGACTCGTGAAGGAAATTCCATAAGTACGGTCAGCTATACAAACATCAACCCTGATGGAAGTTTTCGAATTGGTCCACTTCAAGCTGGAACGGCAACGATTCGCATGGGTGCTTCAGACAGAAATGCGCCGCCGGAATTCGCGTTACTCAGCATAGACGTGAATGGCGTCGATAAGAGTCGGGGCATACAGATCGCGCCAGGTGAAAACATCTCTGGCGTTCGGCTCGTTGTTGGCTATGGTTCCGGAACCATTCGCGGAACTATGCGAGTCGAAGGTGGGACGTTGCCTGCGGATGTATACGTCAGCGTCGCGTTCATGCGCCCAGGCAGCCCACTGACGATCTCGTACACGCGAGTTGACGCGCGCGGGCGTTTCGTCTTCGATCACGTACCTGCGGGAAACTATGAAGTGGCGGTCACTGCCTATTTGTCCGATAGACGGGTAACCGCGCGGCAGCCGGTTGTAGCCAGCAATGGAGTCGTGACTGAAGTAACAGTTACGTTGAATCTTAATCCAAGTCCAACGCTCGGGCCTTGAGCATTCGGCGATTCGTCCAAATGACACTCAAAGTCTCCATCGTATTTTCTTTCGTCCTAACCGCCACAATACTGGGTCCGCACGCTCGTGCGCAGTCCACGCAGAAACCCGCCGAAGAAGTAGGGCCTGGCAGCACCAAACTCGGATCGATCACCGGACGCGTGCTTGCCGATGGCCAACCAGTGAACAACGCCAGCATAACTGCTACGAGCTTGAACTCGACCGGTCAGTCGCGCGCCGTGCCAACCAACGATGCGGGCGATTTCGAGGTGAAGGGATTGGAACCGGGCGTCTATCGCATTCGCGCGGCCGCGCCAGGTTATGTCAGCCCGTCAACTGACTCAGACGAAGAGACATACTACCGAGTTGGCGATCCGGTTCGCCTGACCATGACCAGGGGCGGAGTGATTACGGGAAAAGTTTTGCGTGCCGAAGACGAACCTGTCGTTGCTATCCGAGTGCGGGCCACGATGATCCGCGATATGAACGGCAAGTCCCCAACAACCGTCGAAGCGTCCCTCGATGAACTCACCGATGATCGGGGCATTTATCGAATTTATGGACTGGCACCTGGCAGGTACGTAGTTTTCGCCGGCGGACGAGGGTCACGCGGTTTCGGCACAAACGCATACGACAACGACGCGCCCACGTACTCGCCATCATCGACGCGAGACACAGCCGCCGAGATCTCAGTCGGCAGCGGAGAAGAAAAGGCCGTAGACATTCGCTATCGCGGGGATGTCGGTCACGCGGTGAGCGGAACTGTAATCGCACCCACTAACCCAAACGCTCCGTGGATTAGTATCAATCTTGCGCGACTGATTGAAGCCGCGCCGGATGTAAGAATGTCGACTTACCAAAATGCAGGCGGCAAGGGTTTCGAGTTCTATGGCGTAACGGATGGGGAGTATCTGGTCTGGGCACAGTACGCGCCCGGTTCCGGTGAGACGTTCGTTTCTGAGCCGCGGCGAATTACGGTAAAAGGCGCAGACGTCACCGGTATTGAGTTGACTGCGAAGCCGCTGGCGACAGTCGGCGGAGAATTGGTGTTAGAGCCATCAACGGCGGAGGCCTGCAAAGAAAAGCGGCGGCCTCTTTTCGACGAGACGCTCGTGGCAATTCAGCGCAATCCGAAAGCAGCGCCTAAAGATCAACCGCAAGTTCCACTCTACGGCGCCGCGCAGGCTTCGCCCGACAAGACTGGGAGTTTTGTGCTGCGCAATCTTGCCGTGGGGCAATACAGTCTTGAGGTGCGCTTCTTTGCGCGATACTGGTATTTGCGATCAATAACCCAGCGCACTGCCACTGCAACGTCGAAAGAGGCAACGAACAGCCAAACGACTGATGTTGCGCGAACGTGGTTCACATTGAAATCGGGTGATCGCGTGACGGGTCTTAAGGTCACGCTCGCCGAAGGCGCGGCCTCGCTGGCCGGACAGATCACAGTGCCACCTGATCAGAAGCTTCCTCCGCAAATGTTCATCTACCTGGTGCCCGCGGAAAAGGAGAGGAGTGACGATGTGCTGCGCTTCTTCGCTGCTCAGGTTGAGGCTGATGGCTCGTTTGCGCTCGACCATCTGCCGCCCGGTCACTATTGGTCGCTCGCGAAGGTTACCAGCGAAGGCGAACTAACAAGCACGGCGAAGCTGCGTCTGCCTGGTTCCGCCGAAGCGCGCCTGAAAATCAGACGCGAAGCCGAAGCGGCAAAGTTTGAAGTGGAATTGAAGCCCTGCCAGAACGCAAGTGATCATAAACTGCCGCTGAAATCGCCGGTTGGCACTGCGACCGGCAGGTGATCGAGAAAGCGTTCGGCATCGATTGCCGACATGCAGCCGGTGCCGGCAGCCGTGATTGCCTGGCGATAGACTGAATCCTGCACGTCGCCGCAAGCGAACACGCCGGGAATATTCGTCGCGGTTGAATGGCCGGAAGTTTTGAGATAGCCAACTGCATCCATCTCAATCAGACCCTTGAACAGGTCCGTGTTGGGTTTGTGGCCGATGGCCATAAAGACGCCTTCGCAATCAAAAGCGGTCTCTGTCGCGGTCGCAAGGTTGCGCAGGTGCACTCCAGTCACTCCCTGCTCCTGGTTGCCAAGAATCCTTTCAACCGCGGTGTTCCAGATGAACTCGATCTTGTCGTTCCGGAAAGCCTTTTCCTGCATGATCTTTGACGCGCGGAGTTTGTCGCGGCGATGTACTACGTACACTCGCGAGGCATAGCGCGTCAAAAACGTCGCTTCTTCCATTGCCGTATCGCCGCCGCCAACCACGACCAGGCGTTTGTTGCGAAACGTGGGCAGCGGGCCGTCGCAGGTAGCACACGCCGAAACGCCGTTGCCGCCAAAGCCGAGGGGCGTCTTTGCTTCGCCGGGAATGCCGAGCCACTTCGCCGAGGCGCCCGAAGCAATGATCAGCGAGTCGGCAAAGACGGTCTTCCGGCCGGTGTAAAGCGTGAACGGTCGCGCTTGCAGATCGACCTTCGTGATCCACTCTTCCAAAAACTCAGTGCCAAAGCGCTCCGCTTGTTTGCGAAACTCGACCATCAAGTCAGGGCCCTGGATGCCTTGCGCAAAGCCGGGATAGTTTTCCACGTCGGTCGTAATCACTAACTGGCCGCCAGGCATCGTTTGCTTTTCAGCATCAGCCGGCGCGTCGATCAGCAGCGGTTTGAGGTTCGCGCGCCCGGCGTAAATCGCGGCCGTCAGTCCCGCCGGGCCGGAGCCTATGATTACGACCTGACGGCGGAGTTCTTGTTTGCTCAAGCTGAATGGTCTCCTTTTTTGAATCAGAACCGGGAGCGGTAGCGACCGGATCACAAAATCAAGTTGAGTGGTATGATCCCGTCGCTACCGCTCCGGGTTCTGACACGTTTATCGTGGAATATGTTGGCGTTTTCGGTTGCGCGTATAGTATAACTATTGGTGTACGAGTTAGTCGAACCAGGCAGACCCCAGCCAGACCGTGGCCTGAATTAAATCCACCATTTGCGGTTCGGCCACGTTTTTAGAGAGACACGTTGAGCACAAACTCGGACGAAAACATTCACAACCCGGCGTCGGCGCGATCGATCGAGACGATCGCGGTGCTGGGCGCCGGCACAATGGGCCACGGCATCGCGCAAGTCGCGGCGGCGGCGGGCTATGCGGTCGTGCTACGTGACGTTAACGCTGAGGCGCTGGCGCGTGGCCGGCAGTCGATCGAAAGGAATCTGGCCAAGGGAATTCAACTCGGCAAGTTTACTGAGCACGATCGCGACGAGACGTTACAACGAATTCGCGGCACTACGGAACTCGAAGAGCTCCGCGGCGCGGATTTGGTCATCGAAGCGGCGCCGGAGATTCTCGATCTGAAACAGAATCTTTTGCGCGAATCCGAAGCCCTGGTCGATCAAGATTGCATTTTCGCAACCAACACTTCGTCGCTTTCGATTACGGAAATGGCTTCCGTGTCCAGCCGGCCGGCGAATGTTGTCGGCATGCACTTTTTCAATCCCGTGCACCTTATGCGCTTGGTCGAAATCGTTACCGGCGCAGAAACCAGCAAGGGCGCGACCGCCACTGTCTGCGAGGTGGCGACGCGAATGCTGAAAGAACCGATCATCGTGCGCGATGTGCCGGGTTTTGCGTCCAGCCGGCTCGGGGTGACGCTGGGACTGGAAGCCATGCGGATGCTTGAACAGGGCGTCGCCAGCGCGCGCGACATCGACACCGTGATGGAACTCGGTTATAACCACCCGATGGGTCCGCTGCGTTTGACTGACCTGGTCGGACTTGATGTGCGGCTGAATATTGCTGAATATCTGCACGGCAAACTGGGTTCAGAGACATTTCGACCGCCCGAAATTCTGAGGCGAATGGTCAGCGAAGGTAAGCTCGGCAAGAAAAGCGGCGAAGGTTTTTACGAATGGAACGAGCCAGAACCGGCGCAAAAGGCTTATACTAGGTGAGCGAGTTAAGCGAAAAATTGGGGGCGATGAAAAGATAGTGGCGACTGTCATGAGCACTCCCTACCAAAATGAAGAAAGACGTTTCGCGCTGCGCATGGCGCTGCGCCTGTCCATCGTCGTTTCCGGGCGCGCCGATGATGGCGCCGCGTGGAGCGAGCCCACTGAAACCGACGATATCTCGACTACGGGCGCGCTGTTCCATCTGAACCAGAAGGTCAGCATCGGAGAGAAACTCTACATTCGCGCCCACCGGCCGGATGGCTCGCCGACAGAAGCGACGGCCACCGTGGTGAGGGTTTCGCCGGCCATTTACGGCACCGCGCGTGTGGGCGTGCAAATCGCCGATTCAACTGAGAACTGGACGCGCCTGTTTGTTTCCTGGGTCGCCGACGAACAGCCCGCCGCGCCGGAAGAGTCGCCAAGCTCAACTTAATCCAACACCCAAGCCATTTTCCATTTGTCATTTGAGATTGTTCATTTGCCATTGATGGCGATAGAGCTGGCGCACTATTCGAAGCAGTAAGAGCGCGCTCTGTTTTCTGGACGACACCGGTTTCGCCGACGATGCCAAAATGGAAAATGCCAAATGAAAAATGGCAAATGATCCGTCTTTGTGGTTAACTTTTCTTACCGAAATAAAAGAGTGGGAGTCAGCAAAGTGAGTCAAAGCTACGAGACTATCCTGGTGGAAAGCCGCGGACCCGTCGCCATCATCACGATCAATCGCCCGGAAAAGCGAAACGCGTTGAATATCCAAACGCGCGCCGAAGGCGCTGCAGTCCTGGATGAACTGCGCGCGGACGATTCAGTTAGAGTCGTTGTTTTCACGGGCGCGGGCGACAAGGCCTTCATCGCCGGCGCGGACATCGCCGAGTTCGCTGATCGCACGGCGATCACGCAGCGCGAAGTAATGCTCGAACGCGGGCTATTCAATGCGATCGACACTTTTCCGAAACCCGTCATCGCGATGATCAATGGCTATTGTCTCGGCGGCGGCTGCGAGCTGGCATTGGCCTGCGACATTCGCATCGCCAGCGAGAAAGCTTCTTTCGGGCAACCGGAAATCAACCTCGGCATCATACCGGGCGGCGGCGGCACGCAACGCTTGACCCGGCTCCTTGGCGAAGGCAAAGCGATGGAGTTGATTCTGACCGGCGAAATCATCGACGCGCAGACGGCATTCACGCTGGGATTGGTGAATCACGTCGTGCCCGCCGATCAACTGGAAGCGAAGACGATGGCGATCGCAAATCGAATTGCTGAGAAAAGTCCGGTCGCGTTGCGCCTGGCAAAAGAAGCTATCAAACTCGCGTCGCGCTCAAATCTTGACGAAGGCTTGCGCCGCGAAGTCGATCTCTTCGCGCTCTGCTTCTCCAGCGCAGACAAGGACGAAGGCGTGAAAGCTTTTCTTGAAAAGCGAAAGCCGGAATTCAAAGGAAAGTGATGTCCGACAAACTTCAGTTTGTCGGCGTGTCGGCGAGAGTCGACTAACGAACCAACCGACAAACTGAAGTTTGTCGGACATAAGCATGACGAGCGAACTGACGGAAAACAAATGGGCGGTGCTAAGCGAGCGCGGTTGCGAAGCTACTGATTTGACGCATGAAGAAGCGCGACGTTTGGTGCACAAACTCGCCGGCGAAGGCCGTCATGGACTTTGCATAGTCAGCAACGAAGCGGCGCATAGGTTGTCAGGCCCGGCTGTGCCCGCGGACGTGCCTAATCTCCCCAGCAGAGCCTAACTTTTTCTTTGCGTCTCGGCCGCCTTTGCGTGAACCTCTTGTCAGCAGCGGCCGTCAGTCAATCATCAACACAACTTTTCCGAAACTCTCATTCGACTCGATCCTCTCGTGAGCCGCGCGCACTTCTTCCATCTTGTAAACGCGATCGATCACCGGCCGCACCGCGCCGCTGGCGAGTAGCGGGACGACTTGCTCTGCGAACAGACGCGTCGCCGTTGCTTTCTCTTCAATCGAGCGCGTACGCAAAGACGTGCCCATGACGGCCAGACGCTTTCGCATCACGATTGCGTAATCGATCTCGGCTTTTGCTCCGCTGGTCGTGCCGACAAAAATCAAACGGCCTTTCGATCCGATCGCTTCGAGGTTCACCTTCAAGTAGGCCGCACCAACCAAATCGAGAATCACGTCAACACCTTCATGGTTTGTCCACTGCTTCACCGCCTCGGCAAATTGCATCGGATCGCTGGTTGCAACACACGAATCTGTCAAACCAAACTCTTTTGCTTTCTCAAGCTTGTCGGCCGTGCGCGAGGTCCCGTAAGCAAACGCACCCGCTGCCCTTACCAATTGGATCGCGGCAGTGCCGACGCCTGAGCCCGCCGCGTGAATTAAAACACGCTCGCCCATTTTCAGGCCGCACTGCGTAAACAAAGCATCGTGCGCGGTCATGAACACTTCGGGGATCGAGGCCGCCTCGGCCCAATCAAGGTTCGTCGGAATTTGCGCGAGATGGCTTTCAGGTAAGGTGACGAACTCGGCTTGCCCGCCGCCGCCGATGATGCCAAAAACGCGATCGCCAACTCTCCACCGGCGCGCGTCTTCACCAACCTCTTCGATTTCGCCGGCGAATTCCAGACCGGGAATCTCTTGCGCGTAGCCGAGCGGCGCGGGATAGCGACCCAGACGCTGCAGAATGTCCGCGCGATTCAATCCCGCCGCGCGCACGCGTACTCTCACGCGATCAGCCGTTGCCCGTGGCGCATCGGCGACCTCGCGGACTTCGAGGCCTTCAACGCCGCCGAATGAAACGATTGTGACTGCTTTCATGATGAGGGCTCGGAGATGCTAGCTAAGGTAAATATATACTTGACTGACCAAGCGGGCCTTTAGGGTAAAAAAGCGAAGATTATTGATGCGGCAATGAAGGCCAAGAGGGGTAGACCTGTAGCTAAGAGATGACGAGGAGCCAACTCGTCGGGAACCGTGTGCTCAGCAATGCCGTAGTTTGGGATTGCCACATATGCTCCAACACCAAAACCCATAATAATCTTCAAGACGATGTTGGGCAACAACCACCGAATCAGCGAGTGTACGCCAAAGGCGACGGCTGTTCCCCATACTAAACACACAAGAAATACGATAACAATCGGAGAGGAATATAGTACGGATCTCGTCAACGACCAGCCAATCTTCCTACCAAAATACATTCCAAAGAGTGTGATAACGAAAAAGAGCATACCTTCGACCGAAATGGAGTTGACTAGCCACGCGGCGATTCATGCCACTGTTGACATTCTTGCAAGTCGCAGTTATGCGAAGGAAGTTTTTGAAGCAGTAGAGCGTCCAGCTCCTTCATCGCTTCCTCCGTGTTGCTGAAAGTGAATCGCAACACTGTCTCCGCCTCCACCGCGAAAAACCCATTCCCATTTTCGCTGGCGGTTGTTTGAACGGTTGGGTTTTGATGCGTTCTACGCCATCTAGTCATTTCAGAGGGCCTCAAATACTTCACGAATCTTGGAAACGGGAGTTTGATTCGAGAAAGAGTAAACCAAGATTCCGTGGGTTGAATCACGGTGCATAGAAACGGATTTATTGTGATGGTTGTATGAAAAGGCGTATCTCACTGCGTTGATTCTAACCCATAGCACATTCTTCATCTCACCTTTATGCGCCATGACTTCTATCGGTTCTTCGTCCTTCTTCCAGACAATTGCGCCCACAAGCGCCAACGTGATTTCGTTTATGTTTTTTGCGTGATGGTCGGCCCGTCCCATCACGCCGCTTATATATTCTTTCAAAATATCAAGATCAGTTATTTTCGTCGGCATATTGTTTCTCTAACTTTACTCAGCCTTCTGTTTCTTCTCTGCAATTCTCTTTCATTGGTACGCGGCTTGTTGCTTATCGATCGGCGCTTTGCAGTACCCTAGCCTATTTGAGGCCGAGCATCTTCTTGACCTGCTCCGTGCCATAGCGCCGCTTACCAAAGTTCTGCGCCCGCGCCTCTAACAGGTCGAGATAGTCAACCAAGTCTTCTAACTCCTGACGCAGTTCGGCAACCCTCTCGACAACGTATTTCTGCTCCTGCCTGAAGCGATTCTTGTTAACAACAGCACTACTCATAGATATCCTTCCGATGGCCTATCTTTTGGATCACGATTGTATCATCTTCGATATCGAACAGAATCCTATAATCACCCATGCGCAGCCGATAGCCAAAATCAGCTTGCCGCAATCGTTTGATGTTGCCATGAAGGCCCAGTTCCAGGCGGGAGACCTTGCGGACGATTTGCGAGGCGACGGTCTTTGGCAAGACGCGAAGGTTCTCGATGGCCAGTGCTGCATATTCGACATGAAATCGCCTCGAACTCATGCGATCTCGCGCCGTGCTTCACGAAGAACCTGTTCAGCGGGCTTCAGCTTGGCGGTACCCGATCGGATCTCGGCGTCGCGCCTGCGAATCTCTTCGAGCCAGAGGGATTTGGCGTTGACATCGACAGAGTCGTCGAGGCTTTTTATCAACGCCTGAGCAAGCGATGCCCGCGAATCAACCGGAAGGGTCAACAAATCGTCCCTGAGTCTTTCGAATTCCGTCGCCATATCTGATTTAGAGTCTACAACAACGCGCGCGCCCGCGTCACCACGTTCTCCACATTGAATCCCAGATTCTTCATCGCCACCTCGCCGGGTGCCGAAGCGCCGAAACGATCAAGGCAGATCACATCGCCCTTTGGACCGACGTAACGATCCCACCCTTGCCGTACGCCGGCTTCGATTGCCAGGCGCGCGGTGATTGACGGCGGCAGCACCTCATCGCGATAGGCTTGCGGTTGTTCCTCGAACAACTCGGTGCAGGGCATTGAGACGACGCGCGTGGCGATACCGTCCTTTTGTAATTGATCGCGGGCTTCGAGGGCGAGTGAAACTTCGGATCCAGTTGCGATGAGAATCAGCTTGGGCGTCTCACCTGTTCCGTTGCCCTCCCTAACGGTCGGGCTTCTGACACCCTCTGCTTCCGCAAGAACATACCCACCACGACGCAAGCCTTCAGCGGACGCGTGAACTTTGCGATCGATCAACGGCACTTTCTGTCGCGTCAGCGCCAGCGCGGTAGGCGCGTGGCGGCGCAGAATTGCCAGCCGCCAGGCTTCGCGCACCTCATGCACATCGGCAGGACGCACAACAAACAGATGCGGAATCGCGCGCAGCGCGGCGAGGTGCTCGATCGGTTGATGCGTCGGGCCGTCTTCCCCCAGACCGATCGAGTCGTGCGTGAAGACATAAATCACTTGCACTTCTGAGAGCGCAGCCAGACGTATCGACGGGCGCAGGTAATCGGAAAACGTCATGAACGTCCCGCCGTAAGGAATCAAGCTTCCGCTCAGCGCCATGCCGGTCATCGTCGCGCCCATCGCGTGTTCGCGCACGCCAAAATGAATGATGCGGCCGGCGTAACTGCCCGCTTCAAAGCTGCCGCTGTCTTTGATATCCGTGTTGTTCGACACACCCAGATCGGCCGAACCGCCGATGAGCATCGGCAGATGCGGCGCCAAAGCATTTATGACCTGGCCGCTCGCGACGCGTGTCGCGACCGGTTTCGCATCCTCGAAAGAAGGAAGATGATCTTCCCAACCATCGGGCAAATCACCGTCCATCATCGTGCGGAACATCGAGCCCAACTCGGACTGCTTCTCAACATAGCCCGACACCAGCTCGTTCCATTGCGCTTCGGTTTGCGCGCCGCGATCGATTGCTTCTCGAAAATGCGCGAGCGCTTCGTCGGGAACGTAGAACTGTTTGTCTTCCGGCCAGCCGAGATGTCGTTTGGTTTCGCGCACCGCATCTTCGCCCGGCGCGTCGCTATGCGCTTTGCGCGTGCCGGCGGTCGGCATGCCGTAACCAATGGTCGTCTTGACGCAGATCAGCGACGGTTGATCGGCGACTGACCGCGCGTCGCGAATCGCGGCTTCGATCGCGTCGAGGTCGTTTCCGTCTTCGACCATAGAAGTGTGCCAGCCGTAAGCTTCAAAGCGTTTGCGCACGTCTTCGCTGAACGCGAGATCGGTAAAACCTTCGATGGTGACGTGATTGTCGTCGTAGAGATAAATCAGTTTGCCAAGTTTCAAATGACCTGCGAGCGACGCGGCTTCCGACGCGACGCCTTCCATCAAATCGCCGTCGGACACGATGCTGTAAACGTAGTGATCGATCAGCGAAAAATCCGGTCTGTTGAATTTGGCCGCCAGATGCGCCGCGCCCATCGCCATGCCGACGCCGTTCGCAAAGCCCTGACCTAGCGGCCCCGTGGTGATTTCAACTCCCGGCGTCAGGCCGTATTCAGGGTGGCCCGGCGTTTTCGATCCCCACTGGCGAAAGTTTTTGATCTCGTCGAGCGAAAGATCGTAGCCGGTGAGATAGAGAAGCGAGTAAAGCAGCATGCACCCGTGACCGGCGGAAAGGAGAAAGCGATCGCGATTCTCCCACTTCGGATTCTTCGGGTTGTAGCGCATAAAGCGGGTCCACAAGACATAAGCCATCGGCGCGGCGCCGAGCGGCAAGCCGGGATGTCCTGACCTAGCTTTCTGCACCGCATCGATGGCCAGCGTGCGGATGGTGTTGATACAAAGCTGATCCAACTCTGGAGTAGCGTCAGATTGTTTCTGCATGGTAGCGCTCATCTTTGTTCCTGGTTTCACGCCAAAGGCTTCAGGTTGAAAGTTCGGTTTGTCTTTCTTGGCGACTTTGCGTGAATCATTCTCTCGCAAAGGCGCCAAGGCGCAAAGAAGAGGCGCCGACTGGAAAGATTGAAATCTTAAGCGATCAGCTTTTCATAAAGTTCCTGCTGTCGCTCGATCGCCCGCGCGTAGACTTCGTGTCGCGTCAGGTCGGGTTCGAAAAATTCACCAGGCTCTGACTGAACTGTCTCGATACTGTCTATTTTGCCAATCGTTTCCAGCGCAAGCAACGCCGCGCCTCGACAGGAAGCTTCGCGCGCGCCGGAAAGCTCGATCGGCCGGCCGAGCACATCCGCGATCATTTGCGTCCACGCGCGCGAAGCCAACAACGCATTGCCACTCGCCACGATCATTGCGTTTGGCGCGATTGCCTCAAGCGCGCGAGCCAACAGAGCGAAGCGATAACTGACAGCTTCCATGGCTGCGCGCAGGATTTCGATTGGTTTCGTGCTCGCTGTCAATCCCATGATCGCGCCCCGCGCCGACGCTGACCACCCCGTAGCGCGCTCGCCGGACCAGAACGGCAAAACGGTCAGACCGTGCGAATCGGGTTCCATCATCGCGAGCGAAGTTTCCATCTCGTCATCGTCGTAATTCAGCAATAGCGCGTCCTTCATCCAGGCGTGCAGGCCGCCGCCGTCAGAGAGAGCGCCGCCAATCACCACCCGTTCGCGATCCGCGCGATAGCAAAACAGCTCGCTCGGCAGAGACTGTGGCGGACTTCCCGCGAACATCACGCGCATCGCTCCCGACGTTCCGATCATTAGACTCGCGCGCGTGGAATCGATACAACCGGCGCCGATGTTATTTGCGGCACCGTCGCCAATTACTGGAAACCAAGCCGCAGGATCCAGCAGAGGCCAGCGGAGCGCATACTCTTCGCGTAGTCCCTTAACCGTTTGACCCGATGAAGCAAGCGGCGGCAGTTGTTCAGCGGCGATCCCGAGCGTCTCGAACAACTCGCCGTCCCATTCACACGTCTTCTGATCGAAGAGTCCGGTGGCCGAAGCCATCGAGATGCTGGTGGTCACCTCGCCGAACAGTTGGAGAAAAAGATAGTCAGAAAACGAAAGCCATCGGTTTACTTTGCGAAAAAGGTCGCCGCGATTGCTTCTCAGCCATAGCAACTTCGCGGGCCAATAGCTCGGATGAAAGCGCGCGCCGGTGCGTGGGTGAACTTCGCTTTCATCGAATCTCGCACGCAGTTCGGTGACTGCATCAGCAGCGCGGGTGTCGGCCCAGCCGAGCAAGGGCGTTACGACGCGTCCGGCATCATCCACGCCAACCAGGCTATGCCAGAAACACGAGGCGGCAACGTAGTCGATGCGCGAGACGAAGCTTTCGGCGCGCGCGAGGGCGACGTCGATGGCTTGCGCGACAAACTCGACCAGCGCGTCCGCGTTCGCATCCCCTCCTGCGCCTAACTCGTAATGCGAAGGATTCCGAAGCGCCGTTAGTGAGCCTTCAATCTCGTCGCCCCGACCGTCGAACAGAGCGGCGCGCACGCCTGAGGTGCCGATATCGAGGGCGAGCACAATCGTCGTTTCGCGCTCGGTGCGCAAAGACGCGAGCACCGCAAGATCGACTTCCGGCCGGTCTTCGAGAACTGCTTCATCGAGGACGGTACTCATTCCGTTTGGGGGAGAGAACGCGCAAACGAACCCAGCAGTGTCGGTCAATCTACCAGCTTGATTACTGCTTAGGCTTCACGACGTCCTTCGTCTTGTCGACAACTTTGGTCGTCACATGCTTGCCGCGGCGACCAATCCTGGTGCCCACGCGCCTGCCGCGGCGGCCAACCGTCTTGCTTTTGGCGACAACGTTTTCGCCGACGTCTTTGCTCTTCTCGGCGACTGTTTTGCTTTTGTCGACGACCTTGTCGGAAGTGTTAACGACCGCGCGCCTGATTCGGCGGCGGCGATGGCGCCGGCGTCGATGCGTTACCCTGGCCTGCGTGTTGGCTTGAGCGCTCTGATTGGTTTGCTCCACGGCGCGAGCCGATAGCGGCCCAATAATACAAATCGCCAGACAGACTGCGAAGAGCAATCCAAAGAGCACAAAGAAAACTTTCTTCATGTGGTCCCCTCGATCCTTTGAAATGTGCGGAGAATTCTGAGCGTTAAGCATCTCATACCGCCTCGCGATTAGTCCAGCATTTACGGAGCGCAGCCGTAGGAGCGCACGCATCTTTGCCTGCGTAGTCTGAAATCATTTCGTGGTAATCAGCGCCGTCGAAGTTATAATGTAGCGCCCAGCGCACGCGGCGCGGGCAGGATACCCGCGGACCGCACGCAGGATGCGTGCGCTCCTGAAGAATAAGATGCAAGCGCAAACTCTCAACTGTCCAAACTGTGGCGCGGCGATTTCTTCCGACTCGCCGCAATGCCGTTACTGCGAATCAAAGCTGGCGACGGTCGCCTGCCCTTCGTGCTTTGGGATGATGTTCATTGGGAGCAAGTTCTGTCCGCATTGCGGCGCAGCGCCGGCCGAAAGCAAGTCCGCGCCACTGTCAGTTCTGAAGTGTCCGCGCTGCAGGATCGACATGGCTTCGGTCACCGTTGGCGCGGAACCCATGCGCGAGTGCGAGCGCTGCGGCGGTCTTTGGGTGGAGGTCGCGGCGTTTGAAAAGATTTGCGCGAACAAAGAAGAACAATCAGCCGTGTTGGGCGGGGCCTCGTCTGCGCCGCCGCATCATCTGACACTGAACCCCGACCCGGACAATATCCGTTATGCGCCGTGCCCGCAGTGTGGTCAGTTGATGAACCGGATCAACTTTGCGCATTGCTCCGGCGTGATCGTCGATGTTTGCAAGGGCCACGGCACCTGGTTCGATCGCGACGAGCTGCGCGAGATTGTCGAATTCATACGCGGTGGCGGCCTGGAAGTCTCCCGCCAGAAAGAGAGGCACGAGATTGAATTCGAGCGCCAGCAACTCCAAAGGGATCGACTCGTGGCGGCCAGCCTCGCCGACGCGCACGGCTTTTCCTATACCGACGAAGATCGCCTCGGCGGACTCTCGGCGGCAAGTGGGTTGTTGAAGTTTTTGATTGAGTGACCCCAAAGGCAGAACCCGGAGCGGTAGCGACGGGATGCTATCACTCAGGTCGAATTTGGGATCCCGTCGCTACCGCTCCGGGTTCTGTAACGACCGCTTGCTCACTTCAAAATCAAATGTTTCTAGCCCGTCGCCCTTCTCAAAGCGAACTCGAAGAGTTCATCGCTCGATCGCGAGACCTACCTCTTTCATACAACCCAATTGGAATCGCGAAAGAATCTCCACGCGGATTCAAAGTCGATGAGGCGAGTGGCACAATCGGGCACGGCCAGCAGGATTTCGAGCGGGCAAAGCTCGCGCTCGCCCAGTGGCGACACTTTGATTTCGGCTGGGTCGAGCTTTTCCCTCGCGGCGCAGCCATCGAACCGGGAAGTGTCGTCGCCATCCTGGTTCATCATCTGGGATTCTGGTCGCTGAATGGATGTCGGGTCGTTTACACCTTAGGCGATCGGCGGACGGGCGCGAGTTTTGGCTTTGCTTATGGGACGTTAAGCAACCACGCCGAATTGGGCGAAGAAATTTTTGAAGTGTCGCTCTTGCCGGAAACTGAAGAAATAGTTTACAGAATTCGGGCGGTATCGAAGGCCCGGGCGACGATGGCACGGATTGGTTATCCGTTTACGCGCATGCTTCAGGCGCGATTCCGCCGGGATTCAATAATTGCGATGCGACGCGCGATCTAATATTTGGATTCACGATTTTCTCTGTGTGACCTCTGTGATTCTCCGTGTCTCTGTGGTAAACGATCGCTCTTCACCACAGAGACACAGAGATCGCACAGAGAACCACAGAGAAGATTTACTAACCCGGGAGAGGGAATGAAGAGTTTCTCATCAGGGTTCGTCGTCTTGACCCTTTTCAGGATCACTCCGCCGATAGATGTCATAGTTATTCAGACTCTCAACCTGCTCGAAGTCCTGCTCCAGCAATTCGATCAAGTGATCCCGGTTCTCGACCGGATCTTCTTCGAGTTGCAGATCCTGTTTGACGATCACCCAGCGGATATTTTTGTCGCGGCAGAGTTTGGCGATCTCTTCGGGGCTGTACGGATTTGTGGTGTGATCGAAGAGCAAAACCGGAAAGCGCGGGCGCCGGCCCGTCGTGTAATAGAAAAGATCCTCGCCGGGAATCAACACCAAACCATCGTCGCGCGGAATATTCGTTTCAGAGTAGCGCACCAACTCTTCGAAGTCCGGCAACCAAGGGCCGCGCACGGAAAGCCCGTTCAACTGCGGCAGTGTCGATCGCTTCATCTCGCCGTCGGTGAGGTTTGCATAGTCGAGCCGTTCGTGAGAGCGGACATAGAACGCGCCGGAGATTAGCAGCGACGCAACGACCACGATGGTCAACGGGATCGTCGTCCACAGCGAGGATGACTTCGAATGCGAAGCGAGTCCGGCGATCGCGCTCGCGAACAGGATCATGAAGAGCGGCCAGACCGCGTAAGTCGATCCCCAAAGCTGTTGCGACATGAAGTTTCCGTTCACCGCGGCTATGAGAATGAAAGGCAGAACCAGCGCAATGCCGGTTCGTCGTCTGATCGATGCGACCGCGATAACGAACGCGACAATCAAGAGCACCGGCCAGATTCCGATTAGTCGATCAGCCCGCTCGGACGCGTCTTGATCGCGAAGTAGATAGATTGCCGGCCACGCGAAAGGCACGGACATCAAGACCGCGGACACGAGCGCCAGCACGCGTTGGCCGCGGCGTCTGAACCATAAAAGGATCGCTCCGGCGGCGAAGAGCGCGAGCCACAAAAGCAGAATCTTGCCCTGATAAATCGCGAGCATCTCTCCGCGTGCAGGCGTCCGGCGCGCCGCTGCAAACTCTATCGTCCAGTGCCAGTAGTGTTTCAGTCCGGCGGAAAAATGAATCAGCAAGAGCGCCATCGAGAGTCCGGCAATCGCGCCCCCGAGCGCGAACACATATCGTCGCACCGGCCGCCTTCGGAATATCTCAATCGTCATCAACGCCGCGAGCCCGAGTCCGGCACTCGCGAAGAATGCCAGCCCGGTGTTCTGCTTGACGAAAAGTGGAATTACTAGCGTTGCCCCGGCGAGAAACGCGCGCCATGAAGCAGCGGGCTGGCGATCGAGTTGTTGCAGCAGGAGCACGCTCAGAAGGATCGCAAGCGTGCAGTCCGGGTCGTAGAAAGGATGCGGGAAGATGCAATAGATTCCCAGCACGGCAAGCGGCAAACTCAAAAGGAACGCAATTAAACGAACGTGAGCCAGCGTGTCGCGTAAGACGTTAAGCAGAATGCGCCACGTCATCACGGTTGCCAGTCCGCCCACCGCTGCGCAATAAGCCGTCGTATGCCAGAAGACGCGTCCGGCGAGCTTGATGATCGCCGCCTGAACAAGAAACGTCAGCGGCGCATGCGGGAAGGGAAAGTCGCGATAGGGAAAGTCGCCGAGCGAGATGCGGTAAGAGCTGTCAAGCACGTAGCTCAAATCCCAAAGGACGCCCAGTCTTGAATTCTGCCAGACGATAACCGCGGCCGTTGCTGAGAAAAGAAACAGGGCCGCAATCCAATCCGACCAAAGCCGGCGGCTTGAGTTAGCGAGCGGGTCAGCCATTTCGCCTGGATTCATTTCAGAAGGCCTGGTTCACCCGGCGAAAGGCCCGCGTCGATTCCCAGATACGGACGGTTCGCCGAGCGGATTGTTCCGCGCTGGCTGGGCCCGAGAGTTGCTGCCGTCGAACGTCGATCATCACAAAATCTCTTTTACAGCGTGCGCCACATATTCGATCTGCTCGCGAGTCAGCTCGGGATACATTGGCAGCGAGATTATCTCATCGGCAACTTGCTCTGTGATCGGCAGCGATACTTCGCCGTAGCCTTGTTTCAGGTAAGCCGGCTGTCGATGGATGGGCAGCGGATAGTGTATGCCCGCGTCAATGCCTTGCGATTTCAAGTGCGCCAGCATCGCGTCGCGCCGGCGAACGCGAATCACGTAGAGATGGTACACGTGACGAACATTGGGCGCCTCGTAAGGCGTGACCACATCGGCGCCGGCCAGCAGTTCGTTGTAAGCGCGAGCGTGCCTGCGTCGCGCCTCAGTCCATTCTTTCAGGTGTGGAAGCTTTGCTCCGAGAATTGCTGCTTGCAGCGAATCAATCCGCTCACCAAAGCCGAACACTTCATGCTCATATTTCGTCTTGCTGCCATGGTCACGTAGCTGGCGTATCTTTGCCAACAGCGCTTCATCGTTGCTGGTCACTGCTCCCGCGTCGCCATAAGCGCCGAGATTCTTTCCCGGATAAAAGCTGAAGCCGGCCACGTCTCCGATGCTGCCGCACCGCTTTCCTTCGTATTCAGCCAGATGAGCCTGCGCGGCGTCCTCGATCAGCCAAAGGTGATGACGGGTGGCAATCTCGCGCAACGGTTTCAATTCGGCAGGCTGACCATACAGATGCACCGGCATCAGAACTTTCGTGCGCGGCGTGATGGCGGCTTCGACTTTGTTTGGGTCGAGGTTGTAGGTGCGCGGGTCGATGTCTGCAAATACGGGCGTTGCGCCGGCGCGAATAATGGCTTCAACGGTAGCAATGAAGGTGTGCGAGGACGTGATTACTTCGTCACCCGGTTCCACGCCCAACGCCAGCAAAGCCAGTAGCAATGCCGCAGTGCCGGAACCGACGCCGACTGCGCCTTGCGCGCCAACGGCCGCAGCAAATGCCTGCTCGAAATCAGACACTTCCGGGCCGAGAATAAAACTCGTGTTGTCGATAACACGTTTGATGGCCGCGTCGATTTCCGATTTGTTGGCAGCGTACTGGGCTTTGAGATCGACCAGAGGTATGCGGATGGTTCACTCTCCTTGACCGGCAATTCTCTCCGCGCTGTAGACAGTTAGTTCGCTGATGTCCTTGATAATTCGCGCGGGATTGCCGACGACGACTTTGCCATCGGGCACGTCGCAAACCACGACGGCACCGGCGCCCACCAACGCGTTGCGTCCAATAATCACGCCCGGCAAGAGCGTTGCGTTGGCGCCAACCCTGGCGCCGGGCATCAGGTGCGGACTTTTCAGGGCCTTGACGTCGTTGCTGGGCGGGTACAAATCGTTAGTGAAGACCGCGCCGGGACCGACCCAGGCGTCATCTTCCAGAATTGAGTATTCAGGAATGAACACGTGGGAATGGATGCGAACGCGATTGCCTATCTTTACGTGATGCTCGATGTTTGAGTGTGTGCCGATGCTAACGTCGTCGCCGATCTCGTTGCACTCTCTGATCATGACGGCGTGGCCCGTCTGAAAATTCGCGCCGATGTGATTGCCGGCATAGATAACCGTATGCGAGCGGATGATCGCGTTCGGGCCGATTGAGGTCGCCATTTCTCCCGGCCCGGTTTCGCGCGGCGCGGCGCCGATGATTACAAAATCATCAATGCGATGATTCGCGCCGAAGCGTACGTTTGGATGAATTATGCAGGTGGTGGCCATCTGTTCTCGCCGTGCAAATTTACGCTCTCGCCGCCAGAGCTTACCGAAAGATTCAGCCTTCTATCCGCGGCAGCTCCAACTTTTTCCATTGGGATACTACAAAGCAGGCTGACCATTTTCGCTGGAATCTGTTGATGAGCGCTTCGCTCGTGAGCAGCACGGGAGTGTACCAGCGTTTCAGTTTCAACGGAATCCGGAAGATCATCGAATTAAGCACGAGCAAATATGCCAGGTTTCCCAGGTATTCTTCTTTGTCAAAACTGAACGCCGCCGAAAATTCTTGCTTCAAACTTTCCAAATCAATCGAGGCTTCGTTCGACGCGAACAGATCGTCGTGCTTGTACCAAAACGATCGCACCCGGTCGGGTATCGACCCCTGATGAGGTTCGGCGAAGCATAACCGGCCGCCCGGTTTTAGGATTCGGTGAATCTCGCGCAACGCTTCGCTGAGATGCGGGTGAAGGTGGTGCAACCCGCCAACCACGGCGACACAATCAAACGAATCGCTGGCCAAACCAGAGCTAAGAATCGAGCCGCACTTTGCGTCGCTTCCCGGCCAGCGCCGCCGAAAGGAATCGATCTCGTCGGTTGAGATATCCAGGCCCGTCACCCTTGCGCCTTTCGACAGCAGGAACTCCGTCGTCTGTCCGCTACCGCACATCGCCTCCAGAACGTCGAGCCCGCGCAGATCAATTCCTTCAAACATGGGCTCGTTGATGAATTGCTCGCGATATTGCCGGCTGCAGGCATCACCGTAGTGTGACTCGTACTCTGAGCCAATCCGGTCGTAATGAAGTTTCTGTAGTTGTTCGACAGTCACAGATTGAACGATTGGGTAATTCAAACCAACCAGCCTTCGGGATTCAATTGTCTTGCGGCTTTCGAATCCAGGAAAAGATACTTCAGGGTTTGAGAGGTTAGCTGAGAGCGCGAAATGACGTCAAGTGAGCGCGAAACGGCTGCTGGCGGAAAACCCTGCTTTGCGTCTCGCGCTAAGCCCTTCGCGATTTCCAACAGCAAAATATTTCGGTGAGATCTATTTGGTGGAGCCGAGGGGGATCGAACCCCTGACCTCATGACTGCCAGTCATGCGCTCTCCCAGCTGAGCTACGGCCCCGTTTGGTTTTCAGCCAGGTTTCCTGGCTGGTGTCAGTGCAGGCAATGATAGAGGAGAACGATGCTTGATTCAAAGCTGTCAGGTGAGGAGTAGGGTTCTGCCTACTGCCTACTGCCTACTGCTTTACTGCCACCGCCACGTCACGTCATAAACTCTCGCCAGCTCGTCCAGATAAGCCCTTAACACGGTCCAGTCTTTTTGCGCGTCCTTCTTCAGTTTGTTGCGGCGCATGAACTGATCGATCTGCGCCGCGCGATCCAACACTGCCTGCACGTCGCTGGTCGTCGATTTATGGCTGTCGAAGTGATCGTGCAGGGTCTTTGTCTCTTTGTAGAAGTCTTTGACGAAGGCATTAATGTCATCTTCGCGCCGCGTGCCGTCAAAGCGGCTCTTGTCCAGCGCGCTATCGAGACTCTTACGAAACTTGTCTGACTGACTTTCGAGGCGATGAATGATGCCTTCGACTTCTTTGTCGCTGACGCGATAAGGAAGATCCGAAACCGGCGGATTGAAATCCGGTGTTCGCCACTCACCACCCCAGCGCCAAGAAATGTTGTAAGCCGAAGCCAGTTGCTCCAGGTCCGACCGCAGTGTGGCCCAGGCCGTCTGTGTCCGCGCGTCCAGCGGATGCACGGTCATGAACGTATCAATCCGCGCTGCGCGCTGCAGAACCGAATCGACATCGGCGACCGTCGACTTGTGATGATCGAAATGATCGTCGAGCCGTTTTGTATCTTCCTCGAACGCTTTGACGAAGGCGTTGATGTCCTCTTCGCGCCGGGTTCGATCCAGCCGGCTCTTGTTGAGCGCGTTCTTCAGACTTTGTCGAAAACCGCCGGTCTTGTTCTTAATTCGATCCAGCAGCCGCGTGACTTCGCGATCGCTGATGCGGTAAGGCTGTCCCACAACCTGACCGGACGCGTTGGCAGAAAGCGCGGTTAGCATAAATGAAATGGCGCAAGCAAGTAGAATTGTCTTTGTTCGCATGGCGGGTATTCTACCACCGAGGCGGCGCGGGGCAGTACCGACTGAGTCAGGCGAGGCCCAGGCCATTGGATTTTGTGCGCGACCTCGCGCAAAGATCACGCGCGGCGTCCGGCCAGGTTGGAAACTGAAAATCGAATCCCGTTTGCAGCAGTCTAGTGGGGATAACGCGGCGACTCTTGAGGATGAGTTCAGTTTCAGTTCGCAAGACTAACGCGCCGATTTCCAACATCCACTCAGTCGCTGGCAGCCCGAAAGGCATGCCCCACGCGAAGCGCAGCGCGCGCATGAATTCTGCATTGGTCAAAGGATTTGGCGCGGCAAGATTAACGGGCCCCTCGAATTCTTCATGTTCGATCAACCAGAGCACAGCGCGCACAAAATCCTGATCGTGAATCCATGACACGTACTGCTTACCGTCGCCAGACTGTCCGCCGAGGCCGAACCTGACTAATCGCAACAACATATCGAACGGCGAGCCCGGATCGGGATTCATGACAATCGCGGAACGCATCAGAACCTTGCGTGTCAGCGGCGTGGGCGCCTGATTCAGCGCGCGCTCCCATTCCGTCGCGACATCGATGCTGAAGCGCCAGGTGTCCGGCGAATTTGGTTCCGTGCCGCCAATGATTCCAGAAGCTTCGTCGTTCGGCGCGTCAAAGCGATGTGCATAAATCGTGGCCGTGCTCGCTTGCAGCCAGACACGCGGCGGCTTCCAGGCTTGAGTTATCGCGTCGCCGACAACTTTGGTTGATTTCAGGCGCGAGTCCTTGATGACCTGGCGATTGTGATCGTCGTAGCGACAGTTGACGCTTTGCCCCGCGAGATTGATCACCGCATCGGCACTTTCGAATTCCGATACCCAGTCGCCCAGCGTCTCGCCATCCCACTCGACCATTCGCCACGGCGCGTTAGCCGGCTTGCGGCTGAGCACGACAACTTCATGTCCGCGCTGGTGGAATGCGCGAGCGAGAACCGTTCCGACCTGTCCTGATCCGCCGGGGATTACGATCTTCATATTCCTTCACACCTCGATGAACTTATGCTTGTGCCGCGGATCCGGCAGCATGCAGGCTTCATACTTGCCAAAGACTTGATAACGATGGCGGGCCACAAAGTCATAGAGCCAGTTTCGAATCGGCCGTGGGATGATTCTTCCGAAGCGGGCAATATTCCACACGCCACCAATCACTTTTGCGAATTGAAGGAATGCATCTGACTTTGCCAGCAAAGCTTCGTTGGTCTCTCCCTGATTGAGGACGGCGTAGACGGTGTCCAGATCCTGATGGTCAACGCCATGCCGCCTCAGCAACGTGGCGGCAAAACCGCTCTGCAACGAAGCAAAACGAAGCCGGTCATGACGATCTCTTTTCAGCAGAAACTGGACGGCGCGATTGCAAAGACCGCAGACGCCATCGTAGAGAACGATCGGGTTGGAAGTTGACTCATGCACAGCAACACCTCTAGTTTCGCAGCGTGAATGGACCTGGTTCGGAATACTCCGGGTGTTCGGGCTTGTCAAGAGATGTCTTGAACATGTTCAGAATGCTCAGGTGAGTTGGGTCTTAGGGCGGCCTTGGCTCTGCTCAGCAAACAAAATGACGGAGGCGGGAATCACCGAGTTCCCGCCTCCGTCGAATTAGTTGCGTTGCCGTTACGGCTTTCGCCTATCGGGCCCTAATTAGTAGCCTCTCAGGCCATCGGCGTAACCGTTCTCAAACGCCATCTGGAAATAGCGGCGATAGAGTTCGCGGTCGCCGAATCTTGAGTTGTAATCCTTTGTCGCGTTCCGATACGAACTGTTGTTTCGAAAATCGCTGCCATAGCCGCGATTCCGGTTGCGATCGTTACGGCCTTGTTTGGCGCCTTCGTTGTATCCGGCGTTCAATGCCGTCTGGCGAAGCTCGTAATTGCCGCCCCAGTTGGGATAACCATCACCGCCACGCCGGCGGCCCCGCCGACCTTGATCGCGCCCCCACTGATCCTGCTGGTTGCGACCGGGATTCCACTGATCGTTCTGGTCACGACGCGCTCGATCCTGCTGATCGCGGCGAAGCTGCTCCGCTTGTTGTCGCCGGTATTGCTCGTCCTGTTGGCGACGATAACGATCACTCTGATAAGGATCTCGTGACTGAGCCGCCGTGATTGACGAAATACCAAGAATTAGCGAGAACGCGATAATCGCGGTCCCGGCGATGTTTTTGAAGTAATTTGATTTCATGTCCACACCCTCCGCCGAGAGACATGGCAATGAGCGTGCCGTTGGCCGCTAATTGATTCCGAGAGGTAATTTATGTTCGTTATCCGGCCCAGGACCGATGTTCTTATGCCATATCGTGTCCGGTTAGACGACATCGGTTGAGCGAATATATAGCGGGCCAAACGCGATTATTGCTTGACGATTTGAGCCGAGGCCATTAGTCTTTGTGGCGAGTTCGAGTTGAAGAAATGATTAGTCACAGCCAACATCGCTACTACGGTCCGCTCTCCGCTCAGGAGGGACGGTCGGGCGATGGGCTGTCGCGAGTGACGAGCTAGCACTCCGCAGACAAGTTTCCAGTAACCGGCCATCGGTCCTTCCAATCGCGAAGGATCGGTGGCCGGTTTATTTTTTTGGAGTGCGCTGACTTGTCGCCGCACGCCAAAGAGGGAGCGCCTAATATGGCCGCAGAAACAAAACAACCGCTGCTTTCCGACCACGTTGACATGCGCCCGGTCGCTCTCGATGCAGATGAAGTCCCTGCGGATCGAAATGCGATTGTGCAGCTCGATCCCGATCATCCGGGCTTTCGCGACCGCGAATATCGGAAGCGTCGAAATCAAATCGCGGAAATCGCAATGAAGTATCATCCCCGCGATCCAATCCCTGATGCTCCTTACACACCTGAGGAGCACCAGGTTTGGAAAACGATCTGGGAGGCGCTCGGGCCGGCCCATCAGCAGCACGCCTGCGCGGAATATCTGGCGTCGCTGCGGCATTTGAGTTTCGATCCGGATCGCATTCCGCAGTTGCGCGAGGTGAACGAGAAGGTGCAGGCAATCAGCGGCTTCCGTCTTGAGCCCGTGGCGGGTCTGGTCCAACCGCGCGTGTTTCTCGAGAATCTGGCGAACGGCGTGTTTCTTTGCACCCAGTACATTCGTCATCATTCGACGCCGCTCTACACTCCTGAGCCGGATGTGGTCCATGAGATCGTCGGCCATGGAGTGACTTTGGCGAGCGAGCGTCTGGCCGAACTCAGTCGTTTATTCGGCGAAGCCGTTAAGCGCACGGCGGGGCAAGACGCTCTCGATCGTTTGTCGCGCGTCTATTGGTTCACGATCGAGTTTGGAGCGCTGCGTGAAGGCGAGTCGGTAAAGGCTTACGGCACTGGACTGCTGTCATCGGCCGGCGAGATGGAAGAGATGTGCGACGCTGAGCTGCGGCCACTCGATCTCGAAGCCGCGTCGCGACAGCAGTACGACCCGACACACTTTCAGCCAATCCTGTTCTGCGCGGAGTCGTTTGAGGCGATGTATCAAACGCTGCGGGAATATCTGGTGAAGTGGTAGTGGGCAGTGAGCAGTGAGCAGTAAGCAGTGAGCAGTAAGCAGTAAGCAGTAAAAACAACCGAGTGTTTCCTGGGTCGTAAGCCTAACGTTAGGGTTTGCGTCAATGAGGCGTTTCAACTGCTCACTGCCCACTCTGGTTCCTTGACACCCTTTTCGGGCTGCGCCTATAGTTTGCGTGCTACTTTTCACACGCGAACATGACACCCAAGAATTATTATTATTGGTGCGCCTGTACGTTTGCTTCTCTCGCGGGAGGAGCGACTGGGCGAGACTTGCGCGCGCGTGAACTTGATCTATTGTAAAGAACGCCGCAAAAAGTTTGGAAAGCCGGTCGCGACTCCGCAAAGGTCGCGGCCGGTTTTGTTTTAGAATCATGATCGAAACAGCAGAAGTCATCGAGACAGTTCATCAGCGAGATGAGCGAGATCGCTTTGCTGATCTTGAATCACAGATTGGCAACACGCCTTTGCTGCGTCCGCGGAACATTGCCCGCGACTTGCCGGCCGGCGTCCAGTTGTTTGTGAAGGCCGAACACCTGAATCCCGGCGGCTCGGTAAAAGATCGCGCCGCGCTGCGGATGATTCTCGAAGGCGAACGTAGCGGCCGTCTGTATCCCGGCAAGACGATTTTGGATGCCACTAGCGGGAACACCGGCATCGCCTATGCCATGCTGGGCGCCGGGCGCCGTTATCCGGTGACGCTTTGCCTGCCAAAAAACGCCAGCGAGGAACGAAAGCAGATTCTGCGGATTTACGGAGCGAAAATAATCGAGACTGATCCGCTGCAAGGCACTGACGGTGCTCAACTGCTGGCGCGCGAGATGGCCGAACGCGAGCCGCATAAGTATTTTTATCCCGATCAATATAACAACGACGCTAATTGGCGAGCACACTATGACGGCACGGGCCGCGAAATCTGGGAGCAAACGGAAGGGCGGGTAACCCACTTTCTCAGCGGGTTGGGAACCTGCGGAACGTTTGTCGGAGTCTCGCGCAGATTGAAAGAATACAAGCCCGAGGTTCGCGCGATTTCGATGGAGCCGGACTCGCCGATTCACGGACTCGAAGGGCTGAAACACTTGCCGACTTCCCGAATGCCCGGCATTTTTGATCCAAAGTTAGCTGATGAAAAGGTCGAGGTGGTAACCGAACACGCGCAGGCGATGGCCAGGCGGCTGGCCCGCGAAGAAGGCTTGTTCGTTGGCGTAAGCTCGGGCGCGAACGTGGTTGCCGCCGTCGCGTTGGCGCGCAAACTACTGCCGAACTCCGTAGTGGTAACGATTCTTTGCGATGGCGGCGAGCGATACATGAGCGAACGCTTTTGGGCTGAGGACAAAAACGGCTAAAGTAAAAGCATGGCTGGCGACAAGGACAAGCTGGATATCACCACGCAACTGGTTCACGCCGGGGAAAGAGGCGCGCCACCTTCCGGTCAGCCGACTTCTACTCCGATCTATGCCAGCGCGACTTACACCTACGACTCGATGGCGGAAATCGACAAAGTCTTCGCGGGTGAAAAAGCGGGCTACATCTATACGCGTTACGGCAACCCGACGGTTACCGCGCTGGAAGCTGCGATTCGCACAATTGAGGGCGGCGCCACTGCTTGCGCATATTCGTCCGGGATGGCGGCCCTTCACGCGGCTCTGTTCGCCTGTGAGTTGACGCCCGGCGCAACCGTGCTCGCCTCGCAGGATCTTTATGGCGCGACCACGAGCCTGCTGCAAACTATTTTTGGATCGCTGGGAATCAAGACCGTGACGGCGGATTTCAGCGACCTGGTTCTGCTTCGAGAAAAAGCCGGTGAAGTTCGTCCGCGCGTGATGATTGCCGAGACGATTTCGAATCCACTCCTCAAGGTTTGCGATATCGATGCCTGCGCTGAGATCGCGCACTCGGTCGGTGCACGACTGATCGTTGACAACACGTTTGCGTCGCCTTATCTCTGTCAGCCGTTGAAGCACGGTGCTGATATTGTCGTGCACAGTGCGACGAAATACTTGTGTGGGCATGCCGACGCGATGGGCGGAATCGCGATTTCGCGCGACGAAACCGACAGCCCGGCTTTGATTGGCGTGATGAAACTTGTCGGGGGCGTTTTGAGTCCGTGGGAAGCGCATGCAATCTTGCGCGGCCTGAAGACGCTCGCGGTGCGCATGGATCGCCACTGTGAAAATGCACGCGCGTTGGTCAAACGCCTCAGAGAGAATCCGCGGATCAGTCGCGTCTATTATCCGGGCGGAGCAACATCGAAGCGCGTTCTGCGCGAGCCGCACGCGGGCGCTTTGGTCTCGATCGAACTCAAAGACAACTCACGCGCAGCGGCTTTCCGTTTCATGGATGCGTTGCAGCTTTGCGTGCGCTCGACGAGTCTCGGCGATGTTTTTACCAGCGCGCTGCATCCGGCGACCGCTTCGCATCGGGATCTGTCGCTCGCGCGTCGCAAGGAATTGGGTATCAGCGACGGGCTGGTTCGGATCTCAGTCGGCATTGAGAGCGTAAGCGACATCATCGCGGACATCGAGCAGGCGTTGGCGGTCGTGTCAGAACCGGGAGCGGTAGCGACCGGATCATAGAATCACGTTGAGTGTAGGATCCCCTCGCTACCGCTCGGGGTTCTGACACGAGAAAAGGACATTGATCAAACTTACTGAGCAGCATCTGACCGAAATCCGCCAACACGGCGAGCGCGACTATCCTTATGAATGTTGCGGGCTGCTGATTGGAAGATTCGAAGACGGCCGCAAAGTCGTGATCGAAACTTATCCGATTTCGAACGCGCGTGAAGAGGAAGCCAAGCGCAACCGGTTTTTGATTCGGCCCGACGAATTGATGCGCGGCGAGAAACGCGCGCGTGAGCAAGCGCTGGACGTCGTCGGCTTTTATCATTCGCATCCGGACGATCGTCCGGTGCCGTCACAATACGATCTGGAGCAAGCCTGGCCGACTTATTCGTACATCGTGGTTGCGGTCACTAAAGGCAGCGCCGATGGTTTGCGTTCATGGGAGATGGAACCGGATCGATCACGATTCAACGAAGAAGAAGTATCAATGACCAGTGTCAGAAGCCCGACCGTAAGGGAGGGCAACGCCAGCTAAACGAGCCCTTGCTGACGCGCGGGCTTCTGACGCGGAAAAGGAACTACTATGTCAGTAACTATCGCCATCCCAACCGCCCTGCGCCAGTTCGCCGGCGGGCAATCCGAAGTCAAAGTCGAAGCCGCGACTGCCGGAGAGGCTTTGAATCTCCTTACCGCGTCTTACGCTGAGTTGCGCCGGCACCTCTTTAACGATCAAGACGCACTCCGCAATTTCATCAACGTGTATCTCAACGACGAAGACATACGCCACCGAAACGGACCCGACACGCCAGTGAAAGATGGCGACACGATTCTGATCGTGCCTTCGATTGCCGGCGGCGCTGTAGCGCAAGTTGATAACTTGCAGGCCGACAGTACTGAGAGCGACCAGGCGACGCAAGCTGACAGCTTGCGCTACAACGAGCTGCTCCCGATGCTCTCAAACGAAGAGATCGGGCGCTACAGCCGTCACGTGATCATCCCCGAAGTTGGCATGACTGGTCAGCGAAAGTTGAAAGCTGCCAGCGTGTTGATGATTGGCACCGGCGGTTTGGGCGCGCCACTGGGAATGTATCTGGCCGCGGCCGGCGTGGGAAGACTTGGCTTGGTTGATTTCGACGTAGTCGATGTTTCGAACTTGCAGCGACAAATCATTCACGGCACTCGCGACGTGGGCCGCCCGAAAATAGCTTCGGCGCGAGATCGTCTGGAAGACATCAATCCACACGTCGAGATCGAAACTCACGAAACCAGGCTGACCAGCGCGAACGCGCTCCAACTTTTCCGTAACTATGATGTGATTGTTGACGGCACTGACAACTTTCCGACGCGCTATCTGGTGAACGACGCCTGCGTGCTCACCGGCAAACCCAACGTCTACGGTTCGATCTTTCGTTTCGAGGGACAGGCGAGCGTTTTCTGGGCCGAGCGCGGCGCGTGTTACCGCTGCCTGTATTCCGAGCCGCCGCCGCCGGGGTTGGTGCCGTCATGCGCCGAAGGCGGCGTGCTCGGCGTGTTGCCCGGAATCATCGGCGCGATTCAAGCGACCGAGGCGCTCAAGATCATTCTCGGCGCGCCCGACATCATGGTTAACCGTCTGCTGCTGTTCGACGCGTGGCGGATGCGCTTTCGCGAGCTGAAGCTGCGCAAGAATCCCGATTGCCCGTTGTGCGGCGACAATCCGACCATCAAAGAGCTGATCGATTACGAAGAGTTCTGCGGCATCACCCCACAACCAGTGGAAACCGGAAACAAGTTGGAAGAGATCACGGCTACTGAACTGAAACAGCGACTCGACCACGGCGACGACATTCAAATCATCGACGTGCGCGAACCGCATGAATACGAAATCGCTTTGATTCCCGGCTCGCGCCTGATTCCTTTGGGTCAGGTGCTCGATCGCGTCAGCGAGATCGATGCCGGACGCGAAACCGTCGTGCACTGCAAGATGGGTGGCCGCAGCGCGAAAGCGATCGAGACGTTGCAGCGCGCGGGGTTCACCGGCCGGCTGACTAATTTGCAGGGCGGCATCACGGCCTGGTCCAACGAAGTCGATCCAAGCGTGCCGAAGTATTAGTCCGCTTGCAAATTCTCTTACCTATCGGTGAGGAATCATAGTGTGTAGAATAGCGCCGCATGATTCTCCCCGGTATCCTCATTATTTTGTGCTTGCTGAGTAGCGGAGCTGTTAATTCCCAGCCAGAGCCGCAATTCTTCACGGAGCGAACCCTCACTTTGGTCGCGAGCGCCGCGTCAATAGTGAGCTTCTTTCTAACTATTTTTGTGTTGTATGATACGAGAAGACTTCGAAGCTTCTATAAATTTAGAGGAGGAGGTCCGACACTCGTAAAAGAGTTGAGAGGTTGTTCGCAAAGGATTTCCGAATTTCTTAATGAGTATGACGAGTTCATTCCTCAACTTTCTGAAGAGCTGGCGCGTTCCATCGCAAAGCTCGATTCCTTGGAGAGAAAGCTCAGAGGACCCGCTAAGGTCTCCGCAAGAAGATTGCGGAGGCGAATCAGTAACTATAAAGCCGATGCGGGAAGTGAGGCTGAAGTTCGTGAGATCTATCTCGAAATGGTCAAAGTCGTAGAAGAAATCAAAGGCTATCAAAGAGACTTGGACTGGGAGAGGTAAATATGCCCATCGAAAAAAATAAATGGATCGACGCCGCTGGAAAGCTGTTGCAGCTGACGCAGGATGAAAAGTTGGAATGGCAGCCCCGCGATCCGCCAGCGTATCTCAACCTCGAACCCGACCGCAAGCGGGTGGAAGTTGTATATGAGGCGAAATACAAGGATAGGAAGCTAAGGCTCTATCAGTTTTCGTACAAAGTGGAACAGCCAAGGACTTCCCTCAGTGCTTTCAAGGACCTCGCCACTTATGTAAACCCGCCCGTTTATCCGTATTGGACGCGAAAGACAGTGCTTGAATTACTGGATCATAGCGGGTTCGGTGCTTGGACTTTTCCCGAAACAGAAGTTTTGGATGACCTGGCCGCCGCCGTACGATATCAAGCGGCTGGAGTCAAAGAATTCCTTGACGAGATTCTGGCCGTTGCTAGCTAGCTATTCCTAGAGTCGAACGCTCACGCTTCAAAGCCCGTAGCCTTTGCCGCAAAGGGGAGTCCGGCTGCCCAGCCCGCAGCTCTTCAACCTCTCGGTTCCGCCGCTCGATGTCGGCGTCTACTTCGGCTTGGTGATCGTAATAATATGAAAGTGCGGCGTGAATCTGAGCCATTGACAGATGGGAATGCTGACGATGCATTTCCTCCGGACTCCAACCATGGGCCAACTTGTCGAGCACAAGTTCAACAACTTTAGTGTTCGCCCCAGTAATCCAGGGAATGCCCTTCTCGTCTATCTCGATCAGTGAATTGAGCACAGCGACCATGGTTAACTCCTCGGTCTCATAAGTTACCACGAGTTGCGGCACAGACTTAAGTCTTTTCCCAATTAATCATTGCGCTGGCGCCTCGATCTGTTCGCTTGACCGCTGCGTGTCAACGTTCTCGGTGTTATGATTAGGCCCGCCAAATCCCTCGTGAGGTAAACCGACCTGTGATTGAAGAGAAAGAACTTGCTGAAGTGAACGAGACTGAAGAGCTCCCGCACAAGTGGGTCTATTTATTTGAAGAAGGCAGCGGCGACAACAAATCGTTGTTTGGCGGCAAAGGCGCCGGCCTCTGCGAGATGACCCAGGCCGGATTGCCGGTGCCGCCCGGATTGATTGTGACGACCGAAGCCTGCAATGCCTTCTATGCAAACGGCAAGCAGTTTCCCGAAGGCATGTGGGAACAAGTAACCGAGGCCCTCCACGAACTCGAAGAGAAAGTCGGCAAGCGTTTCGGCGATGCGAAGAGCCCTCTGCTGGTGTCGGTCCGATCGGGCGCGGCATTTTCGATGCCGGGAATGATGGACACGGTCCTGAATCTCGGCCTCAACGAAGAGACGGTGCAGGGATTGGCGGAGCAAACCGGCGATCTGCGTTTCGCCTTGGATGCTTACCGTCGCTTCGCCTCGCTGTTCGGCGAGATCGTAATCGGAGTGGCGCATTCAAAGTTCGAGCGCGTGATGGATCGCTTCAAAGCGCAAACTACTGGAGGCCTTGATACCGATCTGAAACCCGAAGAGCTGCGCGGAATCATTAAGGCGGAAAAGGAAATCATTCTGGCGGAACAGCACACCATTCCCGACGACCCTTATGAACAACTGCGCGTAGCGATCGCAGCCGTGTTCAATTCCTGGATGGGCCGGCGTGCGGTTGATTACCGCCGCATCAATCGCATCCCCGACGATCTCGGCACCGCCGTCAGCGTGCAGGCCATGGTCTTTGGCAACATGGGCGCGAACAGCGGCACCGGTGTCGCGTTCACACGTAATCCATCGACCGGAAAGAAAGAGTTGTACGGCGAATATCTTTTGAACGCGCAAGGCGAAGACGTCGTCGCCGGCACTCGCACGCCGAATCCGATCAGCCAGCTCAAGAAAGAATTGCCAAAGGTGTATCAGGAGTTCAACTCGATCACGCAACTGCTGGAAAAGCATTATCACGACATGCAGGACTGCGAGTTTACGATCGAGCGCGGCAAGCTCTGGATGTTGCAAACGCGCACCGGCAAACGCACCGGCGCGGCAGCCGTGCGCGTCGCCGTCGATATGGCCGGCGAGAAGCTGATCGATCGCGCGACCGCAGTCCAGCGCGTCACGCCTGATCAACTCGATCAGTTACTGCATCCGACCGTCGATCCGAAGACCGACGCGCGGGTACTCGCTACGGGTTTGCCGGCGAGTCCGGGCGCCGCGCAAGGCACGGTCGTATTCAGTCCAGACGAGGCGGAAGAATTAGCCAAAGAAGGCGCGCAAGTAGTGTTGGTGCGAGTGGAAACCAGTCCGGACGATTTTCATGGCATGGTCGCCGCGCAGGCGATCGTTACCGCGCGCGGCGGCATGACCAGTCACGCGGCGGTGGTCGCGCGGGGCATGGGCAAGACTTGCGTCAGCGGCGCGACGGCTTTGGAAGTTGATTACAGCCAGCAACAGTTCAGCGTGAATGGCGAAGTCGTTACCAAAGGCGAGTGGATCACTGTCGATGGATCTACCGGTCGAGTCTTTCTCGGTAAGGTGCCGACGATGCAGCCTACGCTGGGTCCTGATTTTTACGAATTGATGAAGTGGGCCGACGAATTCCGCCGGCTGCGGGTGCGCGCGAATGCGGACACGCCGCATGACGCGCGCGTAGCGCGATCGATGGGCGCCGAAGGCATCGGCCTCTGCCGCACCGAACACATGTTCTTTGGCGACAAACGACTCGCCTGCATGCGCGAGATGATTCTGGCCGACGGCACGGGCGCGCGCGAAAAAGCTCTGGACAAACTTCTGCCGCTGCAGCGCGGCGATTTCGTCGGCATCTTTCGCGAGATGGCTGGATTTCCCGTGACGATTCGTCTGCTCGATCCGCCGCTGCATGAGTTCCTGCCAAATGTTGACGAGCTTTTGGGTGAACTTTCGGAACTGAAGATGGCTTTGCAACAGGCGAAGACGCTCGCCGACATGGATCACCTTTTGGACGAGATCGACGAGAAGCGCCAGTTGCTGCATCACGTCAACAAAATCCGCGAAGCAAATCCGATGCTCGGCTTCCGCGGGTGTCGGCTTGGTCTGCTGTTCCCCGAAGTCACGCGCATGCAGTGCCGCGCGATCTTTGAGGCTGCAATCCAGGTCAAAGGCGAGCGGAAGCAGGTGACTCTAGAGATCATGGTGCCGCTCGTTTCCGTCAGCGAAGAGCTGGCGCAGCAATCCGAGGTAATTCACGAAGTGGCGCAGCAGGTGATGGGTGAGCATGGCATGAAGTTCGAATATGAAGTGGGCACGATGATCGAATTACCGCGCGCATGTCTGACTGCCGACAAGATCGCCCAGCACGCTTCATTCTTTTCCTTCGGCACAAACGATCTCACGCAAACCACCTTCGGCTTGAGCCGCGACGACTCTGGCCGGTTCCTGCCCACCTACGTCGATCGCAAGATTCTCGCCGACGATCCCTTCCAGGTGCTCGATCGCGAAGGCGTGGGCGAACTGGTGCGCATCGGCGCCGAGCGCGGCCGCAGCGTAAAGCCGAATCTCAAAGTTGGGATCTGCGGTGAGCATGGCGGCGACCCGCAGTCAATTTCTTTCTGTAACGAGATCGGATTGAACTACGTGAGCTGCTCGCCATATCGGGTGCCGGTCGCGCGCCTCGCGGCGGCGCAGGCAACGCTGGAAGAGAGAGCAAAGGCCGCGGCTGAAGCTGCTGCGGTGTCCGCCGCAGACGAAGATGCGAAGGCTCGCGAGGCGGTTGGGGCTTCGCAGCTTTAAACAAGACCCAGAATCATTCTTAGTTCTTCTACAGAAACTATTCGTGATTTTCGCTTATTTTCGTTGTACACTAAGTGTGTCGAATTTCAGATTGCGGTGGGAGGTTGCTATTGAGCAGCAGCTCGAAGATTGAATGGACAGATGCGACTTGGAATCCTGTTCGAGGTTGCACCAAGGTCAGTCCGGGATGCGCACACTGTTATGCGGAAACGTTCGCGGAGCGATTTCGCGGCGTGGCCGGCCATCCTTTTGAGCAGGGCTTCGATTTGAGGCTAGTTCCTGAAAAGCTTGGTGAGCCGTTGCTGTGGCAGACTCCCAAAATGATTTTTGTAAATTCGATGAGCGACCTATTCCACGAAGGTGTTTCGGATGAGTATATCGTGCAGGTTGCTCGAGTCATGATGATGGCGAACTGGCACACTTATCAAGTGCTCACCAAACGCCACGACAGACTTCTTGAACTGTTAAGAACGAAGCTGCGATTCGCCGCAAGTAGTTCATGCATTTGGTGGGGTGTTAGTGTCGAAGACAGACGGTATGGTGTACCCCGCATTGATGCGCTCCGTAAGTCGCCCGCTCGCTTTCGCTTTCTATCAATTGAACCGCTTCTGGAGGACATAGGCACGATCAATTTGGATCGGATCGGCTGGGTCATTGTTGGAGGTGAAAGTGGACCAGGTGCTCGACCAATCGCGGCGCAATGGGTGCGTAACATAAGAAGGCAGTGTAGAAGTGCAGGCGCAAGGTTCTTTTTTAAGCAATGGGGCGGTACCAGGAAAAGTGAAGCTGGCAGAAAGCTTGACGGGAGAACTTATGACGAAGTCCCAGTTCGAGTGATCACCCAAGTTCCGTCCAGGGAGTCGCGTCTCGCAATGCATGCTGATATTCAGCTTCGAGAACCCGGGGAGAGATTATCTCAATGGAGCCAGATTTCTACATTGGCCGAGAGCAGACACTCGTTAAGCACCTGATTCTCCAAAAATATTTGGAGAGATTTGCCCACATCATCGGCTCTCGTTGGTCAACTCTCACATACGTCGACTGCTTCTCCGGTCCGTGGAATGTCCGTTCCGACGATTTAAGAGACAGTTCATTCTCGATCGCTCTCAACGAACTCCGGCAGGCACGCGACACACATGCCGCAAAAAACAGGAATCTCTCACTTCGTTGTTTATTCCTTGAAAAGGATCACGAGGCGTTCGAACGCTTGAGGGAGTTTGCTGAGAGTGTAACTGACGCTGAGATCCTTCCTCTCAATTTAGAACTTGAGGACGCTGTCGGCGAGATCACGAGTTTCTTGAGGAAGGGAGGCGCAAGCTCGTTTCCATTTATCTTCATTGATCCAACCGGCTGGACCGGATTCGCCATGGATCTTATCGAGCCACTTTTGCAATTCAATCCCGGTGAAGCGCTTATCAACTTCATGACAGGAGACATTCAACGATTCGTAACTTCGCCGCAGCATCAGACAGAGGAGAGCTTCCTACGCCTTTTCGGCTCCAAGGAATTCAAGAAAGTAGTCGAAGGGCTTTCGGAGCGAGATCGTGAGGATGCTCTTGTAGAAGAATACCGTAGAGTTGTGTCAGCGAGAGGGGATTTCAGATTCACTTGCTCCGCCATCATCTTGCATCCAGAATCTAACCGGACCAGATATCACCTAATCTATGCTACACGTCATCCCAAGGGCGTCGAGGTCTTCAAAGACGCCGAGAAGATCGCTATGAGAAAGATGGAGGATGTGCGAGGCGATGTGCGTCAGCGGCGGAACGAAGAAGTCACTGGGCCAACCTTGTTTCCCGATCTATGGCACGACTCGTCCTATTTCGATTCCCTTCGCGAACGCTACACACAGAGAGCGAAGCAGGCTGTGCTCGACTTACTACGATCAAAAAAGCAGGTCTTGTATGACGATGCTTGGGAGGTAGCACTTTCCTTTCCCCTGACATGGGAAACTGATTTGAAACAGTGGTTGGATGGGTGGACTAAACAGACTTCTAATGAGCACCTGGAGTTTGGTGGCATGTCTCCGCGTCAACGCGTGCCGAAATATGGTAAAGGGAATATTCTGCTCTTGAAAACCTTAAGATCCTGACGACCCACCCTTCATTTCTGCTCCGCCGTGTCACTTCTTCTCGGCGCGGCGTTTTTCACATACTTATCAAACCAGTTAATCCGCTCAGCGAGGATGTGCAAAAGCGTCTCTCGCCCCGCGTATCCGTGCGCTTCGAACGGCAGCGTTTCGTAACGAACGGTCGCGCCGAATCCTTTCAGCGCCATATAGAACCGCTCCGATTGGATCGGGAACGTGCCTGAGTTGTCGTCAGCTTCGCCGTGCATCAACAGGATTGGATCCTTGATCTGGTTCGCGTACCAGAACGGCGACATCTTTGCGTAGAGGTCCGGTACTTCCCAGAAAGTGCGGCGCTCGCTCTGAAAACCGAATGGTGTCAGCGAACGATTGTACGCGCCGCTTTCGGCAAAGCCTGCGCGGAACAAACGCGAGTGCGCCAAAAGATTCGCCGTCATGAACGCGCCGTAACTGTGCCCGCCGACGCCTATGCGATCTCGATCGCCCACGCCCATCTCGACCACTTTGTCGATGGCGGCTTCGGCATCGGCCACCAATTGCTCGACGTAATGATCGTTGGCGGTTTCGCCCGGGCCAATGATTGGCATCGTCGGATTATCGAAAATCGCGTAGCCAGACAGCAGCAGAAACAGATGCGAGTATCCGCTGACGGTCGTGAAGCGGTTCGGCGATCCAGTGATCTGGCTGGCGGAATCTGGATCGCCAAATTCCCGCGGGTAGGCCCACATCACCACGGGCAGACGCTGACCTTGCTTGTAACCGGGCGGAAAATACAACGTGGCCGAGAGCTTGACGCCGTCTTTGCGCTGATACGTGACGAATTGATGCGTGACGCCGCGCATCTGTGGCTGCGGATCTTTGAAAGCGGTCACCGCGCGCTTTGAATCGCCTGGTAACTCACGAACGTAATAGTTCGGCGGATCGGCCGGCGTTTCAGAGCGCGTCAGGATCGTCTTCGCATCGTCGCTGAGCGGCGCGACGACTGTTTCATAGACGCGCGCATCGCTGCGGAACAGACGATCAGTCGCGAGCGTTTTCAGGTTCAAGCGATCGATGAACGGACGGTCGCCTTCCGGCGAAGCACCCTGGCCGGTCAGGAAAATGTAGTCACCGCTCTGCATGATCACGCTGTTGCCGCCACCGCCACCGAAGCCACCGCCTCCAAAGCCGCCACCGCCGCTGTCGCGACGCATGACGGGATTGCCCGGGTTCTCGTAAGCCGCGTCCTGCCGGCGATCCCAAAGCTTGCGCGGCTCGGCGCCCGACTCCAGAATCCACGTGCGCGTGCGGCGCGACGCGCGATCGGATTCGCTCAACAACGCAATGCCTTTTTCGGTGAACGAAATCCCGCCATAGCGCCATTCTGTCTTGGCGATTTCAGTTGGCGCGCCAGTGAACGGCGCGGCGAGCGACATGACTTTGTCGCGGAAAGGCACTTTGTTTTTCAGATCGCCGCCGTCGAGTGCTTCGGTCCAAACAACGATTGCTGGCTGATCTGCTCGCCAATGATATCCGCGTGGGCCGGCTTGCACGCCGGTGAGCGGCACGCCTTCGCGCGTGGGCACGTCGGCAACCTTCCGCGCGACTTCGCCTTTGCGCGTCCACACTTCGACGTCTTCCGGAAATCCGTTCATCGGAATTAGGTGCGAGAACGGACGCTTGATCTTTGAAACCAGGAGGTACTCGCCGCTGGGCGATGGCGTCACGCCGCTGAAAATTGCCGGACGCCCAATCGGAGTTTTGTTGCCGGAGGAGCCAACGATTGCGGCGAGTTGGCTGGTGAAATAGTATTCGAACAGCGCTTCATCGTGCGCGGTCCTGATCATGTCTTCAAAGGTTGCTGCCGGCGCGGCCTTGCCGCTGTTCTCCTGAATATTCGGCCCCATAGGCACGTTGGGTTCTGCCGGCGCCGGACCACGGCCGGCGGGCACCAGTTCGCAAATCAACGTTACGTTGTCGTGCAGCCAGTCGCAGGGATCGCCGGTGGTGGCGTTGAGCCGATCGGTTCCGCTCACCATCTTCGACTTGCCCGTCGATGCATCTGCAACCCACAACTCGATGCCGTTTTCTTTCGTATTCAGAAACGAGAGACGCGATCCGTCTGGCGAGAAATGTATGTTTGAGAGGTTCGCTTGTGGCGGCACAGCGACTTTCATTTCGCTGCCGTCCGAGATCTTTTTGAGCATGATCGCGAAGATGTTTGCCGTGCGCTGCGGCCCGTTCGTCTTCGGATTGACGCGCGCGCCGGCCAGCCGCAGGATCGGCTGCGAAAGTTCGGCGATGGTCGGGTAGTTCCGGCGATAGACGAGCGCGATGATTTGCTTCGAAGGACTGAGGATCGCCTGTGGCAACAGCGGCGCATCGAACGCTTCGACGATTTCTTTCGGTGGCGTCAGATAGCGCGGCGCGGTCTGCTGGCCAGTCTGTGCAAATTGCGCGGTCGAGGTGGTGACGATAAACGCGGCGGCAAATGCGAGCGTCCTCTTTAGCATGAAGAAACCTCCTGCGGCGTACGGCAAGTTTTTCCGAAAGAGGCCGGATTCTATCAGAAGGCGAAGCGCTGAGGCTACGAAAAGCCCACGGTGCGCTGTTATACTCCGGTGATAAGGATGTGATTTAAGGAGTGACGAGATGAATCAACCTACTCTGGCGCAAATCGAAGACAGCTTTACCCAGCTATCAGTCTCTGAACAGCTCCGTTTGATCGAGCGTCTTGTGCATCGTGTTCACGAGAACACGCTGAAGGAGAGAGAGGACGTGGACAATCAACTAGCGCAGATGGCTGCTGACCCGGACATTGAAAGAGAGTTGCGAGAGATCGAACGGGAATTCGCGCCGGCGGAGTTCGACGGTTTGGAGATCGCCTAATGTCGATTCAGCGTGGTGAGATTTAATTCGTCGATCTCAATCCAGTCGAAGGCAGAGAACAGGCCGGAAACAGACCTGTACTCGTCTTATCAAGAGACGCCATCAACAAACTTCCGCTCGTAGTAACTGTGGTGGTGGGCACAAGAGGAGCGAACATCTCCCGGGACTATCCAACGAATGTGCGAGTCTCGCCGGAAGAAAGCGGCCTGCGACTGGAAACTGTGTTTCTCTGCTTTCAAGTCCGCTCACTCGATCCCAAGAGATTCCCTCAGAATCCCGCCGGCAAACTAGCCGACCAAGCAATGGAAAGAATCGAGAATGCAGTTCGGTACAGCCTCGACCTGTGACAGCGGCGTCATCCAAGAGAGAAAGATTTATGAAGAAGGCTAAATCAGAACTCATCAAGTTCATTCCTCATTAGTCCCGTAGGGACGAAATATTTATAGCAACAGACCCGCATCAACCCACTTCATGAGCCCATTTATGGGCGGCAGAACATTCCGCTCCTGACGGAGCGGTGAAATCATTTGGGTTGGCTGGTTCTATAAAGATTTCGCCCTCGCGGCTCTAAGCCGGCACTGCTATACTCACGCCGCTTCTCAGTTCGAGGTTTCGGAAAGGATCATGACATGCGCTTGGTTGTTCTCTGCTGCCTGTGCTTCATCGTTGCTTATCCATTCACTCAAATGACTCCGTCGGCTCAAACACCATCGCCCGCGCCCAAGCCTCCTGACGCGGTGTATCTACTCGAGCCGGCGCACGTCTTCGATGGTGAGTCGGCGCAGTTGCACGATGGTTGGGTGGTTCTGGTGCGCGGCGAGAAGATCGAAGCAGTTGGTCCCGCAAGTGAAGTCAAAGCGCCAACGGACGCGAAGGTGATCGAATTACCGGGCATGACTTTGATGCCGGGGCTTATCGACGCGCACTCGCATATCCTGCTGCATCCGTACAGCGAAACCGTCTGGAACGATCAGGTGGCGCGCGAAGCCCTGAGCCTGCGCGTTGCGCGCGCGACGAATCATTTGCGCAGCACACTGCTGGCGGGATTCACTTCGCTGCGCGACCTCGGCACCGAAGGCGCGGGTTACGCGGACGTCGGATTGAAGCAAGCGGTGCAGCAGGGGATCATTCCCGGCCCACGCCTGTTCGTGGCGACGCGCGCGATCGTAGCGACCGGAAGTTACGGCCCGAAGGGTTACGCGCCCGAATGGAACGTGCCGCAAGGCGCGGAAGAGGCTGACGGCATCGACAGTCTGACGCGCGTCGTGCGCGAACAAATCGGCAAAGGCGCAGATTGGGTCAAGGTTTATGCCGATTATCGCTGGGGCGCGGGCGGGACGGCGCACGCGACGTTTACGTTGGAAGAACTGAGGCTCGCAGTTGAAGTGGCGAAAAGCGCGGGCATTCCCGTTTCAGCCCACTCAACTTCGACAGAAGGTGCGCGCCGTGCGATTCTTGCGGGCGTGGAAACGATCGAGCATGGCGACGGTCTGACACCGGAGATCTTTCGCCTGATGAAAGAACGTGGCACGGTGCTGTGCCCGACGCTTTCAGTTGCGAGCGGCCCCGGCATCGACAAGAAGAAAATCGTTTTCAAGCAGGCGCTCGAAGCCGGAGTAACGATCGCCAGCGGCAGCGACGTCGGCGTCTTTGCGCACGGCGACAACGCGCGCGAGATCGAAGCGATGGTGAACTGGGGAATGCCAATCGTCGACGCCTTGCGCTCGGCAACTTCCGTAGACGCGCGCGTGCTGCACATGGCCGACAAGATTGGAGCGGTGAAGGCTGGATTGTTCGCCGATCTGATCGCCGTCGAAGGCGATCCAACGCATGACATCTCGGCGCTGCGCCGCGTGCGCTTCGTGATGAAAGGCGGCGTGCTTTACAAGCAGCCATGACGCTCTTTATTGAGTTTGAGTTTGTTCAGGGCTTGGAGCGATTGCGCCAAAGAATATTAGAATCGGCCGGGCGGACGATCGAAGCCCGGTACAGAACCGCGAGCGGTAGCGAGCGGATGCGAGCACTCAACTTGAGTATAGGATCCGGTCGCTACCGCTCCCGGTTCTGTAACCTCTGTCGTCCGTTTCACGGCCTAGCCATAGCAACTCTGATGGTCTTCGCCGCCTCGGCTCACGCCCAGATACGCGTCACTGTCGATCGCAACACCGGCAGCGCGGCGACCAAAGCATTCAAGTTCAAGTCTGTGCCGGCGCCGGCTAAGGATGACGCCGCTGCGAAAGCCACCGTGACGCTTTTGGTTGGCGAAAACGATCCCGCGGGCGGAGACTTGAGCGTACTCACCGACGGACTGTTGCCGGCGAAAGCAGACGAACCGAAGTCAAACTTTTACTTTGCATCGGGATCCGGCGGAGGACGAGTGCGCATGGATTTCGGCGGCGTGATCGAAATCAAACAGATCAATTCTTACTCTTGGCATACGGGCACCGGCGCGCCGCAGGTCTATCTGCTTTATGCGAGTGAGGGCGCAGAGATCGGCTTCAACGCTGAGCCGAACGCCAACACTGATCCGATTGACTGTGGCTGGAAGCTGATTACGACCGTCGATTCCCGCAAGTCAGGAGACGGCGGGCAGTACGGCGTCAGCATCACTGACGTGCACGGCATTTTGGGCAAGTATCGTTATCTGCTCTTTGGTTTTGTGGCGACTGAAACCGACGACGATGCGGGCAATACGTTCTATAGCGAGATTGATGTCGTGACTAAGAAACCCTAAGCGTGCGTTCTTTTCCAAAACGTTTCCTGTAGACGTTTTGCGAAAGATTCCAGGAGACTGATGAGAAAGCAATCACCGGCGCCACGTCACAAACATCATCACAGTAGCGGCCAGCATAACTGCGGCGGTCACCCAACCGAGGATGGTCAGGATGAATGGGTTGACGCGCTCGCCCATCACCGAGCGATCGCTGGAGAGTAAAGTGACCAGAACTATCAACGGCGGCGCGAGCATCCCGTTGAGCACCGCCGCCCAGAAAAGCATGCGCACCGCATTCAGTTTCAGGTAGTTCAGGATCAGTCCGAGCAGCACTGCCACCGCCAGCACCGCATAAAATTTTGGCGAGCGTCGCGGCCGATCTTCGAGCGAACCACGCCAGTGCATTGCTTCCGACACTGCGTAAGCTGCCGAACCGGCGAGCACCGGCACACCAAGCATTCCCGTGCCGATGAGGCCGAGAGTAAACAACCAATACGCGCCGGGACCGGCCAGCGGCCGCAGGGCTTCGGCTGCCTGGCGTGCCGTTTCAATGTCGCGCTGGCCCGTTGCATACAGCGTGGCGCCAGTAGTTACGATGATGAAGTACATCACGATGCCGGCGAACGCCATGCCGGTTAATACATCAGTGCGCATTGCGCGCAACTCCTCGTCAGTAGCGCCCAGCCGCGCCCGAATCGTCCGCCTTCCCATCGCGCGCTCTTCTTCCACTTCCTGCGCGGCCTGCCAGAAGAATAGGTATGGCGAGATCGTCGTGCCCAAGACTCCGAGGATCGTCGCAACGTATGCGGCATCTAGTTTGAGTTGCGGAATGACTGTCGCTTTTAGCACCTCGCTCCAGCGTGGATGAGCGAGAAAAGCAGCCAGGACGTAACTGAAGAGCACTATGGTAAGCCACTTGAAGATTCGCGCGATGTGTTTGTAGCTAAGCCAGACGAGCAGCACCACAATCAGGATCGTAAAGAGCGGCAACCAGAAGTACGAGGTGACGCCCGTCATCATCTGCATCACCTCGGCCATGCCACCCAGATCGGCGCCGATGTTGAAAGTGTTGGCAACGATCAGCAGCGCGCAGGCTCCCCACAAAACGGGCGCCGAGTAACGCCGTCGCACCACGCCGGCCAGACCGAGGCCGGTGACCATGCCGAGGCGCGCGCACATCAATTGGACCGCAGCCATCAACGGAAAAGAAAACAGCGCCGTCCAAAGCAGGCCGTACCCAAAAGATGCTCCGGCAACTGAATAGGTGGAGATGCCCGAAGGATCGTCGTCGGCTGCGCCGGTAATCAGACCGGGGCCGAGATCATGGAAGAAATGACGCAGGCGCGCCGAGCTAACCCGGTTCAGCGCTTTTCTGATCGCACTTTGACTCATTCCCTTGAGCCTGACTCAGCACCGGTTGCAGCTAAGGTCTGGCGACCTCACACTTTACCGTCGCGTTTTTCCATCGGCAGGTATGCTCGGCTTCGTTCACCCAGATAGACCTGGCGCGGGCGCGCGATTTTTTGATCGGAGTCGTCGAGTAGCTCCGCCCACTGCGCCAGCCAGCCCGACGTGCGCGGAATCGCAAACAACACCGGAAACATGTCCACTGGAAAGTGCATCGCCTGATAAATGATCCCAGAATAAAAATCTACATTGGGATAGAGCTTACGCTTGATGAAGTATTCGTCTTCCAGCGCGATGCGTTCCAACTCGAGCGCGATGTCGAGCATAGGATCTTTGCCGGTTACCTCAAACACTTCATACGCGACCTTCTTGATTATCCGGGCGCGCGGATCATAGTTCTTGTAAACCCGGTGGCCGAATCCCATCAAGCGAAACTCGCCGGCCTTCACGCGTTTGATATAGTCGGGCACCTTGCTGACTGATCCGATCTCGCTGAGCATTTTCAGAACCATCTCGTTCGCGCCGCCGTGCAGCGGGCCGTACAATGCGGCCGCGGCGCCGGCGAGTGACGAAAAAGGATCGGTTTGCGCGCTGCCGATGCTGCGCATGGCGTTGGTGCTGCAATTCTGCTCGTGATCGGCGTGCAGGATGAACAGCACGCTCAGCGCGCGCTCCAGTACCGGATTTGGTTCGTACTTCAGTTCCGTCGTCTTGAACATCATGTTGAGGAAATTGCCTTCATAGCTCAGGTCGTTGTCGGGATAGGCATACTGCATCCCGATCCGGTGGCGATAAGCAAAGGCCGCAATCGTCGGCACCTTGGCGATCAGCCGGTAGATCTGTTTCCAACGCGCCTCTTCATTGAAGATATCCTTCGCATCGGGATAGAAAGTCGACAGCGCGCCTAACATGGATATGAACATGCCCATCGGGTGGGCGTTGTAGTGAAAGCCATCCATGACCTGCTTGATGCTCTCGTTGATGAAGGTGTGATGGGTGATGTTCCAGGTCCAATCCTTCAACTGTGATTCAGTCGGCAACTCGCCGTGAAGCAAGAGGTAAGCGACTTCAAGGTAGGTGCTCTTTTCGGCCAGCTCGTCGATTGAATAGCCGCGATACTCGAGAATGCCCTTGTCGCCATCGATGAAGGTGATCCGGCTCTTACACGAAGCCGTGTTCATGAAGGCTGGATCGTAAGTCATCAAACCAAAGTCGTCATCCGCGACTTTGATCTTCCGCAAATCCAGCGCCTTGATCGTTTCGTTCTCAATTCCGATCTCATACTGCTTGCCGCTGCGATTGTCGGTTATCGTCAAAGTATTAGTGTTCATCTTTACGCATTTTCCTTTCCCGAAACTCCCGATTCCAGGCCGCGACGCGCGCGGTCGACGAAAGAAGTGCAACGCATATGCCGAGAGTTTGGCGCGCAGATCATCGATAAGAGAAACGACCAGAAGCAACGACTGCGAAAAGTTTCGCGTTTCGGTGTGCGAAAGGCCGCAATCACCTGTCCATTCTACTCGGAACGCCTCCCGGATTCCGAAGGCAATCGTTGGGAATGGGTCTTGCTCGTTGTGGCGCCAGGTTTTGTCTAGGAAACCGTTATCAGGGGGTGAATCATGATAGATGGCATGTTACTTGAAGCGGCCGAGGGATTGGACGAGTCGGGATTGGCCCGAACCGGCGGTGAAATCTGGGGATGGTTGCAGGGGGAGAAGGAAAAGGTCTTTCAGGAGATCCTGGCTGAAGGGCCGCTGCGTCAAGAGCAGGTTGGCGGATTGCAGGAGAGCGATCCATCAGACGAGAGCCCGCGCGAGATCGAATGGTGGCATCGTGGACAGTTGGAAGCGCGGCTGCGCGACCTCAATTGTGCGCAGGATCGGTTGATTGATGGTGGTTACGGGCGCTGCAACATCTGCGGAAATGAAATCGGAAATGGACGCTTGGTGGCTGATCCGGCCGTCTCTTTGTGCATTGCCTGCCAAGCAGCAACCGAGGAGACATCACGTCTCGCTCTTTGCAAGCGGATTTGATTGACCAGGCAAAGACGGCAAAAAACGCCGCCGGCCTTTCATCTCACGCTCTTGAGTTGGCTTGCGGCGGAATTGCCGGGCGGTCCACAACCAGGTCGGGGTGCTCGCGGTGGAACGTTTGTGCCACATGGCAGTTCCAGCAAACCGGGAGATAGTTCGCCATCGCATCATTGACGGCCGAGATCGGAATCGCCGCCCATTCGACAGTTACGCCTTCAGGATTGAGCAATGCCGGCTTGTGATCGATCAACTCGATCTCTCCGAAAGGTTTCTCGCAGAAAGCGCACTTCCGGCCACGATACCATTTCGTCAACACGCTACGCACCAGACACTCGGCCGGGGCCACGTCGAGTTGCAGCAGACACTCCTGGCCGCAATCTTCCCTGAGCGGCCAACGCCAGCAACTCTCCAGACGGATCTCTGTCTGACCGATGAGCGAAGTCAACGCCGCGCGGCGCGCGTCAACCTCAACCATCGCCTGCTTTTCTGTTTCGGGGCAGATAATGACTCGCCCTCCGCCAAATCTCCTGGAAGTCTTAACGAAGTATCGGACGCCAAAGTAGACTGCAACCGCGACCAGCGCGGCAGCAAAAAGATATGCGACAGTCAGCATGGCACACCTCCTTCAATCCGGGGCTCAGGCTTTCGAAGAGCAATGCTTATGCCCGGGAGTTTTAGCTGACTTTTCTTTGGCGCGCCGGCGCGATCAGTTGCCGCGCATGGGTGAATTCACCCGAACGCCGCGAGGTTTTCCGCACGAGGTTGAGTTCAAAAATGACCGATAGTGTGGAGTCATTCAAGCGTCGCTCGTGGTGTAATCATCGTGGCGAGCGGTACGCGCTTCTTTTTGCCGTCCTGCTCGATCTCGAGGGAATCCGGAAGCGGGCCGTGAGGTTCTTTTTCGTAAAACGCGATGACGCCAAACGTGTCCTCGCCGCCGCGCTTGATCTTGTCAACCGCAATGGCGTGAGCGCCCGAGTCTTTCAGGTAATCAGAGTGTTGTTCGCGCGCCTCGTGCGCTTCTGCTTCGGTAGCCATCCGTAAATCGGCGGATCTAGTTGATTGCTTTGGTGACCAGCGTTACTCCTAAAGCTTCCAGCACCTGGTCGATGGGATTGAAGACGCTGCCCATCACGCCCTTCTTATCGGGGAAGCCGGCGAAATGAAGGCCGACGGCCTTTTTGCTTTTGCGGTCGAGCACCAGCGATCCTGAATCGCCGCCATTTGAATAGCGGGTACAGAATACCTGATCACGAAACCCAACCTTGCCCACGCCTTCATATTCAAGAATGAAACGAAAGTGTATGTCCTTGATGGTGCCCACAGTTTCGCCGGTGGTGCGTCCCACTTTAACGATTTCCATATCACGCGCGGGCTTGATTGTGCCGCGCGGGATGAAGAGGTCTTTGATATCTGATTGAAGATCTCCCATGCGTTTGGCCACCGGAAGAGCGACGGCGCAATCCACATGATTGAGAAAGTCGTCGCCCACTTTGAATTGTACAAAGTCATAGAGCTTCGCGACCAGGTCTTTCGGAGACGTTCCGTCATCAAGAGAGGCGGGATAGAGAATCCCATCACCTTTCTTCCCTAAACCGCTGTTGGCCAGAATGTGGCTGTTGCTCAAGATCAAATTCTTGCCGTCTCTCGTAACAATCGCGCCAAGTGTGCCCGCGGTAACATCCACGTGGCCGATGCTGTAGCCCGGCTGTATGGGGTCGCGAGTCGCAAGAGGGCTCGGGAGATCGTCTACCTCAAGACGCGGCCGGCCAAGCGCCACGACATCTGTGGGGATAGCTTCCGGGCCGCTGATGGCTTCGGGCACAGTCGGGGGCACCGCCACATGCGCGCCCAACTTGTTGAGAGGTTTTTTGCGGTTGACGTAAAAAGTAAGGGCCAAAGCGCCGGTGCGTTTCCCTTGCGTGATCTTTTCGCTGATTCCCACCGCGACCACGTTGTTGGTGTCGACGACGCGACGCATCTGGCTTATGTGCGAACGGGCCCCAGCCGTCAAGCTGGCCATTTTCCCTTTAGGCGCGATGGTCATTAGGTCGAGCGCGCGAACGAGATTCTCTTCGGAAGCCATTTTGATTTTCTTTTCCTGTTGATTGCGATCAGAGTTGAAGCAACTCGTCAGATTATGCGGCCGGTACTGTCGAGGTCAGTACCGGCCGGGTTTAGTGAGAAGGTCCCCTGCTGCTTAGCTCATCACTGTTCGACGACTGTGATTTCGCCAATCACCGGCTTGGCATCAGCCTCGGGTTGGTTGGCAGGAGCTATGGTCAGCGCAGGTTTTGTGCTCAAACGTTTCGTGGCCTGCAAGTTTTTAGCGACCCGCGTGACGTCAAAACTTCTGAACTTCGCGATCCCGGCCATTTCCGCGCCACCTTCGTGATCGGGATGGGCGTCGAAGAAGTTGATCGTCCCGATGTAATGAGGATCGCGCTTGCCCGGTTTGGGCGTCGTGCCGGGCGGCAAATCGAAATAGACGTGATAGACGACACCCGGTTGTACGTCCGCGCGCAGGTTTTTGGCGACGACATAAAGACGACGCCCGGGTTTGAGTTGCTTAATATGCTTGCTCAGCGGAAGCTGTCCCGCTTCCGGTCCCGGCGGAGCTTCGAAGTTCACCTGCACCGGCGCGCCGCTAAGTTCGACCGCGCCGGCCGGCACGATTGCGCGAGTTTGTTGCGCGGCTGCCGCCGCTTCCGGTCCCATCTTCGCGGCGGGGCACGCGGGCACCGGTTCGTAATGGTCGTAGGTGTAATGCAAAGGCGCGACCCTCCGAAAATCCTGGATCGTGCCGACAACTCGATTCCCGTTTTCATCTGCGAAGACGAATTGATGCGTCAGCCACGAACTGGTTGTAGGATTCAGCCGACCAGCCTTGTTCCAGCTCTCCCAAAGGCGATCGATGTTGCAGTGATGCATCCAGAAGATGGGATCATTTGCGGCCCATTTGATACTGCCCATCCCCTGCGTGGAGTTTCCCACCAACACGTGGACGTTGCCGTGCAGACCTCCATCCAGATCCTGATTAAAGCCGGGGTTCACACCACTCGGCGAATACGTGCACTGTCCAAGCGCCGTAAGGTCCAGCGCGCCAGGGTCGCCCGCATCGATCGGACTTCCACCGTTCGTGCCCGCGTTGCGGTTCGTGCGAAACAACGGATTGGTCGAGAGAGCCGGCAATCTGAACGCCGTCGGCATTCTTGGTCCCGAAGTAGCCGCCGCATTCGAATAGTTCCAATAGGGCAAAGTGAAATTCGCATGACCGCTGACTTTTCGGATGATGCGCTCCAGAAAGTAAACGTACATCCGATGCCACGGCAGAAAGTAATCCTCAACATCGCCGGGGTGGTGGGCCTGGCAAGTGTTCCACATCTCCGTCGCCAGGCTCTTCTGGACGCTGGGAGCGGGATAGACGCGCGCCAACTCGGCCGCCTTCGTCCGGTCGCCCCGGACATTGTGCGTGTACCATTGGAAGAGCCAGCCAATCGGACTCGGTTCGGGCGTGCTAACCATCGTGCCGACTGTCTGTCGATAGATTCTGAGCATCTGCTGACCACGCAACGACGTTACGTTGTAACGTATGTGTGGCCTGATTTGCGCACCTGCATACTTCTCGAACCACAGCGCAAACGGAATCGTCGAAAGACCAGCAATAAATGTACGACGTGGGAACTTAGACATGACCATGCCTCCTGAGTGTGGGTTGTCAGCGCAAGCCAGCGTTGAGTGCGCGGCAGCATATCACCTCCCAATACTTTGTCAAGAATAAACAGTCAAACTAAACGTGTTTCGGGTGTTTGCAACAGCAGTTGCGGGACAAGCGCCCGTCGAGTGCTCACTGCTCGACGATTTCTATGCGGCCGATCCTGGGGTCAGATTGGATCGCGGGAGTTCCTGACGGGATAATCGTGAGGGTAGTCTGATCGCTCAGAAGTTTCTGTGCCCGAAGGTTTCTTAGCACCCGCGTAATGTCATAGCTCACGAACATCGGGTTCTTCTCGTTCGGAACGTCGAATCTGCCGGCTTCAGCGGCGTTATAAAAGTTGAGAGCGCCGACGTAGTGAGGGTCGGTCCGGACTGGTTTAGCGCCAGCCGCCAAATCAAGATACAAGCGAAACAAAACACCCGGTTGTCCTACTATCTGCAGATCGCGAACGACCAGGTAGATATGCCGGCCCCGCGCGAGCGTTCCAATCCGCGCCGCGAGAGTTTTCTGTATGGTGCTTGATTCCGCCATCGGCTCGAGCGTAACTCGCGCCGAACCGCTACAGAGGCTCACTGGGCCGCCTACAAAAGCAATCGCCCCCGGCGGAACGCTATCGTTCTGGCTTACCGCGAGCGCTTCCGATCGAACAAGGGGCATCGAACCAAGAGCGACCGAAAGGACGCTGACGATTAGTATTCGTGTACCGATTAGTTTCATGTTGCACCGCCACAGTCAGCCCCGAAGCACTTGACGCCGGGCTTCATGCGCCCTAACTTCGATGTGACTTACCTGCCCCGGCGTTCACTCGCTATCTGGAATAATAGCAGTTGTCACTTGAAGAGTTTCTTTGCCGCCATGCGACGCAATTCCTTGCCGCGAGTCTTCGAAAACCTGGAAATTCCGTGCCTGAAACTTTCGCGCTTCCCCCGGGTTTGGCCACTTACATTGCCGGAAGTACAAAGAGGAAGTTAAGTCTTGCCGAAAGTTCAAAGGGATGTAATCGATGTCAATATGTTCAGCTTGAGACGACTTCTTAAGACGGACCGACCTTGGGGTTATGAAAGCGCCCTTGGGGTTGCGCAAAAATTGACATGGAGTGACATAACTTCAACATTTCTTACACTTTGCCGCCGTTATAGAACTCTTCGACTTTGCACCATTTGACATGCTTTGACACCCATTTTCACTACTGTCCGGTTAAATGTCGAATAGTTTCAATTGGTTTAAGGTTATCGAGCATATGAAAGTTGTCATGAAAGTCGGCGAACACCTGTAAAAGGGGCGTTTTCTCGAACAGCGTGAGACTGAGAATCTGTAGAATTGTGTAGAGACTGAGCCCCAGGCCGAGGCGCTTTGATGATCGCGACCAGCACATAGACAGAGATTGCGATCCAGATTTGCGTCTTGACACTGTTGCTTGAAGTGCCGAAGAACTTCTTGATTTTGAGATGTTGTTTGATCCATTTGAAGAAGAGTTCGATCTGCCAACGATAGCGATAAAGACCGGCCACGGTCAGCGCCGGCACCGAGAAGTTGTTGGTCAGGAGCACGAGTCTTTGATCGGTCTCGGCTGCGTAGTAGCTGACGCGGCGCAGCGCGGTGGGATAGCGCAACGAACTCTTTGGTCCGGTTAAGACGATGGTTTGATCGCTGCGAATGCCCGTCAAGCGATCTGCCGGATGCGAACAGCGGCGGCGGAAGCTGAGGTTGTCCTTGGCCCGAATGACGAAGTAAGCCAGCGCCGAGTGCAGGCCATAGAGGCGCGCGAAATCGATGTAGCCGCGATCCATGACGATGAACGAACCAGGCTCGGGCAGAATGACATCGAGGAGATTGACATCGTGGAGCAGCGCCTCGGTAATGGCGATAAACACTGGGATGGCGCTGTGAATCTCGAGTAAGGTGTGGAGTTTGATGCCGCCTTTGGCCCGGCGGAACTTAGCCCAGGGAAAGAGCGAGAGACAAAGATCGATGGTGGTGGAGTCGAGCGCATAAGCAGTGGCGTCGAGTTCCAGACCGAGGTCGGTGCCGACGTACAGTGGTCGGGCGATCTGAATCAGACTCTGAGCGAAGTCGGCATAAATTCTCCAGTCGCGCGTCTCGTTGGCGTCGGCCAGCGTGGCCCGCTTGCTGGGACCATGGAAGCCGCAATGATAGAGCTTGCGGCCTTGCGCTTGCAGACAGACTTCGATGTCGCGCAAACTCTCGCGGTAAGTTAGTTGGGCAAAGGCCATCGTCAGAAATTGGTCCCAACACGAAAAGTTGGCGCACGCGCTTGTGGCCATCGTAGCGAGCGACGCAGCGGTTGAATTCGTTGTGCGAAAGAAAGTTGATGAGTTGAGCAAACACGGTTCGTCCTTGGTTCACGAGTCTCCTCCTTCGAAGTAAATCTCGAAAGAGTAAGGCACGAAACGCGCGGATTCGAGTTGAAATCGTTTAGGCTCACCATCGAAGCTATTTATCCAAGCTGCATTAACTTGCAGTTAGTCCAAAAACGTTTAACCGGACAGTAGTGACCCATTTTCATAAATAGAGAAAGAGCGCGGTGTTTGGCTCGCCAAAGGTCTTCTCGAATAGCCGCGTGCCCGGAACTGATCTGGTGTGAGCCAGCACATTCGGATCAGTCGGCGAAGGAACGAACGAATCGGCGCTGGTGACTGCTTCTTTCTCTTCGGTGATCGGACCCAGTGGGGTCTTCGCCAGAACCTGACCTGACGTACTGACCTGAAAGAGATTGTTCATGTCCTGGAAATAGATGCTCTGGCCGTCAGGCGCCCAGGCGGGACTGAAGATATCGTCGGCGCCCTGCTCGCCTCCGGCGATGAGCTTTTGCTTGTGTGTACCGTCGGGGCCGACCATATCCAGCTCGCGCTTACCTGAAAGATAAGCCAGCGTCAAAGAAATTCTTTCGCCGTTGGGTGCCCAACGCAGGTGCGCGGCCCGGGCATTAGCTTTCAGAATCACGGTGCTCTTGCCAGACTCGAGATCGATCAACATTACTGTGACTGTCTCAGGCGCAGATTTTGTCGAGTTGATTGGCGTGCAGTAAGCCACCCGCTTGCGATCCGGAGATAGGGCGGGAAAGGCGCCCTGGGCCAGCTTGCGCGGCACGGATGAGTTCGGCGCCAGATAATAGATCCAGTTACGATCACTAAAAACCAAAGCATCCGGCGTGGGGGTGACCTTCGCGGCGATTGTCGCACCCTTCTGTCCTGCGATTTGCAGCGGCACGACTATTTCTATTACCAAACTTAGAACGGCAAGTGTGGCGCGCAGCCTGGCGGAACGGGAAACACAGTTTGTACGCTTCATATTGTTAGGACACTAGACCGCCACCGCTTCCGCGACGCGGGAAACCTCAACACCGGTTTCTTTCAGCTTCCGCAAACGCTGGTGGCCCAGGATCGCCGCGCCCAGAGCAGTCGTAAACTGGACCATCTCGCCCTCGGGCACGTTTACCTCGGAGTTCAACTTCTCGCGCACGACGCGCGCCATCGTGCCGAAGCGCAGGATGCCGCCGATGAGCGTGTATTCGGGTTCCATCTGCACGCGCTTCATTAGTTGGAACGAGCGATCCACGAGCGACGAAATCGCGCCATGCATGATGTCCGCCGGTGGGGCGCCCATCGATAGTTGATTGATCACTTCGGACTCGGCAAACACCGCGCAGACGCCGGAGATCGGCACGGCCACTTTCGAGGTGGCGACGAGCGGCCCAATCTCTTCGGTCGAGTAGCCCATGTAGCGTGCAGTCTTCTCAATGAACGCGCCCGTGCCCGCCGCGCACTTGTCGTTCAGACGGAACGATTTCACTTTTGCAGTCTCGTCGATGCGACTCGCCTTCATCGTTTGCCCGCCGACATCCAGCACCGTGCGTGTTTTGGGAAACAGAAACGCCGTTCCCCGCGCGCTGGCCGTTAGATCCGTCACGGCCACGTTGCTGAACGGAACCATGTGGCGGCCAAAGCCGGTCGCCACCACGTAGGCAACATCGGTGTCTTCCAGGCCGGCTTGTGCAAGCGAAAGATCGAAAAGTTTGCGCGAGACCGCGGCGAGTTTGAAACCGGTGTTGGCCAGGGCCTTGCCAACGATACGAAAGTCATCGGAGAGAATCAGAGCCTTTGTGTAGGTCGAGCCGACGTCGATACCGACGGTGTAGGTCATAGAAAGTATCCTGTTCCAGTCTTTCTCTGCGCCACCTCTGCGGCCTCTGCGTCTCGGCGGTGAGTTTTCCGCATATGGGATTCACCGCAGAGACGCAGAGAACGCGGAGTTAGCGCAGAGACTAAATCAAATATCCGATCACGCTACCGCCTGGGCTACGGGATCGCGGCTCACGCGGATGTGGTCCAGCGCGAAGAGCGCCGCGCCGAGGGCGCCTATGTAATGCGAATCAGGGCTGACGTTCACCTTCAGATCCATACCTTTGTTAAGGGCCGCGATCATACCGATGTTCCTAGCGACGCCTCCGGTGAACGTAACTTCCGGATCGATGCCCACGCGCCGCAACAATCCGATCGAGCGGGCCGCGATCGATTGATGCACCCCGAGGAGGATGTCTTCGATCTTCTTCCCCTTGCCCAGCCAGGAAAGAACTTCAGACTCCGCGAAGACCGTGCACGTCGTGCTGATCTTCACCGCTCGCTCGGCGCGCAGCGCAACTTCGCCCAACTCGTCGAGCGGAATGTCGAGCGCGGCAGACGCCGCCCCCAGAAACCTGCCCGTACCGGCAGCGCATTTGTCGTTCATGCAGAAGTCGACGATCTCGCCGATCGCGTTAACCCGAATTGCTTTCGTGTCCTGCCCGCCCATGTCTACCACGGTGCGGGTTTGCGGAAACATGTGCACCGCGCCGCGCCCATGGCAACTGATCTCGGTTACCTGAGTATTGCCGAACGTCACGCGATAGCGGCCGTAGCCAGTGCCGACCACATATTCAACTTCGCGTTCGTCGAGAGAAGCGGAGGAGAGGGCTTGGGCATAGGCGTTTTCAGCGGCAGCGATAACGTTCGCGCCGGTGTCGATCAGCGAGCGCCCGACGATCTCGCCCGCTTCATCGATGATGACTGCCTTAGTTTGAGTTGATCCGACGTCAACGCCGGCTGCGTATGCCATACAGACTCCATCTAATAGGTAGCGTTCAGAGTTCAACCTTTAGGTTGCTGATCGCAGGAGCAAGCTAAAGCTTGAACTCTAAACTACGGCTCAACGGGCGGCGGCCAGTCGCCGCGACGCCAGGCCCTCAAAAAACGCATCGGCCCGATTTTTCAACTGGGCCTCTGACACCACGCGGCGATCCATCATGTCCGACTCGATGAACAGGCTGGCAATGTCGCGCGACGCCATCAACGCGCGACGACCGTCGGCTAGGCCGGTCGAAACCGTGCGACAACTCTTAATTGGGTGGTACACCACTCCGTCGACATGAAATGGATCGATCATCTCGGCCAGTGCCTGTTCCTGATGAAACATGCTATCCATCGCATTGCGCACGTAAATCAGAACGCCTTCGGCAAAACTCTCCAATGGCTTACTCAAGTCGTATTCGTACC
>Ga0080064_1000478_pt1 | contig 105007 bp, 104 predicted proteins | sample Subgrocontami54m_FD_69260 | JGI IMG/M metagenome (GOLD analysis project Ga0080064, IMG submission 69260) | Subsurface groundwater microbial communities from S. Glens Falls, New York, USA - GMW46 contaminated, 5.4 m (SPADES assembly) (version 2) ...
GGGGCCGGGCAAACCAGCCCTTCACAGAGGGAGTCTTGTGCGTGCCGTAGTTGTCCATCACCAGATGTACGTCCAGCGCCTCAGGCACGTTTGCATCGATGGTGCGCAGGAATTGAAGGAATTCCTTGGCGCGGTGGCGTCGGTGAAGTTCTCCGATGACCTTGCCGGTGGACATGTCCAGCGCAGCAAACAGCGTGGTGGTCCCGTGCCTCATGTATCCTGATTCCAGGATGTCCTCCCACAGGGGACTTTCACCCCATAAACTCATGCCCATGTCGGGCGTACGCTGTCCAGTCAACTCGGACGCGCGCGAGCCAGCGCGCCAGTTTGAGCTCCCGACTGCGCGCGCCAGTTACTGGCAACGTTCGGCGTCAGTCCACGACAAGCGCTGGATTGGAGTACTCTTCGCCCCATGAAGATCGCTACTGGGAAAGTCGTCGGGGGTAAGGTCGTAGTCGAGGGCGTGACGCTGGAAGAAGGCACGTCGGTGACTGTTTTGGCCAAAGACGACGAAGGCGGCTTCACCTTGTCCCCTGAGGAGGAGGCCGAACTGCTCCTTTCTATCGCCGAGGCAGATCGAGGAGAAACGGTTTCTGCCGAAGAGGTGCTCGCGCGGCTGGCTCGTCGTCACGGCTGAGAGGCCGTGGAAGTTCGGGTCACGAAGCGAGCGCAAAGGCACATTGATCGCGCTGCGCTTTGGTGGGACCAGAATCGCCCTCTCGCTCCGGGCGCCTTGGACGAAGAACTTGCGGAGGCGTTTTCGCTTCTGAGCGCGGAACCCGGCATTGGCGCACCCGCATTGAATGTCCGAGCGAAAGGGGTAAAGCGCGTGCATCTCGCGCGAGTTCATTACTACCTTTACTATCGTCTCCGCAGTGGCCAAGTTGAAGTGCTCGCGCTCTGGCACACCAGCCGCGGCATTGGCCCCTTTCTCTAGTCGCTGAGCATGACGCCGAACCGGCCATTCGACACCGACCTTTGCAAGCGGGCTTCGCCCACTTGCTCGGCCGCTCAATGGCGACGTTGGGCCTTCCATGCGATTTCTGTTCGTCGGCTCGCACCTTTGCGCTCGGGCTTCCTTCAGACAAGCCCTCGCGGACTTGCCCTTGCCCTCGGCCAGTGGTTATCCTGATTCCAGGATGTCCTCCCACAGGGGACTTTCACCCCATAAACTCATGCCCATGTCGGGCGTACACCACCCGTTCAACTCGGACGCGCGCAAAAGCGGCGCGCGCCGGTTAGCGGGACTACAAGGGCTCAGAACAGAATGCGGAGCGACCTTTGCGGTGTATGGAGTTACCGATCCGGAACATCTGACGAAGGCGCCTCTTGCACAACAACGAAGGCACGCACATGAAGGCAGCGGACAAGGTGGCACTGGTAACGGGCGCGGGCACCGGCATCGGAAAAGCGGTGGCGCTGGCGCTGCTCAGGAATGGTTACAACGTGGTATTTGCCGGCCGCCGCGCCGAACTGCTCGACAAAGCGGTGGCAGAATCGGGCGTCGCCGGGCGCGCCCTGGCGGTGCCGGCCGACGTCGGCAATCCGCAGGCGGTGCATGCGTTGTTCACCAGGACCCGGGAACGCTTCGGGCGGCTCGACCTGCTGTTCAACAATGCCGGCATGGCAGCCCCCGCCATCCCGCTCGAGGATATCACCTACGAGCAATGGCAGCGGGTGGTGGATGTCAATCTGACCGGCATGTTCCTGTGCACCCAGGAAGCCTTCCGCATGATGAAGGCGCAAACGCCCCGCGGCGGGCGCATCATCAACAACGGTTCCATCTCGGCACACGCACCGCGCCCCGACTCGGCGCCGTACACCGCCACCAAACACGCCGTGACCGGCCTGACCAAGTCGAGCTCGCTGGATGGCAGAAAATACGACATCGCCTGCGGCCAGATCGATATCGGCAACGCCATCACCGAACTGGCGGCGCGCATGGCTCATGGGGTACCGCAGGCGAATGGCACCGTCGCGCCGGAGCCGCTGATGGACGTCGAGCACGTCGCCGCCGCAGTGGTGCACATGGCCGGCCTGCCGCTCGACGCCAATGTGCAGTTCATGACCATCATGGCCACCAAGATGCCGTTCATCGGCCGAGGCTGAAACTCCTGGTGCGGCGCGCCCCTGCGGCAGGCGCGCCGCAGGGCACCCTCCCGGGCGGGGGCGCTTCGATATCGGGAGCGATGCGCGCGGCGCGCGTCTTAGCCTTAGGATGTGCCGGCTATGCGGCGCTCTTGCCCACTTTGAGAATGGGGGAAATCTTGTTCTTCATTTCCGTCTCGGCCAGCGCCCGCGCCCGCTCCTGCTCACGCTGCTCCCGGCGGATTCTGGCAAAGGTTTTTCTTACGTCTGTTTTAACGCTTGACGTGTAGTGGAACGAACGACTCAAAATCGACTTCATCATTTCGCACTCCTTGCTTGTGGTCACCATCTCCCTCCTGCGATGCCGCGGGTTCAATTCCGTTCCGCTGCGGCCACGACCTGTCTCAGGAGCTGGTTACGAACAGGCGGCTGAGCGAATATACTAAGCAGACCATGGCGTTACTATCGTAGCCCCGCGATATTGCTGTAGAGCGCAGTTGAGAGTGAGTCGCCTTTCAGCTACAGCGCGTAAAAAATGCTTTTTGAATCAATGCGCGAATTCGGGGTAGCGCGCGGGCAGACGATCGGCAACCACCACACCGGGAAACGCTCAGTACGCTCCCTTGCCGATGTGCGCCGGCAGCGGCAGATGATCGGAAGCGATGTGTGACAGCCTGCTGCGGTCCACTTCCATCCGGATAAGCCGCTGCCGGGGTCGGGTCCGGTCGGGCGCAAGCGGCGGCGCCATCAGAAATGCGAACCGGGCCAAACCGGGCGCCTCGGCCTAGGACGCGCGGCGCGCCGATCACCCCTTCAGCGGCTTGTAGCGGATGCGCCTGGGTTTCGCGGCCTCTGCGCCGAGGCGCTTCACCTTGTCGGCTTCGTATTCCTGATAGTTGCCGTCGAAGAAGAACGCCTTCGATTCACCCTCGAAGGCGAGGATATGGGTGGCGATGCGATCGAGGAACCAGCGGTCGTGCGAAATCACCAGCACGCAGCCGGCGAATTCCAGCAGCGCATCCTCGAGCGCGCGCAGCGTCTCCACATCCAGGTCGTTGGACGGCTCGTCCAGCAGCAGCACGTTGCCACCCTCCACCAGGGTCTTCGCCAGGTGCAGCCGGCCGCGCTCGCCGCCGGAGAGGCTGCCGACTTTCTTGCCCTGGTCGGTGCCCTTGAAATTGAAACGGCCAACATAGGCGCGCGAGGGCATCTCGAACTTGCCTACGGTGAGGGTGTCGGCGCCGCCCGAGATGTAATCGAACACCGTCTTGTCGCCTTCCAGCGCATCGCGCGACTGGTCAACGAACGCCATTCTCACCGTCGGGCCGATGAGCACTTCGCCTGAGTCGGGTTTCTCCCGGCCGGCGATCATGCGGAACAAGGTCGATTTGCCGGCGCCGTTCGGCCCGATGATGCCGACGATGGCCCCCGGCGGCACCTTGAAGGACAACTCGTCGATCAGCAGCCGCTCGCCGTAGCCCTTGCTCACGCCCTTGAACTCGATCACCGAATCACCGAGGCGATCGGCAACGGGAATGAAAATTTCCTGGGTCTCGTTGCGTTTCTGGTATTCGTAGGAGCTCAGTTCCTCGAAGCGCGCCAGCCGCGCCTTGCTCTTGGACTGGCGCGCCTTGGGGTTCTGCCGCACCCACTCCAGCTCGCGGCGTATGGTTTTCTGCCGCGCCGATTCGCTCGACTCTTCCTGCTTCAGGCGCGCTTCCTTCTGTTCCAGCCAGGAGCTGTAGTTGCCCTCCCAGGGGATGCCATAGCCGCGGTCCAGTTCGAGTATCCATTCGGCGGCATTGTCCAGAAAGTAGCGGTCGTGGGTGACGGCGACGACGGTGCCGGGGAATTTCTGCAGGAACTGCTCCAGCCACTCGACGCTTTCCGCATCGAGGTGGTTGGTGGGCTCATCCAGCAGCAGCAGGTCGGGCCTGGACAGCAGCAGCCGGCACAGCGCCACGCGGCGCTTCTCGCCGCCGGAGAGCGGGCCGATGGCGGCGTCCCAGGGCGGCAGGCGCAGCGCATCGGCGGCAATCTCCATCTGCATGTCGGCGCTGCTCGCGTGGGAGTCGGCGACGATCGCTTCCAGTTCCGCCTGCTCCGCGGCGAGCTTGTCGAAATCCGCGTCCGGCTCGGCGTAGGCGGCGTACACCTCGTCGAGGCGCTTCTTCGCTGCGAACACCTCGCCCAGTCCTTCTTCGACGATCTGGCGCACCGTCTTGCCGGGATCAAGTTGCGGCTCCTGCGGCAGATAGCCGATGCGCTGGTTCGGCAGGCGTATCACTTCGCCGTCGAAATCCCGGTCCTCGCCCGCGATGATGCGCAGCACGCTCGTTTTACCGGAACCGTTCAGGCCGAGCACGCCGATCTTGGCGCCGGCGTAAAAATTCAGCGAGATGTTCTTCAGGATGACGCGCTTGGGCGGCACGACCTTGCCGACGCGGCGCATGGTGAAAACGTATTGGGCCATAGAGGATTTGAAGCGGAATGCGGGAGGGACGACAGCTTAACAGTGTCGGAGCGCGCTCACACCGCACCGATCGGAAATCGGATTGGGGCAAGCGCAGCGATGCGACCGACGGACTGGCGTGGCTTGGTCTGAAATCGTCCGGGATGAAATCGTCCGGGACCATGAGCGCGAAACAGCCGCGGATGCGATTTTCCGCCGGCGCCGGCGGCACCCTGCGGCGAACTAACCGCTTTCGGCTCCGCGCGCCGCTTCATCCACGGTCTCGAACAAACGCCTGATCTCCGGATCGGCCCGCTTCAGCAATGCCGGATCGGACTGATAAGCGAGCAGGATGAATGCACGATTCGCCTCAATCTCCCGCAGAAGCCTGAGGTTCTCCTCTGGTGTCAGTTCAACCCGGGCCATTCTCGCTCGCGGGAGGTTGCCCCTGTAGCTTGCGCAGCTCGTCGATATCCAGCGCGTCCTTGCTGCGACCCGTTCCGGTTTTCATGCGTATCAGGTCGTCAATGCTCGCCACCGCGATCGACAGCGGCCCGATATGCTTGGTGACCGCGTTGCGCTTGAGGTCGTCGAATGGCACCACCGGGCGCACCAGCACATCGATGACGGTCGCCATCATTTCCGGACCGCGCAACGCAAAAGCGAGCATGCCCTTTTCGCGATGCCACTGATCGATGAGGGCGGCGTCGCGCAGGGATTCAATCGGAATAGGCAGCACCGGCTTGAGCTTCGCGCTCCTGGCACAATCGACGAACTTCGCAAGGTTTGCGTCGTTCAACGCCAGGACCACATCCACGTCCATGGTGAGGCGTTGATAACCATGCAGGGTTACCGCCAGACCCCCGACCAGGACGAAGTCGATTTTGGCGTTGGAGAGAGTTGCGAGAAGCTCGTACATGCTCATCCTGGAAGTGTACCTGTGTACGATTGACTGCGCCGCCTGAAGCGTATGCGGATTCAACTTGTGACGTGGTGCAACTTTCCAGAGAGAAAAGAGGGCCGGCCCGGTGTCTCCCGTTTCCAGACAGCGCGGGCAATGGAAGATCAACTGGCTACTACAGAAGCGCGGTGCCAGATGAGCAATATTTCGTCAATTTGTTAACAATACACCTTGTGGATTGGGAATATACGGGATATTTTCGTATCATTTTTTGTATAAATTACAGAAGACTGAGGCGGTATGCTGCCCGGCCAGTTGGGCTTCGCAAGTGATAAGGCCATCCCGACCGTGCGCGGACCGCAACCCGTCCGCGTTAGCCATTACAATAACGGCTACGAGCACGATCCCGCGCAATAAAGCCCAACGGAAACGCCCCCGCGTTGACCGAGGGTGGCCTCGCCACCACATTCCCACGCGGGCTGTCCCCGGCTCCACCCGAAAGTACAAATGAACAAACCTGAACGCCTGCAGGAGGCCATCGTCATTCATGGGGCGCGCCAGAACAATCTGAAAAATCTGACGGTCGCGGTGCCGACCAACGAGTTGATCGTCGTCACCGGCGTCTCCGGTTCGGGCAAATCCTCGCTGGTGTTCGATACCCTGTATGCGGAGGGCCAGCGGCGCTACGTCGAGACCTTCTCGCCGTATGCGCGTCAGTTTCTCGACCGCATGGACAAGCCGCAGGTGGACCGCATCGACGGCATTCCGCCGGCGATTGCCATCGACCAGACCAATCCGGTGCGCACCTCGCGCTCCACCGTCGGCACCATGACCGAGCTGAACGATCATGTGAAGCTGCTGTTTGCGCGGGCCGCGCAACTGTATTGCCGCGGCTGCGGCAACAGGGTGAGCCGCGACACGCCGGAAGCAATTTACGAGGCGCTTGCGGCGCGCGCCGCAGCCTCGGGAGATCCGCGCCTGATCATCACCTTTCCGGTGACCATCCCGCAAAATTTCAGCGAAGAGGAAGTGCTGCAGTTGCTCAAAGCTCAGGGCTACGACCGCATTCATTCGCGCACCGCCGCACCTGTGGCGCAGGCAGCCCCACGCAAGAAAGGGAAGGCAAGCAAGAACAACAAGGCAGCGCCGGCGTCCGGTAGTGGCACATTGATCGAAATGGTGATGGACCGGCTGCGGCTGGGCGGCGCCGAGCGGCGGCGCGTGGTCGAGGGCATCGAGGCGGCGCTCAAGGTCGGCCAGGGCAAGGTGAGTGTCCACGTGCAGGCGGAATCAGTTGAAGAGACAGCGGCCGGGAGCAGCGCCGCATCACCCCCCGTGTGGCGATTCTCCTCGCACCTGCACTGCGCCGATTGCGACATCGACTATGCCGACCCGGCGCCCTCGCTGTTCTCCTTCAATTCCCCCATCGGCGCGTGCGAGGCGTGCCGCGGCTTCGGCCGGATGATCGGCATCGACTACGGCCTCATCGTTCCCGACGAGTCGAAGACCCTGGCGCAGGGTGCGATCCGGCCGTGGCAGACGCCGAGTTTTCACGAGTGCCAGGACGACATCGAGAAGTACGCGAAGCTGCGCGGCATCCCGCTCGACATGCCGTTCCGCAGCCTGACCCCGGCACAGCGCGCCTGGGTGCTGGAAGGTGAACCGGGTTGGCTGAGCTGGCGCAAATCCTGGCCCGGCGTGTGGTACGGCGTGGCGCGCTTTTTCAAATGGCTGGAAACCAAGTCCTACAAGATGCACGTGCGGGTGCTGCTGTCGAAGTATCGCGCCTACACGCCCTGCGACTCCTGCGGCGGCGCCCGCTTGAATCCGGCCGCGCTGCTGTGGCGCCTCGGCAGTCGCGAAGACGCGGATGACGTTTTCAGGCGACGCTCGCACGCCAAGGACGCCGGCAGCTATAAACGCTACACCCCGCGCGGCATCCGCTTCGGCGAGGAAAAGCTTGCGCAACTGCCCGGCCTGACGGTGCACGACCTGATGCTGCTGCCGATCGAGCGCTGTCGCGCGTTCATCGACCGGCTGCATCTCAATGGCGAATCGTCGAGCGCGGGTCCGCAACCATCGAGCAACCTCGACGAAGCCACCGATCTGCTGCTCACCGAAGTGCGCGCGCGCCTTCGCTATCTCGAGGAAGTCGGCCTCGGCTATCTCACCCTGGACCGCCAGTCGCGCACGCTCTCCGGCGGCGAAGTGCAGCGCATCAACCTGACGACGGCGCTCGGCACCTCGCTGGTCAGCACCCTGTTCGTGCTGGACGAGCCCTCGATCGGGCTGCATCCGCGCGACATGGGCCGGGTGATCGGCGTGATGCAGCGGCTGCGCGACGCCGGCAATTCGCTGGTGGTGGTCGAACACGATCCGCAGATCATGTTCGCCGCCGACCGCATCATGGACATGGGGCCCGGCCCCGGCGAGCGCGGCGGCGAAGTGGTGTTCTTCGGCACGCCGGGTGAACTGAAGGCGTCGAGCACGCTCACTGCCGATTACCTGTCTGGAAGAAAAAGGGCCGACGGGCGGGAAATAGACGCCTTCGCCGAAGGCGACAGCGCGACGGTATCTCTGGACGCCGGCAACACGCTCGCCTTGCTCGGCGTCAGCGAACACAATCTCAAATCGGTCGATGCGCTCATCCCGCTCGGGCGCCTGGTGTGCATCACCGGCGTCTCCGGTTCGGGCAAATCCACCCTGGTGCAGGACGTGCTGTATGCGGCGCTGCGCAAGGCGAAGGGGCAACCCACCGAAACCCCGGGCGCGTTTCGCGAATTGCGCGGCCATGAACTGATAGCAGACGCGGTGATGGTCGATCAGACGCCGATCGGCCGCACCACGCGCTCCAACCCGGCCAGCTACGTCGGCGCCTGGGATGCGATACGCAACATCTTTGCCCGTGCGCCACTCGCCAAAGAACGCCAGTACAGCGCCGGCACCTTCAGCTTCAACTCCGGCAGCGGCCGCTGTCCGGCCTGCGGCGGGAACGGCTTCGAGCACGTCGAGATGCAGTTTCTTTCCGACGTCTATATCCGCTGCGCCGATTGCAACGGCCGGCGCTTCCGCGCCGAGGTTCTGGATGTGACGATCGACGGCAGCATCGCAGCCGCGGCCGGAAAATCGATCGCCGACGTGCTCGATCTGACGGTGTCCGAAGCGGTGGCGTATTTCAGCGATTACCCCGAAGTGCAGGCGGCGCTGCTGCCGCTCGCCGACGTCGGCCTGGAATACCTGCGCCTCGGCCAGCCGGTGCCGACCTTGTCGGGCGGCGAAGCCCAGCGGCTCAAACTGGCAAAGCATCTGGCGGAAGCGGCACAGGCTTCACCACATGGCAAGCTGCTGCCGAAGCAGGACAAGCAGCGCGGCAAACTGTTCCTGTTCGACGAGCCCACCACCGGCCTGCATTTTGACGATGTGGCGCGGCTGCTGCGCGCCTTTCGCCAGCTCATCGGGGCGGGGCATTCGCTGGTGGTCATCGAACACAACCTGGACGTGATCCGCGCTTCGGACTGGATCATCGATCTGGGGCCCGAAGGCGGCGACGCCGGCGGAGAAATCGTCTGCAGCGGCACCCCGCCCGAGGTCGCCGCGCATTCCACGTCGCATACCGGGCAGGCGTTGCGCGACTACCAGACGGCGCTGGCGCGCCCGCTGGCCGGCGCACTGCTGTCCGGCGCCGCCTCCGGAGACCTGCGGGCTTCGCACCACACCCGCCGCGACAACGCGATCTGCATCCACAACGCGCGCGAGCACAACCTGCGCATCGACGACCTGGAGATTCCGCGCAACCGGTTCACCGTGGTCACCGGCGTTTCCGGATCGGGCAAATCGACGCTTGCCTTCGACATCGTCTTCGCCGAAGGCCAGCGGCGCTACCTGGAATCACTCAACGCCTACGCGCGCCAGTTCGTGCAGCCCGGTTCCAGGCCCGACGTGGATGCCATTTTCGGCATTCCGCCGACCGTGGCCATCGAACAGCGCACCAGCCGCGGCGGCCGGAAGAGCACCGTCGCCACCCTCACCGAGATCTATCACTTCCTGCGCCTGTTGTACGTCAAACTCGGCACCCAGCATTGCCCGGATTGCATGGTCGCCATTGAGCCGCAAAGCGAGGAGGCCATCATCGCGCGGCTGCTGCGCGACTACGGCAGCGGACCTGATACGGGAATCCGGATCGGCCTGATGGCGCCGCTGGTGATGAATCGCAAGGGCTATTACACCGACCTTGCCAAGTGGGCGCTCGGCAAGGGTTATACCCATTTACGCGTCGATGGCGAATTCCTGCCCACGGCGAAGTGGCCGCGCCTGGACCGCTTCAGTGAGCACACCATTGAGCTCCCGGTGGCCGACGTGCGGGTGGCGCCCGACAACGAACCCGAACTGCGCGCCGCGCTCGCGCGCGCGCTCGACCTGGGTAAGGGCGTGGTGCACGTGCTCTCGCCGCTGGCGAGGCTGGACGAAGCGTTCAAAGCGGCGGGCCCCGGCGTTTCCCGAATTGAAGTCGATCTGGATCAGGTGGCGTTCTCCACCAAGCGCGCCTGCCCGTCGTGCGGCAAAAGCTATGCGGCGCTCGATCCGCGGCTGTTCTCGTTCAATTCGCGCCACGGCTGGTGCAACGTCTGCTACGGCACCGGGCTGAAATTGAGCGGCTTCGACGAGGAACAGTCGGGCGAAGAAGTATGGTGGAACGAATGGTTCGAGGGACAGGCCGAACCCTGCGAGGGCTGCGGCGGCAAGCGGCTCAACCGGGAGGCACTGGCAGTGCGCTACCGCGATCGTTCGATCTCCGACCTGGTGGCGCTGCCGATCGAAAAACTGGCAAACGTGGTGCGCGAACTCAAACTGACCGGCCGCGACGCGGAAATCGCGCGCGACATCGTGTCGGAGTTGAAATCTCGCCTGGCGTTCCTCAGCGAGGTGGGGCTCGCGTACCTGTCGCTCGACCGCTCGGCACCGACCTTGTCGGGCGGCGAGGCGCAGCGCATCCGCCTCGCCGCGCAGCTGGGCTCCAACCTGCGCGGCGTCTGCTACATTCTCGACGAACCCACCATCGGGCTGCATCCGCGCGACAACCGGGTGCTGCTCGATACCCTGGAGAAACTGCAGGCCAAAGGCAACACCCTGCTGGTGGTGGAGCATGACGAGGACACCATCCGGCGCGCCTCGCACGTCATCGATCTCGGACCCGGCGCCGGCAAGCAGGGCGGGCGCGTCACGGCGCAGGGCTCGGCCACGGACCTGATGGATAACCCCGCTTCGGTTACCGGCCGCTTTCTGAAAAACCCGCTGCTGCACCCGCTGCATCCCAACCGGCCGGTGGACCGCCACACCCCGGCCATCGAAATCCTCGGCGCCAATCTGCACAACCTGCAGCACGCCGATGCCAGGGTGCCGCTAGGCCGGCTCACCGTGGTCACCGGCGTATCCGGCTCGGGCAAATCCACCTTGGCGCGCGATGTGCTCTTGCGCAACCTTGCGCATCTGATGGGCGAGCAACGCAAACGGCCTTCTGCCAGAAATCCGGGGCAGGCCGCCGGTTGCGGCGAACTGCGCGGCTGGGAAACGATAGGCCGGGTGCTCGAGGTCGATCAGACGCCGATCGGCAAGACGCCGCGCTCCTGTCCGGCAACCTACGTCGGTTTCTGGGACGCGATCCGGCGGCTGTTTGCCGACGCCAACGAGTCGCGCATCCGCGGCTGGACGGCATCGCGCTTTTCCTTCAACACCGCCGGCGGCCGCTGCGAGGCCTGCGAAGGCCAGGGCGTGAAGAAAATCGAGATGAGTTTCCTGCCGAACGTAAAGGTGCTGTGCGACAGTTGCCGCGGGGCGCGCTTCAACGCCGAGACGCTGGCGGTGCAGTGGAAAGGCAGGTCAATCGGCGACGTGCTGGCGATGAGCGTCGATGAAGCGGTGGATTTTTTCTCGGCGCATCCCTCGACGCACCATGCACTAAGGCTGCTGCAGGACGTGGGCCTGGGCTATCTGACCCTGGGTCAGCAGAGTCCCACCTTGTCTGGCGGCGAGGCGCAACGCATCAAGCTGGTCACTGAACTCTCCAAGGTGCGGCTCGAGCCGCAGGACAACGCCGCGTCCCGGCCTGGACGCGCGGGCGCGGTCGCGGCAACCCTGTACGTGCTCGATGAGCCGACGGTGGGCCTGCACATGGCCGACGTGGAACGCCTGATCCGGGTGCTGCACCGGCTGGTGGACGCCGGCAACACCGTGGTGGTGGTCGAACACAATCTCGATGTCATTGCGGATGCCGACTGGATCATCGACCTCGGACCCGAAGGCGGCGATGGCGGCGGTCGGGTGGTGGCGCAGGGGGCACCCCTCACGCTGGTGCGGGCGGCCAGGCCGCTGGTGCAAACGACACCGGGTGCGGCGAGCCCGCCGGTTCAAGATTCGGTCCGGAATCCAGCCCAAGATTCCCCGGCGGCGCGGCTCGCGGCATGGTCCGATTCAACGCCGGTTGCTGCCGCGCGGACCGCGAAACCGCCGGCGAAGGCGCCTCTTCAGTCGCACACCGCCGATTACCTGGCGGACTTTCTCAAGGAGCGCACGGCCGGCGGCGTGATACCCGGCGCGCCCCCACAGGCTTGACGTCATGAAGCGCTGGCATTATATGTGGCCACGTTCCCGGAAGACCGGCGTAACACCTTGAATTCTTCATTGATTCGCGCGACCCTGTCGCACCTGATCCGCCCCATCCGGGTGCCGGCCGGGCTGATCCTCATCGCGGCGATTGCAGTGATGGCCGGCCCGGTGCTGCCGCCTTCGCTTTCCGGCCTGACGGTGGTCGGGCCGTACGTGGTGCTGTTCGTCGGGGCCGCCATCAGCATCTGGTTCAATCGCGGCCGGGCCTTCATCGCGTCCGCCTCGCTGCTGCTCGCCTATGCCGGCCTGGATTACGCCCTCGGCATCAACGTCGGCAATTTTGCGCCGCGCGCCGTGTTCAGCGCGCTCGCCATCCTCGTGCCCTTCAATATCCTGGTGGCGCTCGCCTATCCCGAGCACGGCGTATCGCATCACCGCAATTATCGCTGGCTGATGCTCGTCTCGGCCGAAGTCCTGTGTGTCGGCTGGATCGCGAGCGCCGGCAACAGCAGCCTCTCGGGCACCTCGTGGCGCGACATGATGGAGCACTGGCTGATCACCTCGCCCCCCACGCCGCTGGCCGGGCGGGTGATGTTCCTGGTGGCGTTCATCGTTGCCGTATGGCGCGCCCGGCCGCGCCATACGCTGACTCCGCCGCGGCCGCTCGACGTCGGCATCGCCGCCATGCTGGTGGCGCTGTTCATCGGCTGCGAAGGCATGTCCACGCCAATATCCACATCCGGCCCGTTCGGTTCCTACATCCTGGCCGCGGGCGGCATCCTGCTTATTGCGCTGCTGCAGGAATCGTACCGCCTCGCCTATCACGATGAGCTCACCGGCCTCCCCGGCCGGCGCGCGCTGGACGAACGCCTGCAAGGACTCGGGCCGGTGTGCAGCTTTGCCATGGTGGATGTGGACCACTTCAAGCAATTCAACGATACCCACGGTCACAACACCGGCGACCAGGTGCTGAAACTGGTGGCGGCCCGCCTCGCCGAAATCAGCGGCGGCGGCACCGCCTATCGCTACGGCGGCGAGGAATTCGCCGTAGTGTTTCCCGATTGTCGTGTCGAGGAGGCGCTGCCTCACCTGGAGGACATGCGCGGGCAAATTGAACACTACAAAATGGCGCTGCGCAGCGAAGACCGGCCGCGCGATCCGCGAAAAGGAAGCAAGCTGCGCGCATCGATTTCACCGGACAAAACGCTGTCGGTGACGGTGAGCATCGGCGTCGCCGGCCGCGACGACGTGGCAACCACCCCGGCGAGCGTGTTGCGCGCCGCCGACGAAGCGCTGTATCGCGCCAAGGAAGCCGGAAGAAACCGGGTGTGCCGCTAGAGGTTCGCGCCGGCAAGGGAGTCCGGGCGGTCCCCTTGCCAGTCCTTTGCCGGTCTTACTTGGACGGGCCGTCGTCCTTGATCAGTCCTTCGGCTTTCAGCGTTTCCTGCACCTTCGGACGCGCGCGGATGCGGTCCATGAATGCCTTGATGTTCGGCCATTTGCCCAGGTCGATCTTGTGCATGCCGGTCCAGTTGACCACCGCGAACAGGTAGGCATCGAGCGCCGAGAACTTGTCGCCAAAGGCGTACTGCCTGCCATCGAGCATCTTGTCCAGGGTATTCATCCGGCGCTCGACGTAGGCGATCTGGATTTCCTTCATTTCGGGGGTCAGCTTGGGATTGAACAGCGCGCCGATCTGCTTGTGGATCTCGGTTGCGGTGAAGTTGACCATTTCCATGAAGCGATAGCGCTCCAGAGTGCCCGCCTTGGGCGCCAGACCTGATTCGGGCTTCTGGTCGGCGAGGTACTGGCAGATGACACCCGCTTCGGTCAGCACGTTGCCGTCGTCGAGCTTGAGCGCCGGCACGTAACCCTTGGGATTGATCTTCCAGTAGTCGTCGCCGCCGGCGGTCTTCTTGTTGGGAATGTCGACCTTTTCCATATCGAAGACGTAGCCGGCTTCGCGCAGAACAATGTGCGGCGCCATCGAGCACGCGCCGGGGGCGTAATAGAGTTTCATGAGCGTTCCTTTTTTTCCAGACTGGTGTGGGTACCGCGCTGCCGGGCGATTGCGGCCCGGCCGAAAACGGGCGATGAGCCTTGACCTGCGGGGCTCATTCTACGCCAGGCCGCGTCCGTACACGCGGCTCACCGGCCCGCCTGCGCCATCCGGCGCAGGCAACGGTCGCAACACGGCGTTCCACGGACCGTTTGCGACGCGCGCCGAGCGGCAGACGATCGATGCTGCGCCGTTGCCGGGCGGGCGACGCCGCCGCCGGGAGAAATGGGCAAGCCGGAGTAATGGCGTACCATCCGGATTCCCGTTTCCTTTGGGCAACTTTTCCATGTCCGGTCCCTCAGATAAAGCCCCGCCGCCACCCGTACCCGGCCTCGAGATCGCCACGCGCATTTATGTCGAGCTGATCGGGCGCTCCTACCTGCGCGTCGAGAATGCCGCGGTGATCAAGCCCGATCCGTTTGAACTCGCCAAGCTCAGTTTCACGCTGGCGGGGGCCTTCCTCAAGGCCGAAGCCGAGATCAAGGCGGAATCCGGTCCGAAGAATGTCGGCTACGACGTCAATACACTGGATTTGAGCAAGCTGTAGTCCCTGCAGTCGAGAAAAAATATCGAAAAAGATATCTTCAGCGCCGGGTGTCGTGTATAGTGCGCGGTAAGGTTTGCGGCTTCGCTTCATCCGGTTAGCGTCCCAGCCTGTTCGCGGTTCCTCTCAAGTTGCAAGTTCCAGGTTCCCGAATTTCTCAATGCAGGAACCGTTGCCTGTACCGGTATGGAAGGCCAAGCCCTTCCCCAGGCGACATCAGGAGATTCTCATCACAACGTCGTTCCAGAATCTCGGCCTGTCGGCCGAGCTGCTCCGTGCTGTCACCGAGCAGGGCTATACCATTCCCACCCCGATCCAGGCGCAGGCGATTCCGGTGGTGCTCGCCGGCCGGGATCTGCTGGGCGCTGCCCAGACCGGCACCGGCAAGACCGCGGGATTCACCCTGCCGCTGCTGCAGCTTCTGTCCACGAACAGCGGTCAGAACGCCGCCTCGCGGCATCCGCGCGCGCTGGTGCTGGTGCCCACGCGCGAGCTCGCCGCGCAGGTGCAGGACAGCGTTCGCGCCTACGGCCGTCACCTGAAGCTGCGCTCGACCGTCATTTACGGCGGCGTGGGTTTCACGCCGCAGGCCGCCGAATTGCGCCGCGGCGTCGATATCGTCGTCGCCACGCCGGGCCGGCTGCTCGATCATGTGCAGCAACGCACCATCGAGCTGCGCCATATCGAAATCCTGGTGCTCGACGAAGCCGACCGCATGCTCGACATGGGCTTCATCCCCGACATCCGCCGCATCCTGGCGCTGTTGCCGGCGAAGCGGCAGAACCTGCTGTTCTCGGCGACCTTCTCCGACGAAATCCGCAAGCTCGCCGGGACCTTCCAGCGCGATCCGGTGACCGTTGAAGTCGCGCCCCGCAACGCCTCGATCGACCTCATCACCGAAGTGGTGCACCCGGTCGATAAGGACCGCAAGCGCGAACTGCTCGCCCACCTGGTGAAAACCAACAACTGGCAGCAGGTGCTGGTGTTCACCAAGACCAAGCACGGCGCCAACCGTCTCGCCGAGCAACTGGGGCGCGACGGCATCGAGTCCGACGCGATCCACGGCAACAAGAGCCAGCCGGCGCGCATGAGAGCGCTGAAGCGCTTCAAGAACATGGAGCTGCAGGTGCTGGTGGCGACCGACATCGCGGCGCGCGGCATCGACATCGATGCGTTGCCGCACGTGGTCAATTACGATTTGCCGAACGTGCCGGAGGACTACGTGCACCGCATCGGCCGCACCGGCCGCATCGGCCGCAGCGGCGACGCGGTGACGCTGCTCGGCAGCGACGACCGGCCGCTGCTGAACGCCATCGAGCGGCTGCTCGCGCGCAGGATAGCCCAGCAGATCATCGCCGGGTTCGAGCCGACAAGAAGTGGCAACGTCGGTGGAAATTCCCCCGGCAATGCGAATGCCAATACTCGCACCCCGCGTCCGAATTCCAGCGGCGCACGCTACGGCGAAGCGCGCCGCCCGCAGCAACGCCAGAATCGTCCGCAACAGCGCCAGGGTCGCCCGGAGCCGCGCAGCGAGGCGTCGCGCAGCGATCGGGTGCGCGAGGAACAGTCGAACGGCAATGTGCGGCGCGACCCCGTGCAACGTCCCGATCATCCGCGTGAAGCGCGCGCCGCGAACCAGGAGCGCGCACCGCAGCAGCGCCGCACGCAGCCGCCGAGACCGCGGCAGGTTCCGGTGCTGTTCGGCGGCGCGCCGCGCAAAGCCGCCTGAGGTCCGTGCCGGCCCGTAATCGGGCCGCATGAAAGCCGCTCGCGGTGCATGGGTTGCTCTGCCTAAGCGCGGCAGCCACCGCATTCACAGGACAATCCGGGCGCCGGTGCACGGCTCCCGGCCACGCCGCTACTCCCGGATCTCGGCTTCGACGAGCTTTGCGAGCAGCACCAGCGATTCCTGCCACCCGAGGTAGCACGCCTCGACGGGTATGACCTCGGGAATTCCTTCCTGCACGACATTCATCTCGGTCCCGCAGGACACCGCTTTGAGGGATAGCGTCGTTTGCATTACGCCGGGAAGGTTCGGGTCGTCGAACTTGTCGGTGTAGCGAATCCGTTCGTTCGGGACAAGCTCGAGATACTCGCCGCCAAACGCGTGGCTATGCCCGGTGGTGAAGTTCGTAAACGACATCCTGAACGTGCCGCCAACCTTGGCGTCCAGGTGGTGAACTTTGCCGGTGAAACCGTTCGGCGGAAGCCACTTGGCCAACGCATCGGCATCGAGGAAGGCGCGATAGACCCGTTCAGGCGTCGCCCGCAGTACCCGGTGAAGGCGAACCGTGCTGGTAGCCATGAGGCTCTTTCTCCTTTCGTTGCCGGTTTCCCGGCGGTTGGCCCTTCAGGACAGGTAGCGGCGAGCTTCATCGCGGCATGGCCGCAACCCCGGCCTTGCGTTCATCGCCCAGGACACGATAATAACCCGCGGCATGGTGCGCGAGAGCGCGCGAACGACATGCTGTACCCCCGCCCCCACCGGACTGCCGCGATGCGCGATCCCACCCCCACTCTGATCTATCTGAAGGACTACACGCCGCCGGCTTTCCTCATTCCGCGGGTCGATCTGGAGTTTGAACTGTTCGAGGATTTCGCGCGGGTGCGCGCGCGGCTTGCGATCGAACGCAATCCAAAGGCGGCGAATCGACACGGCCCGCTCGCGCTCGACGGCGAAGAGCTCGCGCTCGAGTCGATTGCCATCGACGGCCGCGCCCTGGCGAGCACCGAGTACCAGGCGGGCGCTGCCGGACTGAGCATCGCCGCGCCGCCGGAGCGCTTCACCCTGGAGACCGTGGTGCGCATACGGCCGCGCGACAACGCCGCGCTGTCCGGCCTGTATGCGTCGGCAGCCGGATTTTTTACCCAGTGCGAAGCGCAGGGATTCCGCCGCATCACCTGGTTTCTCGACCGCCCGGACGTGATGTCCATCTACACCACCCTGATCCGCGCCGACCGCGATCGCTATCCGGTGCTGCTGTCGAACGGTAATCCCGCCGGCGGCGGCGCCGAGGATGCGACGGCTTGCGCTATTGGCGCCGGTGCAACCGCGCCGCGACACTGGGCAAAATGGGTCGATCCGTTTCCCAAGCCCTCGTATCTGTTCGCGCTGGTGGCGGCGAAACTGGAGGTGCTGGAAGACCGCTTCGTCACCGCCTCGGGCCGGCCGGTGCGCCTCGCCATCTACGTCGATCCGGGCAAGCTCGACCAGTGCGGCTTTGCCATGGAGGCACTGAAGAAAGCGATGCGCTGGGACGAGCAGGTGTTCGGCCTGGAAGTGGATCTGGATCAGTACATGATCGTCGCGGTGGGCGACTTCAACATGGGGGCGATGGAGAACAAGGGTCTCAACATCTTCAACACCAGGTACATCCTGGCGCGGCAGGACACCGGCACCGACACCGACTTTCTCAACATCGACCGGGTGGTGGCGCACGAATATTTCCACAACTGGACCGGCAACCGCGTCACCTGCCGCGACTGGTTCCAGTTGTCGCTGAAGGAAGGCCTCACCGTGTTCCGCGATCAGGAGTACGGGGCGGACATGTATTCGCGTCCGGTGGAGCGCATCCGCGAGGTGCGCAGCCTGCGCACGGTGCAGTTTGCCGAAGACGCGGGGCCGATGGCGCATCCGGTGCGGCCCGCGGCCTACATGGAGATCAGCAACTTCTACACCAGCACCATTTACGAAAAAGGCGCCGAGCTGGTGCGCATGATCCACACCCTCGTCGGCGCCGGGAATTTCCGGCGCGGCATGGATCTTTACTTCCGGCGCCACGACGGCCAGGCCGTGACCACCGACGATTTCGTGCAGGCGATGGCCGATGCCTCGGGAATCGATCTGGAGCAGTTCCGGCGCTGGTACGAACAGGCCGGCACGCCGCTGCTCAAGGTGCGCGGCGCATACGATGCCGGGGCGCGACGCTACACACTGGAGGTGAAACAATCCTGTCCGCCCACCCATGGCCAGCCGCAGAAGCTGCCGTTTCACATTCCGCTGGCGGTCGGCCTGCTCGGCGCGGACGGGCGCGACCTGCCGCTCCGGCTGCAGGGCGAGTCGCCGCCGCTCGCCGCCGAGCGGGCCGGGCCGGGCGCGATCACCCGGGTGCTGTCGGTGACACAGCCGGCGCAGACCTTCGTCTTCGAAGGTGTGGCGGAGCCGCCCGTCCCGTCCCTGGCGCGCGGCTTCTCCGCGCCGGTGGTGCTTGATTTCGATTACGACGAAGCGGCGCTGACGCATTTGATGGCGCACGATGCCGACCCGTTCAATCGCTGGGAGGCCGGGCAGCGCCTGGCCACGGGCATCCTGCTGCGCGCCACGGAAAACCTGCGCAGCGGCGGCCGCGCCGCCGAGCCGCCCGCGGCGTTCATCGATGCCTGCGCGCGCATTCTCAAAGACGGTCCCGCCGATCCGGCGTTCGCCGCCGAGGCGCTGACCCTGCCGGCGGAGAGCTATCTCGCCGAACTGATGGCCGTGGCCGACCCGGATGCGATACACGCGGCGCGCGACGGCCTCAGACGGCAACTGGCTGAGCGGTTACAGCCGGCGCTGCTCGATACCTACCGCACCCAAACCCCGCCCGGCGCGTATTCGCCGGATGCCGCCCCGGCAGGCAAGCGGGCGCTGCGCAATCTTGCCCTGTCCCTGCTCATGGAACTGGAGGATCCGGCCATCCGGCTGCTTGCGCTGAAGCAGTTTGACGGCGCGGACAACATGACCGACACCATGGCGGCGCTGGTCGCGCTTGCCAATTGCGACTGCCCGGAGCGTGCCGGCGCGCTCGAACGGTTCTACGAGAAATGGCAGAACGAGCCGCTGGTGGTGGACAAGTGGCTGGCGGTACAGGCCGGTTCGCGCCTGCGCGGCACGCTGGCCGCAGTGAAACGGCTGGCGGCGCATGCGGCGTTCAATCTGCGCAATCCGAACAAGGTGTATGCGCTGATCGGCGGCCTGCGCGCCAATCCGGTCCATTTTCATGCCGCGGACGGAGCGGGCTACGCCTTCCTCGCCGACCAGGTGATTGCGCTGGACAGCTTCAACCCGCAGATCGCGGCGCGGCTGGCACGCGGCTTTGATCGCTGGAAAAAATACGACACGGGCCGCCAGGCGCAGGCCCGCGCCGCGCTGCAGCGCATCCGCGACACCACGAGATTGTCGAAGGACGTCGCCGAGATCGTCAGCCGCTCACTCGGCTGAGGCCGGAAGAACCCGGCCGCCGAGCCGGCCAGGACCAGCCTAATGGGGTGTGGTGCCGGTATCGAGGCGAGCGCGCCGCGCCCTGGCAGCCTCGCCGGCGCGCTCGAGGGCGCCGCGAAGCGCATCCAGGGTGATCGGCTTGGCGATGAAATCGTCCAATCCGGCCTCCCGGCAGCGCTCCCGGTCGCCGCTCGACGATTCGGTGGTCACGGCGGTGATCCTCGGTCGCCGATCGCCGAGCCTGCCGATGATGCGTTGCGTCGCCTCGATGCCGTCCTGATCGGGCATGCGCAGATCCATCAACACCAGGTCAAATTGGCCGGCGCAGACCGCCTCCACGGCCTCGCGCCCGCTCGCCACGGCGCGCGCCTCGTAACCCAGGCCCTTCAGCATCAACAGCACCACGCGGCGATTCAGTTCGATGTCATCGGCCACCAGGATGTCAAGCGGGATGGTTGCAGCCAGGTCAAGGCGGCCCGCCGCCGCAGGCACGGGGCCGGCGCTGCCGGTGGGTGCCGGCGCCGGCAGCACGGCCCTGCGCAGCGCCGGGACCCAATTGGTGTCCCGCGCCGCAATTTGCGCGCGCAGTTCGCGAACCGACTGCGCCAGTGAGCGCACGATCTGCCATTGCCACGCCAGCGCCGCGGCGAGCATCAATGCTGCCGCAGCGAGCGCCACGGCAGCGGAATATTCCGACAGGACATCGTCCGCCGGGCTTATCAGCCAGTAACCTGCCAGCACCGCCAGCAAGGCCACCAGGCTCGCGCCCAGCACCATCGGATTGATGAACGTGAAACCTCGGGACACGACCGTCTCCTGTATTCCGCGGCAGGACAGCCTGACCGGAGCAATTTTCGCGATACGCAGGCGCCGGCGGAACGCGTGAACGATATCAGGCCAATATCTCTCTGCCATCCGCGCAACCCGTCCCGTTCGGCAGGGATACGGCCCTTCGCCACAGGCTGTCGCCACAGGTTGTCGGGATACGCCCCGGCTCCTACAATAGACGTGCTCGCCGAGGGAACAATGGGGCCACCATTGCATCGCCGCGAGCCCTGCCGCATGAGCGGAAAGGCACGGAAGGGGCGGCGCGGTTTTCATGATCAGCACCATACTGCAGGCGCCGGGCGCCCCGTTGCTGGCGCGCACCGCGGCACTGGCGCTCGGCCTGCTGGCGGGCGGCTGCGCCAACCACGCCGGACTTCACCCGCGCGCCCTCATCGGTGAGGTCAACGCCCTTGCCGTGCAACAGACGCTGGCGGGGCAAAGCACGCTTGCTGTGCCAAACACGCTTGCGGTGCCAAACACGCTTGCTGTGCAACGGCCGCCCGACCATTCCGGCGCGGCGGACCGGGCATCCGTCGCTGCGCAATCACCGGAATCGCCGCCGGCTTTCCGTCTGTCGCCCGGGACGTGGCCGGCAACCGACTGGTGGACCGGTTTCGGCGACGCGCAACTCGGCGCGCTGATCGAGGAAGCGCTCGCCGGCAGCCCGACCCTGCGCAGCGCCGCGGCGCGGCTCGATCGCGCAGTCGCCGTCGCCGGCATCGCCGCCGCGGCGATCGGACTGCAGGCCGGCGCCGGCGTGGACAGCACCCGGCAACGCCTGTCGCAGCACGGCCTGGTGCCGCCGCAGTACGCCGGCTCCTGGATCACGCAGAACAGTGCCCTGCTCAACGCGCGCTACGAACTGGATTTCTGGGACCGCAACCGCGCCGCCTACGACAGCGCCCTGGGCCAGGCAAAAGCGGGCGAAGTCGATGCCTACGCCACCCGGCTGCTGCTGTCGGTGAGCGTGGCGCAGGCCTACGTACAGTTGCAGCGCGCGTTCGAGCTGCTGGATGTGGCGCGCTCGCTGCTCGGGCAACGTGAAGCGGTGCTCGCTCTGACCGAGAGACGTCTTGCCGCGGGACTCGATTCACGCATCGAAGTGAAACAGGCGCAAGGGGCGGTCCCGGCGGTGCGCGAGACCATCGTCCAGATCGAGGAAAGCATCGCGCTCACCCGCAACCAGTTGGCGGCGCTGCTTGGCAAAGGCCCGGACCGCGGCCTCGCGGTGAGCCGCCCCAGGCTCGAACCGGCGGCGCCGGTCGCGCTGCCCGGGAACCTCCCGGCCGATCTGCTCGGACGCCGCCCCGATCTCATCGCCCAGCGCTGGCGCGCCGAAGCCGCGCGCCATGAGATCGCCGCGGCCAGAGCGCAGTTCTACCCGAACGTGAACATCGCCGCGTTCGTCGGATTGCAGAGCCTGGGCTTTGCCAATCTGCTCCGCGCGGGCAGCGTGGTGGCGGGCGCGGGTCCGGCGCTGCGCCTGCCGATTTTCGAATCGGGCGGGCTGCGCGCCAACCTCGCGGCGAAGAACGCCGAGTTCGATGCCGCGGTGGAGCAGTACAACCAGAGTCTGGTGGAGGCGCTGCGGGATGTGGTCGATCAGCTCACGTCGCTGCGCTCGGTGGCGGCGCAGCGCATGGAATTGAAGAGCGCCTTCGCCAGCGCCACCGAAGCATGGGAGCTGGCGCTGGCGCGCTATCGCGCCGGCCTGGGAAATTACCTGCAGGTGCTCAGCGCCGAAGCGCAACTGCTGGCGCAGAAGAACCTGGAGGCCGAGTTGCGCGCGCGCGAAATCGCGCTGTCCATCCATCTCATACGCGCGCTGGGCGGTGGCTATCGTGACGAATCCGGGAGCGAATCTGCCGGACCCGGCGGCGGCGTCACGCCACCCTCCGGCCCGGGCGGCACGCCGCTGGAAAGGAACGTGAATTGAGCGGCGGCATGTCCGAAGGCAGGAGCGACGCAGCCGCGCCCGATCAATCCGAATTTCCGCTGTCCGGCGCCGAACCCCCGCGTAACGGCCAGCGCGCACTCGCCATCGGCGGCGTGCTGGCGGTGTTTGCGCTGGCCGGGCTCGCGGTGCTGTTCCACTGGCTGACCAGCGGACGCTACATCGAATCGACCGACGACGCCTACGTCGGCGGCAATCTGGTGCAGATCACGCCACAGGTAGCGGGGACGGTGGTGGGCGTGCGGGCTCAGGACACGGATTTCGTCAAGGCCGGACAGATCCTGATCGAACTGGACAAGGCCGACAGCGCCGTGGCGCTCGACGAGGCCGAAGCGCAGCTCGCCCGCACCGTGCGCCAGGTGCGCCATCTCATGGCCACCACCGCGCAGTACATGGCAACGGTGGAACTGCGCCGCGCCGAACTGGCCAAGGCGCGCGATGACCTGGCACGGCGCGAACGGCTCACCGGCTCCGGCGCGGTTTCCGCCGAAGAGACACAGCACGCGCGCGATGCCATCAGCGCCGCCGGCGCCACGCTCAAGGTGGCGCTGCGGCAGGCGGCCGCGCACCGCACCCTGGTGGAGGGCACGACGCTGGAGAATCATCCCGAGGTGCGCGGCGCCGCGGCCCGGGTGCGCGAAGCGCACCTGGCGTGGTCGCGCACCACAATGACGGCGCCGGTGTCGGGCTTCGTCGCGCGGCGCAATGCGCAACTGGGTCAGCGCGTCAGTCCCGGCACGCCGCTGATGACGGTGGTGGCGCTGGATAATCTCTGGGTGGACGCGAATTTCAAGGAAGCGCAACTGGCGGCCCTGCGCATCGGCCAGCCGGTACGGCTGCACGCCGACCTGTACGGCGGCCGTGTCGAATACAAAGGCCGTATCGCCGGGTTCGGCGCCGGCACCGGCAGCGCCTTCGCACTGCTGCCGCCGCAGAACGCCACCGGCAACTGGATCAAGGTGGTGCAGCGCGTCCCGGTGCGCATCGCGCTCGATCCCGAGGCGTTGCGGCAGCATCCGCTGCAAATCGGGCTGTCGATGCAGGTGGCAGTGGACATTCGCGAGCAAAACGGTGAGCGGCTGCCCCAGGTGGCGCAGCCGCAGCCCGTTCCGCCCGCCGTCGCAGCGGCAGCGGCCGCGGCATCCGCATCCAGACCGGCCGAACGGCGCATCGCCGCCATCATCGCGGCGAACCGGGTGGTCGAGCAAGCGGACGAGGACGCCACCGCCGGCCCGGGCGATGCCGATACCAGGCAAAGCAAATCGGCCGGCGGCCCGCTCGCAGCGCGGCGCAGCGCCAGCCAAATTGCGAAATGAGTTCACCGCCGGGATTGACTGCAGCGAACGCCGCCACCGCGCCCGGCAATAGCTCCGGCGGCAACGCCTCGATGACTTCGGCACGCAATCCGCTGCTGCTGCTGTTGCTGCTGGCGCTGGCCAACTTCATGCAGGTGCTGGATCTCACCATCGCCAATGTGTCGCTGCCGGCCATCACCGGCGACCTTGGCGCCGCGCCGAGCCAGGGCGCATGGATCGTCACCTCCTTCGCCGCCGCCTGCGCCATCACCATACCGCTCACCGGCTGGTTGTCGGACCGGTTCGGCCAGGTGCGCATTTTCTGCGCCGCCACAGTGCTGTTCACGCTCGCCTCGTTCCTGTGCGGCATCGCCTGGAGCCTGCCTTCGCTGATCGCCTGCCGGGTGCTGCAGGGCGCGGCGGCCGGGTTCATGATTCCGCTGTCGCAGGCGCTGATGCTCAACAACTATCCCGCGGAAAAACGCGGCATGGCGCTCTCGATCTGGACCATGACCGCCACCGTGGCGCCCATCGTCGGACCGATACTCGGCGGCTGGATCACCGACAACTATCACTGGCGCTGGATATTTTTTCTCAACGTGCCGGTAGGCATATTTGCTTCCCTGGCCCTGTGGGCGCTGCTCAAGGAGCGCGAAACGCCATTGCTGCGGCGGCCTCTGGACCGGGTGGGACTGGCGCTGCTGGTCATCTGGGTCGGCAGCCTGCAGGTGCTGCTCGACAAGGGCAATGAGCTGGACTGGTTCAATTCCGCTTTCATCGTCGTGCTCGCCGTGATCGCGGCGTTCGGTTTTGCGCTGTTTCTCGCATGGGAACTCACCGGGGGCCACCCCATCGTCGATCTGAGCCTGTTTCTGCAGCGCAATTTCCGCACCGGGGTGCTGGTGCTGACGGTGTCCTTCGCCGTTCTGCTGGCGATGCACGTGATCCTGCCGCTGTGGGTGCAGACGCAGCTGGGCTACACGGCGCAGTGGGCCGGCTATGTTCTCGCGCCCGGGGGCATCATGGGGGTACTGCTCGCGCCGCTCGTCGGCCGCCAGATGCGGCGCATCGATCCGCGTTTTTTCGCCAGCATCGCCTGCCTGGTGTTCGCCCTGCATTGTTTCGCCCGCGCGCAGCTGGACACCGGCGCCGATTTTCTCAGCCTGGCGCTGCCGCAACTGCTGATGGGCATCGCGACCGCGATGTTCTTCGCGCCGATGATCAGCATCAGCCTGGGGGGCATCGAGCCGCTCAAAGTGGCCCGCGCCAGCAGCCTGCAGAATTTCGTGCGCCAGATGTCGGGCAGCTTCGGCACCGCGCTGGCGGTCGCTTTCTGGGACCGGCGCGAGATCATGCATCGCGCCCAGCTCGCCGAACATCTCGGCAGCGGCTCGCCGGCCGCCGCCGAACACGCAGCGAGGCTGGAGGCCGCCGGCATGAGTCCGGTGCAGGTGCTCGGTCACTTCGAGAGCATCCTGACGCGCGAAGCCTACATGCTGGCGACCAATGATTTTTTCTGGGTGTGCGGCTGGTCGCTGCTGGCGCTGCTGCCGCTGATCTGGCTGGCGCGCCCACCCTTCAGCGCCGGCACGGTGCCGGCGGCGGAATAATCCGCTCGCCACCCGCCCGCTCTGCGGCTCCGTTTACGACAGCGCTCGGAAAAACGCGCGGGATACGACGCATTGGCGTCCGGGTCGCTGCGCCCGATGCGCGGCACGGTACGGCGAACCCGGAACACCTGCCGGCCGGCTGCATCACGGTTTCTGGAACTTGAGGACGAACTCGTCATTGGGCTGGGCCGGCCGGGCGGTGGGCTGGTTGCGCGGATCGGCCGGGTTGCGCAGGAACTGTCCTTCCTCGATTACGCGAAAGCCCGCGGCCTCGACTTCGGCGCGCAGGAACGATTCCTCGATGCGATGCAGGCTGCCGGCCTCGGAGATGCCGCTGCCGGCGCGGCCGGCGTGATCGGCGACGACGAACGTGCCGCCGGGCTTGAGAGCGGCGAACACGGCACGGTTCATGCGCGCCCGGTCCACGCCCATGTGGGCCAGGTCGTGATAGTTGAACAGCAGCGTCACCCGGTCCAGCGTGCCCGGCGCGATCTGGGGCGGCACCGGATCATCGAACGGGCGCAGCGCCAGCGTGGCGTTGCGCATCGGCGGCGTGGCCAGGCGCGCGGCCAGGCGCTGGCCGCCCGGGCCGTCTTTGGCCGCCGCCGGGAGCTGCGACCAGACGCGACCCGCCGGCCCCACCGAGCGCGCCAGCAATTCCGAGGTGTAACCGCCGCCCGCGGCAATGTCCAGCGCGCGCATGCCGGGCCGCGCGTCGATGAAGGCCAGCAAGTGCGCCGCCTTGCGCCGCACGTCGTTGGTCCGGTCGGCCTCGGCCCGGTCGGGGCTGGCGACGATGGCTGCGGCCTGCTCCGCGGTGACCCGCTGCGGCGCACTGGCGCAGCCCGCAAACAGGGCGAACATGGCGCACCACGCGAGTAGCGCAGCCGCATGGCCAATCGATGCCTGTCTCATGGCTGTCCTCCTCCTGAATGAAGCGCGCAAGGTATCACGCGCCTCGCGAGAGGGCACAACGAAGCTCGTGTGCTGCGGCGCGGCGCTCGGCTCGCGAAAGGCAGAATCGGCTCGAGCAGGCCGGACTAGCCGCGGCGCCAGAGCCAGGCCGCGCCGCGTACGCCGCTCGAATCGCCGTGCAGGTTTCGCGACAGCCGCGTCTGAATCCGGTCGGAGAAGACGTACGGCGTCCATAACCGGGGCACCGCAGCATAGAGGCGATCGAGGTTCGACACGCCCCCGCCCAGAACGATTACGTCCGGATCGATGAGGTTGATGACGTGCGCGAGGGCGCGCGCGAGGCGTTCCTCGTAACGCGCCAGGGTCGCGGCGCAAGCGGGATCACCACGCTGCGCCGCTGCGCCAATCGCAGCTGCATCCAGCGCCTGGCCGGTTGCGAAGAGGTGATCGCGGGCCATGCCCGGGCCGGAAAGATAGGTCTCGATGCAGCCTGAGCGGCCGCAATGGCACGCGGGCAGCGGCAGGTCCGCGGCGCGCGGCAAGGGCAACGGATTGTGTCCCCATTCTCCGGCGATGGCATTGGCGCCGGTCAGCGCCCGGCCCTCGATCACAATGCCGCCGCCGCAGCCGGTGCCGAGGATGGCGCCGAAGACGATGTTCGCCGGCCTGCCGTCAATCATGCCCGCGCCGTCGATCGCTTCGGACAGGGCGAAGCAATTCGCGTCGTTTGCCATGCGAACCTCGCGTCCCAGACGCGCCTCCAGATCACGCCTGAAGGGCCTGCCGTTCAACACCGTTGAATTGGCATTTTTGATGTCGCCGGTGGCGGCGGAGATCGCCCCCGGCGTGCCGACCCCGAGCGTGCCGCGCATGCCCAGTTCCGCTTCCGCCGATTCGACCAGCACCGCCACCGCCTCGACGCTGCCCGCGTAGTCACGCCGCGGCGTGGGCCGGCGGCGGCGCAACAGTTCGCGGCCGGTTTGGTCAAGAGCGATAATTTCGATCTTGGTGCCGCCAAAGTCGATGCCTATCATCATCTCATCACCCTTTGTGCCGCCAAAGTCGATGCCTATCATCATCTCATCACCCTTTGTGGCGCCAAAGTCGATGCCGATCGTCATCTCATCACCCTTTGTGACGTGACTGCCTCTTCTCGATCAAACGCACCGGGCCGCTCTTTCGGGATGCGAAACGTATCGCCGGCCGTCGTCTATTCTCCGACCCATACGAGGTTTGATTCAATCAACGCCGCAAGGCGAGAATCCTGCAAGTCTAAAGCGCACAAGAAAAAAGCCCCGGCTTGCACCGGGGCTTTTACCGCCGGCGCAACCAGGGAGGGTTGGCGCGCCAGCGGTGAGTGCATCATAATGCCGGGGATCCGGCTCAGGAAGTCATCACATGGTGATGTTGTTGTGGCGATTGCGCGGCACGCCGTCGCGTCTGTGCGGCCGCATGCGCCAGGATTCAACGCACACCTGAGGAAGCGGCTGGATCCGGCGGCGATCTCCCTGCTGCTCGATTCGCCGCCAAACATCGTAACGGAAGCAACAGGATCGTAATCATGGCAGGCGGCGACATTCCATTCTCCGGCTTGTTTCCCGGGCGGCAAAACCGGATAAAGCGGCAATCGTGATCGGTCCAGTCGTATGACCCCGGGCGAATCAATCCGCAAGCTGATCGATGCGTTCGAGAAGGACCAGTTTGTCCTGTATGTCCAACCCATTCTTCCCATGGCCGCCTTGGAGAATGCGCCCTTTTACCAGGAAGTCCTGATCCGGTACCTGGAGGAAGAGAAAAACCTGGTTCCGCCCGGAACATTCTTTCCCCTTCTGCAAGAACATGGGCTGATGCCCGTTCTTGATCGATGGGTGATACGGAAAATTACCTCGTGGTATCGAAAACAACTCGACCCGGCGTGGCAGTGGATACCGCCTCGAAGCAGTATCAACCTCGCCCCGGAATCAATTGCCGACAAGGGATTTGTTGAGTTTGTGCTCAAGCATATTCAGGATAACCAGCTGCCCCACGATTCGCTGTCATTCGAAATTCCCCTGGAGCACGTTGCCCCCGGCTCCGGGGAGTGGGAGCGGGTCATCGACAAGCTGAAACCTGCCGGATGCAGCTTTGCGCTGAGCGGTTTTCGTGGCGACAAGACTTCTTTTGACCTGGCGCGAAGACTGGGAGCCGACTGGGCAAAACTGGATACCTCCCTGGTGGCGGACCTGCACCGCGCGCAAGGCAAGCAGTCCAGACTGAAAGCGGTACTGGCCCTGGCCCGAAAATTCAATATCGGGACGGTATGCGAGCGGGTGGAGAGCCGGGAAACCATAGAGGCGCTGCGATCCCTCAACCCGGGTCCCGATTATGTGCAGGGGTACGGAATCGAAAAACCCCGGCCGTTGGTTGAGCGGTAACCCCGCCACCGGCGGTGGGGCGGCCGACTTGGCTGCAAGGTTGTCGCACCCCGGGCGACAACGCGTGACAATGAATCGCTACACAAGAACAAGAAATAACGACATTCCAACGCGATCCATCTCAATTATATTCGAGCTCCAAAGGGGAAATGTCTCACTTCGTGGCTCGGGTCCTCATCGTTGACGACAGTTTCGACTCGGCATGGAGCCTTTCCATGACGCTGCGCGAGCTCGGGCATGAGGTCCGGATCACCGATCGCCCGCGCTCCGCCCTCGAACTGATCCATGCCTCCATGCCCGACTTTGTCCTCACTGATCTGTTCATGCCGGATACCAGCGGCGTGGACATCGCGCGCCAGTTACGCAGCGACCCCGCTACGCAGCGCATCCGCCTCATTGCGGTAACCGGCTACTCCGACGAGTTGACCCGGGAGCGTACGCTTGAAGCCGGATTCGATGGGTATCTCCTGAAGCCGGTCGATCCCGCGGCGCTCCAGGCGCTCCTGGTCAGTGACGCCTGACCGGGCGAATCACGCTGCCTGCGGGACGACTGCTTGCCCCTGCATAGACATCGCCGGGAGACCATGGCACGTGTGGACTATTTCCCGCTACGCTGCCATGCGAAGAGCAGCAAGAAATCGGGCGCGACACTACCTAACTCGCCTGCTCATCCGCGACGGTATATTCGGCGGCGGGACGTGAAAGCGACGATGCGCCGGCGGCCTGCGGGCGCAGGTTTAACCTTATCCGGCAGCACCGCATGACAATCACACCAGATGAACAAGCCGACTTCAGCTCCCGGGGAAAGCGGGTATTGATTGTTGATGACAACCTCGACAATGCACACGCCCTGGCGCTGCTGCTTCGGCTCATGGGGCATGATGCCCGGGCGGAGTTCAGTGGTCAACGCGCCCTCAGGCGGGCGGCCTATTTCCGACCCCATGTCGTGTTTCTGGATCTCAGCATGCCCGGCATGTCGGGCTACGAAGTAGCCTCTGCCCTTCGGGAAACCCATTCGGATGTCCGGATCATCGCTGTCACGGCACTGATGGGCGAAGAACACGAGCGCCGGTGCCGGGAGGCCGGATTTAACGCGCATTTTCTGAAGCCGATCGATCCGGCAATCCTGCCGGTTCTGCTTCGCTGACGCCCGGTCTGCCAGCCGGTTCGATCCGCCCCAGCGTAACAACCCTCCCCGCCCGCGCCGCCCGCGCCGCCTCGTGTCCGGTCCGGCGAGCGCCGATCGAGCTACCAGGCTTATCGCGAGGGCGCCAAACCGCCGCTCACTGATCGCCCGGCTGCGCGTCTCCCCGCCGGCCTTGCGCGGGGCCGTCACCGGCCTGTCCGAGGGCCAGACATGCTTCGATGGCTGCCTTCAGTTCCTTCGCTGCGACCCGATAGCCCTCCTGCGCCGCGAGGTACTCGGGCCGCAGCCGCTCCGCTTCGGCAAGCTGGATGACAGCCTGCACGCCGTCGCGCGCGTCGAGCGCGGCGTCGGCCCTGGCAAAGGCCGACGCGTACGGCTCCCGGGCAATGGCGAGGCGCTGATCGGCCTCCTGGCAGGCAGCCTCGGCCCGGCGCTGCCGCGCCGTCGCGGTGTCTTTGTCGGAATCGCGATTCATGGCACATTATGCCCGGTCGCGCTGTACGACGTTCCGCCCGACACGACAGATGAATGCCAGCACCGAACCAAGCGGCAGCAGTCCGCACCCGGCCAGACTGCCGCGCGCGTTTTACCAACGCGATACCGCGCTGGTTGCCCGGGAACTGCTGGGCAAGCATCTGGTGCGCATCAGCGCAGGCATCCCGCGCCGCGCCCGCATCGTCGAAGTGGAAGCCTATGTGGGCGCGCACGATCTGGCGGCGCACTCGGCGAAGGGCGTGACGGGGCGCACCCGCACCATGTACGGTCCGCCGGGGCGCGCCTACGTCTACCTCATCTACGGCATCCACTGCTGCATGAACGTGGTCACCGAGCCCGAGGGGCATGGCGCCGCGGTGCTGCTGCGGGCCGTCGAGCCGATCGAGAACATCGAGGGGAACACCCGCGGCCCGGGATTGCTTTGCCGGGCAATGGGCATAGACCGGACACTGAACGGCCATGATCTGTCGAGCGACGAGTTTCATCTCGCCGATCCGGGCAATTCAGGCGCACTCCCCATCGTTGCACGGCCGCGCATCGGTGTCGCCTACGCGGGAACATGGGCTGCCAGGAAACTGCGCTTCTACATCGCGGGAAACCCCTACGTCTCGAAAAAATAAGCGTGCCCGGGCGGCTGCTATCCGGGTGCGGTGCCACGGCAGGCTCGCGATCTGCGCTCGCGCGCACCGGCAGATTCCCGGTTTCAGTCGCGCAGCACGCGTGCCCCGGGCGCCGTCGCCGGCGCTCCCGATAACCGCTTTCCACGATGTCGCCGAGATCGAGACGGAACCCCTTGCGCGAGGACACCGCCCGCGCCGCAGCGGCGCATGCGGGCATTGCGTGGTGTCGCGTGTGCCGTGCAGCGGCGCATGCATTCGCTCCTGGATCCGGACAGTACGCCCAAAGGGGCCCCGATCAGCGTGGCGCCATGGTTGTGAAGGCGTCGTTGCGGCATAGTCCAAAAAGGGGTCGGATGGAGTAGCCTGTTCGAGGCAGCGGCGCACCCGGCAGGCCGCGCTGCAGCGGCTTGATGAGATGCACGGGAACGCCGTTTCCATGGCGCTGTCAATTGAACAACGGGCCCGGCGATTCCACAAACTACGCTGTCAGGATGGCCATGAAAAAAGAAGACGAAGACGCGGGTACAAGGAAGCCTCAAGGCAGCGACCCTTCCATCGAAATCGATGTGCCGGGCGTGCGGCACGCACCGCAGCGGCGCGTGCTGGTCGTTGACGACAATGTCGATGCCGCGGACAGTCTGGCGGGCTTGCTGCGGATCATGGGCCATCAGGTGTGGCTGGCGCTGGACGGCCATACCGCGATCGACCTGGCGCGCCGCACCACACCGGAACTGATGCTGCTCGACCTGTCGATGCCCGGCATGAGCGGCTTTGAGGTGGCAAGCCGCCTGCGCGAGGAACCGGCACTTGACGGACTGCGCATCGTCGCCGTAACCGGGTTCGGCCAGGACGAAACCCGCGAACTGGCGCGCGAATCGGGGTTCGATGCCTACGTGGTCAAGCCGATGAGCCCGGCCAATCTGGAGCACCTGCTCGGCTGGCAGGCGTAGCAGGCGTTGGTGACCGGGCGCAAACCTTCAATTCCGGGGCGACCCACTCAGCAGCAGCTCCCGCAATTGTTCATAGACGTTGCGGCGCAGCCCGACAAAGGCGATATCCGGCGTTTTATCCTCGTCGTTGACTCCATGGATGATCCGGTGAGAGCGGATCCGGAGGGAGTGATAGCCGGGGAGTTCGTCGTGCAGTGGATGCCCCGGAAAGGGATCGCTCAATCGCCTGCGGATTCCTTCGCGGACGTCCTTGTTGATTTCAGGATGAAGCTGGCGAATCCCTGCAGCGGCCTCGGCCGTGTACCGGGCGCGAAAGGCCCTTATGCCCTTTGGGGATCGAACACGGCTGCGTCGCTCACCCATCGTCCGGCCTTTGCCTGCTTGACCGAACGCCTGAAGGTGAGCATGGTCTTCTGATCGCCAAGGATCTCGATCGTCTCCATGTGGCCCTCGAACCGATCCATGCTGAGAAGCACGGCGGCGGGCACGCCATCGCGGGTGATGGCCACGATCTCCTCGCGCTTTTTCAGGTTACGGACAATATCCGGCAGCCGGTTCTTGGCCTCAGTGACGGATACGAGCTGGTCGACGCGGGGCATCGTGATCTGTCTAAGGCTCGTATGGCGGCCATTTTAGTGGCTATCCGATGTCAGCGGCGCCGGTGGGGCGAATACCTGGAAGGCGGGCGGCGCGCGGCAGCAGCGCGCTCTCGCGCGCATCGCCGACCGCGAGCCCGCGGAGCGCGATCGGCTCTGAGTAAACGATGTTGGGGTTCGCTGCGCTCACCCCAACCTGCGAGCTCCGGATTTGCGACGCAGTCCCATGACCGGGCTCGGGTAACATTCCAGCATGGCGGCGTCGATCAAACCTGTCGAATTCAAGCCGGCTGAACGCCAGCCCGTCACCCGGGCCGTGCTCGCATTCACGGCGGGCGGAACGCCTTACTCGGCGGCGTTCGGCGATGTCTATCATGCGGTCCACGGCGGCGCCGCTCAGGCGCGACATGTCTTTCTCCGCGGCAACGGGCTGCCGCGGCGCTGGCGCGGGAGTGAATCATTCACCATCGTCGAGACCGGCTTCGGCCTCGGCCTGAATTTTCTGGAAACCTGGGCGGCCTGGCGCGCCGATCCGGATGCACCGGCGCGGCTGCACTTCGTATCCGCGGAACGCCATCCGCTCGGACGCGACGACCTGGCTCGCGCGCTCTGCGCGGCGGGTTCGCCGCGCTTCGATCAACGGTGCGCGGCGGGTTCGCCGCGCTTTGATCCAGGACCCGTGGCGGGTTCGCCGCGTCTGGATCCGGCGTGCGCTGGAGGCGCGCCGCCCGCCCTGGATGACTTCGCCGCCGCCCTGTGCGAAGCGTGGCCGCCTGCGATCGGCGGATTTCACCGCATCCACTTCGAACAGGGTCGCGTGACGCTGACCCTGCTCCTTGGCGATGCGCTCGCCGTGCTGAGCCAACTGGATGCGCGCGCCGACGCTTTCTATCCCGACGGATTCTCGCCCGCCAAAAATCCGGCGATGTGGACCGACGCGCTGTTCGCGCAACTGGCGCGGCTGGCTGCGCCCGGCGCCACCTTCGCCACCTGGACGGTGGCGGCGCGGGTGCGCTCGGGACTCTCGGCAGCGGGCTTTGACGTGGCGATGCGGCCCGGCCTCGCGCCAAAGCGCGACAGGCTGGCGGGGCGGCGCAACGGCACGCCGGTTGACGGTGCTGAATATGTCGCAACCTCCCGCCGCACTGCTGCTCACGCTCCCGCGCGCGACCGGCACGTAGCCGTCATCGGCGCCGGCCTGGCGGGCACGGCCTGCGCCGCGCGACTGGCCGAGCGCGGCTGGGAGGTGGAGCTGATTGAACGCCAGGGCAGCATTGCGGCGGGCGCCTCGGGCATTCCGGCCGGCATCCTGCAACCGATACTGCACCTCGGCGACACCGCCCATGCGCGCCTGTCGTGGAGCGCGTTCCTCTACGCGCTGCGGCACCTGCGCGGTTTGCCGGGGCAGTCACTACTTTGGCGGCAACCGGGCGTATTGCAAATCGCCCGTGATGAGCGGCAGGCGGAGCGCTTCGCCGCCGCGATCGCGCAACAACAATTCTCCGAGGACTGGGTGCGCCTGGTCGATGCCGCGGAGGCCGCCGCCCTCGCCGGCCGCAAAGTGGCGCGCGCGGCGCTGTGGTTCGGTCACGGCGCCTCAGCCGATCCGGCCGCTGTTTGTGCTGCACAGCTGTGCGCCGCCAAGCTTGCTGCTCATGAGGCGCGGGTGAGGCTGCGGCTCGATACCGCGGTGAATTCGCTGCAACCGGCCGCGGCCGGATGGCGGTTGCTTGCCGCCGATGGCACCACGATCAGCGACGCGCCGTTCGTGATTCTCGCCAATGCCTTCGATTGCACCGCGTTCGAACAGGCGCGCGGCCTGCCGCTCGAGCAGGCTCGCGGCCAGATCAGTTACCTGCCGCCGCCGGTCGCGAATGGGCTCGCAGTGACCGTGAGCGGCGAAGGTTACTGCGCGCCCCTGCCGTCGGGGGGCGTGTGCATCGGGGCGAGTTTCGACTACGGCGACAGCGACGGCGCGCCGCGCACTGCCGATCACGCGGCGAATATCGCGCGCCTTGAAGCCATGCTGCCGGGTTTCGGCGACGGCATGGATCCGGCGGCGCTCGCCGGAAGGGTTGCGCATCGCGCCACAACGCCGGACCGGCTGCCGGTCGCCGGACCGCTCGCCGCGCACGACGGGCTGTACGTGCTCAGCGGGCTGGGCGCGCGCGGCCTCACCTGGGCGCCGCTGCTCGCGGAATTGATCGCCGCGCAACTGTGCGGCGAGCCGCTGCCGGTCGAGCGCGATCTGGCGCGGGCGGTGTCGCCGCAACGATTCGCAAGCGCGACAATCGCGCCTGCCAGTGGAACGAAACCGCGGCGCGATTCTGGTAAATTGAGTGGACCTGCCTGAACGTGTCCTCCCCGCCGATTCGAACAACGAGCGACCCATGAAACCCAGCCTGACCGAAGGACTCAGCCATATCAGCACCCTCGTCATCGACGAGGCGCGCACCATTTCCTACATGGGCGAGGACTGCCGCGTCTATTCGACCCCGAACATCATCCGCGATGTCGAGATGAGCTGCCGCAACCTGCTGCTGGAACACCTCGATCCGGGTGAGGATTCGGTGGGCACCGGCATCAACTGGGAACACGTCGGTCCGGCCCTGCTTGGCGCCCGGGCCACCATCGCCGTGAAGATCACCAGGGTGGATGGCCGCCGGGCGAGCTTCGATGCGTCGGTCAGCTCCGGTGGCGATGACGTGGCCCGCGGCACCCACGAGCGTTTCGTCGTGGACATACAGAAAATGCGCGAGCGTCTGCTGAAGAAGCGCGCCGCGCAGGGCTGAACCGATGCGGGCCGCACTCCCGGAACGCCGCACGCCGCCGTCATCGTCGCCGCGTCGGCGCAGCCGGCCAGACGGCAGGGACAAAAGCGGCGGGGCAATCCTCCGGATCAATGGATATATTTCGATATGCCAACTACGCGCTGACGTCCGCCGTTATGGCACTTCTCTGAATAAATCGGCCTGATTTCTTATTTCCACAGATCCACGGCTTCCCCTCGCGCCCGCATTTTTTCGGCGCGCGCCTGGATGAAGCGCTGGAAACTGGGTTCGCTCCGATAGCCGCCGCCGGCGACGTACTCGAGCGACGAGGCAAGGTGGAACGGCCGCAGGTAAGCCTCGACGCGAAACACCTCGCGTCCGCTCGCGTCGAAAAATACCAGGGTGGGCGTGTAATTGACCTTGAGCTCACGCGCCCAGGCAGCGGCGCTGCTGCGTCTGCCATCCGGGGTTGTCAGCGGGCTCGCGTCGCCCAGCGCAAAGCGCGCGACATCGAACCGGCCGAGCAGGCTCGCCACCTCGGGCCTGCGAAAACCTTCGCGATGCAGCTCGTCGCAGCCGGCGCAATGGCGCGTCTCGAACAGCGCCAGCAGCGGTTTGCCGTCCGGCCGGCGCTCAAGCCGATAGGGCGGCGTGATGAAAAACGGCTCATCGTGCAGCCGATCGCTGGCCGCTTCCTTCACCGCCTTTTTCATGTATTCGGCGAACGCCTGTTTTTTTTCGAGCTTGCCGGCGGCATAATCGAGGGCCGCCTCGAAGCGATGCGGCGGGTAGTAGCCGTTCAGGCGCGCCGCCACCGCGCCCTGCTCGTCGAGCAGCAGTATCGTCGGCGTGAACTGGATCTTGAGGTGCCGCGCGAATTCCTTCTCGCTCAGGCTGCGGCCGTCGCTCCAGGTGACTTCGCGATCGCCCCAGATGTTGATGGCGAGCGCAACAAAATGGCGGCGGGTTTTCGCGACGATGCGCGGCTGGGTGAAATTGGTCCGGATCAGCTCCCTGCAGTACGGACAGCCGTCCTGGCCAAAATAGACGAGCAGCCGTTTGCCTTCCTTGGCCGCATCACGCACGTCCTCGCGGAAGTCGAGAAAGGTCTCGGTGAACCACGCCGGCGTTTCCATCGGCTCCGGGGGTTGCCGGGCATGCAGCGGCGACGGCGCAAGCCCGCCGCAGAGCATCGCCGCGAGCATCAGCCGCCGCGACAGCCGCGAGACATTCCAACCCCGAAGCACAGGCATTGCGGATTCCATGCCGCGGATTCTACCTTTGCGGCGCCTTCGTTCATTGCCCGCCCGGCCGGCGTCGCCGGAAAGCGACGTCGCCGCGAGGCGACGTCGCTCGACAGGTCAGCAGTGGAGTTGCCATGATCCGACGAACTCATATTGCAAACCGGCGATGAATTGTGGCAACAATCTGACGGCGCCACCAACCGGTCAACCCGGCTTTTCAAGGGCCGTTAATCGCTCATCCGAACGACAACGGATACCTTTCTTAAACTGTCTAGGAGACACCATGAAATCGATCATCGCACTCGCCATCGCCGCTGCGTTTGCCGGCACCACCCTGAACGTTACTGCACAGACGAGCGCGCCCGCTGCGGCCGGAAAATCGGCAACGATCCCGGCGACCCCTGCCACGCCTGCGACCCCCGCAGCGCCTGGCGCGGCCACTAAATCGGCGACCCCGGCGACTCCCGCCACCCCTGGCGTCAAGGCGGACACGGATACCAAAGCCAAAGCGGATGTAAAGGCTGACGCCAAGGGCAAGGCCAAGGGCAGGAGCGAAGACAAGAAGGGCCACAAAAAAGGCGACGCAAAGGCCGACGCAAAGGCCGAAGTGAAGGCCGAAGTGAAGAGTGACGCGAAGAGCGGCATGAAGGCCGACGCGAAAAGTGACGCGAAGGCCGGCATGAAGGGCGACGTCAAGTCATCCAAGTAAGGCGCCTGTCCGCCGGAACGAGTCCGGTAAACAGCGCGGCAGCGAAGTAAAAAAGGCGGGGTCAACCCCGCCTTTTTCTTTTGCGTTCCCGGGCTTACCGGTCTTGAGTTTCCCCGGAACGCCCGCACCTACCTTTCGCGTCTGCGGCACTGCACTTTGGGCAAGCGATCCCACAGCACAATGAGCACAATGGCGTTACAAACATTAATACCGGTTGGTAATGCATGGCGGTTTCCCGCCGGGCTACAATGGGCGCCGCGCAAACGCCCGCAGTCGCGCTTACTCGGAAGGAGCCGGTCATGAAACGCGTCGTTCTGTTCGTCGTCACCAACCTGGCAGTAGTCCTGCTGCTTGGCGTTGTTCTCAACGTGCTCGGCCTTGATCGATTCGTCAACGAGGCCGGACTCAACGTCGGCACCCTGTTGATCTTCTGCACGGTATTCGGTTTCGGCGGCGCGTTCATCTCGCTGCTGATCTCCAAGCCGATGGCAAAATGGTCCACCGGCGCGCGCGTGCTCGACAACCCGACCGATGGCACCGAGCTGTGGCTGGTCGCGACGGTGTCCAGGCTCGCCGGGCGCGCCGGCATCGCCATGCCGGAAGTGGCGGTGTACGAAGGCGAGCCGAATGCCTTCGCCACCGGAGCCTTCAGGAATTCCTCCCTGGTCGCGGTTTCCACCGGCCTGCTGCAAAGCATGACCCGCCAGGAAGCCGAAGCGGTGCTGGCCCACGAAGTCGCGCACATCGCCAACGGCGACATGGTGACGCTCACGCTCATCCAGGGGGTGGTCAACACTTTTGTGATGTTCCTCGCGCGCATCGTCGGCTACTTCGTTGACAAAGCGATATTCCGCTCCGAGCGCGGCACGGGCATGGGCTACTACATCACCGTATTTGTCTGCGAGCTGCTGTTCGGCCTGCTCGCCTCGATCATCGTCATGTGGTTCTCGCGCCGGCGTGAGTTCCGCGCCGACGCCGGCTCGGCAAAGTATCTGGACTCGCCGCAGCCGATGATCAACGCGCTGGCGCGCCTGGGCGGGATCGAGCCCGCGGGCGAGTTGCCAAAATCACTGGCCCTGGCGGGGATCAACAACAAGGCCGGCTGGAGTGCGCTGTTCTCCAGCCATCCGCCGCTCGAGGAACGCATCGCCGCGCTGCAGCAGCAGCAACCGCAGGCCTCAGGCAACGCCTGGGGTAGATAGGGCAACGCCTGGGGTAGATACCCTGAAGCCGCGGGGTTATTACTTCAGCGCCCCGCGGGCGAACTCCCGGAAAAGCCGCAGGAACTCCTGCGGCTTTTCCGTTTGCGGCAGGTGGCCGCAATTCGGAATCAGATCGACGCGCGCGCCCGGAATCAGCCGGGCGAACTCGGCCGCGTAACCCGCCGGCAACACCTTGTCACCTTCGCCCCACACGATCTGGGTGGGCACCTTGATGCGATGCAGCCACTTGTGCAGATGCGGATCGAACAGCCGCGGCTCCCAGGCGAGGCGCGCCGTGGTGTACTGGTTTTTCGTGGCGATCTCCACTTCGTCCATCGTCACCGGCTGCGCCAGCATGCGCTCGGCGATCGTCTGATCGACGAACAGGTTGCGCAACCGTTCCTCCGCCGACCACAGAAAGATATCGCCTTTCTTCAGTCCCGGCACGTGAATGCCGGCCGGGCCGATGAGCGTAAGCGCGCGAATGCTTGAAGCATTGCGGATCGCCAGTTCGAGCGCCAGCCAGCCGCCGATGGAACTGCCGACCACCAGCGCGTCACGAATGGCGCGGCTTTCCAGAAAATCCAGATAGTAGTAGGCAAGATCGTGGATGTTGTCGAGCCACTCCGGCTCATCCGATCCGCCGAACCCGGGATGCTCGGGAATCAGCACTTCGTATTCTTTCGCCAGTTCCTGCATGAACGGCTGCACCACCGCGGCGCCGCTCGCGCCGTGCAGGTAAAGCAGGGTGCGGCCGCTGCCGGCGCGCTTGAGCGTGGTGCGGCAACCGGCAATTTCGCAGGCTTCACTGGTGAACGTTACGGTCATTTATCCTCCGTGTTGCTGAAAATTCGCAGTGGGATGTTCGCCCGGCTGCCGGCGTGCATCGCACCGATGCGCGGCGCACCGCCGCAGGGCATGCCTGTGCCCCGGCGGTGTTCGTTACGCGGTGTGCAGCGCTTCGGCCGCGTCGCCGTGCAACTCGCGCGCCGCCCGCCGCAACCGCGGCATCACGTCCCGGGCGAAGCGCTCCATGTTGCGGCGCGTGAGATCGGCGGGCAGGGTGCCGAACTGCAGCATGGTGAGCAGGTTGCCGAAGCCGACTTCCTTCATGTAGCCGATCAGCCGCGCGGCGACAGTGTCGGCGCTGCCGCAGGTGAACATGCCGAGCTTGTCGGCGCGAACCGTATCGACCTGTTCGTGGGCCACGGTCTTCGCCGCGACGATGGCCTTGGCCGACTCGCGCGAGGTATAGCCCGGCGGCATCAGCATTTCAATCGACATCTTGCCGAGGAACTTGTTGCGGAAATTCTCGTAGTGGACGGAGCACTCCGCAAACGCCGATGCGTCGGTCTCCCCGACATAGAGCGGCGTCGCCCAGCCCAGTTGCGATGCGCTGTGGGTGTAGCCGTGGCCCCTGGCGATCTGCTGGTACAGATGCAGGTTCTTCGCCACCGCGGCAATCGGGCTGAAGGTCTGCAGGTAGGTGTACTTGCGCGAGGGATGGGCGGCGAACTCCACCGTTTCGCGGCTGCCCTGCGAGGGGATCCAGATCGGCGGATGCGGCTGCTGGTAGGGACGCGGCCAGATGTTCACGTACTCGACGTGAAAGTGCTTGCTGTGGAATTCGAAAGGGCCGGGCTCGGTCCAGGCGCGCACGATCAGATCGTGCGCCTGCTGGAAGCGTTCCAGCGAGCCGGTGGGATTGACGCCGAAGCTGTGATACTCCGCGCCGATGCCGCGCACGAACCCCGAAATCAGCCGGCCGCCGGTGATATTGTCGATCATCGCGTGCTCTTCGGCCACCATCAGGGGATGGGTCCTGAGCGGCAGCGCGCTGCCGAGGATGCAGATCTTCGCCCTGCTGGTGCGCCGCGCCAGCGCAGAGGCGGTGACGATGGGCGAAGGCATGATGCCGTAGGCGGTCTGATGGTGTTCGTTGACGCACATGCCGTCGAATCCGAGCTGCTCCGCATACTCGAGTTCGTCGAGATAGCGGTTGTACAGCGCATGTCCCTTCTTCGGATCGTAGAGGCTGTTGGGCAGGGTCACCCAGGAGAACGGATGCTTGTCGCCCTCGGTCATGTCCAGATCCGCGTAGGGCATCAGGTGAAACATCATTACGTTCATCGTCTGTCTCCGGTTCAGTCTGCTTTTACTTTCGCGTCCCGCACCACCCGCATCCAGCGCGCCAGATCGACGCGCACCATTTCGGCGAATTTCTCCGGACCGGCGGCCTGGGGTTCGAATTGCATGGCGCGTATCCGGTCCGCCACCTCGGGCGTGGCCACGCCGGTGCTGATCTCCGCATTCAGACGCGCCAGAATGTCCCCGGGAAGCGCCGCCGGCGCGAATATGCCATACCAGGGAAATGCTTCGAAACCCGGAAAACCCGCCTCGGCGATGGTCGGAATGGCGGGGAATGCGGGCAGGCGATGCGGTGCGGCGATGGCCAGCAGCCGGATCTTGCCGCTTTTGTCGAACGGCAGCACGTTGCCCAGCATGTTGAAAAGCACCGGCACCTGTCCGGACACGCCGTCCACCAGTGCCGGGCCGCAGCCGCGATACGGTATGTGCGTGAGATTGATATGCGCCGCGAGGTTGAGCAGCTCCCCGGCAAGATGCACCGGTGTGCCGCTGCCGCAGGACGAGTAGGAATACTTGCCCGGTTCGGCGCGCGCCAGCGCCACCAGGTCGCTGACCGACTTTGCCGGAAACGAGGCGTTCACGCCGACCACCACCACGGCGCGTCCGATGAGGCCTACTGCCGTCAGGTCCCTGACCGCGTCATAGGCGGGCTTGCTGATGGCCTGATAGGTGATCAGCTGATCGTTGGTCATCAGCAGGGTGTACCCGTCGGGCGGCGCTTTGACCACGGCGTCGGTGCCCACGCTGCCGCCGCCGCCGCCGCGATTCTCCACGACGAAAGGCTGCCCCAGCCGCTCGGACAGGCGCTGCGCCATGACGCGGCCCATCGCGTCGGTACCGCCGCCGGGCGGCGCGGCGACCACCAGGCGCACCGGCCTGGCGGGATAGGCCTGCGCCAGCGCGCCGCTGGCGATGGCGCCGAGGAAGGCCGCGGCAATCGAGACGACGAATCGGCTATGGATCAGATGCACATGGACTCCTTTATTTGAACTTCGGGGATCAGTTGCGCGACTTGTCGCGCGCCGCCGCCGCAGCCCGGTCGAAGGCCGACATGATACGCGCGTGCCGCTTTTCCACCCTCGGCCGCGGTTCGGTGTGCGACAGGATGAAGAATTCCCCGGCCTCGATGCCGCGCAGCACCCGCTCGCCCGCCTCGATCGGTGCGAGTCCTTTGTCAGTCGCCTCCCTGAGAAAATGCTGCTGCGCACGGACGAACGCGCCGCCCAGGCGTTGCGGGCGGTGTTTCGCCGACTCGAACAGATTGGTGCGTACCGCGGACGGACAGAAAACCGACACGCCGATGCCGGAATCTTTCAGTTCGTGCTCCAGTGCTTCGGAGAGGGCCACCACCGCGTATTTGGTCATCGAGTACGCGCCGGTGTGCCAGTCGGGATTGACCTGCAGGCCGCCGATCGAGGCGGTGTTGACGACATGCCCGCCCTCGCCGTGGCGCCTGATGCGCGGCACGAAACTGCGTATGCCGTGGATCACACCGTACATGTTCACCCCGATGACCCAGTGCCAGTCTTCCAGAGAAATTTTTTCCAGCGGCGTGCCGTGCATCGCCACGCCGGCATTGTTCACCGCCAGGTGAATCCTGCCGAACGCCGCTTCCGCCTGTTCTGCCGCGGCTTCAACCGATGCCGCATCCGACACATCAACGACGATGGGGATGGCCTTGCCGCCCTCGCCTTCGATCTGGCTGCAGATGGCCTGCGCGGCCTCGCGCTGGATGTCGGCGACGGCGACGTTCATGCCGGCGCGCGCCAGGACGCGGGCGATGCCCGAGCCGATACCGGAGCCGGCGCCGGTGACGATGGCGGTCCTGCCTTTGAATTGTTTCATGGGGAATCCTTTTCGCTGCGCCTGCCGATTGAGGACATACTACAAAATAAATCGATGGTCGGAGAACAGGCTCTGCCGCTTTGTGCAGGCCGTTGCGGCTCAGATCACGCCGCGGGCGGTCGCCCCGTCCGCCTGAAGCGCGCCGCCGGTGGTGTACTCGGTCAGATCCGAAGCCATCAGCACGATCAGGCGCGCAATTTCCACCGTGGTCGCCATTCGCCGCAACGGCAGGCTCTTCACGTACTCTTCCCTGAACTCCTCCACCCCCATGCCGCGGTGGGCGGCCCAGGCCTTGAAGACTTTTTCCATCCTGTCCGTCGGTCCGGTCGGTCCGGGATTCACCGCCACCACGCTGATGCCCTCCGGCCCCAGCAGTTCGGCCAGCGACTTGGTCAGATGAAGCACCGCTGCGTTCATGCAGCCCATCACGTACTCCGAGACAGCCCAGCGCCCGCCCGCGCCGACCACGTTGACGATGCGCCCGCGGCGCTGCGCCCGCATGGCGGGCAGCACCGCGCGGATGGCACGGACGTAGCCCATCGGCTTGAGGGCAAAGCTTTCCAGCCACTCTGCGTCGCTTACCTTGTCGAAGGAGCCAAGTGGCGAGGAGCCCGCGTTGTTGATCAGGATATCCACCCGGCCGAGCGCGTTGACGGCACTTTGCATGCCCTCGCTCACGCCCTGCTCGGTGGCAAGATCGGCCACCACCGGAAACGCCCGCGTCCCGCCCGCGCGGAGCGCTGCCGCGACGCTCTCCAGCCGCTGGCGATCGCGCGCCAGCAATGCCACATCGGCGCCCTCGCTCGCCAGCACGCTGGCGATCTCGACGCCGATGCCGCGGCTCGCGCCGGTGACGATGCACGTTTTTCCCTTCATTCCCAGATCCATGTCGCTCCTCTTTCTTGAGGTCCGCTTTCCTGCCTTGTTGCGGGCCGCTATCCGATTGCATCGATGAAGCGCTGCGCGCCGGCCACTTCCGTGGCGAGCACCCGCAGGGTCAGCAACGCGGCCTCGTGATGCGCCTTCGATGAGGAGCAGCAGCAGTCCTCCAGCAGGATGACGTTGTAGCCGAGCTGCACCGCATCGCGCACCGTATGGTCCACCGCGACATTGGTGGCGATGCCGGTCACGACGATGGTTTCGATATTGCGCGCCGCCAGTACGCTGACCAGATCGCTGCCGTGGAACGAACTGATGCGGCTGTGCTCGACGACGAAGTCCCGCTCGGCCGGCTGCAGCTCCTCGATGAACTGCGCACCCCGCGTGCCCCGCACAAACCCGTTCTTTTCCGCCACCGCGTTGAACAAGGCGTTGTTGCGCACCAGGTCGGCATGCCCCGGCCAGTAGCACACTCGTACGTGGATGATGGGCATGCCCGCCGCGCGCGCGGCCGCCACGACGCTCACCGTCCGCGCTATCACCCCGGTATCGGCGACCATGGCGGCAAAGGTCGGTCCCAGTATTCCCTCGGGCTTGACGGCATCGACCTGCCAGTGGACGGCCAGCACCGCCGTGCGCTTCCTGTCGATCCTGGCGAGCCCCTTCAGGCTGTGCTCGATCAGTCCTTTCATGGCTGTCCCCTCCCCGTGATTTTCGCGGCTGCTCGGCGCCACCGCAGCACGGGCGATTTCCGCGACCCGCCCGATTTGCCCCGGCGCGGGCCAGGCACCGATGCCCTGGCTATCTGCTGATCAGCTTGCGCAGTGCCGCCGCATGCTCCGGGCTGCGCTTGAGCGCCTCGGCCCAGCCCACTTCGTAGGCCGTATCCAGATACTTCTTCGCGTTCTCGCCGGTGAAGGTGATGACCTCGATCCCGGCCTCGCGCTGGCGCCTGATGTCGTTGGCGTTGTATTCCTTCCAGTTCACGGCATCCGCCTCCATCGCCTGCCCATGACGGGTCAGCAATTCCCGCTGCTGGGGCGTGAATTTCTGCCAGCGATCCCAGTTCACCAGCACCGACAGGTCGGCGGTGTAGAAGCCCGGATCGTAGCGATACTTGGTCAGCTTTTCCCAGCCGAAATCGAATATCTGATGGATGGGCCAGCCGTAGCCATCGACCACGCCGCGTTCCAGCGCGGTATAGACCTCGCCCGGCGGCGTGGTGATGACCGTCGCGCCGAGTGCGGTGAAAAAATCCCGGTAGATCGGAGTGCTGCGAATCTTCAATCCGCTCAAGTCCGGCTTGTCCAGTTTCTTGTTGAGATAGAGGTGAAACGGCGTGAAATCCACCATGCTGGCGAGGTAGTACAGGTTCGCCTTCGAGGTCCAGATCTTGTTGATGTAATCGATGGCGCCGCGCTTGCGCATCTCGGCGATGGTGAACTGGGACAGCTTCAGGATGTCCGCCTCGGGCATCAGGTTGGTGTAGTAGGGGCCGGGTATCAGGGCGATGTCGACCACCCCGGTCTTGAGCGCGTTGCCTTGCTCGAAGCTCGGAATGGCGCGCGGCCCGCCGATGAATTGAATCCGGGCCACGCCCTTGCCATCGGCGTTGAGTTTCTCGATCCATTCGAGAAAGCGCTTGGTGTAGTACTGGCCTTCGGGAAAGGCGCTGATGGCGCGCAGTGTCACTTCCTGGGCATTTGCGGCGGCGCCGGCCAGCGACAGCGCCATTCCGAACAACACGGCGGGCAACAGCTTCAATGCTGCGGTAGCGGCATTCATGGGGCCTCCTCGATACGACGCTTCAGATAGGCGGAGCACGCGCATTGCATCCGATCCGCATCGCGGTTTGTGCATCAAAAACATGCTAGCAGTTCTGCGAGCCGATGCAAGTTCGCTGGTGGAACGCAGCAGTATCGACAGCCGGACAAAGGTCTTGTTGACATCACGCGAGCAGGGACAGGATCTCATGAGAACGACACTGAACATCGACGATCTGCTTGCCAAGGCGCAGCGCGTCGGCGGCTTGAGTGAAAAAACCGCACTGGTTCGGGAAGGACTCCGCGCCTTGATCGAACGCGAGAGCACCGGGCGTCTCGCCCGCCTTGCGCCGATAGGCGTCCCTACGCGACGAACCCGCGTACCGCGGCAAGCACTTCCCCGGGTTGTTCGATGTGGGGAAAATGCGAAGCCCCCTCGATCAAGCCGAAGGATGCGCCGGGAATGGCGGCGGCGAACGCGCGCCCGTAATCCGCGGATACCAGGCCGTCGTGTTCTCCCCACAGCACCAGGGTGGGCCGGTCGATGCGATGCAGCCAGCGCCGCAGTCCCGGGTTGTGCATGTAGGGCGCCCAGCCGAACAGGCAGAAGCTCTCGCGGTTGCGCGCGATGACGAACAGCTCATCGTCCGACAGCGCGGCATGATCGCGCCGCCATTTCGCCGGCTCGCGGTAGCTGCGGCGCTCCACCTCCGCTGGCAAGAGGGTGAAGATGTCCCGGATCTCGACTTCGGTTTCGTCAGTTGCGAAGCGCGCGCCCAGGGTGCCCAGGAGCACCAGCCGTGACAGGTGCCGGGTGTTGCGCACCGCGATCTCGGCGGCGATCCAGCCGCCCAGGTCGGCGCCTATCAATACCGCGTCTTTCAGCGCAAGCTGATCGAACAGGTCCAGGTAGAAATAGGCAAGATCGCCGGCCGTCTTGAATTCGCGCGGCAGATCGGTGCGCCCGAATCCGGGATGGGACGGGGCGATCAGCCGTCCCAGTGAACCCAGGCCATCGAGAAAAGCATCGCAGCGATCGATGCCTTCGCCAGGATGCAGGAACACCAGCGGTCTTCCCGAGCCCTTGTCGATGATTTCCAGATTGATGCCGCGTGTCTGGATCATGGATGCGCTGCTCATGAGCTTGCTCCGGAGAAGTTGACTGCATCATCCCGGCAAATACCCCGGTCGGTTACGCGGTCCTGATTTCGCCGAGATCGATCTCGAACGGACCGCGCGGCGGCTCGATGTTCCTGAAGCGCGGCATCACCTCGCGTGAGAACAGCCGCATCGACTTTTCGATGATGGGTCGCGTCTCCCCCGCCCATTCGCCGAGGAACCGCACCAGCAGGTGATTGATCCCCAGGTCCGCGAGCTTCCGAACTTCGCGGGCCACGTGATCCGGCGTGCCTGCGATCGTCTCCCACATGTCGCCGCCTTGCGCAAAGTTGGCGGCCATCGACTCGCCGGGTTTCCTGACTATCGCCGGTCCATCGAGCGGTCCGCCGGAGTCGATGAACCGCTGCCTCACCGCCATGCGTTCCACCCTCGCCGCTGCGACGCTGGCCTGCGCCTCCTCGGCGGTATCCGCGACACAGACGCTGAGCCAGTCCACGGTGCACCAGCGCAGGCATTCGGCGATGACCTCGGGCGGGTGGCCGGATTCGGCGAGGGTGCTCCTGTAGATGCGCAGCTGCGTCATCAGGTCGCTGCCGAAGGTGCCAAGGAACGCGGGCCAGCCACTCTGCGCAGCCTTCACCACCGATTCATCGCGCCGCGCGGTGCGAATCAATGTCGGATGGCGCTTGCGGTAGGGCGCCGGCACGACGCGCCGCTTGATCGAACCGCGGTGCATCGGCGTCTGGAACGCGTATTCAGGATCGCCGCTACGGTGGGCCCAGAGGCGGCGCATGATATCGAGTGTCTCCTCGGCGGCCTTGCCCGAGCCGTGGTACTCCACATCCAGTCCCATGCCCCTGGGCTCCAGCCCGGGGAAGCCGCTGCCCAGACCGAACAAGGTGCGGCCGCGCATCAACTGGTCGAGCAGGTTCATGCTCTCCACCAGGCGCACCGGGTTGTAGTAAGGCAGGGACAGCACCCCGAACCCCAGGTACAGATCATCGGGAAGCTGCGGCGCGATGTACGCCGCGAACTGCATCGGATTGCTGTGCCAGGCGCCGCGGAAATGGTGCTCCGTGTACCAGGGGCTGAAGCCGAGTTCACCCGACAGCAGCGACTGCTCGATTGCCACCCGCAGTATCCGCTCGTCTTCCTCCGGCCCATCCACATCCGGAAGGAACATGCTCAGCACCATTGTCGAGAAATGCATTACCTGGCTCCAGGGAAATTCCGATCAAGTCCAACCGCAGACCGCGTCACGTGGCGCTCGCGGCGAGATCCCGATTGTAATCGTCCTCGCGGGCATTCAACCAGGCCGGCTTCGCCGCCGCGCGGCACAACGCGGCAGCGGCGCTAAACCCGCGCCGCTTTCCTGGCGAACTGCCGCCGCAGGTACATGTTGTTCGCGATCAGGGCGCCCACCACTACCGCGCCGCCCGCCAGTTCGACCGGCACGTAGGTCTCGCCCTGGAAGTAGCGCACCGAGAACGTCACCACCGGCGTGAGGCTGATGAGCAGCATCGCGTTCAGCGCGCCGATGCGCTGGATGCCTGCGATCCACAAGGACATCGCCACGACCACGCCGCCCAGCGATATATAGGCCACGCCGATCCACGCGGCGCCCAGGCTCGCCAGGTCCGGAAGCGGCACCCACCCGGCGGCTGTGCCGGCCAGCACGATGAGCACGCCGGCGATCGCCCCCGGGATGAGCGTCATGGTGGTAAACCGCAACGGCGACCAGCCGGGAAAGCGCTCGGCGCCCAGGTTGTACACCAGGCCGGCAATCACGCCCAGCAGGATCAGGAAATCGCCCGCCAGTTCGCGCCCGGAGAAGCTGAGCGCCGCGCCTTTGGTCACCAGCATCAGCACCCCGGCGAAGGCGACAACGATGCAGCCGAGGGTGAAGTTGGCGGGCCGGCGATCCTGCGCCAGCCACTGCGTCAGCGCCGCCATCGACGCCTGCAGCGCGACCAGGACGGCCGCGTGCTCGGGACGGGAATACGAGATGCCGATGAATATCAGCATCGGCGAGGCGCACGTTCCGGCCACACCCATGGCGCCGATACGCCCGGCCCCGCCGTGGTAGCTGAACGCGGCGCGCCCTTCGGCGAGCAGCAGCAGCGGCACCATCGCGAGCGCGCCTATGCCCACGCGCAACGCCGCCAGCACCACCGGATGCATCGCCGCGAACAGGTCCTTCGCCACGGGAAACTGCACGCCCCACAGCACCACCGAAGCGGTCGCCATGGCGATGCCGGCAACGAACTGGTGCTTCATTGGCGCCCGGACGCCGGCCCGGGGCAACGCTCACGCGGGGGTCGCAAAAGGCAGGCTCGTTGATTCAGAGGGCTCTGGTCCCGTCGGTCGGGCTCGGCCCCTGTCGGTCGGGCTCGGCCCCTGTCGGTCGGGCTCGGCCCCTGTCGGTCGGGCTCTGGTCCTGTCGGTCGGGCTCGGCCCCTGTCGGTCGGGCTCGGCCCCTGTCGGTCGGGCTCGGCCCGAGGGCACTGATTCAGGCACCCTTGACGTAGGCGCGGCGCAGTTGTCTGGGAGGCAAGGCCGGGTAGTGTTTTGCATTGAGCGTGTACAAACGCAGGCCGTGCTCGAGCACGGTGGCGGCGATCAGCGCGTCGCCGAAACCCACCCCGGCGGACTTGCCGAAGTCGCGCCGGATTATGCCGCCGCGTTCGGCGACGCCGGCAGTCAGGTCGATCACAACCAGCGATGCAACCAGTGACGCAAGGGCGTCGCGCTCCGCACCATCCCGAACTCCGGCGTAGAGTTCTCCCACACTTATTGCACTGATTGCGGTTTCATCGGGCAGCGCCGCCACAAACTTCTTTGCCTCCTGCCGGCCGCGCAAAAAGTCGATCCACACGTCGGTGTCCACCAGCGGCCTCAAAAAGTCCGCTCCTCGCCGCGCAACTGCGCCAGGCTGACGCGCTTCGCCTCATCGCTCCACTGTCCAAAGGCCTGCATGCGCCGTCGCTTACGGCTGGCGGGCCGCTCCTGCCCCAGGAATCGGTCCAATGCCTCGCGAATGAGTGCGCTGTGCGTGCTGCGCCGCGCGCGCGCCAGATCCGCAAGCGCGAGCTGCTGCGATTCGGAGAGGTAAATCTGCGTTCGTGTCATAAAATCCACTCCCGCCTTATGATGTATGTCTATGATGTATATTAGGAGACTCGGGGCACTTGTCAAGCGCGCCATCCGACAGCGCGCCACCGGCGGGTCGGAGTGCGACCCGTTTATGTCCGCGGCGATGCATGCGGACTATTCCCGGACAGTCCGCACCGCCAGCGCGCGCACCTCGCCAGCCTCATCTTCCCAGGTTTCCACCTCGTCGAAGGCAGCCATGTTGCGCAGGCGCTTCGCCATGATCCCGCCCTGACCCAGCCCCACTTCGAAACACAGCCAGGACGCGGGCTTCAGGAAGCGCGGCGCGTTCTGCACCAGCTGGGTAAGGATGGAAACGCCATAGGGGCCGCCATTGAAGGCCAGTTCGGGTTCGAAGCCGGAAATTTCCCGCGCCATTCTGGCAACCTTGGTGCTGGAAATATAGGGAGGGTTGCAGCTCAGCAGGTCGCACCTGCCGAGAAACTCCGGCGTGTCGAAGGGCGACAGCAGGTTGCCGGCGCGAAATTCCACCCGGCCGGTCATGCCCAGATGGTCGCTGTTGCGCCGGGCCAGCGCCACCGCTTCCTCGGAAAGATCAGAGGCGAACACGCGGCATCGGGGCGCATGGTGCGCGTAGGCCAGCGCCAGATTGCCGCTGCCGGTACAGACATCCAGCACCAACGCCGCGCCGCGCTCGGCGATCAGCGCCGCCAGCCTGGCCAGCACCGCCCGGCCCAGGATTTCGGTTTCCCTGCGCGGGATCATCGCCGCGGGTCCGGCCAGCAATTCCAGCCCCATGAAATGCTGCCGACCGGTGAGATGGCCGAGCGGCGCGCCGGATTTTTTCCGGTCGAGCAAGGCGCGCAGCCGGTCTGCGGCGGGGGAATCGAGGGCCGGCAAACTCATCGATTGCGCTTTTTGCACCGAAGCCGGCGTGCCTGCAGCGGTAATCCACAGCGCCCGCAGGATCGCCTCGGGCGTCTCTTCCGGTTTGTCGGGAAGGGGGCGCCAGAAACCGCGCACTTCATCGAGCGATTGCGCGTCCAGCCGACTACAGCGATTCGACAACTGCAAGATTTCTCGACAAGGATTGGGCGCTTCGACTCCATTCTCGGCCAGGTCGTACTCTCCGCCCCTCGGACCGTTCGCCAAGCGGTCGCCTAACCTCATGTCACGGGAAACTAGCACCACCGAAGCGCTCACTATGGCGATGCCGGCAACGAACCGGTGCTTCATCGCGGGCCCCCCGGCGCCCGGCCGAGGCAACGCCTCACCCAGGGGCTTCACATTGTTGTTCACCCGCCCGATTCTGCACTGCCACCGGCATTGCTTCAAATGGCGACCGCCGCGCCGGTACCGCTGTGGCGGGTGCTGCCGAGCGCACCAAAAAAAACCCCGCTGCTGCGGGGCATTCTTCCAGGGTTTTCAGTACGGGTCGAAACTCAGTGTGTCGCCGCTGATCTGCGGCGCATTGCAAGTAGCCCCAGGCCTGAGAGCAACAACGCGAGCGTACCCGGGAGCGGAACGCCGAGCGCTTCCTCGCGCGTCTGGAAGGCCAGGTCGAAGCCCAGGCCGTTCAGGGAGCCGTCGCCCGTGCCGGGGATCAGGGCGCCGCGCACAGCGGTAGTGCGGCCGTAAGCATAGATTCCCGTGCCATCGCCCGACATGTACAGGTCGCCGTTGGTCGGATCGAAGGCCAGTCCGTCCGGATTTCCACCGAGCTCGCTACCGATGTCGAGCTTCTTGGTGGACCACGCGCTGCTGCCGCCGCCGAAATACGACCAGGCATAAGTCTCGTTGGCCGCGCTCGTCGCGATCGCGATGGGAATCTCGAACAAGGTCCGGTCGGTGCTTCCCGGTTCGATACCGAGGCCGACCAGGTTGCCGCTCAGCGGGTCGAACGCGAGGTCGGATCGGAACTCCCCACCTCCGGTCAGCGTCACCGTCGTCGAGAACACGTCGCCGGCGATGTCGTAGCGGTAGATTTGGCTCTTGCCGTAGCCCGTCATGTACAGCATGCCGTCGGGCCCGACGGTCATACCGTCGATGATGCCCAAGCCGGCTGTCGGCAGGTTCTTGACCAGCGTTGGCGCGCCCACCAGCGCCGTGTTGGTGGGGTTCAGTGTCGCCTTGTAGAGGGCGTGTCCGCCGGAGTCGAAGGGATTCATGTAATAGAGCGTGCGGTCGGGCGACATCGCAAGATTGGTGGGAAAGCCGATGCCGCTCCACCCAAGGTTGGTCACCGTGCTGGTGCTCAGGTCCACGCGGTAAATGTTCTCCTGAGGAAACGCGCCTCCGCCGAGCGAAAAGATTTCCTTGAGGAACGGTCCGGCGACCGCAGGGCCGGAAATAGCCGCAAGGGCCAGCGTAACCATTGCAATCGCTGCAGAAAGTCGTCTCATGATTTATCTCCCCGGAGACATTTTGAACCAGCCTATAGACGCACTTGTCAAGGTACTACTTCCCCGTTGAGCAGCTTCCATGCCTGATTTTGCAAATTATTAATATGGTTGCATTCTTCATGAAAACGGCGTGACAAACTGTGGCTTCAGGGGAGCGAATGTAAAAAATTCCGACAAGCTGACTCCTGCTCGAAAGGAAATCACGAGTGACAGCATCGAAAAGATCAGCGTTATCGAAATCGCCGACCGCATCAGGAGGGACCGGCCCGCCTGGATGTGCAAGCACGCCAAGCGGCAACTCAACCGCTGCGGATTGCCAAACACTCCGGTCCGGCCGTGGCACGGTATTGGTTCTCTACGCGCTCCGCGCCGCCAGCGCCCGCACCTCGCCGGCCTCATCTTCCCAGGTTTCCACCTCGCTGTAGGCAGCCATGTTGCGCAGGCGCTTCGCCATGATCTCGCCCTGACCCAGCCCCACTTCGAAACACAGCCAGGACGCGGGCTTCAGAAAGCGCGGCGCGTTCTGCACCAGTTGGGTAAGGATGGAAACGCCATAGGTGCCGCCATTGAAGGCCAGTTCGGGTTCGAAGCCGGAAATTTCCCGCGCCATTCTGGCAACCTTGGTGCTGGAAATATAGGGAGGGTTGCAGCTCAGCAGGTCGCACCTGCCGAGAAACTCCGGCGTGTCGAAGGGCGACAGCAGGTTGCCGGCGCGAAATTCCACCCGGCCGGTCATGCCCAGATGGTCGCTGTTGCGCCGGGCCAGCGCCACCGCTTCCTCGGAAAGATCAGAGGCGAACACGCGGCATCGGGGCGCATGGTGCGCGTAGGCCAGCGCCAGATTGCCGCTGCCGGTACAGACATCCAGCACCAACGCCGCGCCGCGCTCGGCGATCAGCGCCGCCAGCCTGGCCAGCACCGCCCGGCCCAGGATTTCGGTTTCCCTGCGCGGGATCATCGCCGCGGGTCCGGCCAGCAATTCCAGCCCCATGAAATGCTGCCGACCGGTGAGATGGCCGAGCGGCGCGCCGGATTTTTTCCGGTCGAGCAAGGCGCGCAGCCGGTCTGCGGCGGGGGAATCGAGGGCCGGCAAACTCATCGATTGCGCTTTTTGCACCGAAGCCGGCGTGCCCGCAGCGGTAATCCACAGCGCCTGCAGGATCGCCTCGGGCGTCTCTTCCGGTTTGTCGGGAAGGGGGCGCCAGAAACCGCGCACTTCATCGAGCAGATGAGGAAAAGGGGGGATCACTTGGTTCATGCCGCACTCCGCGAAGTAAAAGGGGCGATGGTCCGCCGAGGTGCATCCTAGCGGGACCGGCGTGAATCCGCCGCCGCAACCCCTCGACGGCGCAGTCCAAACGGGCCATCCGTTCTTCATGTCTCATGCGGCTCAGTGCCCCGGCGAGCCGAATGGACTATGCCGGGGGAAAGTGACATGGGATTCGTGTAATTGACCGCGTTATAACCTTCACTTCGCTTTTTGCGGAAGCAGGCGTTGCAGGCAGAACGCGCTTTCAGACGCAACCCTAAACCATGTGTTCGAGGACTGGCTTCATGCAGGCTGTACAGAAACCGCAATCCGGCCGGCGCTCTGGCACGCGCGGGACGACCACCCCATGTGCGGCATAGCGGGCTACTGCAGCCTTTCCGGTGGCGGCCTGCCCCCGCCGGGCGTATTACAGCGCATGGTGGGCGCCATCCGCCATCGCGGGCCCGACGGCGAGGGGGTCCATATCAGCCGGCGCGCCGGCCTCGGCCACGCGCGGCTCAGCATCATCGATATCGAGGGCGGCAAGCAGCCCCTGTCCAATGAAGACGACAGCGTCTGGGTCACTCTCAACGGCGAAATCTTCAACTACGTCGAACTGCGCAATGAACTGGCGGCGCGCGGCCATGCTTTCCGCACCCATTCCGATACCGAGACCATCGTTCACGCCTATGAGGAGTTTGGCGCGGACTGTGTCACCGCGTTCAACGGCGACTTCGCTTTCGCCATATGGGACGAGCGCCGCAGCCGCTTGCTGCTGGCCCGCGACCGCATGGGGGTAAGGCCTGTTTACTACACGGTGCGCAATGGGGCGCTCGCGTTCGCTTCGGAAGTGAAGGCGCTGCTGCAGTATCCCGGGGTGCGCGCCGAGCTCGATCCGGTGGCGCTGGACCAGTGCTTCACGTTCTGGTTCCCGCTGGCGCCCCGCACGCCGTATAAAGGCATTTTCGAATTGCCGCCCGGACACCTGCTCACCGTCGAGGACGGCAAGGTAACGCTCAAGGCTTACTGGAAGCTGTCCTATCCAAGCGCCGGCGAAGCCGACGCCGCCGACCGGCGCAGCGAAGGGGAAGTCGCCGAAGAACTGCGCGCGCTGCTCATCGACGCGACGCGCATCCGCCTGCGCGCCGACGTGCCCGTCGGCGCCTATTTGAGCGGCGGGCTCGATTCGTCAGCCATCACCGCACTGATCAAGCTGTTTCCGCAGTCCGGGCTGCGCACCTTTTCGGTGAACTTCGAGTCGGCCGAATTCGACGAGACGGCCTGGCAGCAGCAAGTGGTCGCGGCACTGCGCACGCAGCACTCGACCATCCGGTGCGCCGGAGCCGACATTGCGGCGCTGTTTCCCGAGGTGATCCGCCACACCGAGCGGCCGCTGCTGCGCACGGCGCCGGCGCCGCTTTACATGTTATCGAAGCTGGTGCGCGAGAACGGCTTCAAGGTGGTCATGACGGGTGAAGGCGCCGATGAGGTCCTGGGCGGCTACGACATCTTCAAGGAAGCGAAAGTCCGGCGTTTCTGGGCGCGGCAGCCGCAGTCCAGGTGGCGCCCGCGCCTGCTCGGCCGCCTCTACCCGTATCTGTCGGGCCTGCAAAAACAGCCGCAGGCCTATCTGGAAGCGTTCTTCCGCACCGGCATCGACCGGCCCGGCGATGCGCTGTTTTCCCACCTGCCACGCTTTGACGCGACGCGGCGGGCAAAGCGGTTTTTTTCCGATGAATTGCGCGGCGCGCTGGGCGGTGCAGCAGATGGCGCACCGGGCGGCTATGACGCGATGGAGGAAATGCGCGACAGCCTGCCGGGCGATTTCCAATCCTGGCATCCGTTGTCGCAGGCACAGTATCTGGAGACCACGCACCTGCTGCCAGGCTACATCCTGTCCTCCCAGGGTGATCGCGTCGCCATGGCCCATGCCGTGGAAGGGCGCTTTCCGTTCCTCGATCACCGCGTTGTCGAATTCGCCGCCCGGATTCCGCCGCGAATGAAACTGAAAGGCCTGCGCGAGAAGCACATTTTGCGCGAGGCGGTCGCACCGTACCTGCCCGATATCATTGCGCAGCGCCCCAAGCAACCCTACCGCGCGCCCGAGAGCGTGTGCTTTACCGGCCCGGGCGCCCCGCAGTACGTGGGCGAACTGCTTTCGCCGCGCGCCATCGCCGCCACCGGCTGGTTCGAGCCCAAAGCGGTGCGCAAACTCCTCGCCAAATGCCAGACCGGCATGCCAATCGGGAACAGCGACAACATGGCGCTGGTCGGAATCCTTTCAACACAATTGCTTGACCATCTGTACGTGAGCGAAAAAGCCGCGCCTGCCGAGGCGCCGGCTGTCGCCTGCGCCTGAAAACGACCTCGCATTCCGGCCTATCAGCAAAAAGGAAAGAAAACCATGTCATCCGCCATCAACGCTTCGGTCCGCCGCTTCATCGGTGAAAATTTTCTTTTTCGGGAAGACCTCCGGAGCATCAAGGACGACGATTCCTTCATGGACGCCGGCATCATCGATTCCACCGGTGTGCTGGAACTGGTGTTCTTCGTGGAAACCACATACGGCATCGAAGTCGGGGATGAGGAGATCGTGCCCGAGAATATCGATTCGATCAGCGCCATCGTCCGCTACGTTCAGCGCAAGCTGTCGGCGCCTTTGATTCACGCCGTGGAACAGCCCTCCATGGAGCATGCCGTCCATGCGGGTTGAAACGTTTCTCCGGGAAAGCGCGCGCCGCTTTCCCGGCAAGACCGCATTGGTCGCCCCCCGGGCCGGGGCGCAGGGTACGGCGGAGGTGCGCCTGTCCTACGCGGATTTCGATGCCGACACCAACCGGCTGGCGCACGCTTTGCGCACCGCGGGCGTGGGACGGGGCGAGCGCGTCATCATCTTCCTCAGCAATTCGATCGAGGCGGTGGTATCGATATTCGCCACCCTGAAAGCCGGCGGCGTGTTCAGCGTGGTGAATCCCGGCACCAAACCCGACAAGCTCGCCTACATCCTGAACAAATACCGTGCCGCCGCGATCATCACCGAAGAACGGCTGCTGCCGATTGCCACCGCTGCCGCCTGCCGTGCCCCGTCGGTCGCGTTTACCCTGGCGACCGGCAGCCAGGCCGGGCACGATCAGGGCGCGCTGCCCGCCGGTGTGCAGTCCTACGAAGCGGTCCTCGCGGCCAGCCCGGCGCACCCGCCGCAAACCGCGGGCATAGACCTCGATCTCGCCATGATCGTCACCACCTCCGGTTCCACCGGGCTGCCCAAGGGCGTGATGATGACGCATCAGAACATCGTCGCGGCCGCCACTTCCATCACCACCTACCTGGAGAGCCGTGCCGAGGACATCGTCCTGTCGGCGTTGCCGCTTGCCTTCGACTACGGGCTGTACCAGTTGCTGATGAGCGTCAGGATGGGCAGCACCCTGATACTGGAAAAATCGTTCGTCTATCCGGCCGTGGTGCTGCAAAAGCTGAAAACCGAAAAAGTGACCGGGTTTCCGCTGGTGCCCACCATGGTGGCGCTGCTGTTGCAGCGCAAGGACCTTGTGCCGGACATGTTTCCGGAACTGCGCTTCATCACCAGCACCGCCGCCGCATTGCCGCCGCCGCAGATCCTGCGGCTCCGGGAATTGTTTCCGCGCGCCCGGATTTTTTCAATGTACGGGCTCACCGAGTGCAAGCGCTGCACCTGGCTGCCGCCCGAGCAGCTCGACCGCCGCGCCGATTCCGTCGGCATCGCCATTCCGGGCACCGAAGCGTACGTGGTGGACGAGCAGGGCCGGAAGGTCGCGCCCGGCGTGGTGGGCGAACTGGTGATCCGGGGCGCGCACGTGTTCAAGGGCTACTGGGATAACGAGGAAGCCACCAACCGCATGCTGCGCCCGGGTCCTTTTCCGTGGGAAAAAGTGTTGTACACGGGCGATCTGTTCAAGACCGACGCCGAAGGATTTCTCTATTTCGTCGGACGCAAGGACGACATCATCAAGAGCGCCGGTGAAAAAGTGAGCCCCAAGGAAGTGGAAAACGTGCTGTATGCGCTGCCCGGCGTTCGCGGTGCCGTGGTGGTGGGCGTGCCCGACAGGGTGCTCGGCATGGCGATCAAGGCGGTGCTGGTGGTCGATCCGCAAGTGCGATTGACGGCCCGGGAGGTGATCGGCCACTGCGCCGCGCGCCTCGAGCAGTTCATGGTGCCCAAGCTGGTGGAATTTCGCGATGCGCTGCCGCAGACGCAGACCGGCAAGATACGCCGCAGCCAGGTGCAGGCCGAGGCCCTCGGCCTGGCCATTGCCGGCGAGTGATTTTTCATGGACCGGATGACCCGCCGCGGGGCGCGCCCGAATGTACGCGGGTTGAAACGGCAGTGGCAGGCGCAGCCAAAGCCGGCTGACCAACATCGGAGGGAATCATCGTTACTGTCACCAGCATAGTGTCGCGCCCCAATCATCCGGGCTTCACGCTCGATGGACTGGAGATCGACGCGGCAGCGGTCACCGAGCAGATTGCCGGGTGCATCCGCGATCAGGTGCAAAAGCGCCTGCGGCGGCGCGGCGTGGTGCTCGGCCTGTCGGGCGGCATCGACTCGAGCGTGGTGGCGGCACTGTGCGTGCGCGCGCTCGGGCCCGAACACGTCTTCGGTTTATTCACCCCCGAATGGGATTCGGACCCCGACAGCCTGCGCCTCGGCCGGCTGGTGGCAGAGCAACTCGGCATGGCGAGCGCGCTGGAGGACATCGGACCGATCCTCGATGCCGCCGGCTGCTACCGGCGCCGCGATGAATTCATCCGCCAGGTGTTTCCCGAATACGGCCCAGGCTACAAGTCGAAGATCGTGCTGCCCAACATGCTGACCAATCCGGGCTACAACGTCTATTCGCTGGTGATCCAGTCGCCCTCGGGCGAGCAAAAGCGCGCGCGCCTGCCGCTGCCGCTGTCGCTTGGCATCATCGCCGCGACCAACATGAAGCAGCGCACCCGCAAACAGATCGAGTATTACCACGCCGACCGGCTGAACTACGTGGTCGCCGGCACGCCCAACCTGCTGGAACACGACCAGGGTTTTTTCGTCAAGAACGGCGACGGCGCGGCCGACATCAAGCCGATCGCCCATCTGTACAAGTGCCAGGTGTACAAGCTCGCCGACTACCTTGGCGTGCCCGCGGAAATTCGCGGCCGCCCGTCCACCACCGACACCTATTCGCTGGAGCAGAGCCAGGAGGAGTTTTTCTTTTCCCTCCCGCTGCACAAACTCGACCGCTGCCTGTACGCCTTCAATCACGATGTGCCGGCCGAAGCAGCGGCGCCGGTGATCGGGCTGACCGCGGGGGAGGTGTGGCGGGTCTACAAGGACATCCAGGCCAAGCGGCGCAACGCGCACTACCTGCACCAGGCGCCGTTGCTGGTCGAACCGGCCGCGGATGCCGCGGCGTAGATCGGGCTAGACCTCGGCGTCGAGGCCGACATCGAGCGCCGGCGCGCTGTGGGTGATCCAGCCCGAGGAGATAAGGTCAACACCGGTCGAGGCGATGGCGCCGACCGATTCCAGCGTGATGCCGCCGGAAGCCTCCGTGAGCATGTCTCCCGCGACGCGCTTCACGGCCTGGCGCATCTCGTCGAGCGTCATATTGTCGAGCAGCACCGCGTCCGCGCCCGTGGCGAGGGCCTCCTCGAGCTGCTCCAGGGAATCCACTTCCACCTGGATTTTCACCAGGTGGCCGACGGTGGCCCTGGCGCGCTCGATCGCCGCCCGGACGCCGCCGGCGACGGCGACGTGGTTGTCCTTGATGAGCACCGCGTCGTCCAGGCCGAAGCGGTGGTTGCCGCCTCCTCCCGCGCGCACCGCGTGCTTCTCCAGTATGCGCAGGCCGGGCGTGGTCTTCCTCGTGCACACGATGCTCGCGCGGTGAGGCTTCGCCGCTTCGACCAGCGCCGCCGTGGCGGTGGCGACGCCCGAGAGCTGGCAGAGGAAATTGAGCGCAACGCGCTCGGCGGCGAGGATAGAGCGCGCCGGGCCGCTGACGCGCATCACCGCGTCAGCGCGCGCCACCCGCGAGCCGTCGCCTTTCTCGAGGGTGACCGCGATCGACGGGTCGATCAGGCGGAAAGCGAGCATCGCCGCGTCGGTCCCGGCGACGACGCCGTCTTTGCGGCTGGCGATCACGCCTTTCATGCGGTCCCCGGCCGGGATGATGGCGGCGCTGGTGATGTCGCCGGCGCGTCCCAGATCTTCGCGCAGGGCTTCACGCACGATCGGCTCGATCAGCAGCGCCGCAATGGGCGCGAGGGCAAAAGCGGGCGCGCGGGTCACGATTTCTTTCCGATCGCGGGCATGCGCCCGATCGGCCGGCGCTCGCGCCCGGCCAGGACCGGGTCAATCGGCGCTACGCGGGCGCGGCGCGCCGCTCCGGGAGCGATGCCTGCAAAGACACAGCCACGGGCGTCCACTTATTCTCACTTTAAGAATTACCAAGGCCGCCAGTATAACCGATTAATTCTTACCTTGAGAATAAGTTTGCCCTAACGCTTGCCGCGGCGGGCGGCGGCCTTCGCAACGGGAAGGCCCGCGCCCTGCACCGGGCGCTCGAGCATCTCCCTCCGGTAGCGCAGCAGGCGCGCCGGGCGCCCGGCCCTCTCGCTCGCCACCTGCCCGGTCTCCTCGATGAGGCCCTGGGCCTCGACCAGGCGCCGGAAGTTGGGCTTGTGCAGCCGCAGCCCCGACAGCCCCTCGACCGCGCGCTGCAGCTGCAGGAACGTGAAGGTGGCGGGCATCAGCTCGAACGCCACCGGGCGGTACTTGATCTTGCCGCGCAGCCGCGCGATGGCGGTGGCAAGCATGCGGCGGTGGTCGGAGAACATGCTGAGACCCTTCACCGGGGATTCGCGCGCAAGCGGGGAGCGCCTGCGGTCGCGCTGCGCCTCGGGGGCGAGGCCGGTCTCGTAGAGCAGCTCGTAGCGCTCCAGGGTGCGCTCCTCGCTCCAGGGGCCGCCGCCGAGGGCGAACGCGGCTCGCGCGCGCTCTTGCCTCGCGCGCCGCTCGGCGCCCGTAGCGCCGCTTGTCCAGCGCCTGAGCTGCACCTCCACCTGGGCGAGCATCGCCGGCTTTCCGCCGCGCCAGTCCTCCCAGGGAAAATACTGGTACCAGCTGCGCCATGCCGTGCCGCTGTCGCCGCCGGGCTTGAGCTCCCTGGCGAGCGCCAGGTAGCCGATGGAGAGCGGCCTTCGGCTGCCGGCGTGCACGGCGGTGCGGTCGCGGTCGCCGAAGGTGTAGAGCTGCTCGACGTAACCGAGCGGCTGGGAGGTCTGGCGCTCCACCCAGGAGCGCAGGCCCGCTTCGAGCGTGTGGTGCGCGGATTCGAGCGGGCCGGAGGGGAGGGCGTCGAGGCCGGATTTGCCGGAGCGCACGACCAGGACCTGCGGCTCGCCGTGCGCGGCTCCGACGATGACCGCGCTGAGCTCCACGGCGGGGCTGTCTTCGGAGGAGGGGCGGGTAGCCATCAGGGTGGGTATTATGCTCAACGAACCGAGGTTCGGCGTTGATCGAACAATCGAGTTATCCACGAGGCGAGGAGGCAAGCCCCCTCGCACACCCTGAAATCAGGGAAAACGCCGAGGCGTTTTCTTCCTAGTTTCAGCGTTATCCAAACACCACGATGACAGGCGAGGCGAACCCTGGAGAAAGCGCCCGGGCAGGTTGCTACGCAGCGCCTCTCACCCGGCGTTTCACCGCGGCGCCCACTCCCCCGGGGGCGCTGATCGGCGTGGCTATCGGCGTCATTTCGAAACGCGGCGTGCCGGCATCCTCGCGCACGTCCACCCAGCACAGCCAGTTCGCGTCATCGCGGAAATCGAAGTCTTCGCGAAAATGGCTGAGGCGCGATTCGGTGCGCTCGATCGAAGCGCGCAGGATGAGGTCGGCGGCCAGCAGCATCGCTTCGGTTTCCTTCAGGCGCACCAGCTCGTGGGTATGCGGTGCGGCGAGCGCGGCGAATTCGCCGCGGATGGCGGCGAGGCGCTCCAGCGCCGGCGCGAGGCGATCCGCGTGCTTCCACACCGAGACATCATAGGCGAACATCAGCGATTGCAGATCGCGCAGCAGCCGGTCGCTTTCGGCCTGTGCCTTGTCCTCGCGCGGCGCGAAGCTCGCGGCGTGCAGCGCGTTCACTTCGGCCGCATCAAGCGCGGGCGGGGGCAGCCGGTCCAGATCCTCGATTGCGCTGCGCCCGGCGATCCAGCCGGTGCCGATGCACATGCCGATGTGAAAGCCCGCGAAATGATTTGCCGCGCCCGGCTGGGCGAGGCCCGCCACCAGCAGGCCGGGCACATCCGAGCGGCAATGGCGGTCGGTGCGAATCCCGCCCTTGGTCATCTGGTTCTGCGGGTAATACGGCGCCTTGTCGAACAGGTCGGTGCCGGTTTCCTCACCGAGCTTGCGATAGAAATACTCCATCCACTTCACCTTGCTCCTGATGAAGTCCCCGCGCACCGCCTCGGGCACGCCGGACATGTCCAGGTACAGCGGGTCGTTGCCCCGCTGGCGCTCCAGCGCCATGGCGCGCGCGATGCGCGGCACGTCCGCTTCGTCGCCCCAGACCGGCTCGTGCCGCGGCATGAAGCGCTCGCCCCTGGCATTGACGAAGCGTGCGCCCTCCTGGATGGCGAAGGTGATGCCCTCGAAATAAAAGCGCGGCGTGCCGGGGCGCGTATAGCTGAATTCCATGTTCCGCAGCCGTGCGCCGGCTTTGTACGCCAGCAGGGTGCCGGTGCCGGTGATGTCGCGCACGAAGCCGGAACGGAAGGTGATGGCGTTGGTGCAGACGATGGTGGCGCGCGCCTTGATCACGTGGAACTCGCCGCTGCGGCTGTGCACGCCGGCCGCGCCGGTCAGCGCATCACCCGGAGCGTTCGCGCGCGCCCCTCGCATCAGGCCGGTCACAAAAATGCGGTCGAGGATCTGCACCCCGGCCGCTTCCAGGCCGCGGCGCAGTCGCCAGCACAATTCCATGCCGCCGCCGACCGGGCTGAGCACGCGCGTGGCATCGAGGCCGCGCGTCGGACGGCGCACATAACGGCCCTCCCCGTCCTTCGGAAATTCCAGTTCCAGCGCTTCCAGGTCCTTCATCCGCTCATACGAGGTGGCCAGCACCTCATGCACCAGCGGCTGATCGGCCATCCAGTCGTTGCCGGCGATGATCTCGCGCGCGATCGCATCCAGGTCGTCGTCCGGCTCGACCACCACCGTCCAGGCATTGGAGAAGGCGGTATGGCCGGTGCGCCCGACCAGCCAGGTGTCCACGAGGGTGACGCGGGTGCCCGGCGGCCCGTGGCGTTTCGCCGACAGCGCGGCGAGCAGCCCGCCCGCGCCGGCGCCGATCACCAGCACGTCGGTGTCGATCAAGGTGCCGTGCATCGCGCTCATCGCGCCTACCAGGCGCGCGGCCGGTTTCTGATAACCGGATGCACATCGACGATCCGCTCCGGACAGAAGATCTCGCAACTGAAGCAGGTGATGCAGTGCTCGCGGAATTTGATCACCGGCAGAAGCTTGCGCTCGATGAGGCCCGGTACCTCCGGAGCAACGGAGGCCTGTTCCATGTGGATGACGTCCGCGGGGCAGACGATGTCGCAGATCCCGCAACCGGTGCAGCGCGACAGGTCGATCGATTCAATCATGCCGCTCTACCCATGCGCCGTCGCAGCGCGAGCGCCGCTCGCCACGCCGCGGCGCCGGTCAACCGCCGTAGAACACTTTCTCGCCAAGATCGCGCAGCCAGAGAATCGCCTCGTCGGCGCGGCCGGCAGGCGCTGTCTTTACCCGGGCCTCGACCACTTCGGCCACGAACACGCTGTGATCGCCCCGCTTGATGATCTGCGCCACGCGGCATTCCAGGTGCGCCGGCGAGCGCTCCAGCACCGGCGCCCTGACCGTCGCGCCCATGCCGAAGGGTTCCCCGCCGATCTTGTTGCCTTCCACATCGGCGTGCTTGAAGAACGCATAGGCCATGTCCTTGCCGTCCTTCGGCACGGCGTTCAGCACGAACTGCCCGGACTCCTCCACCAGGCCGTGGGACATCGAATCGGCCTTGACCGCGACCACGATGAGCGGCGGTGCGAACGATGCCTGCGTCACCCAGTTGATGGTGGCCGCGCTGATGCGCCCGCCTGCACCCGCGGCGGTCAGCACGAACAAGCCGTACGGAATCATCCGTAGCGTCGTTTTTTTGGCATCTTCATCCATGCAAATCTCCTCGCATAAATCCTCCCGCAAAAAATTCAATGATCTGCCGGCCGCCGACGATTCTAGCGCAGCGGCATCACGCCCGGGCGGGTCAGGCGAAGCGCGTTTCCGTTCATCCGTCAGGACCGCACCCCGCATGGACCAACGCGCAGGATCAGTCGCTCTTCAAGCCGGAGGATTTGATGACCCTGGCCCAGAGCTGCTTCTCGTTGCGCAGCATCGCGGCGAAGGCTTCCTGGGGCATGGGCGCGGTCTCGACCCCGAGCGCATCGAAACGCTGGCGGATATCCGGCGCGTTCAGCACCCGCGTCACCTCGCTGTGGATGCGGACGACGATGTCCCCCGGTGTGCCGCTCGGCACCCCGAGGCCGTACCAGGACGAGATGTCCATCTCCGGATAGTCGCGCGCGATCGGTGGAATGTCCGGCGCGCCGGGGGCGCCCGCGGCCGCGGTGACGCCGATCGCCCTGATCTTTCCGGCCTTGATCTGCGCCGAACCGGCGGTGAGGGCGGTCAGCGTGACCTGCACCTCTCCCACCGCCAGCGCCGTCATGGCCGGCGCGACGCCCTTGTAGGTGATCGCCACGATGTTGGTCCCGGTGAGGCTCTTGAACCATTCCATGATCAGGGCGTGCGGGCCGGCCGGGCCGAGTGAACCGTAATTGAGCCTGCCCGGCTGGGCCTTGGCCAGGGCCACCAGTTCCTTCACCGAATTGACCGGCAGCGAGGGTGTCACCGCCATGATCATGTGCACATTGAGCAGCCGCGTGACCGGGATGATGTCCCGCTCCGGATCAAAGGGCAGCCTGGCCTGCAGCGCCGCGTTGATCGCGAGGGCGCTGCTGATGAATCCCATGGTGTAGCCGTCGGGGGCGGCCTTGGCGATTGCATCGTTGCCGATGATCTCGCTTGCGCCCGGGCGGTTCTCCACCAGCACCGGCTGGCCGAGATTCTCCTGCAGCTTCTGGGCGATGATCCGGCAGGCGATGTCCGCCCCGCCCCCCGGAGGGTAGGGCACGATGAACCGGATCGATTTGTTCGGGTAAGTCTGGGCGTGCAAGGGCGCCGTGGAAACGGCGATCGCAAGCGCTGCGGCGAATTTCAGGATCGTCCTGCGGAGCATGGCGTTCTCCTTGTCTGGCATTGAATCACGGGCGGCGGCATGGCGGGCCTGGTAATGATTACTGAAGCAACAGATCGCCATATTGCTTCAGGCGCGAAATCCGCGCTGGCGCCGCAGCCCCGGCGCCAGAGCAGCTGGTTCCCGAACGGCTTCCTGCCGGCAAGAACCCAGAAGAACGGTAGTGGGTCGTCTCTCACCTTCACCTTCTCATAGCGCCCGACATTGGTTCATTCCCCGTACATTTCCGTAATCAGCCGGCGCAACTGCGTTGCCTGCGCCGGCGACAATCCATCAAGCCGTCTGGACAACCGCTCTTTGCTCAAAGTCCTGATCTGGTCCACCGCTATCTCGGCCTTGCGCCGGGCGCAAACGATCTGGATGCGGCTGCGCCAGCGCGGGTGGAGCCGGGTGGTAAGCGGACACACCACGACCGTGTCGAGATTGCGGTTCATCTCGCCCTGACTGACCACCACCACGGGCCGGGTCTTGGCGATCTCGCGTCCGCGCGTGGGGTCCAGATCGGCGAGATAAACGCCATAGCGTTCGACCTGCCGAGTCACCACTTCTCGCCCGGGTCCAGACCGTCTGCGATCGTGGTATCGAATCCGCTCCAGTCTTCCTGATCGCCGGCCATGTCCTTGTAGGTGTCCTCCCAACTAAGGCGCTTGTCCTTCTTGCTGCGCAGGAACAGGCCCTCTGTATGCTCCTCCATCAGCACGGCATCGCTGATGGCGTAGCGCTCGAGCAGCGCTTTGGGCAGCCGCACGCCGCGCGAGTTGCCGATCTGCACAATCTTCAGTTCCACGGTTTTTGGCAGTTTTTGCACGAGAACAATCCCGGACACAGAAGTAATTACTGTAACTACATACGCTGGCGGCGTCAAGTCATGCTGCATGCTTGACCGAGCCCGTCAGGAGGAATCGCCCCGGGCAGAAGAATTGCGGCGGGGATGCCGGCCGTTGCCGCTGCCGTAGATTTTTGAGCCAGACCATTTTCTCGACGCATTTGTCACGCGTTTTGCGGCCCGGTTGTATATTGTCCCCTCGCCAATTCCAGGCATCGCGCAAGGAAGACAGTCATGAAGAAATTCCGGGTGATCGACGTGGACGGCCACTGCATCGAGCGTGACAGGGAGTTGCTCAACTACGCGGAGTACCGGGGCAAACCGTTGAAGGGAGTGGACGCGCCCATTTCCATCTGGCCCTCGCTGGACGGCTGGTTCCGGGTCGCGGCCGACGCGGTTTCGGCAGGGGACCCGGAGGCCTGGGTGTCGTTCCTGGAAGAAACCGGGATAGAGAAAACCTTTCTCTATCCGACCAACGGCCTGGCTTTCGGTCTCATCCAGGACCGCTACTGGGCGGTTTCCGTGGCGAAGGCGTACAACGACTGGCTCCACAATACCTACACCGGGCGCGATGCCCGCCTCCAGGGCATCGCGCTGATTCCCTACCAGGACGTGCCCGCCGCGGTGACCGAGCTCAGGCGCGCGGTCACGGAGCTCGGCATGCGCGGGGCGGTGCTGCCGGGCGCCACGGTCCAGGCGAGGGCGTTCGGCCACGCCGACTTCGATCCGCTCTGGGCCGAAGCCGAGCGGCTCGACGTGGCGCTGGCGATCCACGGCGCCCCGTCCAAGGGCTTTGGCTTCGACTACTTCGACACGTTCATCAAGACGCATACCCTCGAGCACCCGTTCGCCATCATGATCCAGATCACCAGCATGATCTTCGATGGCGTGTTCGAGCGGTTTCCCAGGCTGCGCGTCGCCTTCCTCGAGTCCGGCTGCGGCTGGGTGCCCTTCATGATGGACCGGATGGATGAAGAGTTCGAGCGGCGCGGGGCGCGCTGGGCGCCTTCCCTCAAGCGCAAGCCGAGCGAAGTCATCAGGGGCGGCAATATCTACGTGTCCTGCGAGGTGGAGGAACGCACCCTTCCCTACGTCATCGAGCTGATGGGCGAGGACAACATCTTCTTCGCCTCCGACTACCCGCACGAGCGCCAGCGCGACGCATTCCTCAAGGACATTCCCGAGTTCATCGAACGCAACGACCTCTCGGACAAGGTCAAGGAAAAGATCCTTTCCCGCAATACGGAGCGGTTTTACCGGCTGGACTGAACCGGCGCGAGCGCTTCGGAAACAGCAGCGGCAATGAAAAACAAGTTTCAGACCCCGATACCCCCGGGATGAGGCTGGCCGCATGAGTACCTTTGTTTACGTCTCCAGCGCCGAAGCGGGCGAGATCGGCAGTTACACGATGCTGGCCGACGGCGCGCTCGCGCCGGGGACGAAGGTGAAGGTGGGCGAGATGGGGATGCCGATGGCGGTGAGCCCGGACCGGCAATATCTCTACGCAGCCGGCAGGACCCGGCCCTATGCGGTGCACGCCTACGCGATCGACCCGGGCAGCGGCGCGCTTGCGCCCCTCGCCAGCGCGCCGCTGGCAGAGAGCTGTCCCTATATTTCGCTCGACCGGACCGGGCGTTATCTGCTGGGCGCCTCCTACGGCGCCAGCCTCGTCAGCGTGCAGCCGGTGGGCGCGGACGGGCGCGCCGGCGCGCCGCGGCAGGTGATTCCCGTGGGCCGCAACGCGCATTCGATCCGCGTCGATGAATCGAACCGCTACGCCTACGTGCCGGCCCTGGGCAGCGACCAGATTTTCCAGTTCACCTTCGACGCGCGCAGCGGCCGGCTGGCCTCGAACACGCCGGCGGTATTCCAGATGGAACCGGGCACCGGCCCGCGGCATTTCGTCACCTCGCCGGACAACCGGTTCCTCTTTGTGCTGAGCGAACTGCTCGCCACGGTGACCAGTTTCGCGCTGGATGCCAAGACCGGGCTGCTGGCCGAAGCGAGCACGGCCAGGGGCCTGCCGCCGGATACCCCGCTCAAGCCCGGCGCACCGCGCGGACCGGCCGGCGGACCGGCCGGCGGACCCGGTGCCGCGCCGCCGCGCAACACCGACAACGACATCTGGGCCGCCGACATCCACCTCACGCCGGACGGCAGGTTCCTGTACATCTCGGAGCGCACCTCGAGCACGCTCGCGGCATTCAGCGTCAACGCGGCAACCGGCGAGCTCGCCTACCTGGGCAGCACGCCCACCGAGCGCCAGCCGCGCGGCTTTGCCATCGACCCGCGGGGGAAATTCCTGGTCGCGGCCGGGGAGAAGTCGGAGACGATCACCATCTATGCGATCGACGCGGCAAGCGGCGCCTTGCGCCCGCTCGGCAGGTATCCGGTCGGCCAAGGCGCGAACTGGGTGGAGATCGTCAGCTTCGACTGACGGCGCGATGCTGTCGCTGGACGAACTCGCGCGCGGCTGCGAGTCTAAATTCGTTTAAATTATATTATTAGATCCCCTCACGGAGCACGTTACCGATCAATTTCTGTATCGTTGTCGATACAACATCCCGTGGAGACCGGCCATGGCCTCAGACCCCATCCTGGCCCTGCGCAAGCAGGTGATAGCATCGATCAAGTCGCGCCTGGCGCTCATTGCCGGATACGGCAGCGATGAAGCGATGACGCAGACCGAGCTGGCCGAAATGCTCGGTCTGTCGCGCCCGCGGCTCAACCTGCTGCTGCGCGGCAAGGCCGCCGAGTTCAACCTCGAATCGCTGCTGCGCATCGCGCTCACCACCGGACTGAGCGTGCGGCTGTCGCTCACCCGGCCGTACGCGAATGACTGACTATTGAAGAAGAAAGCGCTCCGCGACCATCCATGAACACACTGAAACCCTTCAGTTCCTTGCTCGGCCAGCTCGACAGCTTGAACAAGTGAAGTGCTCCGAGAACATCAAAGCCATCCTCAACTTCGTAATCGGTGACCGGATCGAGCAGTACCTCCAGAAGCAGCGCCAAGCTCTATCCCACAGAGGCTTGCGGACACGACGCCGTGTAACCCTTGGTTCCAATTCTCTGGCTTCGTTTCTTGACGCTCCGATACCGCCCGCTCCAACCGGGCGAACCCCCGTTACTGCGGCAAGCCCCTTCCCCCCGCCAGCGTCGCCGCCGTCCTCATCGCCGCCAGCATCGACAGGTGCTGCGCCACGCCCTTTCCCGCAATGTCGAACGCCGAGCCGTGGGGCACGTTGAGCAGCACGTACGGCAGGCCCATATAGACGGTGCAGGCGCCTTCGAAGGCGGCGGTCTTCACCGCGATCTGGCCCTGGTCGTGGTACATGGTCACCACCGCATCGTGCTTGCCTTCGATGCACATGCGGAATACCGAGTCGGGCGAGATCGGGCCGCGTGCGTCGATGCCCAGGGATTTGGCTTTCTCCACGGCCGGCTTCAGGATCTCCCGGTCTTCCTCGAACAGCGCGTGGCAATTCAACGCGGCCACCGCGATGCGCGGTTTCGGCAAACCCCACCGGCGCAGGTTCTGGTCGAGCAGTTGCACCACCTTGAGCACGTTTTCAGAAGTCACCGTGGCAAGGATGTCGCGGAAGCGGATGTGCTCGGTGAGCGGCACGGCGCGCAACGCGCCGCTGATGCGCAGCATGTAAGTGTCTTGTGGCTGCAGGTCGTCGATGTCCTTGACCTTGCCGGTCATCTTGATCGAGTCACTGTCCACCGGACCCATGATCATGCCCTGGATCCGGCCTTTTTCACCGAGCTCCTTGCCGATGCTGATCCACTCCAGCACGGCATTACCCGATGCCACGGAAGCCTTGCCGAAGGAATACGAGCCCGCCGCAAGGCTGCCCGGATCGAGCACGGCAATGCCCTTGGCGACCGCTGCGGCGCCTTCGGCCGAGTCCACCCTGGTGATGGGCACGGCAAGCTTGCTGATCGCGGCCGCCTGCTTCACCGCGTCCAGATCGCCGATCAGCAGCGGATGGCAGAGCGATTGCAATTCGCCGCTTGCGATTGCCTTGACACATACCTCCGGACCGATGCCGGCGGGATCGCCGATCGAGGCCGCGACGATGGGCAGTTTCATGCCGATCCCTTGAAAAAATCGATCACCAGCCGCACGAACTGGTCCTTCTTCTCGATCTGCGTCCAGTGGCCGCATTCGCCGAAGACATGCAGGTCGGAATGCGGGATCAGAGAATGCAGCTTCAGGCTGCCTTCCAGGGGCACGATCTGGTCGTCCCTGCCATGGACGATCAGCACCCGGTGAGGCAGGGCGCGAATCCTGTCCTCGGGCGTAGCCAGCGCGCTGATATGGCGCTGGCGCGGGGCGGGAAACATGCTGGAATAGCTTTCATGAAACCCGGGGCGCACGCTCGCTTCGTACCGGGATTTCACCAGGTCGTCGGTGATGAAGCCGGTGTTATAGGCGAACGAGTGGACCAGTTTCTTCATGTTTTCGAACGACGGCTCATAGCCCCAGACCGCGTCCAGCCCCGGCGTCATCCTGAACTCGGTGCCCGCGGCGCCCATCAGGACGAACTGCTCGACGCGCTCCGGAAAGCGCGCCGCCAGCGCCAGGGTGAGCCCGCCGCCGAAGGAATTGCCGACGAAACGCGCCTTCGGTATGCCGAGCGCATCCATGAAGCCGAGGGCATGCGCCACCCAGTTGTCGAGGTTGTACCGGGCGCCGGATTTGCGCTCGGTGTAGCCGAATCCCGCTACATCGGGCGCCAGCACGCGGAAGTGCTTCGCCAATTCGGGAATGGCGAGCCGCCAGTTGGCGTAGGCCGTGACCCCCGGTCCGGAGCCGTGCAGCAGGATGAGCGGCGGTCCCGCTCCCTCCTCCAGGTAATTGGTTTTCAATCCGGCCGCAACGACCGACTTCCCTATTTCGGGATCTGCATTTGCCAAGTGAATCTCCTTTGACGCTGTTGAATGCGACTACGGCGGCTCTACGCCGCAACCGCGTCGCGTTTTACGATGGCCCCGACCGAGGCAAAGCGCGGCTCGGGCTGCCCGCCCCAGAAGTCGAACGACTCCAGGCTTTTCGGCAGCACCCGCGGCTCGCGGGCATCGCGCTCGGGAAACTCCTCCATGCCGAAGCTGAATTCCCAGGTCATGCCGTCCGGATCGAGGAAGTACAGGAACACGCTGCCCGAAGGCGGATGGCGCCCGGGGCCGTAGACGATGGGGATATTGTTCTTCTTCAGCCGGTTCAGCGCGCGGCCGATATCGTCGATGTCGCTGACCATGAAATTCACATGGTGCAGCCGGTTCTCCGGTGCCGACGACACACCGAAGCTGTGGTGCAGCGGATTGGGAAAGCAGCGCATGAAGGTCACCAGCCCATCGACGACGTCGGAAATCCTGAAGTTCAACTGCCTGGTAAAGAACTCGATGGTGCGCTGCTGGTCGGTGGAGCCGACCACCATGTGACCCAGCCGCACGATGTGGGTGTGGGTCTTCGCGTAGGGGGTGTCCAGCTGCGCCATGCCGGTGAGCAGTTCGACGGTGAGTCCGCTGGCGGGCTCGGCGAAACGGATGGCATGCTCGATGCCCAGCACGCGACGCTCCTCGCCGGACACCTCGACGATATCGAGTCCGAGGTCCGCAACGTGCCTGCGCGCCGCCTCCAGGTCAGCCGCCGATTCCATCTCGAAGGCGACGCGCCGCAGGCCGGGCGACCCGGCGGAGTACAGGGCGATGTTGTGGTGGTCGGAGCTGCAGCGCAGGAAATGCGTGCCCTGCGCGGCAGGCGCGCCGTCGGCGAGCCCCACGATATCGCGCAGGAACGCGCTGCTGCGATTGCCGTCGGTCACGTTGAGCGCAACGTAGGCCAGTCTGTTGAAACGCAAATCGGGCATGTCGTCCTCCTGAATGTGAAGCTGCAACCAAAGAGAAAACGCCCTGGCGTTTTCCCCGATTTCGGGGTGTGCGAGGGGGCTTGCCCCCTCGCGGCGTGGATAACCAAAGAGAAAACGCCCCGGCGTTTTCCCCGATTTCGGGGTGTGCGAGGGAGCTTGCCCCCTCGCGGCGCAGGTAACTAAATAATGAACGTGAGATTGCCCATGGGCATGTCGTTGTTGAGCAGGAACACCTTCTTTTCCTTCATCAGCAGTCTGCCCTCTTCGCGGACCAGGGTATGCCGCACCCGCCCCATCCACACCGTCTGCTCGCCGCCGCGCGCCTCGCCGCAGACGAAGCGGGAAATCACGGCGCCGCCGCGCGCAGGCTCATAATCCTCGAACAGCACGTTGGACACGGTGCGCGCGAGCCGCGATTTGGGCTGTTGCGAGTGGGCGTGCTTGGTGCCGAGGCGATACAGGCGCTCTTCGAGCTTGTCCCTGTCGTCGTAGACGAAGGAGATCTTGCGCTTGGGGTCCAGATCGTCAGTGTTGCAGGGCACCCAGTAGAGCAGCTCCCGGGTCCACAGCTTGAACCATTCATCGTAGCGATGCGTATCGGCCAGCTCGGCCTCGCGGTAGAGGAATATCTCGACTTCGCGCAGTGCCTGCCAGTCGCGCAGATTCGCGGGGCTGGCGAAGTCGTTCACGAGCGTTTCCGCATTCATCATTTCGCCCCGGTCATCAAGGCTTTCCAGCGGCGCATCTGGCCGCGCTGGGTGGTCTCGTCGGTGATCCGGCCGACGAGGGTGCCGTCCGCATCGGTCTCTTCCCGCTCCATGCCCCGGGACAGGTCCACCCAGGGCTCCACTTCGGCCATCATGCCGCGCTGCGCGCGCTCGAATATCTCGCCGTCGTCGGGCGAGCCGGCGCCCGCCGGGCCGTAGAACGACTCGTGCTGGCGCAGCCGCACCGCGTTGACCTCGTCGCTGACGCCGCCCAGCCGCACCGCCGTCATCACCACCTCGGTCCGGTCCACCGCCAGCGGATTGACGATGCGCACCTGGTTGCCTATGAGCTGCATGTTGGGATGGACGCCAATGTGCGGATCGCCGGCCAGGGCGATCAGCAGTTTCGCCCGGTCGCGATCGTAGGCCCGGTACATGTCCTCGATGTACTTCTCGCCGCCCGGAATCTTTTTCAGGAAGCCGCAATGCTGTTCGTAGTGGCCGAGCCGGTGCTGCTGGAAGTCGAGCATGCAATGGCCGTGCCCCAGGTCGCGGGTGCGCGAGGGCGCGGCATCGACAAAGGGATCTTCGCGGTGCATGGCGCCGATGCCGAACTCGGCGTTGCGCGCCCAGGCGGCCACAACGGAGCTATGCACATAGTTCGGGTGGTAGCCGTCCATGCCCACCAGCTTCCAGTTGCCCTTGTACACCGCCTTGTGGGTGCCGCCATCCACATGGATACTGCCGGTGGGTGAAGCATCGACGAGCAGGTCGATGATTTTCGACGCCGGTCCGCCCAGGGATTGCGCCAGCGACTCGCCTTCGGGGGCGAGGCTGGCGAACACGAACTGGCGGTAGGTATCGACCCTGGGCACCGGCGTCAGGCCCATGTCCTCCTTGCGGAAATTGGCGCCGTAGCCGCCGGGCTCGGTCACTTCGACCAGCTTGCCGGTGGTGTCGTAGGCCCAGCCGTGATACCAGCAGCGGAAAAATTTGGTGTTGCCCGACTCGGTCTCGGTGACCTGGGTGCCGCGATGCCGGCAGCGGTTGAGCAGCACCCGCACCTCATCGTCGCGGCCGCGCACCAGGATCACCGGCGTCCTGCCCATGCGGCGCAACTGATAGTCGCCGCCCTTGGGCACTTCGCTCGTGTGGCCGATGTAGATCCACGCCCTGGAGAAAATGCGCTGCATCTCCAGTTCGAAAATGCCCGGGTCGGTGTAGAGGCGGGAATGCACGCGACCCTCCTGCGCGAGGCCGGCCAGCGCCGCGTCGGTATTCGGGTGGCCCCATTCGATAATCGGTTGGTTCATGGAATTTCCTCCTGTCTCGTTGATGTCCCGTGAGCGACGCGATAGCCGGCGACCATGGTCGCAACCTCAGTCCACCGTCGCGCCGGAAAGCTTCACGGCGCGCGCGTATTTCGGAATGTCGGCGCGAATGGTCGCGGCCAGTTGCTCCGGGGTATTGCCCACGCCCTCCACGCTGATGGCGGTGAAGCGCGCGATTGCATCGGGCCGCTGCACGGCTTTGGCCAGTGCCGCCGAGAGCTTCTCGACGATGGGCCGCGGCGTGCCGCCCGGAGCAAGCAGCGCGATTTCGCCGGGGAAGTCCACGCCGGCGATGCCGGACTCCTCGGTGCCCGGCACGCCGGGCACGAGGGAGAAACGCTTCCTTGTGCTCGCCAGCAGCGCTTTGACCTTGCCGGACTTGACGTGCCCGGCAATCGAAGTCAGAGCCGAGATCGACATCGCGACCTGTCCCGCGACCAGCGCCGGCGTGGACTGCCCGGTGCCCTTGTAGGGAACATGCACGATGTCCAGGCCGAGCGCCGCCTTGATGCTCTCCATGGTCAGGTGATGCACGCTGCCGTTGCCCGAGGAGCCGTAGTTGAACTGGCCGGGGCGCGACTTCACCAGGGCGATGAACTCCTTCAGGTCGTCCACTTTCATCGATTCGTGCGCCACCAGAAACAGGGACAGGGTGGTGATCATGCCCACCGGCGCCAGATCCCGCAGCGCGTCGTACGGCAACTTGGGGTACAGCGCCGCATTGATCGCCCAGTGGCCGGCGTCGGCGCTCAGCAGCGTGTAGCCGTCGGCGGGCGATTTGACGACAAATTCGACGCCGGTGATGCCGCCGCCGCCCGGACGGTTCTCGATGATGAATTGCTGGCCGGCAATGGCCTGCATCTCCTGGGCCACGATCCGGCCCACCACATCGGCCGCGCCGCCGGGAGCGTAGGGGACGACGATCTTGACCGGCCGCGACGGAAAGTCCTGTGCCTGCGCCAGCGGAACGGCGGCCAGAACAAGGAACCCGACTCGCAGGGCGAGGCGGCGCACCGGCGAGACGAGCATCATGTTGGCGGCTTTCGGCATGGTGGCGGCTTTCGGTTTGGAAGTACGAAGATACGATTTGCAACCGTCCCGGCCGGATGCGGTGGCCGGGTTCCTGCAGCAATAGTACCGAAATTCATGCCACAACGACGAGCGCACCTGTTGCCGGCCGCCCTGGACGGCCAACTCGCAAGGTTTCAACCCCCGCAACTCACGGATTGAAACTTCCGGACGGTCCAGCTTTCGGCGAACCAGACGCCTCCCTGGGGAAAGAGCGCGAACGCGTTATCCCGCGTCCGGCCTTATGATGGGGCGTGCCCGACATCGCTCCCCTGCCGGCACCGGTCCGGAAATGCCGAGTCTTGCAGCGCTGCGCCGGCGGCCAACGCCCGTCGTGAATGAGGACAAATCCCATGTGCGCCGTCCGCGCGATTCCTGTCCCGCCCCTGCCCAAACGCATTGACACCGGGGTGCGCGCGCCGCAGATGGCAGGGCTGTCCGCAGTGGCCGTATTGCCTTGCGAGACGGCGCCGACGCGCCGCCTCGCCGTCAATATACTCAGGACCGAGCCGCTCGCCGAAACGATGGCGCACCACCACGGCGAACTCGATACCACCCTGTACGTGGTGCGCGGCACCATGGCCTTCCATTGCGGCGCCGGCCTGCGCGCCGGGGTGAGCGTACGGGCCGGCGAGTTCTGCTTCATTGAGCCGCACGCGGTGCATGCCGAGCACAATCCCGATGCCGGCGAGTACAGCCTGGGCATCACCGCCCGCGACACGCCTGGCGCGTTCCTTTTCCCGTGCGATGCGCCCGGCGAGTCCCCGCAACGGAACGGCATCCTGGTGGTGCCGCCGGGGGCGGCACCGGTGGACACCACGCCCGCCGGCGCAACAGCCGCTGACACAGCGCTCGCTGGCCTGGCGCCGTTGTCCGCGCACCACGTCCGCGCGCGGCAGGTCGCGCTCGATCGGGTGACAGTGAGCGCCGGCGGCAGGTTCATCCCGGCGGCGCCGACCCGCGGCGAAACAGCGCTGACCGTGCTGAGCGGCGGCGCGCGCCTGCGCGAACAGGATTCCCCGGCCGTTCTGGAGGGAGGGAGCGGTACCTGGTGGTACATCGAACCTGGGACGGGCTGGTCACTGGAGAACGTTCGGAACGACAAGCCCGCGGAACTGCTGCTGATCCGTTCGGCGGGGCGCTCGCCCGATTAGCGCCGGACGCGCCTCTTTGTGGCAGCGCCATTGCGCAGTGCAATGAGTTCTGCGCCGCCGCGCTGCTGCTTGCGCTCCAGGGCGTGTGCGCGGCGCCCGCACGCCTGCGGTGATCAGCGGCGTTCGCGCGATCTGCCGAAAGAGCAATTGCAGCCGCGTTGTAAGCATGGACGGAAACGTTGGCGCATCAGCGCGCGCGGGTCATGCTAAACTAACCAATGCCTGGTTAATTTAACAGAGGAGATTTCATGGCAAGCGTGACTGCGTTCGAGGCGAAGACCCGCTTCGGAAAACTCCTCGAACGGGTGGCGCGCGGCGAGGAAATCGTCATTACGAGGCACGAAAAGCCGGTGGCGCGCATCGTCCCCGAAGGGCACGGCGATGTCGAAGAGATTCGCGCCGCGGCCGCCGGACTGCGCGACCTTCGCCGGCGGATCGCGGACCGGCTTGGCGGCAAGCGCAAGCTCACCCAATCACGGATCAAATCCCTGATCGAGGAAGGGAGGCGATGAGCGAAGCATTTGTCGTGGATGCTTCGGTCGGTTTCGCCTGGGTTTATCCAAGCCAGACCAGCGCCGAAACCGACAAACTACTTGAGGAAATCGAGGCTGGCGCCACGGCCGTGGTGCCCTCCTTCTGGTTTCTGGAGATTGCCAACAGCCTGCTGGCCGCGCAACGGCGCCATCTGCTCACTGCCGCAGAGCGCAAGGGAGCGCTGGAAAAGCTTGCCTCTCTGCGCTACACCGTAGATGAGAATACCCGCCAGACGGCCTTTCGCAAAACTTCCGAATTGGCGGAAAAATACGGCCTGTCGGTATACGACGCAGTCTATCTGGAGGCCGCGCTGCGCCGCAAATTGCCACTCGGATCGCGCGACGGCGCGCTGCGCAACGCAGCTCAGCGATGCGGCGTACGCCTGCGGGGCTAATCGACCGACAATCCGGCAGGGAAACCAATTTGATCGCCATCACGTCGAAAGCGGCGCCTGCCTCGGTAGATTGATGTACGGCAAAATATCGAGTCTTGCAACGCCGCGCCGGCGACGGCCCTGCCGCGCTTGCTGATCCGGGGCGCCGCCCGGTCTGACAGGCAAGGCGCCTGAAATCGCGTCCGGGAACGGCCATGCTATCGTGCACCGGGGCGCCGAAGAAAAACTTCGGGTGATGCCCCGGACTTTTGCGAGGAGGTGTTGATGGCGACCGACAGAAGGTACTACCGCGATTTTCGCGAGCATATTAAAGCGCTGGAGGACCGCGGCAAGCTGGTCCGGATCACCCGCCAGATCGACAAGGACAGCGAATTGATGCCGCTGGTGCGCTGGCAGTTCCGCGGCCTGCCCGAGGAGGAGCGCAAGGCTTTCCTGTTCGAGAACGTGGTGGACGCCAAGGGCCGGCGCTATGCGATGCCGGTGACGGTGGGGACGCTGGCGGGGAGCACCGACATCTACGCCATCGGCATGATGTGCTCGCCCGACGAAATCCACGAGCGCTGGATGCAGGCGCAGCTCAATCCGTTCGAACCCAGGATCGTCGCCGCCGGGCCGGCGCAGGAAGTCGTATGGCAGGGCAAGGACCTGTTGAACGGTCACGGCGTCGATGCCATCCCGGTGCCGATTTCGACCCCCGGATTCGACAACGCGCCCTATCTCTCCTCGGCCAACTGGATTTCCAGGGACCCGGAAACCGGCATCTACAACATCGGCAATTACCGCGGCCAGATCAAGGCGCCGGACCGGATCGGCGGCCTGTTCATCTCGCAGCACATGGGCCAGCACTGGCACAAGGCGAGGGCGCGGGGCGAACCGCTGCAGGCGGCGATCGCCATCGGCGTCATTCCCAGCATCGCCTACGCGGCGACGGTGAAAATACCCTACGACTTCGACGAGTACCGGCTCGCCGGCGGCCTGGCGGGCGAGCCGGTGGACCTGGTCAAGTGCCAGACCATCGATCTGCTGGTCCCGGCGACCGCCGAGATCATCATCGAAGGCACGGTGCCCACCGACTCGATCGAACCCGAAGGGCCGTTCGGCGAGTATACGGGCTACATGGGCCACCGCACCATTTCGCCGTTCCTGGAGGTGAGCTGCATCACCCACCGGCAGGACGCCATTTACACCGCGATCCTCAGCCAGTTCCCGCCCAGCGAGAGCAGCAAGATCAAGCACCTCGGCACGGAGAAAACGATCTACAAGTTCCTGCGCAATGACAGCGGCAACTCGGCGGTCCTGGATGTCGCCCTGCACGAGGATGCGAGCGGCAGCGGTCAGGCCTATTGCGTCATCAGGATGAAAAGCCGGGCGAAGACCGAGGCCTGGCGCGCCCTGCACGCTACGGCGGGGTTCGTCGGCAACTACGCCAAAATCGCCGTGGCCGTGGATGAGGACATCGACATACGCGATCCGGCCATGGTCAACTGGGCGATTTCCTTCAGCATGCGGCCGGGAGAGGATATCGCCATCGCCAAAGGCAAGGGGGCCGGCCTCGACCCCTCGGCCAACGCGCCGCGCACCGAAAACCTCCAGGCGCAGGTCACCACGGTAGACGCGTTGCTCATCAACGCGGTGCGTCCGTGGGCGTACACGCCGGTGTCCCTGCCGGGCAGGGAATTCATGGAAAAATCGAGGAAGATCTGGGAGGAACTGGGACTGCCCGCGCTCAAGCCGCGCAGCCCGTGGTACGGCTACAGCCTGGGCGCCTGGTCGAAGCAGGACGAGGAAGAAGCCGCGCTCGCGGTCAAAGGCGACTATTACCTGACCGGCGAAAAGATAACCAGGCAGCGGGTCAAGCCCTGAAACGGGGCGTCCCGGGGTCGAACAACGCAACCGGCGGCGCCCCAACCGCAGCGGCTCCAGTCGAGCGCTGCTAGTCGATTTTAGTACCGGAAATTTTGATCGCCCGAGCGTAGAGCTCGCTCTCCTTGCGCAGGTAGGCGCTGAACTCCTCGGGCGAGCTGCCCACCGGTTCGTACCCGGAAGCTGCGATGTATTTCTCGCGGAATTCCGGGTCGGCGACGACCCTGGCCGTGTCGCGGTAGATGCGCATGATCACCTCGCGCGGCGTACCGCCGGGTGCGAACAGGCCGAAGGCGACGTAGGCGACGACCTCCGGATAGCCAAGCTCGGCGAAGGTGGGCACCTCGGGCATGCGCGCCGAGCGCTTCGAGCCATCGATGGCGATCGCCTTCAGCCGCCCGGCGCTGAGATGGGGCTGCGCCGAGGGAATGGCCGAGACGATGAGTTGCACTTCGCCCGCAACGGCTGCGATACCGGCTTGCGGACCGCCCTTGTAGGGGACGTGCACCAGGTTGACTCCGGCCTTGGCCTTGAGCATTTCCATGGCCAGGTGCGCCTGCGTGCCGATGCCGGGCGAGCCGTAGTTGATCGTACCCGGTTTCGCCCGCGCCAGCGCGATCACCTCGGGCAGCGTGGTGACCTTCAACGAAGGGTGCACCGTCAGCACCTGCGGCATCAACGCCGGCATGGTGACCGGCACGAGGTCCTTTTCAGCGTCGTAGGGAAGCCTGGCGAACAGGTGTGGATTGATCGACACCGTGCCGCTGCCGGTAAAGAGCAGCGTATGGCCGTCGGCAGCGGACCGCGCCACCAGTTCGGCCGCGGCAATGGTGGCGCTGCCGGGACGATTCTCCACCACCACCGGCTGGCCCCACTGCGGCGAGAGCTTCTCGGCCAGCTGACGGCCGAGGACGTCCACCGCGCCGCCCGGCCCGAATGGGACAACCAGCCGCACCGGTTTCGCCGGCCAGCTCTGCGCCTGGACCAGGTGCCAGGGCGCGAGCGCCGCGAACGCCATGAGGCAGAGGCGGGCAAGGCGCGCCGGCGCCACAAACTCGTTCTGGCGTGACCGATTGCAAGGTCCTTGCATGCGTATCTCCCCGGAAAAGAAAAACCATGAGAATCGAAACGTCACTGCCCGATCAGCCGTTGTCTGCCGCATCATTATAAGATTAAGATGCCCCGAATTGTCCGGGTTGTTCCGGCCCTTGTTGTTCCGGCCCATTCCCCAGCGCGCAGCGGAAATACGACTGCATCTGCGGCGTACCGCCGCGCTACTGCTTGCCCTCCAGCCGCAGCAGCGCGCGCACCATCTCGAGAATCATCTTTCTGTGCGGTTCGTTCAGCAGCTCGAATTGTCTTGTCACCCAGGCAGGGTTGACCGCGTACGGCGCAGCGTCCTGCTTCGCGGTGGCGTGCGAGCGCTCGTCCCTGCGCTCGGCCTCGCCGTACCTCAGCCACTGCGGCGTCACCTCCAGCCACGCCGCAAGGGCGCACAGCTTGTCCTGCGACGGCAGCGCCGCGCCGTCAAGCCATTTCCTGATCGCCTGTACCGTCACCGGGGCACCGTGATAGCGCAGGTTGAAATCCCGGGCCATGCGCGTGGGGCGCCCGGCGTCCAGGTCGGCCCTGCGCATGGCCTCCTTGAGCCGCCTGCTGAAGCCCTGCTTTTCGTTGGCCAGAGTCATGCAAGGAAAAGTATCACCAAGCAAGACCGGCTTCGGTTACTTACAGTTGCGAATTATAATAACTGATGGTAACTTGCGCGGGCTGCGGCCAACCTTGGCGTGGCCTATCCGGAGCGAGACGTGCCATGACCTGGCAGACGCAGGACATCTCGGAAATCGTCGAGCAAATTCCAATTGGCGTTGCGGTGACCCTGCCGCGCGGAACCGTCGAATACGCAAACCCCTGTCTGTGCCGGCTGCTCGACGTCACGACGGCGCAGATGCAGGGTGCGGACCTGGCGCAATTCAGGCTGCCCGCGAACACGAACCTCAACCTTGAGATCATGCGGCTGCTCCTGGAGGACAAACTGTGGCAGGGGGAGACGAAGTTTCGAACCGGCAAGGAGGGTTCGCGGCAGTTGCTGGAGTCGGTTTTTCCGCTGCGTGACAGCGCGCAGCGCACCACGCATTTCATCCACTTTCTCCAGGATCTGAGCGCGCAGCAGCTGGCCGAGACGCTGACCTCGCTCGCGTTCCACGACAGCCTGACCGGCCTGCCCAATCGCAACCTGTTCGCCGACCGGTTGTCCATGGCGATGGCCGTGGCGCAGCGACTCCATGGCAGCTTCGCCCTGCTTTACATCGATATCGACCATTTCAAGCGCGTCAACGACACGCTCGGGCATGCCGCGGGAGACGAACTGCTGCGGCAAGTGGCGGCGCGCCTGCGGCATTGTCTGCGCGGAATCGATACCGTGGCGCGCCTGGGCGGGGACGAGTTCGCCGTGATTCTCGATCGGATTTCCCACAGCGGGCTGGCGACGACCATGGTGGACAAGCTCATCACGGCCTGCAGCGGCGTCTATGATCTGGCGGGAGGCTCGCCGCGGATCACGCTGAGCATCGGCGCCGCCCTGTATCCTCGCGACGCCGGAGACACGGACAGCTTGCTCAAACGCGCCGATGCCGCCATGTACCGGGCCAAGGCTGCGGGCAGAGACGGCTGCTTCTTTGCCGAGCAACGCGCCGCGCCACGGTACAGCGCGGTGTAGACGGCGTTCGACGCAGGCGCCGGTGCGGCGGTGGATCGGGGACGACCGGTCCCGCTTATTCTTGTTTGCTCATCCCACCGCCATCGCGGTGATGTCGTCGTTCCCCAACCCGCTGCCCACCACCCCCTCACCCCACCCTTGGAATGACGCAGCGCCATGACACTCCGGCGGGGCAGGCCGCGCCGGGCCCGTCAGTCGATCCCTTTGGCTTTCGCTATTGCGCGGATTTCGTCGACTTCCTTCCTGAACTTCTGCGAGGCGACCTCCCACAATCCGTCGGACCAGGCGCGATTCAACTGGGCGCGCTGTGCCTCGCCCATCTGCACCACGGTGAGGCCCTTGGCGATCAGCGTTTTCTCCTCCGCCTCGATCAGGCGCGCGGAATCCTGCAGCCAGCGTGCCTCGGTCCGTGCCGCTTCATCGAGCATGATTTTCCGCTCGGCAGGCGTGAGCTTGTTCCAGGCCGCCAGATTGGCCAGGATGGCATAGGTGCCAAAGCCGAACGCCGGGCGCAGCACAAACCTCGCCGGTTCGTTCAGACGCATATCGGCCACGCCATAGTTGGTCCAGGCGAAACCGTCGATCACGCCCTTGTCGAGGGCCGTATAGACCTCTGCGGGCGGCAGGGTCACCACCGTGCCGCCGAGCAGCTTGATGACGCTGGCGTAGGTCGCATTGCCGCGGATCTTGTGGCCCTCCAGGGTGCCGGCGGAGGTCAGGGGCTTGCGCAAGATGATCTGATAGCCGCCGCCGCTGGACATCGGCATCGAGACGAGCTTGAGTCCGAGCTTCTGGTAGTGCCTGTCGACCGCCTCGATCACGCCGGAGGCGCGGCGCTGTTCGTTCGTGCCTCCCAGCGCCTCGACCACCGCCAGCAGCGAACTGGTGCCGAAGTGATAAACCCCGTGCGTGAACAGAAACTGGAATGCGCCCGCGGCAACCGGTTGCAATTGCTCGAACGACGGCACCGTCTCCGGGCCGCTGACATTGAACTTGATGCTGCCCTTGGACGCGGCCTCGACGGCCTTCATGTACGGCTGGATCATGAGCGTGGTCTGCGACTGATTGCCGTCCCAGCTGTTCAGCCAGCGATACTCGGCGGCCTGGCCGGCGGCTGCCGCGAGGGCAAGCATGCCGGCGACCATGCCGTTCACAAGCGCCGCCCTGGTGACAGAATATCTGCTGTTCATGCGTGTTCCTCCAATGTCATGGAAAGTATGGAAACGGCACGGGCAGAATATCATGGAACAAACTGCCCCCCTCCCCGATCGCATGCCTCATGGGCAATCTCCTGAAATGATTCCATGCCCGATCCGGGCGGGCGAATCGGGTGAGATCGATTTGCCCATGGATTTGCCCATGGATTTTCCCATGGATTTTCCCATGGATTTTCTCATGGATCTTCTCATGGCTTGACCCTGCCAATATGGCCATTTAGAATTCTAAAATGGACATTTCGGTCACTGACTTCAAGCACCGCTGCCTGGAGATCATCCGCCGGGTGGAAAAAACCGGCAAACCCGTTTCGATCTCCCGCCGCGGAAGGATAGTGGCGAGGCTCGAACCCTCCGTGGCGGCGCCGGGCGCCGCGGCGCTCAAACCGTGGGAACGCCTGCGGGCAATGGGCGGCCGGCTGCTCGCCGGACCCGGGGAATCGGTGCTGCGTGACGAGGACTTCGAGGCGCTGCGTTGAGGATTCTGCTCGACACCCACATCTGGGTGTGGTGGCTGACGCCGGGTTCGCCCCTTTCCGGCACCGAGCGCTCGGCGCTCGATGCACATGCCGGGTGCGGAGAACTGTCTGTTTCCGCCATCAGCCTGTTGGAAGCCCGGATGCTGCATACCAGGCGCCGGCTGGAAATTCCCCTGCCGTTCGCCGAGTGGCTGCGCCGGGCCGCCGGCGAGCGGATGCTCTCGGTGGTGCCGCTCGACGCGGATGTGGTTCTCGCCCTCGATGCACTGCCAAAGTCGTTCCACGGCGACCTCGCCGATCGTCTTATTGCCGCCACCGCACGTGCGCACGGGCTGGCGCTCGTCACGCACGACGCGGCCATCCGGCGCAGCCGTGCGGTCGCGCTGTGGAAGCCGTGAACCGATCGGCGGATTGATTTGCCTGTCTTTCATCTCTGCCCGCCATGCCGAGCCAACGCTCCATCCTGATTGTCACGGCCTGCGCGCTCATCATCGTCACGCTCAGCCTGGGCATTCGCCAGGCGTTCGGCCTGTTTACGCGGCCGGTCAGCATGGATCTGCAACTGGGGCGGCAGGTCTTCAGCATGGCGATCGCCATCCAGACGCTCATCATCGGCTTCGGTACACCGATTGCCGGTGCGCTCGCCGACCGCTACGGTGCTCAAAGGGTCGCCATCGCCGGGGGATTACTCTATGTCGCCGGCCTCGCCCTCGCCTCGCTCAGCCAGGAGGCGCTCGATCTGCAGCTCACCTTCGGCATCCTCATGGGCATGGCGCTGAGCGCGGCGAGCATGTCGGTAATGTTCGGCGCCGTGGCGCGCGTGGTGGCGCCGGAAAAACGCACTGCCGCCTTCGGCATCGTCACCGCCGGCGGATCGATCGGCCAGTTCCTGATGATCCCGGCCGCGAGCGCCCTGATGACAAGCCTTGGATGGCGCGAGACATTGCTGTGGCTCAGCGTTCCCGCAATCGCCATGATCCTGGTTGCGATTCCGCTGCGTCTGTCGGACCTCGCTCCTGCGCGCCATTCGGCCGCGGAGGCACGCTCGCTGCCGCAGGCGCTGCGCGAAGCGCGCGGGCACCGTGGCTACTGGCTGCTCACCGCGAGCTTTTTCGTCTGCGGCTTCCATGTCTCCTTCGTCGCCACTCACTTTCCCGCCTACCTTGCCGACCGCGGCATGCAGCCGGATGTGATCGCCACGGCATTCGCGCTGATCGGTCTTTGCAACATCTTCGGTTCCTATCTTTTCGGCGTGCTCTCCGGACATTGGCGCAAGCGCTACGTGCTTGTCTTCATCTACAGCGCGCGCGCCGCGCTGTTCGTGCCGCTGCTGATCCTGCCGATGACGCCCGGGCTCGCACTCGCCTTCGCCGCCGGCATGGGATTTTTATACCTTGGCACCGTGCCGCCCACCAGCGGTATCGTCGCGCAGATTTTCGGCGTGCGCTACATGAGCACGCTCATGGGCATCGTGATCCTGTCGCACCAGATGGGCGGATTTCTCGGCGCCTGGCTGGCCGGGTATCTCTACGACACTACCGGCTCTTACGAAATCGTCTGGATGATCAACATCGCCCTGGGCCTCGCCGCCGCCGCGCTCATCGCGCCGGCCGGCGACGCGCCCATCGTGAGAAAGGAGGCCGTACCCGCGTGACCGGGCAGGCGAAGTGTTCGAAGCCGATGAAGGAGATGGGCATCGCGCCGGGATGGAGCGCACCAAATGGCTTCCGCAGTCTGTCGGCTTCCGCAGTCTGGCCAGACTGGCCAGACATGGGTATACTGGGCGCATCAGCCACGGAGACCAGAGACCAACATGCGCCTTAACCTGCTTGAAGCGAAGAACCGCTTGTCCGAACTGGTGCGCGCCGCGCGTGCCGGAAAGGAAGTTGTGATCGCGAAGAACGGGCAGCCGATGGTGCGGCTCGTGCCCATCGTGGCATCCGCCGGACTCAAGGGTTTCGGTTCGTTGAAATCGGTTCGCGGCGATGTCGACAAGGCGTTCACGCCCGCCACCGAGCGCGAGGTCGCGCGAGCCTTTCGCGGCCGCGCGTGACACTGCTGCTCGATACGCAGGTCGCGATCTGGTGGCTCGTCGGCAGCCGCCGGCTCGGCGGCCCGACGCGAAAGGTGCTTGCCGAATCAGCCTGCGTTTTATCGGCGGCCAGTGTCTGGGAAGTCGCCATCAAGCACCGCCTCGGCAAGCTGCCCGTCGCGCCGGCGCTGTTTCGCGATCGCATGATCGCCGCCGGCGCCGAGTTGCTGATGGTGTCCGATGCGCATGCCATCGAAACCGCCGCGTTGCCGCGCCACCACGACGACCCCTTCGACCGCATGCTGATCGCGCAGGCGCGCGTGGAAAAATTGCGGGCCGTTTCCGCGGACAAGGCGTGGCGGGACTACGAACTCGATCTCGCGACCCTCTGAGCGCGATCGCCGGCGCCGCGCCGTTGTCCCGGCTCCCGAATCCTGGCGAAAGCGGGTTCGGCCGCCCTGGTTGCGGCGTGCCGCTCGCGCCGGCGCGGTTCCTCGGGCGACACGGCTGCCGGGCCTCCCGTCTGGATTCTGAAGACGACAGCCAAAGGAATTGGCGCGGACAAGCCGTGAACGGCAAGCAGTGAACGGTTGACGGCCTGGGCAACGTCAACGAATCCGCCGCTCGCCTCCAGCCACTCCTCACATCCGCTTTTGGGTTTTTCAGAGGCGGCCATGGAAGCGGGGTTTCTACGATGAGCACGAAGGAGTTCAACCGGCTGGAGGACCTGCAACGCGTCCTGGGTGGCGGCGGTGTCCCCTGCGGGTGGCTTTCAGACTACAGGAACAGTTCCTCGACCGTCAGCACCAGATCTGCAAAGGCAAGCGGGGCGATGCGCTCGCCTCGCTCGATCCGGGTAACGCGCGCGTAGCCGTGTGCGCTTGGCTCGCGGAATACTTCGATCACGGCATCGGGCAGGTTCACCAGCCAGACTTCGGCGATGCCGCTCTTGGCATAGAGCGGAACCTTGGTGGTCTTGTCGTAGTCCAGCGTGGTGTCGGCGACCTCGATCAGCAACAGCACGTCTTCGGCCGCCGGCAGCGCTCTGCGATAGTAGTCCTCGCGCGGCTTGAGCAGCGCCAGATCGGGCTGGGGCTGGGAGTGCTCCGAAAGAGACACCGGATTCTGCGGAAAAACGATGAAACGCCCGCCTGCAGCGCCGGCGAGCCAGGCATTGAGACGTGCGACGACGCTTGCATGCCTGCTGCCGATCGGAGCCATGTCGATGAGCACCCCTTCGATCAATTCGATGCGATCGTCCTCGCGCAGAATGCCGGCCTCGGCCATGCGACGGAACTCGGTCGCGGTAAGGCGGTGTCCGGCGGGAGCCGGCGGCGGATGCCGCGGTGAAAGCTCGGTTTCCATGGGCAATCTCCTAGAATGATTCTACGCCCAATCGAGGTGGCGGTGCCGGCGACGCAGAAGTCGAGAACCGCTGGCTAGTACTACGACACTTTAGTTTCGCAACATCCTGACAGAAGGGAATAATGTTTCGAAATTCGTAAGTCGTGGTACTACAGGTGTTCCTCGGTGCGCAGCGACAGCTCCACCATGCGCTCCAGAAGCTGGTCCGCGGGCAGGCCGACGAAATTGCGCAGCACCAGTTCCTTGGCGTAGAGGCGCACCAGGTAGCGCAGCTTGAGCCCCTTGGTGCGCCCCGCGTACACGAAGTCGCGGTGGCCGTTGTTGACGACGATGAGGTTTCTTGCCGTATCGAACCTCGAGCGCCAGGTCTCGCCGGCGGCACGCTCGAAGGTGTAACCGGGCAGGCCCTGCGTCTCGATTGCCACGCTGCTAAGCTGCGGCAGCAGCTCGTGGGTCACGGTGATGAGCGCCTCGGCTTCACAGACGACGTCCCGCTGGCGCGTATTGACGCACACGCGCGTGAGGCCCGGCTCGGCCGCCGCGACGAAACGCACCGCCTGATCGCGCGGATTGTCGAGTGCCCCGGCGCCCTCGGCGATCCGCCACTGGAATTCCAGGTCCTGTCCGACCCTGCGCCGCGAGCGGTCACGCGCGAGCGCCCGAAGCTCCCGCGATTCGCCGACGCGCACGATGCTTGAAGACGGGGATATGGTCACGCTGAACAGCGGGCCCGCGAACTCGAAGAATTGACGCTGTCGCTCCTCGCCCTGCTCGGGCTCGGGCGCGCCGGGCATCGCATCGTCGATCGATCCGCCCGCTGTTGCGGCGCTATTGGCGCCCGGCGCGCCGCTGCCCGCGCGCTGCGCGCGAGCGTGAATGTCGAACCAGTCGTATTCCTCCACCGGCAGCGCCAGCAATGCCTCGCGGAAAGCGCGCTGGATGGTGCGCAGCAGCTCGCGGCTCGCCCGTTCGTCCTCGGCCCGCCGCTGCTCTTCGATCATCTCGATGAGCCTCGCCCGCAGGGGCTCGATGGCTGCGCACAGCGCCGCATACGCGGCGTCACGGACGAGCCCCGAGCGCGTGCCCGGGGTCAGATTGACGAAAGGCGCATCGACCAGGCCCTGGAGGTAGCGCGTCGTCCAGGGCGGACGCGCAAAATCCTCGAGCAGCGCGATGTCTTCCAGTACGCGCGTACCGTTGCGGAACAGCGCGACACGGTTTTCTTCAGCGGGTTCGTTCAGATACAGCTCGACATAGGCATCGCCCTGCGGCGTGCGCACCGCCGGCAACTGGTGCAACAGCCGTCCTTCAAACTGGCGCGGCTCGACCGCGTATTGCTTGCGCGCAAAATTATCGATGACGCTGATGCGAACGCCCGATTGGCGGATGCGGTCGCGCAGCTCCGCGGCGAGATACCACTGGAGTTTTTCCCCCGAGAGCGTGCGGATGCCCTCCAGCAGCGGGGCGATCCTTACTTCCGTGCCGCGCTCGGCGAACAGCGCGCGCCTGGGCGCGACGGTGTATCCGGGATCCCCTTTGCGCATGACCATCTGCCAGGCGCGCTGGTCATCGCCGGTGGAAGTCATCGTAAGCGCCTCGCCCACGGTCCAGAAAGAAAGCAGGCCGATGCCGAACTCGCCCTGCAGGCCGGCGGCGCCGCCTTCTTTCAGCCGCTGCTTGACCGAATCGCAGATGTGCGTGGCGACATAGCGGAAATCCGGCCGTCCTTCGGGATCGCGCGGCACGCCCTCGCCGTCATCGCGGATCGACAGGAAATGCCGCCCGTGCTCCCGCCCGCGCGTGATGGTCACGCGGCTCGCGCGCGCATCGATTGCGTTCTCCACCAGCTCGGCGACCGCCTTGAGGGGGTTCGACTGCGACAGCGCGATGATGGTGATGGCGTTCCAGTCGTCGCCGATCCGCAGTTTACCGCGCTCGCCGGCACGGTCTCCCGGGATCTTCCTTGGCGCCATTATTGCGTTCTCTGTGGATGGGGATTCCCCGCGCAATGCGTTCGCGAGGGTAGCGAGGGTAGCGCGGATCAAGACGATGCGCTACTTGGTTGCACGCCCCCTCCTAATCCGTTGAGGCGCCCTGCATCATCGCGTTTGTTCGTCGAGTTCAGCCGGCGTCAGGCCTTGCGACCGCAGAAATCTCCGTACCCGTTTGAGAAATGCGGCCGCGCGACGAGATTCGTCCCGCGCCTCCCGCGCGGTAAACTGACGCTCACCGTCGTAATCGGCTGCAAGTCAGTCTTCAAATCCCTCAGCCAGGGATGCCGACCATTCCGGCTCAAAGTCTCCGGTCTTGACGAAATGCAGCCCGAACAGACGCTTTACGGCGGCGTGACTTTCCGCGCTGATGTTCCTGGTCTGAAACGCAGCCTTTGCGGCATGCAGGACCGCGTAATAGGCGCGGGACACGGCATCGGCACAAATACCGTGCCGGGCGAGAAGCTGAGCGGCGCGCAAAGCGTTGCGCGCAAGCCGCCACTCGGCGAGCACCAGCGTCCGATTCACAGCACGCTGACCGCGTCACGCTCGACGGACTTGCGAAACCCGGAACCGCTTTCCTCGCGATTTGCCCACTCCTGCTGCGTGTAGGCCATGATTGAAGGTACCGCGTCGGAGGTCGCTGCCAGCAGGTGGCCAACGCGGCGCATCTCGCGCCGGAGCCCCGCCGCTTCGTTCTTTACCACAAGCAGGACATCGAGGTCGCTGTCCGCATGGGCGTCGCCGCGGGCCTTGGAACCATATATCAAGAGGCGTTCCACCATTCCGGGGTAGCGCTTGCGCAACGCCTCGCGGTAGGCGTCGATCCAGGCCTTCTCGTCAGACGTAAGTTTCATGCCGTTCATTTCTCTGGCGGTTTCCTGTTCCTTATTTGACCAGCCCGGCTTTCCTCGCCATGTCGCTATCGGATTTGCGGCGAGCGCGTAGCCAGAATACAGGGAATGAAATATGTCATATTTGACAATACAAAGTAACTCTGATGCACGTCCTTAGGCCATCTTATAAAACAAAAGTTTATGATTTTACCGGATTTCCGGGCTCAGCGCTTCCAGAACTCCTTGCTCGCGATACGCGCACCCTCGGCCATCGCCGCCATTTGAACGGAGTGCAGGCCAACGTCGTCGAGATGATCGCCCGGCGCAACCTGACCGGAATCACCGGAAAGCGCTGCCGATCTCATGCTTAACGAACTTCGACCCTGCGGCGTTGACACACGCGGCCCGATCACGCTTGCTCGTGTGCGGTGCAGGCATTTCGATGATACCGGGGCGAGCGTCGCCGCGTTGTTCGCATCATGTCAAGATGCGGCGAGCCAGGTGCGGGGGTGGCGGGAAGGACGCCAAAAGGCGGTGTGTATCGCCCGCGTAACCCGCGCGCGAGCCCCCCTCTACCAATGCGCCGATCGCCACATGGCGGAACTGCGATCCGAGGGGCGCTTGCAGCGGCTGCTCGAAGAGCGCGTCATCGATCATTTCGTGAAATGCGCCTCAAATGCGGAGATCCGCACCACGGGTTCGCGCGCATTTATTGCGCCCGAATGCCGTCACGATTACCTGCTCGCGTTTGCGTGCAAGGCGCGGTATTTCTGCCCGAGTTGTCACCAGAAGCGCGTGCTCGCCCGAGGGCGGGGAAGGGGCCCTGCCCTTCCCGGGGCGATTGGGTCGAGGACAACGTGCTTGCGCCCGTAGCTCACCGGCAATACGTCTTCACCATACCCCGGATTTTGCGACCTATTTTCTCGCGCAGGCGCGGATTGCTCGGGGAGTTGTGCCATATCGTGGAGCGATTGCTGATCGAAGCCTATTCCGGTGCGCATACCGAGGGCCGGCCGGGGCTGATTCTGTTCGTACAGACCTTTGGCGATCTGGTGACCTTCAACCCGCACATCCACGTGTTGGCTGCCGATGGCGTTTTTCGCGCGGACGGCGTGTTTGTCGTGCTGCCGGCGATTCCCGTGAAATTGCTCGAACAGGGATTTCGCTCTGAAGTGCTCAAGCTGCTGGTGGCCGAGGGCGCTATCGGCGAACGGCTGTCGGCGAGCATGCTCGCCTGGCGTCACAGCGGTTTCTCCGTCCATAACGGTGTGCGCGCTCGCGCCAGCGACGCCGAGGGGCGTAAGAAGCTCGCGCAATACATGCTGCGCGCGCCGTTCTCGCTGGAAAAGATGACGTATCTGCCGGAAACCGGAATGGTCATGTACCGCTCGCACATGCACAAGGGGCTGAAGCGCAATTTTCAGTTGATGCCTGGCGCGCAATGGCTCGAGATGCTCTGCCGCCATATTCCCGACCGCTTCGAGCACCTTGTGCGTTATCTGGGTTGGTATTCGACCCGCTGCCGGGGTGAGCGGGCACGCGCCACTGCGCCGGCAGTGGCGGTGCAGGCAGCCGAAAACGAACAGGTGGTTGCCGCGCGCGCCCGATCGGCGTGGGCGCGATTGATCCACAAGGTCTATGAGGTCGATCCTTTGGTATGTCCCAAGTGCGGCACGCCGATGCACGTAATCGCGCTGATCGATGACGCCGAAGTCATTCGCCGAATCCTCGAACATCTGGGTTGCTGGGCGCCGCGGCACACACGGCGGAATCAGCGCGTGCCACCGGGGGATCGAAAGGGCATCGACGGATCAATACCGCCAGTGCGCGAATGGACCTACCATCCCGTCCCCGATATTGCCTGAGCTGTTGAACGACAATAACTCCCCGGATCTACCGGGGTGTGGGACAGACCTTGGCTTGCTGCGGCGGTTGGAATTGATTGCCCAGGTATTTACCACTAACCCGCTCCGATCGCGCCCATTCGGGGGGTGTGGAGGCGAGCGAACTTGACATAAGACGCAGGTGCGCGGTGCGGGGCGGATTCAAGCACGCCATTGCGCCGCGCCGGCATGCCCTTCAGACTTCGCGGCCGGATTGATTCGCTTATTGCTTTTTTCATCGGCAAAGAAACGCCCGGCGTAGCGGGCAAGCAGGCTGGAAGCGGCTCTGCGCCTGGCTTCCAGGCGCATTCAAGCGCTGATGATGCGCAGCGCCTCGGCGGGTGGGACGATAGGCATGCCCTCGAAGGCGCCTATCGGAAGCAAATGCCGGCGGTCGCCGGAAACGATGAGCTCGGCACGAGCCGCCATGGCGCAAGCCAGCACTTGATCGTCGTCGGGATCGTCGAGCACCGTGGGCGCTATGGCCGCTGGCTGCACCAGCGCGGCGAGTTCCGCGTAGCGATCCACAATCTGTCCGATGGTCAGCCGGGAAGCCGCCAGTTTCTTCTCGAACTTCGATCGAGCGAGAATGTCGGTCAATTCGGCCAGCAGCGGGATGCTGGTAAAAAGACTCACCCGCTTCTCGCGACCAGCCTGCAACAGCAACCGCGGTACACCGCCCCACAGAACTGCCGATGCGACGACGTTCGTGTCGAGCACCAACCGCATCAGCGCGCGGCCTTGCCTCGTCTCTCTGCGCGCATGGCGGCGATCTCGTCGGCCACTTCTTCCGCAGACATGGCGGCCGGTTCATCAACAGCGGCCATGCGATCCATCGCCCCAAATAACTCATCGACGCGCTGCGTCTTGAGTTGCTCGCGCAGCCACTTCTCCAACGCAGCCTGCGACAACAGCCCGGCGCGCTGAGCTTCCTGCGCCAGTTGATCTGGCAACGTGATCTGTACAGTGGTCATGATGGTTCCTGATAGCAAGCACCAAAATGGGATTATAGAAGTACTCGGCGCAGGAAGCCATCCGCGGCAAAGCGGCATCCGGAAAGAAACCTCCGGCATAAGAGGTAAACCGGCTGGAGAGCGGCTCTGCGCCTAGATTCCAGGCACATCATCGCACAACGACGTCGACAAAAAACGCTCGGAGCCGCTGACCTTTATGCAGCCTGGCCCGCAAGCAAGAAAGTCTTCGGGTGTTTTCCTTCGCCGCAGATTTTGAACGAACCGAAATCCTTGTACCAGAGTCCATCGGGGGCGTCGGGATCGGATTCTCTCCACGTCTTGAGCCGGTAGAGGTCGTCGGCGGTAATCTTGCGTTCGCGCAGCCGATCAAACAAGTGATCGCGGAGCGCGGGAGGCAGTCCGGTCCACTGGATTCTGGGCATTACTCACCAAAGGTCATGCGGGCAAGCTCATCCTTGAGACGTTCGTGCTCTTTCGCGTCGCTGGAACGGGCCAGGCGGTCAGCCAGATCGAAGAAGCGTTTCCTTTTTTTACCACTAACCCGCTCCGATCGCGCCCCTTCGGGGGGTGCGGAGGCGAGCGAACTTGACATAAGACACAGGTGCGCGGTGCGGGGCGGGTTCAACCACCGGATTGCGCCACGCCGGCAAGTCGTTCCGACTTCGCTGCGCGATTGATTTGCTTATAATTTTTCGACAGGAAATGCCGCCCGTGCTCCCGCCCGCGCGTAATGGTCACGCGGCTCGCGCGCGCATCGATTGCGTTCTCCACCAGCTCGGCGACCGCCTTGAGGGGGTTCGACTGCGACAGCGCGATGATGGTGATGGCGTTCCAGTCGTCGCCGATCCGCAGTTTGCCGCGCTCGCCGGCACGGTCTCCCGGGATCTTCCTTGGCGCCATTATTGCGTTCTCTGTGGATGGGGATTCCCCGCGCAATGCGTTCGCGAGGGTAGCGAGGTTAGCGCGGATCACTGCAACACGCCACTTCGACTCAGACCGCGTCTGTTCCGTTCCGCTCCGGAGAATGGTGGTCTGTCCCCAGGCGCGTCCCCAAGCGGGTCAGTTCGCCATCAGGCGCGGCAGCCACAGGGCGATCTCCGGCAAGGCGATCAGCAAGCCGATTCCCACGGCGAGCGGGATGATGAATATCAGCGATCCGTGGATGATGTCCTGCATTCGCGCCGTGGGAATCACTGTCTTGAGGACAAACAGATTGAAGCCCACGGGGGGCGAGATCGCCGCGATCTCGATGTTGATGGTGATGATGACGCCGAACCACACCGGGTCGTAGCCGAGCGCGACCACCGCCGGAAAGAACACCGGCACGATGATCACCAGCAGGCTCATCGGATCCATGAACATGCCGAGGATCGCCAGCAGCACGTTGATCATCACCATGATCACCCAGGGCGGCACGTTCATTTCCACCAGCACCCTGGCGGTGGATTGCGGTATGCCCAGGCGCGCCAGCACGAACGCGCTGAACAGCCCGCCGATGATGAGCAGGATGAACATGGCGGTGGTGCGCACGGTGTTGTTGAGGATGCGCCCCATCACCGGCCAGCTCAGGGCGCGCAACACCGCCGCGATGATGAGCGCGCCCAGCGCACCCACCGCGCCGGCCTCGATCGGCGTGGCGATGCCGGTGTAGATCGACCCGAGCACGCCCACCGCGAGCAGCATCACCGGCGCCACCGAGCGCAGCGACGTCCAGCGCTCGCTCAGTTCGACCGCGGCGCTGGCGCGCGGCGCAACGGACGGATCGCGCCAGACCTGGTAAAAAACGGTTGCCGACAGCAGCACCACCATCATGATGCCGGGCACGATGCCGGCGATGAACAGCGCGCCGATCGAGGTCTCGGTGATCACGCCGTAGAGGATCATCGGGATGGACGGCGGAATCAGGATGCCCAGGGTGCCGCCCGCCGCCGTCACGCCCAGGGCGAGTTTCGCGCTGTAGCCCTTGCGCAGCATCTCCGGCACCGCCATGCCGCCGATGGTGGCGGCGGTCACCGGGCTGGAACCGCATACCGCCGCAAAGCAGGCACAGGCGAAGATGGTGCCCACGGCAAGCGCACCGGGCAGGCGGCGCAGCCAGATCTGCGCCGCGGTGAACAGGTCGCGGCCGATGGTGGTGGCGGCGAGCGCCTCGCCCATCATGACGAACAGCGGCACCACCACCAGCACGAAATTCGCCGGCTGGGCGAAAGCGATGTTGCCAAGCTGGGTGATGGCCGCGTGCGGCAGAAACAGATAGATGCCCAGGACGCCGAGCAACCCGGTGGCGACGGCCACGGGCGTCCCGGTGGCGAGGAACAGCAGCAGCGCGGTGATGAAAACCGAGAATCCGATCAGCCCTTCCACCTCAGGCTGCCTTTACGTCGCCGATCGCCTCGCCCGAGGCGCCATCGGCCGCACCGGTCCCGTTGCGCAGCGCATCGATCAGCAGCACCAGTGCCGTCAGCAGGAATTGCAGCACGCCCAGCGGCCCGATCCAATAGACATGCTTCAGCCGCAGCGGCACCACCGTCGGAAACAAGGCGTTCTCCTGAAATGCCTCCACGGTGGTGCGGCTGATCTGCCACATCAGGAACCCGCCGAACACCAGGATGAGCACGCGGGCGATGATCCTGAGCATGCGCCTTGGTCCTGCCGCCAGATAGTGATCGAGAATGTCCACTGCCACGTGCGAGCCGGATTCCAGCGCCGGCGCGAGCGCCAGGAAGAACAGGAACAGCAGCATGAAGCGCGAGATGTCGAGCGCCCACAGGGTGGGCGCATCGAACACGTTGCGCGCGACCAGGTCATAGGCAATCGCCACCAGGATCAGCACGGCGAGCACCCCGCCCAGGAAAAGAAACAGCCGGTTCACGCGCTGTGTGAACAGGACAAAGGCGTCCATAGGTGGGGGCAGCGCCGCGGCAACGGGAAGCAGCGGCTATCAGTAGCGCCTCAGGACAGCGGCAATCTGCTTGCCGACCGCGCCGCCTTCGGCATCCATCTTGGCATTGGTCGGGCTGATGCCTTTGCGCAGGGCGGACAGTTCCGCGGCCGTCAGCGCATAAATGTCAGCCTTTTGCGACTTCATCTGCGCGATGGCGTCACCTTCGACTTTAGCCAGGTACTCAGGCGAACGTTCGTCCGCTTCAAGGGAAAGCTTGCGGATGGCGGCGCGATCGGCTGCGGAAATCTTGTCGTAGATGCCCTTGTTCACGATATAGAACGAGTAATTCACCGGCATGTGCATCAAGGTGACCTTCGGCGCCACCTCATGGAGCTTGAGGGCCGAGCCGATCACGCTCACCGAGAGTGCGCAATCGATGGTGCGGTTCTGCAGGGCGATGTACTGTTCCGAGGGATCGGTCGCAACCGGGCTCACGCCCATGCTGCGCAGCTGCTCGGCCTGCCAGCGGCCGGCGGTGCGCACCTTGCGGTTTTTCCAGTCCGCCGGGGATTTCAAGTGGCGGTCGCGGCACATCGCGATGAGGCCGCCCGAGGGCTGCCCCCACAGGTACTCCAGGCCCTGCTTGTGAAACTCGGGCTCCAGGATCGGCCGCAGCGCTGTTGTCGTTGCGATGATCTCGGCAGGCTTCGCCGGCATGCCGCCCATCGCCTCCAGATATGCCATGAAGGGCATCTGTCCCGAGATCGCGGCCGCCGATGTCACCCCCGCGGGCACCGCGCCGTCGCGCACCGACTTGAACGTTTCGTTGAGGCTGACCAGCGAGCCGGCGAAATGCGGCACCACCTTGACCCGTCCCTGGGTGGCTTTGTCCACTTCGTCGATCCACCATTTCAAGGTGGTGGTCCAGGCATTCCTCTCCGGATGAAAGATAGCCAGGTCGAGCTTTGTTTGCGACGCCACCGGCGTGGCGACGCAGAACAGGGCGGCGATTGAAACCAGTGTCAGGGTGAATTTGCGCGCTAAAGCATGCATGTCTTCCTCCTCGATGTGACCAGCATGAAACGAATCCGGCTCCGGCCGCGATTCCCGTGCCGGGGGCGAATCGCGGCAAAATAGTACAGGCTTTTCCGGTTGGAGTTTCGCGTTTCAGCCAGCGGGCCGCCCGCCGCCAATGAAACGCCGATGAAATTTTGTACGCGCGCTGCAAACTGGGCTACCATTTTTAACAGAGCCGTGCCTGTCCGACAACGGTTGCTGCGTTGCCGCGAGGAGCAGCCTCGCAGCGATCATCGCCGCACGCGGACTCGCGCACCCCCTCCTGAGGAGACGACCCCGTCATGCGTCCTGTACAACTCTTCTGCTGGCACTTCATGGCGTACCCCTACCTGCCGCCGGACTTCGACGAGAAGTACGACAGCGGCTGGGTCACCGTCCCGAATTCGCTCTGGGATCGCAACAGGACCCGCGGCCTCTATCAGGAATACCTCGACCAACTGGTCTATGGCGAAGAGCTCGGTTTCGACGGGCTGGTGCTGAACGAGCACCACCAGAACATCTACGGCCTGATGCCCTCGCCCAACCTGCTCATCGCGGCGCTGACCCAGCGCACCAGCCGCGCCAAGCTGGTGGTGCTCGGCAACCTATTGCCGCTGCACCTCAATCCGCTGCGCATCGCGGAGGAATACGCCATGATCGATTCGATGAGCGACGGCAGGCTGATCGCCGGCTTTGCCGTGGGCGGCGGGCCGGAGGCGTTCAACTACGACGTGCCGCAGCCGCAGGCGCGCACCCGCTATTGGGAAGCGATCGACCTGATACGCCGCGCCTGGACCGAGGACGGGCCCTTCTCACACGAAGGCAGGCACTACCCGCTGCGCTACGTCAATCCGTGGCCGAAGCCGCAGCAGACGCCGCACCCGCCGATCTGGATTCCGGGCGCGCTGTCGCTGGAAACCATGGACGAGGTCGCCAGGCGCGGCTACGACTATTTCCTGTCATCGCGCTCGCATGGCGCGGGCACGCGCAAGGCGGCGCTGCGCTTTGCCGAGATCATCCGCTCGCACGGCGGCAGGTTTCATCCGTTCCGCATGGGCATCCTGCTATCGGTGTACGTGTCCGAGACCGACGAAAAGGCCAAGGAAGAGGCCGAGGAAGGCATCTGGTACTTCCTCAGGAACTGCCTCAAGGGCCATTTGCGCAGGGAAGGCCGCACCCTCACCTTCGGCCCCGGCGTGCCCTCGACCTCGCCACGCTCCTGGGAGCAGTACCTGAAGAACTCCGACCCCAACGGCAAGATGCTCGGCGACTCGATGGACTGGGACGAACTGGAGGCCTGGGGCTCCATCACCATCGGCAGCCCGAAGACGGTGCGCGACAAGCTGTGGAGCCTGATCGAACAGGCCGGAGTGGGCAATCTGATGATCCAGTTTCATTTCGGCAACATGCGCCCGGAGCTGGCGAGAAAGAGCATGCGCCTGTTCGCCACCGAAGTGGCGCCCGCTCTCAGGCGCGATTCGGCGGAGCTGTTCGGGCGCGACTATCCGGAGCTCGAAGCGGTGCCGGCGGGAGCGCAGTCATGAACATACTCATGAGCAGCGGCATGAAGACGCGCGAGCTGGTGGTATCGGGACTCAAAGTGACGCTCGCCGAAGCGGGACGGGGCGCGCCCCTGGTCTATCTGCACGGCTTTGCCGACATCCACGCAGCATCGGTGGGCGCACTGCCGTTTCATGAACAACTGGCGCGATCGGCTCGCGTCATCGCCCCGGCGCATCCCGGGTGCGCCGGGTCGGAAGAAGACGAGGGCATCGAGAGCATCGATGATGTGGCGTTCCGCTACATCGAAATCATCGATGCGCTCGGCCTGGCGCGATTCGACCTCGCGGGCAGTTGCGTCGGCGGATGGATCGCCGCGGAGCTTGCGGTGCGCCACCCGGAGCGGGTCAAGCGGCTGGTGCTGATCGGGGCTTCGGGGCTGTTCCTCGAGGGCAAGCCGACCGGGGACCTGTTCATGGAGATCCAGCCGCTCAACGGCAGCAGTTACGCGGGCTTGCGCGAGCTGATGTTCGCCCGCGCCGACACGCCCGAAGCGCTGGCGCTGCTGCCGGACGGCCGATCCGCCCTGGAGGTGGAGATGAGCCGCTACAAGGCGATGCGCTTCTGCTCGCGCGTCGGCTTCAGCCCGCCGTATTTCTACAACCGCAAGCTGCGTGCGCGGCTGGCGCGTTATCAGGGCCCGGCGCTGCTGCTGTGGGGCGAGTCCGACCGGATGGTGCCGCTGGCGCACGCGCATGCCTACGAGGCGGGACTGAGGGGCGCGAAACTGGTGGTCGTGCCGGGCGCGGGCCACAGTCCGCATCTGGAGCGCACCGCGCAAACGCTGGCGGCGGTGAAGAAATTTCTCGGCGCCGGCGCAGCGGCGAGGTCAAAAACCGCAGCGCGGAACAAACCCGCGGCGCCGGCGCAGCGCGTGGTGAAAAAAGCGTCCGCCAAAGCCATACCTGCGAAACCTAAACGCGCGGCGGCGAAGCCGGCAACCGGCAAGTCGCGGCTCGGACGACCACGATAATTTCATGACTTTGTTTATCGAAGAATCCCGCTGCACGGTTCTGTCCAGTGAGATAGAATATCATTTTTGATAATAAAAGCGCGCGTCCTCGGGAGCAGCAAGGGTGAATCTCACCGCCGCACCAGTGCCCGGCACTGGTGCGGGTTGCGCGAGCCTTGATCGACGGGGCGAGCTCGCGGGAGAACTACGGGACAAAGTACAGCAGGAGTCCCACCACCGCGAATAATGCCGCAGCCCAGAGAATCGCCAGCAGCGAATCGGGGATGCCTGTTTTGTCCACGTTTGCCTGTCTTTCGTCTCCCGTACGCGCGGGGTGGCGCGCGGCAGCGGGGATCAGCCTAGCAAACGCGTTGCTGCGATGAGGTGCAGTCCCCATCCGGGGACATGATCCCCCTGGATCATGCGGAACCGGATTTCCGGGTCCGCACCGGCTTGCGCCGGCGTCGTCAATCGATGCGTGCTCCGGACTGCCTGACGATCTGGCCCCATTTCTGCCCGTCCGTACGGACCACTTCGCGCAACTCGGCCGGCGTGCTGCCGACGATTTCGAACGCAAGCGCCGTGAAGCGATCGGTCAGTTCCGGCGTCTTGATGAGCCTCACGGACTCCGCGTGGATCTTGCCGATGACCTCGGGAGGGGTGGCCGCGGGCGCGAACAACCCCACCCAGGTAACCAGTTCGAATCCCGGCAGGTTGCCGCTCTGAGCAACCGTCGGCAGGTCGGGGAGCTGGGCCACCGGACTGGACCAGCCCACGGCGATCGGGCGCAGCTTGCCGGCCTTGATATGCGGTTGCACCATGCCGAGGCTGTTGAACATCATGGAAATCTGGTTGGCCACCAGGTCGGTCACCGCAGCCGCGTTGGTCTTGTAGGGCACGTGCACCGCGTCCACCTTCGCCATGGACTTGAACAGCTCCATGCCCAGGTGATGACCCATGCCGTTGCCAGGTGAACCAAAGTTCACCTTGCCCGGATTGGCGCGCAGGTAGGCGATCAATTCCGGCACGGAATTCACCGGCAGCAAAGCATTGACCACCAGCACGTAATGGATCCGCGCCAGCAGGCTGACCGGCGCGAAATCCCGGATGGGATCGTAGGGCAACTTGGAATGGAGCGAGGGCAGCACCGTGATGGGTGTCTCGGCCGACAGGAACAGCGTATGGCCGTCGGGTGCGGACTTGGCGACCGAATCGGCCGCTACCATGCCGCCGGCCGCGGGCTTGTTCTCGACGATAACCTGCTGGCCCCATGACGCCGAGAGTTTCTCGCCCAGCACCCGGGCAAGCAGGTCGATCACGCTGCCGGTGCCGGTATGCACCACGATGCGCACCGGCTTGTTCGGGAAAGCCTGCGCCGCGGCGCCGGAGGGCGTCATCACCAGAACCGCGATGGACAGGCAGAGCGCGCCTGTCGTCAATCTCCCGGAAATGCCCATTGATTTTGCTCCTGTCGAACGGACTGATCGATGCTGCGGCGGCCGATACGGGCGGGCGAAGGTCGTGCCATCCCCAACACAATCCGGAACGCCGATGAAGATGCGGGGCGGCGGCGCAACACCCGGCCGGACTCAGGAATTCTGCCGGATCACCTTGTTGGTGTAGGCCGAGGCTTTCTTCGGCTCGTAATCGGTGCGCTTGTTGCTTTTCTCGCGGCGATCAATCGACTCGGCCTGAAGGAGTTCCAGGGGTTCCTCGCCGACGCTCTCGAACCAGTAGGGCACGTTGCGCGGCACGAACACCCCCTCGTGCCTGCCGAATTCGCCGATCAGTTTGTCCCCTGCCCCGTAAAACCGGACGCGCCCGCTCAGCACGAACCACAGTCCGTCCATGGCCTGATGCGAATGAAGATTGTTCTCTCCGCCTTGCCGCAGCACCTGCACCGCGCAGAACATGATGTCGCTGTGCGCGATCGGGACCACCAATTTTCCCGCCACTTCATCGGGCCGCGTATATTTCACGACCTTCATCGATTTCAGCGGCGCACTCGGCATCTCGACTTCGTCGGGCGAAATTCTCAATTCGGTCTCGGACATGGCGGTTTTCCTCGTGACGTAGGGACTTGCGATGATCGGGGACGGGCTGGATTCACCTTAGCGCAGCAGTCTGCAATCGTCAAGGCGACCAGACTCGGCTGTCGCCGGCATGTCAGCCGGCCGGTTCCGGATCAGCGTTATCCGAAGCTGATGGAGTTATCGACTCGAAGCAGACGGTACTTTGTCATTGCGACGGATGCCTGACCTTCCAGAACGTCGATCCACCTCATCAATCGCGCCTCTCGCCTTACCCCGCCGCCGTGTAAAGTGCGATCTCAGCGTCCAACTTCCAGGCAGACCATGAAACGCAGCATGCAGAAGATACTTACAACCCACACCGGCAGCCTGCCGCGCCGCGATGAATTGCTTCCCCTGCTGATGGCGCGCGACCAGGGGAAGCCGGTTGACGAGGCGGCCTTTCAATCCCGGGTCAGCGAGGCGGTGCGGGAGATCGTTCGCAAGCAACGCGACACCGGCATCGACATCGTCAACGACGGCGAACAGGGTAAACAGAATTACTCCACCTACATCAAGGACCGCCTCAGCGGATTCGACGGAGAACCGGTGAGCGTCGATCCGAGCCGCGATCAGCCGGAATTCCCGGATTATGCCGCGGCGTTCCTCAGGGGCGGCATGCGCCCCAGCGGGCCGACCTGCACCGGGCCGGTGGCATGGAAGGATTTCAGCGCGGTGCAGCGCGACATCGACAACCTCAGAGCGGCCACCGCGCAGGGCGTGGAGGAGGCGTTCATGTCGGCGGTGTCGCCCGGCCAGGCAGCGCGCTTCATGCCGAACCGCTACTACAAGAGCGACGAGGCATACCTGCAGGCCCTCGCCGATGCGATGCGCGACGAATACAACGCCATCGCCCGCGCCGGCTTCATCCTGCAGATCGACTGCCCGGATCTCGCCTCCGGCTGGAACAACCAGTTCCGCGACCTGACACTGCCGCAGTTCCAGAAAGTGGTGGCGATGCACATCGAAGTGCTGAATCACGCCACCCGCGACATCGCCCCCGGGCAGATGCGCATGCACCTGTGCTGGGGCAACTACGAAGGCCCGCACAATCACGACATTGCGCTTCGCGACATCATCGGCGAGGTGTTCAAGGCGCGCCCGGCCGGCATTTCGTTCGAAGGCGCGAATCCGCGCCACGCGCACGAGTGGCAGGTGTTCCGCGACGTCAAGCTGCCGCCGGGAAAGGTGCTGATTCCCGGGGTGCTGGATTCCACCACCAACTTCGTCGAGCATCCGGAGCTGGTGGCCGAGCGCATCGGCAACTATGCACGGCTGGTCGGGCGCGAAAACGTGATCGCGGGCACGGACTGCGGCTTTGCCACCAGCGCCGGCGTGAGCGCGGTGTTCCCGACGGTGGCCTGGGCCAAGCTCGGGGCGATGGTGGCGGGGGCGCGGCTGGCCAGCGAGGTGCTTTGGTAGGGCATCGTCCGGGTCCCCAGGTCAGCGGAGGCGATGCAATTTTTCCCGACTGCAGTTCGGCGATCAGGCGACCATGACCGACACTTGCATGAACGCAACCGCCGCGGGACCGCCCGAACTGGAGGTCGTCATCGAGATTCCGCGCGGCGGCTTCCTGAAGCGCGGCTCAACCGGCCGGATCGACTTCATCTCGCCGCTGCCCTGCCCGTTCAACTACGGCTCGGTGCCACGGTTCATCGGGCTCGAGGGCGATCTGCTGGACGCGGTGGTGCTGGGGCCGCGCCTGTCCCGCGGCGCCCGCGTCAGCGTGAAGGCGTGGGGCGCCGTCGTCCTCACCGACCGCGGCATGAGCGACGACAAGCTGATCTGCAGCACGCAGCCGCTGTCCTGCGCGCAGCGCGAGCGGGTACTGCGCTTTTTCCGCCTTTATGCCCGATGCAAGGGCCTGCTGAACCTGTGGCGCCGCCGTCCGGGGCGCAACGCCTGCGAAGGCTGGGTGGACGCGCGCCTGGCGATGGCGCGGGCGCAGCCGCGCGGGGACACCTGGCAGGGACCGGCGGTGCCGTTTTGACGGGCGTGGGAATCAACTGCGACACGAAGTCGCTTATGGAAGTTGTTTCCACTTCACTTTAAAGGAGGGAACCACCCGTGTCACCGGGGCGACTGGCGGCACGTCGCGAGAAAGCCAGTAGAACCGTTGCGTCGCCGATGGACCCCGATATGGTACTATTCATGCCATGAAAACCACCATGGATCGCGCCGGACGTCTCGTCATCCCGAAGGAGATCCGCCGCGAGGCGCGGCTCGCCCCCGGCTCACCGCTGGAAGTGCGCTGGCGCGACGGTCGCATCGAGATCGAGCCCGCTCCGGCTGTCGTGCGGTTGCAACGGCGCGGCCGCCTTCTGGTGGCGGTGCCGCGGAACAAGCTCGCCCCGCTCACGCCGGAAAGCGTGGAGGAGACCCGCGCGCGAGTGCTCGAGGATCGATCCTCCGGGCAATGAGGCGCGCCCCGGCGACGTTTTTCGTCGATACCAGCTGCATCGTCGCGGCCGTCTGCGCGTGGCATACGCACCACCCCCGGGCGGCTGCGGAAATCGAGCGTCGCCTCGGCGCCGGCGAGCGCCTGGCGACTACCGCTCATGCGCTCGCCGAGAGCTACGCCGTCCTGACGCGGTTTCCGGCTCCCCATCGTCTCTCGCCGGCGGACGCGCTGGCCCTGCTCGAAGGCAACTTCATGGTCCGCGCGCAGATCGTCGCGCTCGACGCCGGCGGGTACCGCGCGCTCCTTCGCCGCGCGGGCAAGGAGGGAATCTCCGGCGGGCGGACCTACGATGCGCTGATTGCCGAGTGCGCTCTGAAAGCAAAGGCCGCCACGCTGCTCACTTTCAACGCGGGGCACTTCGCTCATCTCGATGCGGCGGGAGTTCGGGTCGTCGTTCCGGCAGTCTAAACGCACTCGGGCGAGTAGAACCGTTAGTGTGGGGGCGATGCCCATCCGGCCGCGTCATTGCCACCGAACTGCCCGGACGGCATAATCGAACCGCAGCCAGGACAGGCGCTTGCCTGACAAAGGGGTGGTGCAGGAGACAGTCGATGCGGAACCGGACCTAAGCCGGATCAAGCGTGGGAAAAAGCGCCAACTCCAGCGTCACGGTCGGCTTGAGTCCGCCGTTAAATCCGATGCGGGTGCCGGATTCTTTCAAGCTTGGCGTGGCGCCGTCCTGAGGCTCAGGTATCCAGCACCGAAGGATGAAACAGCGACTCCACCGCCACCGGGCGCTCCAGCAATCGCTGATCCACCATGAAGCCGATGAAACGCTCGAGATTGGCGCGGTTGGCTTTGACCCCGGAGGTCCATAGCTGTCCGGCGAATTTGCCCTGTGCGCGCGCGCTTTCGGCTTCGTAGCGGTTGTATGGCAGCACCGAATAACCCGGATCGACGTGGTAGTGCGCCATCTGCGCCAGCGCGTCGTCGTACATGCGCAGCACCGCCAGCGGCAGCGACGGATCGCGCTCGGCCAATTCGTTCTTCATCGCCATCAGGTGCATGATCGGGTAGTAGCCGTACTTGCCGAGGTAGCGTTGGCACTCGGTGCGCGGATCGGGAAACAGGCGGGTCACTTCCGGCGAATCGCTGACGGCAAACTCCGGATGCGGGTTGATGTACGCGTCCAGCTTGCCCTCGATCAGCAGCTGCTCCGCGCTTGCGCCCGGGGGCAGCCGCTCGATGCGCCCGCCCGAATCCGGCAAGGCGATTTCCTCGTCATGCTCGGTGCACCAGAGGACCTCGTCGCAGGGCACCCCGTATTCGGACTTGAGGTCGCCCTTGGCGAGCACCGACATGGTCACCTGGTGCGCCCAGATGCCCACCCGCTTGCCGGCGAGATCCCGCGGCGAGCGTATGCCGCGGTCGCGGCGCACGAAAATATGGTTTTGCGAAAACAGGCGCCGCGGGAACGCCGGCACCGCGGTGAGCGTCGTCCCCTGCGCGACCGCAACGATGTACGAGCACAGCGACACCTCGGCGATGTCGAATTCGTGCTCCACCAGCATGCGGCGATGACGCTTCACACCGTCGCGCCGCGGCGGAAACATGCCGACTTCAAGCGGTTTCAGGGAATAGCCATTGGGCGGCTCGATCGCGCCCATGAAAAAGGGCACGTGCCGGTCGTAGCGGTCGAGGGCAATGGTGAGGGTGTGGTCTGCCATGGTGTGAAATCCTGTGAAATGTTTCGGCAATGCAAAAAGACGGCAGGCAACGCCCGACCGTCCTTCCGGAGGAACAATCAAGCTGCGCGAGGCAGCAGTTCCTCGATATTTTCCAAGGGCCAGTAGCCATCTGCCTTCGCATCAAGAATCGTAATTTCAGCGATTCCCTTCGTCCCATAGCCCACATTGACGTTCCAGCCGTGAGAGACATCCTTGACGATCGGGTCCTTGGAGAACTCAATATGAAGGATGTCGTCCTGCTCGTCGTACTCAATCCTCATGTTTCGTCCTCCGGCTCCCAGTTGATCATGACGGTCTTGATTACCGCTGGCTAAGGTAATCCGCCACTGAGCATTCCTCGATTCATGTTATCAGAAGTCCCGGGAAGTTCGACCGGACAGCCGATTCTTGATTCTTGCATGGTGCTTGTCACATAGTGGGTACACCGGCGTTTCTGGACAGTCCGGCGGAGGTCCTCGGATTGAGGATTGTCTATGCTAGTGTAGTGCTTCTTAATTAATGGAACCACGCACGATTTGTCGAGTCCAAGGATTATCAGATGCGCTTTGGAGGCGGCGATGCGAGTGGCAAGTGCGATTGAACTGGACGACGCGCAGC